>JACLAB010002941.1_pt1 | contig 31259 bp, 8 predicted proteins | sample 8027921 | NCBI WGS metagenome assembly JACLAB01 (sample SAMN15725117, study PRJNA655200) | protist metagenome | isolation source: fluorescence activated cell sorting (FACS) single amplified genomes of... | place: USA: West Boothbay Harbor, Gulf of Maine | collected 2000-07-19 | reverse complement strand
CGCCTTTTTGGTATGGCGCCAGAAGGTCAACCACCTGGTGGATGTAAGACATATGAGATATAGGGTTTCATTGTAAGAGTTGCCTGTCGATTCACCTTAATGCCTGTGATGAGCATTTCCATTTCCGTGCTTTGGTCTACGAATGGTGGAGCTTCCCGATGAATTGCAAGGGATGAGCTCGTCTCTGGTTTTTTTTAGATGGGAAGGCAAATATAAGTTATTGTTTCAGGAGTTAACCCCATGAGTTTGGGAGTGTTCTGAATGTCGATGCTTACCGATTGGCCCGCATTCGTCAATCGGTTCCCCGATCACATTCATGATACGTCCAAGGGTGGCTCGACCAACCGGGATCTATTTTTCGAAAGTAGGGTTTAGTAAACACTCGTCTTCAGAGGATTTATCGCAGTTACCTGGATCGGGCTCCCTGTGTTGGATACGGACTGTCCGCGAACGAGACCTTCTGTCGTGTCCATCGCAATTGTGCGGACGGTGTTCTCACCAAGATGCTGAGCGACTTCCAAAACTAGGCGAACCTGAAAAGGAGTGAGTTGAGCAACGCTAACTTTCAATAGGCCTATACAAAATGCTCACATCGTGCCCTTGAACTTCAAGAGCTGACATAATCGGTGGCAAATCTCCATCAAATTGCACATCGACTACGGCGCCAATCACTTGTGTTACTCTCCCATCGATTCCGGCGGAAGCGCTTGCGGCCGCAAAGCCCCTCGAGCGTTCAAAGTCCGGGGGAAATTGTACCGCTGCACGTCCGGATATCCCGCCAACGGAGGGGAGGAATCTGTCGACGCAGAGAAACGATGTGGCTTTCCTGGCGCGGAGCTGCCTTGATAATCGTCCAGCAATACGAGAGAAGCGCCACATTGTGGGGATGCAAAGTTATTGTATGTGCCGAGTCGGCGAAATTGTCCGTTCTTACACGTGGGACGAACTTTTATGATCGTTCTCGACAGAGTTGTTTCGAAACTCCAATAAATTATTACGAACGAATGAAACGAATGAATGGAACGAATGAATCGAAACCTTATTAAAAGTTTTAATAATAATATTTATATGCGTATATATGACAACGGAAATGAAATAAAGCAAGTAGCGTAACGTTACGTATGTAGTCTACCTTTGAAACTTATTAACGCAGTATCGAAATGCAATTAGTTTTTTCTGTGAAAGGGTCACAATTGCAGCGCGTGGCGAGCGCGGACATGTCCACGAGCCCGGATTCATGCGCCGAATGACGCGCTAGCTTCCTCAGAGAGATGACAGCGGGCCTGCAACTTCTGAGCCGAAACGCCGACAGATGGCTTGCCTTCCATCGCGGTCTCTCAGAATTTGACATCGGCGAACCCATTTTTCAGTGGGGATGAAAACACTTTATTTTTTACTCGTCACACCCACGCGGGGGTAAAGATATCATCTTGGCTCGCTCATCGCATTGATTCTTTATTAAAAAAAATGTAGTGCCTACTCCAAACGCGTGAATGCGGAGTTTGCGCGTATCGTATACGCATTAGCTTTTTTCTACTGTATATCGCGCGCAAGAGTGGGCGAGATGTGACCTCGACCGTTTCACGGCGATTCCGATGCGAACGCGATGAGCCAGACTTAGTCCTAATATCCAGGAGCCAAAAATAATTTGGGATGCGCTTTCGAGCAGTAGAGTGGCGCAACGGTAGATGAAGATGACGCCGCGACATTTTCCGTGTAAATTGGCGCCTTCTAATTACATTTCTATACCTTCGAAGGTAGGTACAAGTACCGCGAAGGTACTTTGTTTCCAAAGTTGTTTTCAAGTGTTTTTTAACAGACGAGCGGTTAAAACGTTTACGTCTGCCAGAATACAAGTAAAATTGGTGGGAAGTAAAATTGGGAGACGACCGCATGGACTTCTGTGCTAGAGGAAACACAAGGCTCCAACTTCAGAAACAGAAGTCCGCGCTGGCACATTCCTGGAGTGGAGCGGACAAATGCTTTTGTATGTCTAGTTTTCAGCTGTTTCAACGACCCAAGGGCGCCACCAAGTACTGATATGATGCTCTCTCTCAAGCTACTTTCAGACGGTGTGAATATGGGATTACGTGGCGATCCCCGAATCTCTGCTGAGGGGCTGATATTATCGTTGGATGACGTACTTGAGAAGGTCAATGCATATGTTAACCTCGTTGATAGATCACTCACGCCATGAAACAACCATGATTGGAAACGACTTCCTATTTTAACACTTCTTCGATATTCGTGGTCAGGAATTAATGACGGACTTTCTGACCATTTTTTTTCTAAATGCATGAAAACAAGTAAACTGTCTTCTCTATCACTCATGATGTCATGAAGTAGACGTATCAGTGTAACATTTACGTGACTGGGGCGGATTAGAGATTTTGGCATTGATGAAAACCATCTCAAGCTTCATCAGTTGCATCCTTGAGGAACAACCTTTCGCCTACTATCGCCTTACCTCTTCACTCTTTTATGGAGATGAACGCTCAGCTACGCGACCTTGGACACGTGATCAACCAGATCGCAAATTTGCAAGAACCCAAGGAAATCTGCGGCTGGATTGAGTTTGCGATTAATATCAACTTTCAATACATATTTTCTCACATTTGTACAGCATCTACGTATATTCATTTGTGACGTCTCCAGATCTTGCTTTATTGAGGCAGAATGATATTTTGTACATATTGGCTCTGGTGCTTTTGGGTTTTGAATGGCTTGATTGACTCTCCGATGTACCGCTATGGAGAGGTATTCTATCAGAATCGAGCACAGAAGGAACCAAGCCACAATCCCTCTGTTTATAATCAAGGATAGCTTGTCATGACCAGTGGCGACGCTCAATGCACTTGACTGGTCCTTCGTGTAGCTCTTTTGGAACATGATACTCCCGATGCGTATACGCCCTTGATGTATTATCAACTTGTGCGAAATTACTGCGATGGACACTGGCCCGTTGATGCTGGTATTCCTGAGACAAGCGATTCGATCATTTATAGTACAGAAGGTACCCGCCGCTGGCAAGAAAATTGCAGTGACTGCAACGAGCCTATGATGTGCGTTGCCGATCTGAGAGGCTGTTCCAATCTCAAGTTGTGCCTGAACACTCGCCGCACATCGTAATAACATGCTGCTAGCCGTGTTCATCGCATCTGATACGTTTGAAACATATTGACCCGGTGGCGCAATATCACGCTCCCTGCGGATGAATCGTGCCATATTACAGAGCAATGAATGGGAAACATTCTCTGCGCGTGTGATTTCACTGATCGTGACCGAGCCATGCATAATATGTACATCGACACGCAGTACCCCATGCAGTGAGAAAGCTGGAAGCAATATATTCTTGCAAACGGAATATTCAGGCCGGTTACCAGAGTCATCCCACATCATCCAGGACCCATTGAATGCAAGATGTATGAGAGTTGATATTGGATGCCTGTGGTGTCCTTGGGGAGTGCGAACATCGCGGATCCGCACTTGGCTTCTGAAAGTTGCGCCAATGAAGAATGATGCATATTGCTTGTGAGGCATGCACAGAGATACATGCAGAGTTGGTGGCAGGCATGGGAAACAGCAATATGTTAATTTATGAAGAAGTGCGGGATAGTTCTGTGCACCTTTGAGTATCAAACTTCTTTCTGAGCTCATAATAGCATTTGCATTTGTCCCCTGGAACGCAAAACTTGAAATCCCACAAACTTTGCCAGCGGTCGGATCAGAAAGGTTGTCGGTTGGGGATGAGCTTGCTTGCCTCTTAGCCGTTGCAGCTAGGAAGGACTGTTCTTGGCGCGAAAGGATCTGTGCTATGAATGGATTCACCTCACATAGATGGCGTGTCTGTCCCCCATTCTGACGATGCAGGATGCTTATGACGCTCATTACGCCTAGTACTCCTGCTGCTGCCTCTGCGTGCCCACAAGAAGATTTCACTGAGCCAAACTCAATCTCATTATTTGAGTCATGTAATGTATCAAATTTGTTATGATTCTCACCATGCAAATCTCGGCTGTGCAGAACAGATACTGCAGCCCCAAATTCGATGGGATCGCCAAGAGCTGTGCCAGTCCCATGCAACTCAAGTTTGCTGATAGGACTTGAAAAGTGAGGTCTAGCCCCTCGGACCGCAGAAATTATCACGCATTTCTGTGCAGGACCATTTGGTGCTGTGAATGAACTGCTCCGTCCGTCCTGATTTGAAGCGGAAGACAGTAATTTTGGAAATGCATGAGTTGAATGTGAAATGCCAATGCCTGTTTGCATCAATTCGGATTTTACTGCTACTGACCACACAGCTTCTGTTCTAACGTATCCATCCGCCTTCGCATCAAGGGTTTTGCACCGACTATCTATGGCGAGCATCTGTGCAGAAGCAAAAATAGCTGTTGCGTGTGGTGACAATATCAGAGCAGTGCCTGCAATTATGCCCCTTTCAGATGCATGACCTGACTCGCTGACTTCTTTCCTTACGATGTGGCCAGCGACGAGAGATGAAGAGCATGCTGTATCCACTGCTATACATGAACCTGTGAATCCGAAAGAATATGACAATCTTCCACAGCATGCTGACTTAGCGTTACCAGTTCCAATGTATGGACTTGGTGATCCAATCATGGATTTAGCAACAACGTGAGCATAATCTATTGCACTTATACCGACGGCGACTATGAAATCAGAGATTTCATCTGATGAATGAAATATACGTTTTTTCAAGATTGACTGCACTGCTTCGAGGAGTAGTCGCTGTTGCGGGTCCATGAAGATTACTTCGTGAGCAAGAATCCCAAAAAGGGCAGTGTCAAAGTTATGAACAGCAGGTACCCAGGAGCCAAACAGCCCAGCTGTTGTCGTAGCTAGTGTCGTACAGTGCGATGGATCGCAATGGTTCAAGTCATTAGAATCCCAACGGTCAGCGAGGGTCAATCCTATCGAATCACCCTGGCCAAGTTGGCATCCATCTGTTTGAAATAAGCGATTCGCCTCAAATGAGATACTCCCGGCCCAACCAAAAATCCACACTGCAGTCGATACCGTTGGTGCCTCTGATCGAGTTTTCTGCTCAAATAACACTTTAGAAACTTGCGCCCTTGGTGTATTATCAATCTTTGCTACCGTAGTATCCAACTTCGCGTATATGTACGCAGATAGAGCAGCGACAGACGGATAGTCAAACATAGCTGTAGCGGGAATCTCAACCTGGTACATTGTCTCCAAACGGGTTTTGAGCTCTATACCGGCTAGAGAATCAATACCACTCTCCATGAGTGGTTGATCTAGGCTTATGTTGATTGAAGACACCTCGCGCACAATATTGAGTATGTTGATTGAGATTGCTTGAAGCTGTGCTCCTGGCTTAGTTTGCTCCTCTGAAGGCATGATAATGGGTTCTTCTTTGCTTTTTGATTTAGGATGGATAATTCCTTTGGTTACAATGCCTGACGCTGAATTTGAACTGATATGTCGAGTCCAGACTGCGTACTTGGTGTTGTTTGCAGCCACGAGGCCAAAAATTGGAGCAGTTGGTTTCGGTAAAACTTTGAGGAACTCCTTCCATCTTACTGGACTGAAGGCGTATACCGGATGTGAAGAATTATTAGATACATCAGCAAGGATATCATGAAATGCACGATTTCCATCAACAGGCCTCACAATGCCGATTCCAAGACGATTGGTGCGCTCAAGTACATGTTTACTAGCCATGCCACTACCCGCCCAGGCGCCCCACTGCATACTAAGCGCACAGCTTCCTTTGTATCGCAAAACTCTGGCTATCGCATCGAGTGATGCGTTTGCAGCTGCGTAGTTTGCTTGACCAGCTGATCCAAGAAGAGATGCGATGGAAGAGAAGAGTATTATCGGGCCTGAAGGACTCGCACTCATGTGCAAAGTATTCAGGAACCTCATGAGGCTGTCAACCTTTGGGGAGCAGACTGTGCGCGTAGTGCCAACGTTCTGTGCAGTGAGTGAGCCGTCCATGATTGTTCCGGCAGAATGTGTTAGTGCAAAAGATGGGATTCCAGTGAAAGTGCGTAAAGCCTGACACGCTGAATAAGATACACTCTCACTACACGCCGAATCAGCTGAAACACACGCAATTACTGCTGCCGAAAGCCTTAGAGAGGATAGAGATGTGGACTCGGATGCACGACCCGAGCGACTTGTGAGCCCGACAGCTACTGCTCCACCATTCCTTGACACTAGCTGTAATGCAAGTAATACGCCTAGAGCCCCCAACCCGCCAGTGATTAACATTACTTTGAAGCAACGCCCAATATTCCCGTTTTGGTTCACAACCATCAAGTCGTCCATCACAGTAGTCCTTGATCCCCGCCGAAAGTGTGTTAGTCCTGTTGCTCGGACATTCGGATACTGAAGAAAACGACCCGGTGTAAAGCTGACACTCATCCATGAGCTCGACAAATTGTTGTATTTGCTCTTAAATTCATTATTCACTTTGCCCGATCTTTCCCACTTTGCGAATGACGTGTTTTTGCCATCGCAAGCTTGGGTTGCCATATTGGTAATCCTTTTCAATGAAGATGGCACGAACTGGTCTTGTTCTCTCAGAGCTTCTAAATGATTCATTGGAACGTTTATTACATCAGAAAGACTCCCTGTACATATTCCAATCACACGATCGCCTACGGCGAACCTTGAATACTCTCCAAGATGTGCACCTTTGCAAAGGATTCTACCCACAAAGATTCTTTGGAGCATCCTAACATTTGGAGTCACCCTTGATAATTTCCTACCGAACCTCAATTTGAGGATATCTGTGGTAGTTAGTGTCATGATCAGCACTTGGACCATCAACCTTCTTTCCATCAGCACGATTTTTGGGTCTACCCTTCTTATCGCAGATGATCTAATGGTTGGATACTCTATGAAGCCTTGAATAGAGCTCCTCAATTCTTGATTTGCATCGAATGTTGACATGTTGCTTTCTGTGGCAGCCATTTCTAGGCATTCAGCTTGGCTATATTCTATTGTATTATTTCTCATTATTGGCATTTCCTGTGCAAATGTGCGAGTGATTGCATGAAATGCCGCGCTTGCTGCACATGTGGTGAAACATACTGGTGATCCAAATGTTACACAGTTACCTCCCATAGATGGAGCTAATGCAGCCGCTTGATATGATGAGATTGCAGTCGAAAGGTAAACGGAAATATTTCGGCTTTTTTTGAACCTTGAAGACTGCATATGTAGGCATTTACACACTCGTTTTGAATTATGCACTCGATTAACCGGGATGGCTGCCCATTCTACCACATGAGCCGATGTAAATTCTGCACTGTGTGCCTTATTTGTTGTTGCTTTACCTGAAGATATATCAAGTTGAGTATTCGCATAGGTGACAGGTTTCACAAAAAGATCATGCACGGTGTGACTTGGAGTTGTATTTCTTCTCCTGATAAGCGTGTGCTGTGTAGAGTTCGGAACAATATCATTTTGTCCAATCAAGTATCTGGAGGCTGCGAACTGACGATGGGCAGCGTTGGTAGCAGCGGCATCTTTTGGACGTGTAAAGCTACATGCATCAATCGATGCAGGGAGTCGAAGGTTGGATAACTTGGATGACCTTGATGCAAGCTCATGAAGAATTGTTGGGGATTCGAGAGATAACGATGCGATCATATGTAGCGCTGCATCAAGCACTTCCGAATCTATCCAGCCAGGTTCTCGTGATGGGGCAATAATGCTTGCAAAAGCTGCTTTCTTCTCGGTGTATTTCATCGACATTATTCTCTTGCATTCCTCCGAGACAAATGCAAAACGGATGAACCCTTTCTGTGTCACGCTTGCATCAAGTATTTGATGCATGCACCCATGAGAGCTCTTCAGCAAAGAAATTTGTGACTCGTTTTGGAACGCAATGCTGCAGGTGTGACGACTGCGGTAAATGGTAAGCACCTGCCTTTTGCTTGAACCACGAGGATTTATCCATACAGGCGAAGAAAATACGAGGCTCATCAAACCCATGTTTGCTTTAAATGCAAAGTCCTCGTCCAATGACATTGTTGCAAAAATAATGCATACAGAAGCTGCTGCTGACAAAATCGATTTCCCAAGAATCATATGATCGCAAGAAAATTGAAATTTGATATCATTGATTTTTGTGATGAACATTTCCTCGTTAGAATGTCGCCCTTTACTCCATGATGAAACCAATGGACACCGGCGAGGTGAATATGCGTATCTTTGCTTGCGGCGAATCCAAAGGAAATCCGACTTTTCTCGATTTGAGGGCTGAACAGTGTGAACTAAAGCAGTGTGAGCATTAACACCGCTCATGCCGAAGCTTGAGGTCCCTGCAGAAGCTAGGGCAATGGGGCTAAGAGCAGGAGAGGCGAAACATGTTCTAGGGAACCCGGGTATATGGGGGTCATATGAGTCCAGAGACGCTGAAATATACATGTTCAGCGTTCGAAGATGCTTCGTTGGTGCATTGTCATGTACCAGTAAATGTGCAACGCCAGCAAGTAATCCGGCGACGCCTGCGGCACCTTCTGTGTGTCCGTGATGTGCTTTAGATGCTGACACGATGACTTCTGCGGCGTTGCCTGCACCACAAATACCTGTTGCATACCTCAAAAGCGAGCCAACCTCGATAGGATCTCCAAGGTTTGTTCCTGTGCCATGCGCTACAATATACTTTGAAGAGGTTTTGGAGTATCCAAGATTCCCTTCCTCAAACGCAATGTCATTCAGAAGTACCTGCTGGCTAGGTCCATGAGGGGCTGTAAGCGCACTGCTCCGACCATCCTGATTAACACCCGATGCAGTGATATGTGGCGAGAGATTGTCTATCCCCATGGAACCTTTCATGATAAACACGCCACATCCCTCTCCTCGCCCATATCCATCAGCTGCTGAATCCATTGCCTTACATCGTCCATCTGCAGATAATGCACCTATTGCGCATATGACAGAAGTGTTTATGTTCAAAAGTGCAAGGTTGACTCCTGCGACAAGCCCAGAGCCATTTTTGTGACGATGCAGGAGATTTCGGGCAAGATGACATGCTACAAGTGAGGACGAGCATGCAGTGTCTGTTGAAACACATGGTCCAGATAGTGACAAGCAGTAAGAAAGCCGTCCACACATAAAGGCTGCGCCGGATCCCGTCCCTGTGTGACTTCCGGCATTTATATTGTGCATCTGCTGCATATGCGGAACTTCATTATACATGCATCCTACGTACACCCCTGTACGTTCTAGAAACAGTTCGTCCTTCCCATCCAGTATTGGCTGAGCTGAAGTCTCAAGCAAGAGGCGTTGCTGTGGGTCAAGATGTAAGGATTCAGCTTCTGAGATGTGAAATATGCTCGAATCAAAACATTCCACTTTATCCCAATCAAGGAAGGCGCCGTGCCTTACTGTGACAACCCCGATCTGATGGCTAATACTCGGATGGTAGCATAGGTCGAGGTCATATCGAGCAAGGGGCACCTCCACTTGAGGGTCTTGCAAGCTATTACTTAAATGGTAACATATTTTGTGGAAACTGTCAATGTTGCCTGCAAAGTTGGCCATCAAGCCCGTAACGCGATGTACTTGTGGTGTGCTCACTTCTTTTGCAGCCTTACTTATGGCTGTATCAAACTTGTTAGAGATATAAAGCCCAGATAACGCTGTTGAATTCTTGTTGGTGAACGCCGATTTCTTTGTGGCGATGTGTTTTGCAAGTAAGCGGATAGTTGGATGATCCAATACAGCAGTTGGCTCAAGATGGATGTCAAAGTCAATTTCAGCTCTATGCTGTAGTTCCATCCCTGCAATAGAGTCAAGACCACTTTCCATCAGAGGATCATCTTCTTTAATCGCTAAACCTGAGGATTCATACACAATACTGACTAGACGTTCCGTAATTGAAGACTCGTGTTCGCCAGTCAACAAAGCAAAATGATGCGCATTTCCTATATTATTTGATGCATTCCTGTCCGAGGCTCTCGCAGCTGTGTCCTTTGTGTGAGGGAATGGATTAATGATGCCGTCTTTTTTTCTGTTGATCAAATGAGATGCAATTATATCGCTGAAGGCAGACATATTCATGTTTCGATCATTAATCGATCTTGATAGTATCATCCAATCAAAAGGTGTCACGACCTGACGTTCTGCAGTATGACTCAGGGCCTTTATCAATGCACGTCCACCGTCGGATGGTTTGAGCGCTCCCAATCCAAAGCTCTCGGCAATCATTGCCGATCTCCCTGCAGCCATTCCAACATTTTTCCATGCTCCCCACGCGATAGCACTCAAAACTCCGCCTTTGGTACGCTCCAGGGCAATGTGCGACTCCAGCTCTGCATTGGCAGCTGCGTAAGGTGCCTGTCCATACGAGCCAACGAGGGATGCAACGGAAGTGAATGCCAGGATGAATTGAAGGGGGATGCTTGAGAATTCCGAGTCGCTACCAAAAGAAGAAGACAGGCTTGATCCGACTGCAAGTTTTGGTGCAGAAACCTTGAAAGCATGTCCTGCTGTTTGATGCAAAATTGTTGCATCACGAAGGGTCCCGGCAGCATGTAAGACAGCTGTTACATTTCGTGATGTAATCATATGCACGAATACGGAATCTTCTGAGGAGCTTATATCCACACTAGCTACAACTGTTTGCCCGACGCCATTTCTTAGCGCTAAGTATGAAGGACTGTTTGAGCGTCCGTTCCGCGAGAGCAAATAAACTTTTGATTTAATTCCCATCCCTATGAACGCTGCACATATAAGGGAGATGGAGCCAAGTCCACCGGTTATTACCGTGTTTCTGCACCTGTACGCAATGCGATGGTTTTCAATGTCATCCTCTAACTTCAAGAGCTCAAGTCTAGCAAACCTAGGTTGAAGAACTGTTCCTGAATAGCATGTGATTCCATGTGTGCTACATCGTAAGTTCGCGAAGTTATATTCATTTCCGCACGAGATCATACAAGATGATTGATCAACTCCATGCCAACTCGCCGGCGATGAGATATCTTCCATCGCAGCAACATTCCAGAGACCCCAAAGCACTCCAGAGGGATTGATACTCATAGATGTCGGTTTGCATGGAGAAAGTTTCGAATCTCTGTATTGGTGACAATCACGAGTGCAAAGAGCCATTGACTTAATTCGATGGAAATTTCCCGTTGATCGTACTTGTAATACTTGCATGGCACTCAGCATAGTGGAAATAGATCTTCCACGATACGCTGATCTTACAGCATGTCTTCGCACCATGCTATTATCGGGTACATGACTGATCGGTCTAGTAGGAAGAGCATCCCATTTCATGTGGTACGTGCAAGAATCAGAATCACGGGATTCCTTGACGTGAAATTGTCTAAGGGCACCAAACACCTGACGGTGGACATGTCGTACTTCAAGCCCTGATATCCGAGCAAGGACTTCGCAAATTGGTAGCATCATTACATGATCAGATGCCCCTGGCACGATTTCAGAATTACCATCGCCTTTGCTCCAGGAAGTAGCCATGACTTCTAATGTGCTACTCAACGGTGCACTGTATTCCGCGAAACCAGTAGGAATGATTATATTGTACCGGTCATCTCCCTTGTGAAAATGAGAAGCGCTTGAAATATGCACGGCATTATCAAATAAAGCTGGATTTGTATGAAACGGCAGTAAGACATTGTTTGCGTTGCCTTGCATAAGACCATATGAAGTTTTTCGTCGAGTCTGGCAGGTATTTGCAAATGGGGGATACGAAAAGGATGCCTGTGATGATTTTAATGGCACATATTCACTCCGTGCAACTTGACAGCATTTCGATCTATAATGCGTTCCGCCCGAAGATGTCGACTTAACGTCAACTTTGCCATTTGGGAGCTCACAGCTCCGTTCCAAAACAAACGTTCTGCCATTCGAATTCAGTCTAGGCAAGAAGTACGGCAGAGCAATAATACCCCTTGCCAAAAGGAGATTCATAGTCAACAAGCTGTCAACAAGGGTGCCAGATAGAGCAAGCTCACAAAAACCTGTCATAGGAAATAACGGTTTTTGAAGAAGACGGTGACCCCAGAAGAAAGAGCAGGTCCGCTGATCCAGCACTGCCTGCGTTATGCTCGTGAATGCAGATTTAAGATATGTGACTCGCAAAAGTGCATGGGCTTTGGGCAAGATCCAATGCCTACATCTATTGAGCACAGTCACGTGATAGCTCTGGCCTGATACGCTTACGTTCTCAACATTGAGCATCAAGCTAAGGATACAGTGTCCATTTGTACCCTGGAACGCGAAGCCACTGACGCCACATATGGATCGTGCACATCGTAGTACAGCAGAGCTGGACTGCCTGCAAGTATTTATTTTTGAAATATCAGCATTGTCGCTGTACCTTGATCCTGAACTGAAAACGCTATAAACATGTTGACTTGTAATCACAAAGTGTGCAATTCTCTGTTTGAGAGCAAATGCCATTCGCTTGACAGGCTGGGATATGCCAATAATGCCAGCAGCAGTTTCTGTATGACCAAGTAGTGATTTTACAGCCTCCAATGTCAACGGCAATTGACGTTTTGATATCTTTATGCACACAGCGGCAATAGATCCCATCTCGATAGGATCACCAAGGGCAGTGCCAGTGCCATGCAGCTGGAGACAGGACATGTCATCAGCGATAATACTTCCGTTTAATAGAGACGTTTGAATCACCGCTTGCTGTGATGGTCCATGGGGGGCTGTGAGAGAACTTGCCCGTCCGTCCTGATTGACACTAGACCCTGCAAATAGCACTTGAAGCCAACTTTTGGTCTTTCGCGGAGAACTTTCAATAATGATAACACCGCAAGCTTCACCTCGAACGTATCCATCTGCAGCCGCATCTAACGTTTTGCATCTTCCGTCTGCAGAAAGCATTCCAGCGGCACTAAATAGGCCAGTAGTCAATACACTCATAATCGCAGTAACACCACATGATGCAGCTGCTTTTGTATTGTTGGCGCGTATTCCATTTGATGCCTCGTGCGTGGAAACAATAGATGACGAACACGCCGTGTCAATAGCAAGCGACGGCCCACGAAGTCCGAAGACATAAGAAAGCCTTCCGGCAGCTACACTAAGGACGTTTCCAGGGAGTATGTATGCGTTTAATTCTGTTGCAGTTGGCTTAATGTGATCAAGCAGGAAATCTGTGCTGCTTATACCCACATACACACCACACCCTGGAACGTTGAGATCATCCCCTTTCCTGAGGACAATGCAAGTGTCATTGATCGCATTGCTCATTGCCTCAAGTAACGATCGATGCTGCACATCTAAAACACGTGCTTCGGCAGGAGACATAATGACAAGGTCACTATCGAACGAATCCAAAGAGGTGCAAAATCCTCCAAAACAAGGAACAATGTCAGTCACCAATTTTACGTCGAGGTATTTATCCCAAAATGCCTGCATATCCCAGCGTCCCTGTGGAACTTTCGTCATGACATCCTCTATTGATGATACCGAGTAATGTGCAGTTGAAGGGTGCGAAGGATACATAAAAGAGGTCCCCGTAACACATAGCATCTTTGATTTTTTCGAAGGCCCATTATTGATGTGCTGCTTGTTATCGATCGAGATAACACCAATGTCCCTCTGGATAGTATTGGGAGCGCACCACGTATTCTCTTCGGGCCCCAATCCTTCAACCGTACGAGCGATGTATTCAGAAAGAGATTTCGCGGTTGGGTAATCAAATATACATGTATCTGGAAGCTCAGTGTTGAACGCTAAATCAAGTTGTGTCTTCAACTCTATTCCAGACAGTGAATCGAGCCCCGACTCAATCAATGGCTCATCTAATCCAATTGACCTCCCAATCTGGTCGCATATCAATGCGACAACTCTGTCCTGAACGTCTCGACTGATTGCCTCAGCTGTATTTTGCATTATGTGAACATCCCGACTTGGTTGCCAGCGCGGTAAGGCATCACTTGATTTCTGGCCGTCTAAGTCGGATATTTCACGAAAGAGTGATAATCTTTCCTCTGGATCTTTCAACTGTTGTGTTAGAATGTACTCCGACAAGGTCCTTGGTGTTGGATAGTCAAATACAAGGGTATCTGGTAATTGTATTTCAAACTCTGCCTCCATTTGGGTCCTCAGCTCTATTCCCATTGGCGAGTCTATGCCCGCATCCATAAATCCTTCATCTATGTCGAGACATCTGTCTACCATATTACTCATGATCTGGAGAACTTTCACCTGGATATCTGCCTCCCGCAAATTCATGAAGGAAACATTTCTTCGATCATCGTGAAGCGCACTGTCACCTGTTCGAACCTGATCGTGGTGTTCCAACCTGTCTGAAGAATCATCCGATTCAATTATCTTTTGAATATATTTAGATAGCTCAACATTGTTGGGATAATCAAACATCACTGTATCAGGTAGTGTAACAGAGAACTCTGTTTCTATCTTTCCCTTGAGCTCCAATGCAGACAATGAATCTAAACCTGCATTGGCAAATGGCTCGTCGAATGATATATTCGCTCCACTGCCTTCGTTTATAATATCATTGAGGCGATTTGAAATGCTAGACTTTCCAGAATAATGTTCCGGTCGTAGGAGAGTTTTAACAGAAACCTTCATCTCTGTCTTCGGTGTATCAACCAGATCGGAGCACATCGCTGGTAGTTTTGACGTAGATGTACCATCTTGTCGACTCCACATGAACGGACTTGACGCAATACTGTCCACAGACCCAATTATACTGGAGAGCGTCGCTATGCCAAGCTCATTTGACAGAACACCCATCCCCATCCGTTTTATTCTATAGATGGCGTTTTTATTTTTTGCTGCCATTCCGACTGATTCCCAGGCCCCCCACTGCACGCTTGCAGTGCTTACCCCTTTCGAACGATCATTCTGAGCCATCCAATCCAACGCAGAATTCGCTCCTGAGTAGTTGATTTGGCTTGCTGAGCCTAAAAGAGCAGCGATGGAGGAAAACATAACGGTTGCATGTATTGGCTGAGCTCCATTTACTTGGTGAAGACGAATTGCAGATGAAACCTTTGCTCCCATGACTTTTGCAACGCTACCTGCATTTTGACCAAACAACAGTGCATCGTGGAGAACTCCACTGGCGTGCAGTATGATGCCCAAAGCATCTTCTTCATAGAAAATGCATCGCAAGAATGCAGCTATGCTGACAATTTCGTCTGCATGTGAACTATCACAACGGTGCACAGTGATCATGCCTCCATTTCTTGCGGTTAGCCCCTTGCAATTGCTATGCCCTTGACGACTATATATATGAATGTGTCTGGTAATTTGTTGACCGAGCCAGTTCATAGCTACAGTTCCTATACCACCTAATCCACCGGTGATGACTGCTGGTCTACTGGAATATGCGCAACAAAGTGTATTTGATGCATGAAAGAATACCGAATTTTTCGGCAACCTGATGGCAAACATAGCTCGGGCCTGATATGAGGAATACAAGCAATCATTAGAGTGATGCGCAATATTTTGAAAATGAAGATTGCACGTGGCATATTTGATAGATCTTTCAGCATACATTGAAATGCCTTGGACGTGTGAATGGACAATGTATAAAAGTGCTTCCGGAATGCATCGCAGTAGTGATGAGATCATCAGTGCATCTGATACTATGGTTGGATCTGATTCTGCCATATGCTCAGGTTCCAGCTTTCTTATGAATCCCCCTGACACGAGACCTCCGTCCCATACGTTTCTGATGTAATCAGTACACAAACATGGTCCTGATGACGTTTTTATGAACAAACCCCCAGAGCATATCTGTTCAACGATGTTCCATTCCCACTCAGCGCTTCCACCTTCTAGTGGGCCAATCGCCGCCTTCACGGCGACCCCAGAAGAATACGACAGGTCTTCCGCCCACATGATAGACAAGTTATTCAATCGTGCGATTAGTGCATGTTTTGCTTCACACTCACGCCCATGTAGCATTATGACAAAGTCACAAGCACTTATCAGTGCATCAACTGTGTTGTGCAAAATATTGATGCAAGCTTGTGCTGTTATCTGAGGGACTGGAAGTGACGCAGCCTCTTCAAACGATAAATTTATTGGCTTTGAAATGCACATCCTTTCGTCGACAATTTCAATCGAGTGACCTGAGGATTGGGGTCCATCTTTCTTATCTGTGATGAGCACACCTATTACTGCTGAACCTATTGCATGTTTCAAAGTCGAACTATCCAACACATTCCCTGAAAAGCCTGTGATTTTGCTGCCCTCCTTGGAGCCTCCACGTGGTTTTTGCAACACTAGACGTGTCATATCCATTAATGATGTGATAGGCAATTCGCTCATGGCTTGAATTCTTACAGCTATCCGACCATTGGGTAACTCACAGTCTCCAGGAATGCAGATGGGAAGAACCCGAGAACCAGAGGAAATGTGCTTAGTTGGAAGCAAACGAGGAACGAACACATGGTTTCCGTGCGTAGATTCCTCGTTTAGAGTTCCAATTTGAAAGGTATCACTTGAAGGTTGCTGTTGCTTCTTTGCTAAGGAACTATCTAAGAATCCAATGTTGATCGAGTTTATCAGAGAGCTACGGCATTCGTGTGCAGCTGTCCGCATGATCCCATGAGCTGCTGCGTTTTTAACCGCCGCTGAAAGAGAAGAGGAACTCGAGCACCTATCGCTGAGTAGATCAGACTGCCCACCACCGCGCGTACATAATAATACGCGTTTCACCAACGAGGTTCCATCCTGAAGTAATGATATTAAATTGGATGGATGTGCGAGACTGATATTGTGTTGATGTAGCCGAGTTGCTACTGCTTGTTTTTGACAATTGGCTGTAGGTTTGAATGAAGGACACACAAGCCATTTGGTTGCAAAACTCACTTGCGGTGATTCTTCTTGCTGCTTCCGAGAGGAAGAATTGTTTGGTACCTTCGATAGCTGAAATGAATTGGAGCGCAATTCTGCACTCGAATTAACATCCAATATCATACTAACAGGTCGGATAGATTTTATCTGTAGACCTGCAAGGCGAGCAACATCGCTGTTTCTGTGCAAACATCGCAAAATATGATTTGATGAAGAAAATGATACAGTATTCCTTGGTGCCAGTCTTTCAGCGGAAACTTCATGCATGATGTCAAAGCTATCATGTTCAGATATCAAGAATGCCGTTGCACCCACTGGAACCTGTACATCAGAGTTCTCAAAGACTTCAAGAGACGCCATTATCTGCATGGAGTTATCAAGGTATGCAGGATGTACGGAGTAGCCGGGGAGAAAATCGCACTTGGTATTAGAAAGAAAGGCAAGCGCATGCACCGAAGTGAACATCAAGTCCATGCTCATGTTGGATGTCCTTTGGGCAATTCCGGCAAATATCAAGGAAACGAATGATCGAGAATCATGTTTTGAATTATGACACGCCCGGACAATATTGCTTAAAAAACCTTTGAAGTGTACAATATGATTCGATCGACGAGGTGGCAGTGACGTGATCTCCAGGCAAGACGATACTTTGTTAACTAACAAATTCATTGAGAGTTTCTGCTCGCCAAATTTGACCTGGCCATATGCCTCGTCTCTGATTATTTTCGAAGCTAGAAGTGACAATGGCACCATGATCACACTATCGCAAATAGTTAACTCAGTTGCGCGTGCCGTATCACTGAGAAGAGAAAGCTTGCCACCTGCAATAGCACCTTCAAAAAATGCTGCTGCTGGGAAAATAATTTTATTGGCAATCTGATGATCCCACATGTGTGAAAGTATGCGTTTATCTACATCAGCATGCAGGACATGTGTTTCACTGACTGATGCCATCTCACTGTGTCCCTGTAGATATGCATGAGGCCGCGGCCCAACCCAGTAACGCTCAGGGTCATGAAGGCTTAGCTCTTCTTTGCAACCAACGAGCTCACAATATCCCGTAGTTCTCTCTCCGAGGATAGCCTGGCCGTTTGTTCCTTGGAATGCAAAGCTTCCAATACCACAGAAATTTCGTCGTGTCTCCTTGACATCACGCGGTAGTACGCTTGCAGCGCTGCCTCTTCCAATATGGATTGGGTACCGAGAACCAGAAAATGCTGTCATGGATTCTAGAACATCTATTAGATGCATGTTAATAGTTGTCAGATGGAGGACTTTCTTAGAACTCACCCACAACACGCATTCAAGAGGCTGCATGAGCCCTATGATACCCGAGGCACATTCTGTGTGTCCAATGAAAGATTTTACTGCCTCAAGAAGCAATGGTACGAGGATATCTACCCGCTTCAACACATCAATAGAGGCACCAAATTCAATCGGATCGCCCAAAGATGTGCCAGTGCCATGCATTTGTAATGTGTGTATGTCTTTTGGATGGATCGATCCGGCTTGTAGAGCCAATTTGATCACAGCCTGCTGCGCCAATCCACTTGGTGCAGTCAGACTACTCGACCTTCCGTCTTGATTGATTGCGGACGATAGAAAAGTAAACACCGTGCATTTGTTCAGAACCTTGCAACCATCGCCAATTTTCATGGCTTCTAAAATTAGAGTTCCGACAGCTTCGCCTCTGACATACCCATCAGCAGATATGTCCATTGTCTTACATCGACCATCTGTAGATAGCATTCCGGCTGCATTGAAGGTAGCTGTCCCGTCGTGATCTAATATGGAATGTGTGCCACTAGCAACTCCACGAGCGATTTCAGCACCACACAATGATGCCATTGCAATATGAGCAGCAACGATCGATGATGAGCAGGCTGTATCTATTGACACCGCCGGGCCGTGCAAATCGAAAAGGAAACAAAGGCGACCAGCAGCGCAGCTCAACGTATTTCCTGTTGCAATATATGGATGGACGCCACCAACCCAAAATGTGTTAATACAACAATTTTTATATGACTGGTCCGCAATGCCAACAAACACGCCAGTCCCTAATACCACCGAAGTATTCCTGCTCACAGCATCCGGATAAGTTGCCAAAGTACATGAGCGAGATGCTCGGGCTAACACGAGCATTTCTAATAGACCTCGGTGCTGTGGATCCATTAAAGTTGCCTCCATCCGACCCACACTGAACAACTTTGCATCGAAAACTTCAATGCATGGCAGGAAACTACCATGACCTGGCAGCCACTTATTAGTAACGTCCATATATCTCTCCATGCTCCATCTTGCTCGGGGTACACGGTTGATAGTATCTGTCACGACAAATTTGTTTATGCTGGGCACGGCTGTTGGTGTGCGTGTTGAGTTTCCTGAGATTTGCACGAAGTTACCTGATTGATGAAAGAATACGTACGATCTAAAGTGTAAACTAGCCTTCACAATCGAGGGTGATGAAGGAATGCCCATGTCGCGGTGCTCGTTACTCAGAAGATTGTAAATATACGTTGTAAGATCTTGTATAGATGAGTAGTCGTACACAATTGTATTAGGCAGCCGAAGCGAAAATGCATCACCAAGCAACGATTTCAAATCTAAGCCTGCAAGAGAATCTAAGCCTGCTGCCATCAATGGTTCATCCTTGCTTACTTCTTCTCCAATTAGTTCTCCAACAATGTTTGATATGATTTCATTGATTTCTTCTTCTCCAGGGACAGATAACTTTTTTTTGGTGATGTTAGATTGTAGCATCAGGCTCTGCCCTTTATGTTCTGAATTATAGGCAGGCTTCTTTGCAATGCGTGCCTTACATAAATCGGCACACTCTTGAGGAAATGGTATCATATGAGATCTCAGACGGTCCCAGTCGAAACGACCAGCGGTGACCGTGCTCGGAAAATCGCCAGTGGAACAAGACTCAAAAATTGCATTTAGTGCGCAAATTCCGTCACCATTAGTCAGGACGCCAATGCCTGTTCGCTGCACCCGCCTTATTACATCTTCGTTTCTCGTAGCCATGCCAAGCTGACTCCAAGCACCCCATTGTATACTTGCAATGGGTATGCCAGCGTATCGGTAGCTCTCCGCCCAAATATCCATGGCTTTATTTGCACTCGAATATCCAGCTTGTCCAGGTGACCCAAATAATGCCGCGATTGAGGAAAATATGATGGTGGACGTGATTGGAAGCATATCGAAGAAGGTCGCCTTGCCCAGACATTGCATGCCATCAATCTTTGGAGCTAAGACAGTTCGCAAACTACTTACATGTTGATCATGCAGTGCTGCATCCGATATGTAACCGCTCGCATGTATTATAGTTGATATGTCAACAGTGAACAGTGCGCTCATTCTTATAGCTTCGCTAGCATTGTAACTATCGTCAGTCACTGCAGCGTTAGACTTTACGAAATGGACAATTCCTGCACTAGTTGCTAGATAATTAAGCTTAGCACTCAGTACTTTGTTTGAGTTTCTCCCTGTTTGACCTGTGAGACACAAACGCAATTGCGAACTGACTTCGTCAGTGAGCCATATCCCAACCTCGACTGCAATGGCACCTACCCCGCCTGTTACAAATGTTGTAAAGACTTTGCTAAGATGTTTTGAACATGCTTTGCTGAAATACTTAACGTAACTCTGCCTGAACACCATCCTAAGCAAAGATGGCGCGTTGAGTCTCGCGTCCAGACCAAACACCATCACATCGTGAAGGAAATTTGTAGTCGCCTGAAAAGAATTATTATTGGACCTGTTTAGTAATATAGGTAGCAGAATCCTTTCAATCCCTGCATCAACGTAGGCAACCGGGCTTGTTTGAGGTTCTCGAGAGCAGCTACTTATTGACAGTGATTGCTCGTGCACTTGGTGCCAATTTACGAGTTGTTCAGAAAATGAGATGCACAAAATGTTCCAACGATTTTCAAGCGCAGCAACACGAAGAATTGTTTCAAAGAGAGCAGTGTTGTGTCCTGTCCTTTGATTACTCCGAAGAGCAAATTTACCAAGATACGCATGTTGAGGTTCGTTTGACGCTTTGGCCAATGTCTGGTATGATTGCAATATTGAAACAGCACAATATACAACTCCCTTTTGCACAACCTTTGATGAAAGCAATTTTGGGATCTTGAAACCAACAGCAGAGCTCATGACATGCTTTCCTGATGTCGATGAACGGCTTTTGATACCATACTTTTGCGAAGTTGGCAGTGCAAGTCTCCGATTCAAATAAAGTAGGTCCGCCGAAGAAGATGGTACCCTTGAGCTAGCCCTTTGGTGCAAAAATCGGCCTACTACCTCTTTGGTGGCCAGACTGGTTAGTGCAGCATTGCACGGCGTGCGTCGGTTAATGTCGAAGATGATGTGATTGCTTCTTTTTGAGAAGCAACAGACGCCTACAGTCAATGTCAGTTTCATGACCCTATTGTTGCTCAGATAGTTTTGAATCGAGCATGGGAGGTGTAAGGCAGGCTTGATAACAGGGCTCTTCCAGCACGCAGTTTTTATGTGCATGCCTGAATCCAGTGCCTGTGGCAATATATGTGCATCTGTTGGATGGCTAACCATTTTATCTCGGATATTTAGTCGTGCGATCGCATTGTAATTGGATAGCTGTGTGCTCATCGGCTTATAAATCTCAAACGGAACCCGTTCTTTGTAGCATTTGAAGGTGTCTATTGGATTGATCTGACATTTCACCTTGGGTGGTGCATTTGAGTTGTGGTATGTTGCGTCTATCTTTGTATCCATGCTTAGATAGGCGTCAAGAGAAATCTGACAACCTGGTCTTGAATCATTGAGCAACATTGCAAAATCAACTATAAGTGGCTTGCTTAAGACCATGTTCTTCAGAGAAAAATGATTCTGGGGACCACTTTCATCAAGAATGGTTTTTGCTGCTGCAGTGAACATCGAGATAGTTGCTGCTGCTGGAAATAGCGTCTGATTACACACGCGATGATCCATGACTAGATCTGAGCTTGATGATGGATGAGGGGACAACAAGAATATGTATGAAAGATTACCGATTTTACCATGAGATGATGAACAGTCAAGAATTGTATCCAAACGTGGACATGCCCATGCAGACGTCAAGAATGCAGATTCTATGAGCATTCTTGTGAACATCAGTATATCTATGGTTGATGTGGAAGATCTGTGTTGTGTAATGACATGAGCATTGACTCCGCTCATGCCAAAGGCCTGACACCCAGCATGCCGGTTCGCGAATGGCGCATTCTCATTATCGATGTTTCCTCCTCTGTGCTGCGTTGTGAACCCAAGATCTACACGTTTAAACACTGCAAATACAACATGACTGCTGACATGTCGCAGGTGTGCAATTGGTACATCTTGAACGCTGAGAAGAGATACTAGCGCTGAAAGCATAGAATGGCATCCAGCAGTACCCTCCATATGTCCGAGGGTGCTTTTCGGAGCACAAAGGATGATACGTCTGCTCGAATTGAGTTTCCGGCCACACGCGTCAACCAGGGCAGCAACTTCGATAGGGTCACCTAGTGGCGTTGCCGTGCCATGCATTGCGATACTCTTCATGTCAAGAGTTCCACGTACATTCGCAGCCGTGCGCGTCAACAGCTCTTTCTGTGAGGCGCCATTAGGCGTAGTGAGCGAGCTAGATCGACCGTCTTGATTAATCCATGATCCAGCAATACATGCTTCATTGCCTGTAATTCCTGCACAAACATTATTATTGCTTGAATTGATAAAAATTGCGCAACCTTCGCTCCTTCCATATCCATCGGCATTAGCATCCAGTGTTTTACATCTGCCAGTCATAGATAGCGCTCCAAGCATTCCAATCCTTTGAGCTGTTCCCGGACTGAGGATCAGTGAAACTCCAGCGGTAATGCTTTGTGCATGACAATCAAGTGACTTACTCCCGAGGTGGACAGCTACAAGGGAAGATGAGCAAGCGGTATTCACTACAACGCACGCGCCCTTCAGATCAAGAGTGTACGAGACACGACCGGCAAGAAAGCACATGCCAACACCTGTACCAGTCCTTGGATTCGGACACGTTCCAAGATGTTTTACAGAAAAGTCGGCGTATTCTGACCACATGCATCCTACAAAAATTGATGTTGTTTCCTGGTACCTACTTACAGGAGCTGGATCGAATCTTGAATCTAGAGTAGACCTTGCGCAGCTTTCTACCAGCAAGCGATGCGTAGGATCCATACTTACCAGCTCTGTGTAGCTTGCGCCTACTAGCTCTGCATCACATGCTCCGATGTCCCGTGATAAAAACGCAGCAAAATGTGGCACTTTAACGGCACACTCAACACTATCTGCATCCCAGCGTTGATGCGGTATTTTTTCCTGCACATCCAACAACCCAAGCGCGGCACACTTTACATCTGAACCCTCAATATTGCTGGGCAATGGAAATGTAGCGCATTGATTTATCACGATGACAGGGTCGCGAGACGCATGATTGCCGACTTCTTCCTTGATTATCCTATGCCTTTGAAATGCGCACATTTTTTTGTTGTTAGCGCGCCTACATAATATATAATCTGCGATGGAGCCGATGGTTGGCTCGTTGAAAGCAAGCAAAGATGGCAGTGGATTTGCATGAAGCATTAAACCTGCACTTAGCTTTCTTGAAAGCTCCACGGCTACGGTAGAGTGGATTCCCATGTGTGCCAATGGAGCATCTTCTGATATTGCAGTGATGTCATGCATATCTCGCGATGAATACAAGGTATTTATCAGGTTGCCTCTGATAAGCTTAATCAAATCATCCCTTGAGAAGACATCATTATTGTGGTGAAAGAGCAAGTTTCTTTGTTGTGCAGGAGTGGTGTTTGCTGTTACAAGCGCTCGTCTTTGAAGCTTTCCTTTTAGAATCTTCCCCGTGCTTGTTCGCGGCATACATCCCTGAAGGACGATGCGGCGAGGCACCTTGAATGGCGCAAGAGTTGATCTACAATGTGCAAGTATGTCTTGCTCCAATGCATTGCTGATGCTCAATGCATCGCAGGAAACCGAGGCTTCAACACTTTCCCCAAGAATGCTATCAGCTACCCCGTAAACAGCTGCATCAGTGATCCGAGGATGATTGCAAAGCGATGTTTCCACCTCAAGGCAAAACACGTTTTCACCCCCGCTCACTATGATATTCTTGCTTCGGTCAACAATTGTTATCCAGCCGCAAGGATCAACTGAGGCAATATCACCAGTGCGAAACCAAGTTGGCGTGGTCTCCAGAGGGCAGTTCGTAAAGCCATGTACACCATGCATTTGACTCCAGTAACTGCCAAGCCGGGCGCTCCGGACCACTACCTCTCCAACATGGTTGTTTTGTACCGTCATACCTGTGTCATCTATGATGAAATCAGCAACTGCCATCTCAATATCAGATACACACCGGCCTGTGGCTCTGAGTATGCTTTGTCTATCTGTTGCTGGAATCGCATTCAATGACTCGAATTCCTTAAGAGACAATGCAGAAGTGGTCATTCTGCCACAAACTTCAGTCATGCCGTAATCTGTGAAGTAATTTGTTTTTGGTGCTGTGTTCAACACTTGTGCAATAAAATCTGGCAGTACAGCAGAGCCACCGCATGAGACCACGCGTATGTTTCGAAGTATATATGGATATGCCCCCGCAATAATAGATATCTGCGCAGCGACCATGGCAGAAATGTTGATGCTGTGATTGAAGATTGCATGAGCAGTTCCAGAAGAACTAAAGCCTCCAAGGAGACCACTTTGGTTCCCAGCTATAATTACCTGTTTAGTGCCGGAAATAATACAGGCAAATATTGCAAATACATCGAGCGCATGAAACATAGGTGTCGCGTGTAACCATACATCGAACGAAGTGAACTTAAACTCATTGACGACTCTTCTTGCATTTGCTGCAACTGAGCATTGAGAGTGCACCACACCTTTCTGTCGATCTGTGGTTCCACTGGTAAACATCACCTGGAAACAACTCAAAGCAAGAGACGCACTGCTCATGCCGGGTACCCAAGGTGCACTATTCTTCGCTATACGATGCGGTGGTGTGTCAGCTTTTGCTTTTGTTATCGCGATAAATCTCCTTGTGAACTGGTCCTGCCATCCTATTGGTAGCACTCTTGGTAGTCTATTGATTATTGGTTCTCCTGGAATCATCATGAGTATATTTTGCTCCTCCGAGGCAGATCGCAAAGTGGCCGTCTCCACTACATGCACATGCCGCTCGTCACAGACAATAAGCTTCGCACCTAAACCAGAGATTGTCGCAGTGAGCTCTGTGGCTGTTAATTTTGTGTTGCAGCTGACAGCCACACCACCACACCCAGCCACAGCGTAAAGAACAACAAGAACAGAAGGCGAATTGTCAAGGACGAGCACAACGCGGTCGCCGGTGAATACATCGCACCGCGACTGCAGCTTCGACGCCAACGAGCAAGCCGCGTGGTAAAGCTGGGCATGCGTGAAGAAGGTACCACTTGCAGTGCTCCTGTTGGTTGGAACTTCCTCCACTGCTGCTGTACTCGTGGTGGTGGCAGAGCCTCCGACGAAACCGTTCCTAAGTGAATGCCAGAGGCTGCATTTGTCCTCGATCGAGATGGAGGCGATAAACTGTGCTTGATCGCTCGACATCATCAGAGCGACTCACTGAGGCCGACCTCTTCCACCCAACCTGACGAACGGAGGTACGAAGGTGAAAACTTATTTTGACAATATTTCGACTTGATTGCTTAAAACCTTCGTTCATTTATATTATTTTTATTTCACCTTCATTATTATTCGTATTCATAAAATAATAAAAACATTCCAACCAGTTAATTTATTACCTTCGTGAATAACATGATTGTTCCCAGGCGTGTCGGCATTGCCGGCGATGATGGTTAGTTGTTCGTTAATCACGAGATTTGGAGTACACGAACCGAACGGACAGACTCGACTGGAAATGCGAGCCCGTAACCGTTACGATATTATAGTCGAAAACCGGTCGGCATTTTGTCCCATTCGAAGATAAATGCGGTATATATAGTAATAGTATTTTTATGTATTTATAGTCTATTTTAATCATATGCCCTGAAGTATAAACACACATGGTCAAATTTTCAACTCGTGACTCAAGGAAATAGACCATTTCCCCTATATCGTTTACCTTCGGTCGGCAGTACGGTTACCATACGATTACCGGTCGGTTGTAAATATCGACACGCGCTACGACAAATAAACATTTTGGGTCGCGCGTGTTTTTTCCAATGAATGAAGGAAACAACATGTAGTGCTAAACCGACGATCTTGAATTACCGAAGTCAAAAATGGGAAGACGAGCTCCTCTTTGCGTGGCATTTGTTGTTGCCTTAATACTCCGAAGATGCAACACGGACGAACCTGGTCCTTGTTTAATCAGGTTCCCATTATCTTTCCGTCGCAATTCTACAAATTCTTCGATAGCGCCATAAGCTTAATCCGAACACTGGAGCCAAAACTTATAACGTCTCACCACCCCACGCGGCTTCAGCTCGCCACTTTCACGGGATCCTGCAGCGCTTTCGGTTGGGTGGTTACGAGCGGCGAAATATGTTCTTCTCGCAAATCCGAAGTTCATTCTTCGCATTGTGCCTGGCCACACGTGGCGTCAGCATCTGAAGGTCATGGATTGTCCTTTGTTTTTCTCTCCCCCGAATATCGGAGAAACGTGTTTTTCGTTTACGAGAAACGTCTTCGTGTTCATAGCCCACCAGAGAAAGTTTTTGAATACTTTTCTTCAGTGAAACTCAGCGAGGGAACATTCATGACATCGCTGGACCTGATGCGCGCAGCTGTGCCTGTCTTCCAACCGATTGGCTCTAGCGTCATCCGTAGTGGATACCTCGGAGGTGAACATAAAGATGCTGCTGAGACGACGAAAGGTGTTCTCGGTCCACTTTCTTCAAGATCATTTTTTTTTGAATTATTTGATACAGATGGCGATGGGCTGATTTCCTTTCCAGAGTACATCTTTTTCATCACATTGCTCTCTCTATCAGAGAGTGAAGTGAAGTCTACATTCCAAAAGTTTGACCAGGATAGTAGCGGAAAACTTTGTCGTGATGAGTTCATCGCTATGATGAGGGCCATGAGAAGGTCGACAAGTAGAGGGAACGGTTCTGGGCTAAGAACGGGGCTGAAAACAACCGACCCGGACGCCATCGGTAATGGTTTGGTTCAATATCTGTTTGGTGATCCAGCGAACGAGCATAAGCTGAGTTTTGAGCAGTTTGAAAGTTTCTTGCTGAGAATTAAAAACGAAATTGACTCTCTCGAATTTCAACACTATGACTTTACAGACTGTGGGTCTATAAGCATTCAAGACTTTGGCTACAGTGTCGTGGCGGGCGCGAACGTTCGCAGGATGCAATATTTTATTGATCGTGCCACTAGAATAGTTTCAAGCGATATTTGCACATCTGGTGAAAGAATAAATAAGGATCAGTTCATGGCATTTTGCCGCATATTAAAGCATGAAGGTGCAGAATTCCAGACAATAATAAAAAAGCATGTGCAAGGTGGAGGGAAACTGACGAAGGAATACTTTGAAAGAATAGCCATGGAATGTGGAGCGATGCTCAGCCCAGCTCAAATTGACGTTGTTTTCTTCATCTTTGATGTAGACGGAGATGGACAGTTAAGTCCTGACGAGCTATTGGACGTCACGTGTCGGTTGGAATAGCCCTCCGCTTTTTTTATTGTTGTATACTTTTTCAATCCGGCAGTGCCATGCGACTTGTCTTGTTCTGAAGTCGTGGCTACTGCACGGATTTATGTGCTCGAAAAATGCTCGAAATCCAACAAGCTCCTGGTCGCCTTCCCCCCAAATATGTACCACAGAATCTTGATGTGCACGAAGTACTGAAGTGCGATTTTCGCTTGACTCCCAGCTACAATCACTGGCGGATCATGCTTTGACTAGTTTTGATGACCACACAGGCGGTTCCTTTATCATCACCGATAACCAGGGAGCAATCATCGAGACACAGAAGCAGTTCAAGAAACATGTTTATTGCAAAAGATGTCATCAAGAAAATTGTCAATGTTTACTCAAGAAAAAAGAGAATGTTTCGAGGTGCAGAGATGCTCAGTGCTCAGGCCCGTCATTTCTCACCAACATATTTGCCAGTCTTGTCGTACAAGGGGACAAGTCTTATACCTGTGCGGAGTAATGAGACTGGGAAACTGCTCTGCGCCAAAAGTTGGTTTTCCGAAGTCGCGCTCTTATCATAAACTGTGAAGAGTAGCACAGACAGATCTGGCTCAAAGATTCGAAAGTTGAACGTCTCGTTGAAAAACGGCTGTGCACATGGTCCATTCCGTGCACGACTCCTGAACACGGACGTCATTTGGGATTTGGAGTCCAGTGTGCTTCCGGACAAACTCATGCAAATGCACGTATCAGGCTGCACACAGGTTTTGTGTTTTTCCAAGAAGACTTCCCAGCCTGAACAAGCCACGACAGTGATTTTCAGCAAAAGAACAGGCTTGACCAACGAGTGCAATGCTACATTGAGGAGATAATCTGGCTTTCGTACGAAACCACATGCTCCATTCGCAAGATACTTTCCCCGATTTATCCAGATTGATTCGTCATTAGCCTGAAAATTCAATGCTGCCATCTGAGCTCCGATTGACCAAGCCATCGAAGGATCAAAATTGTCCGACATTACTCGACTTCCTGCCGGGTAGCATCTCAAGATATGTCGCTCCGTGAATGTAGATAACATTTCTCTTTTAGTATTCTGTGTTTGATTTAAAAGTTTTGCTTCACTCCATGAGCATGAGAACACCCTTTCACTAGATGAAGATGCGCTGAACGTTGTGAACTTCATATTATCAATGTGAATAATGGAATGAAGATCCTCCGCTGTAAATCTCTGTGTTTGATTTGATGCACAAAACGACGAGCTTCCAGAATTGGTGGCTCGATCTTCTATTTCGTCCCCATACACAGTATGTCGCTTGTCTCTGATACATGCAGATGAGGCGCAGATTTCTTTTGGAGCATGCGATTTTCCCATATAAGTTTTCTTCTGGTGTTTCTGGTGTGAAAAGGAGTAGGCAGTGAATGTTAGTACGCGAGTCCATGAAAGCCATCAATCGCGTGAGCGCTAGCACAGTTGAATGGAAGGTCTATTCCAGGAGGAATCTGAATGTAGTTGAACTTCAGAGGGAAAACAAACAAAATGGCAGGATAACCTCACCTCGTTAACCTCGCGCTTATCCCTAATCAACACCTTGCCCTTTAGAGCAGCAGGAGAAGACCATACTCTTTTGAAAGAATCTTTTGGAACATCCAGCTTCTCATGAAGTTCTTCAAGAAGAATTTGAGCGAGCTCAGCCCGCTTCTTTCTGCTGCAGTGATTGTCGAGAGTAATTATCACAGGATAATCAGACATAGTATGAGCCGCCTGATATATCGTCTTGATTGCACTACGGAAGGTTATCGACGATGTTGCGGTTCCATCGTGCTTGACGACAGGACCATTGTTTCCGCCATCATAGCAATCTAACTCAATCACTCGGCAGCCATGCATCAAGGCACGCTTGATTGGTTCTGTAGAAGAAGAAGAAAACAACTGCGTGCCTGATAAAAATGTATTATGCGAGCTATTGATGAAGTAGTGTGATAAAGGCTCGTTCATGGTTGTATCGTCAACTGTGGACTCTGAAGTGGCAAAGTTATCGGCCGTAATTATAAAAGCTTGAAATGCAACATCAATATCGTATTCATCACACATCAATGCCACCTTGGCTTCGTGCTGGGACTCCGAGAAAAAGCGCCGAAACGCCACCCGCCCAATAGTTCGGTTGTTTGCGTCAAAGTATTTGGCAAAGATAACTGCTGCCACATCGCATCTTGGATTGAATTCTCGAGACAGTTTCCGAAAGAAATCTGAGCCCTGATACGGATCAACTCAATTATTCAGCGACAATATATATTCACGTGTATGCGAAAAAAAAGGAATGAACATAGAGTCATCGTTAAAAACATAAATAAAATACAGAGGTACATAATAACGTGTTCAGGCCGTCTGAGACAATACCTTGCGATCTTTTATGCAGTCGAGATGTAGAAGATTTGATTTCGATTGGGTGGAAGAGGTCGACAAGCATAATCCCATATGTTGCTCGAACAATTGCTCTATTTGCATGAAGCATATGTCAGGCTTCGATGATCGCCGGGACAGGAGAAAGCGTAAAGTGTTCGCAGTACCGAGTTTATCCGAGGGCTGGCAGCAACATGCAAGCAGCAATCAAGGTGACAAGCCCCAGCGGCAACTAATGTCCGGACAGACACAGGATATATATATTAACTGATCGCTCTGACTTTTCGTCCACGTATTCAACTCCGTGAACAAGAATATATAGAGCAACAGTTGTGCCTGTAGGCTCGATCGTGAATCTACCTGCTGCGCTGGTGCATAAAATAAACTTGCATCAAGTAATAATAAATAAGCAATAATAAATACATATATTTTATACATGCTTATTTAGTTAATTAAACACTTATTAGATAGTGCTTATTTATTACATGCTTTCGTATTAATAATAAAAATTCTCCAGGGAGGAACAGGAGTAGTCGTGATTAACGTGATTGCGTGGGTTCGCTCCCAGGTGTGTCGGCATAGCCCCCCGCATGGTTATTAAATCATGATAGAATTGTGGGTACGTGCGTATTATTACGTTGAAGGATCGCGAAATAAAGAGCAGGTGAGCCGCGGCAACTATGCTGCAGGGCCAACCTCGTGGAAACGAAGTGACTTTCGTGGCAAATGATGACAAGACATGTATGTATGTGTGTAATTTAACAAATGTGAAATTAATGGTTTTTTATAGTATATAAATGCCCTCACGTATGGCAAACACAATGTAACAAATTTTCAACACGTGACTCAAGAAAATTGGTTTATTTCGTCCAATGAATGAACCAATTGTATGTAACGCTAAACCAACGATTCTGAGTTAACGATGTCAAAATGTGTTACAATGTATGAGGAAAATAAACCTTCGACCTTGATTAACGATACCAGGTGAGGTGGACATTTTTTTCGTGCAATCCTCGTAAGATCGGCTATGCCGAATAATTCTATAATAATAATTCTACAGGATCGAACGAGGACTGTGTGTGTGATTCGCTCCATGTGGGTCGGCATAGCCTCAGAGGGATAGATGGTTAATTGTAATAACGCATATATAAGGAACATTATTATACTTGGATCGAAAATGAAAAAGGTACTCTTGGATTCGGTGATAGTGGGAAAGCTAAACCATGATTTACGGGGAAAGCAACGGGGAAATTCAGTGGGAAATTCAGTGGGAAAGCTAAACCATGAAATTTAGAACTCTTGGAACGAGTGAATGAATGCAGGGCTTCACCAAGATTTTCGAATTAAAAAAAAAATTGGCGACAATGTATGGAA
>JACLAB010003404.1_pt1 | contig 31296 bp, 22 predicted proteins | sample 8027921 | NCBI WGS metagenome assembly JACLAB01 (sample SAMN15725117, study PRJNA655200) | protist metagenome | isolation source: fluorescence activated cell sorting (FACS) single amplified genomes of... | place: USA: West Boothbay Harbor, Gulf of Maine | collected 2000-07-19 | reverse complement strand
CGGCGCGGTGAGCAACACCAAATTATGTGCCTCGAGCTCCGTGCGCGTCGACGCCGCCGGCGCACCGGGCGCAGACGCCGCGCGCGATGCCGGCGCACCGTCCGCGTGCGTCGCTATGGTGCTCCGCGTGCGTGCGCCGCGCACGTGCGCGCTCGCAAATGCCGCTCCACCACAAAGACATTCATTCATTTCATTCATTCATCATCAGCTCACATCATCATTCATCGTGATATGACGACCATCTCATCCACGCCTCGAACGCCGCGCGCGCACACACAACGACGCACGCGCGCGCTTACACGGCGACGCCTGCGCGCGCGCGCGACGCCGCGCCCCGCCCCGGCGCGCGCCCTCGCGCGACGTGACTGTTGACATACCACACACAAAAATACCTGTAACACATCACACGACACCCACGCCGTCGCCCTCGCGTCGACGCGCGCGCGCGGACACGACAACGTCCCCCAACACAAGCATCCGCCTACTAGCGGTTTTTTTTTTGCGCGCGCGCGTGTCTCGCGTCGTCGTCGTGAATGTCGTGCGCGGGTTCGAATCCCACGCGCATCGTCGCCGCGATGGATGACGGACGACGATGCTTTTTCATGTGTGCGCGCGATGGGCGCGCGACGCGATCGTGCGACGCATCGGATGGCGTCGTCGATGGCGGCGCTCGGCGCGTCGGACGCGCGAAGGCGTCGGCGCGTGGCGATGGCGGCGTGTGCGGTGGCGGCGTGCGTGGGCGTCGTCGTCGTCGCTGGGTACTGGTGGAGCGGTGCGGTCGATGATGATGATGATGATGATGATGATGATGATGTTGAACACGAGGATGGAAAGGGTGCGGCGAGCACGAGGGGTGGCGATGCGCCGTCGGCGACGCTGGAGCGCACGCTGACGCGGTCGATGGCGGTGACGAGGACGTCGCGCGGGGGCGGAGACGAGGAGGGCGAGGGCGAGCGAGCGACGACTTTGGAGGACGCGGTTGCGACGGAGGAGGCGGCTCAGCCAGCTCAGGTGGCGACGACGGTGATGATGATGATTGATGTGAAGCACACGTCGAATGCTATCGCGGTGTATGAGAGTTTGGAGCTCGCGTTCGCGGCGCAAGGGTTGGACAAACGCGCGTTGTCGCCGAGGCAATTTTTTTACTTCGCGACGTATCCCGAAGTGGGCGTGTGGCCGCAAAAGTACGCCGCCGTGGATGGTTTCGCGCGCGATTGCGCGCGTTTAGTGATTTTGAGCTTGGAGGATGCGCCGGCGATCGCGGCGGCGGTGCAGCAGTCGACGCGAGAGTTGGTGACGATGCTCGGAGGGAAGCTGGACGCGTTTACGCCCGGTCGGGCGAATTTGCACGTGTCGATGTTCCATTTGTCTCGCACGCACGAGTACATCAAGCCACCCGTGGCGTTTGCCGTCGATGACGCCGTGCGTAATGGTACAAAACGATTGATTCCGCACGTCTCGAGCACGGCGCCATCAGAGGCGATCAAATATGAAGAATCCGCCGTGGCGGACGCGTTGCGCGGCGCCGGTCCGGTGACGCTCGAAGTCGACCGCGTGTGCGTCGCTCCGAGCGGCTGCTTGCTCTTGTGCTTTAATGACGTCAACGGTGATGCACAAAATGTGCGCGAGAGACTTCGAGATAACGCCATTGGCGCGGCGCGAGCGCAAAATGAGACAGTGCATTGTACGCTCGCGCGGTTGTTTCCCAAGGATGACGCGGCGCTGAGCAACGCCATGGTGCGGGATATGAACGCCTTGTGCGCGCGATGGACCGCTCGTTTGCGCGGTGCGCGCATGGTGGCTCGAAATGTCGTGTACGTTGTTGAAGAACGCTATGGATTTTGCGATGGTCATCGCACTAGGATTAGTTTAGCCGCCGGCGCGTGATGTAGACGCTTTTTCTACTCAACGCCTCATAGTCCAGCACGCGGCGTACTCGCGCACGACTCTACTCACGCACGACTCTACTCACGCCATGCACGAAGCATCTCAACGCCGCGCATCGCACGCCTCGTACGCATCCGCGCCGACGCAAACGTCGCGAGGCGCTCGCGCCGACGTCCCGCCGAGCGCGCCCACGCGCGCTCGACCTTCACCCACGAGCGCCTCACCCGACGAACGTCGCCGCGGTGCGAACATGTTGTTCGACATCGCCAAAGCGTCAAAAGCCAAGCCGAAAGAGTGCGTGAGCAATCGCGCGTGCGCCCATGATGTCGTGTTTTGCGCTACCCCAAAAAGAGCCACAAAAGACTGACCTCGAGCTCCGCGCGCGCAGGAAGCGTCAAGGCGAGTTCCATCAAGTCGTTCGCGTGCGCGGTGACGGCAAGTGCATGTTTAGATCTCTCGCGCTCGGTTTGGCGGCAATTGCAAAGCGTAACATGACGAGTGGCGAAGAAGACTTTGAAGCCGACCAGCTGCGTTTAGCCGTCGCAGAGTCGCTGTGTCGCGGCGAGGATAAGCGAAAGAACTTTTCCGAAGCCGTGATGGCGATATCGTACGAGTATGGATTAGAAACGTATTGTCGACGGATATTAGATCCAAAGTTTTGGGGTGGTGAGCCAGAGTTATTGGTTTTGTCGCGATTGATTCGACGACCGATTAAAGTGTACATTCCGGCGAGTCAAGCGCGAAACGCGACTGGGAGCGGATTCGTGTGCATTCAGACGTATGGTGAAGAGTTTGCAAAGGAAGGAAAGAGGAAAGCAGTCAAGTTGTTGTATAACGGCGAAAACCATTATGATTTATTGATTTAATGATGAGATGTTCTATTGAATGAAAATGTGTCAACGTCTATACTCGTGCTTTGCACAAAATTATTTCTATTTCAATCTACCCAACGAGTCTCCCCCGTGGCGGCGTTGTGCTCGTATGCCTTGCCCGAATCGTCATGATATCTCTCCCAACCGCCAACGTTCACGGGCGTCGCCAGAGACGCGGTGTACGCGTATGGCGTCGCCATATGCTGAGGATACGATGCCCCGGGCGCCGACGCGTGCGTCGTCGGCGCGACGCCTAATTTGCCCGCCGCGCGCGTGTCGCCGTTCTCCATCACTTCGTGCACGTAAGAGCGACAAAGCTCGACGGCTGAAACTGGGCCTGAGATGACGCACACAGCGTTCGGGGTGTTGTTATCTTTAAGATCAACCGCGCAGCCCGTGACGGTGCGCAGGTGCTTAATCATTTCTCCTCCCTTACCGACGATACGTCCCGCATGCGTCGCACACGGCACCTCAATCGTCGTCGTAGGCGCGGGCTGCGGTGCCATCATTGGCATGACGCCTTGCGCCGGCGCGACGCCGAGCATGGACATGGGAACCATGGCCATGCCGTTGGGCAACATCACCACGCCTGGCGGCACCGCCATCATGAGCGGAGCGGCGGCTGGCGCGGCGACCGTTGGCGCCTGCACGTACTGCTGGTGCGGTTGCGACGTCGATGGCGCGCCGAAACGATCAATTGGCAATTGTAAGGTGTCATGCACCATCTGATACGCAATCGCGAGTGCATGCCTCTTTCCTTTAGCCGTGCACACGCCGCTTCCTTTCACGACGTGACAGTTTGCGCCGCTCCTGGCTGAAATTTCTCTAATCGTTTCTGCACCTCGACCAATGACGCGACCTTCTTTTCCGGGGCATGGAATGTCTACTTCTAAGTACTCTTCTGGATCGCCGTTCAAAATGTGATGCGGCACGACGTTCGAATCGATTCGTATACCAGCGTTGATGTCGCTCGGCACGTTCTCCGTCAGCCTGTCCATAATTTGCCCAGTGCTCGCCACTTCTGTGATTATTCTCTTCGCCTCTTGCACGTTAGCGCGCTTGGCGTCATCACTTACAATCTTTTTATCCACCTCGTGCTTCGGTCGAACGGCGACGACGCCTTCGTCGCGTCTAAACTCGAGTCGAACGCCGCACCGGCGCTCGATATACTTGAGCGTTTCTCCGCCTCGACCAATCACGCGTCCAGCGTTTTGATCGATGCGCACGAGGGTTTTGAAATCATCATCGACATCGTCGACGCCTGCGTCGACGCTCTTGGCTCGCTTGTTCGACGTCGCATCGGCGAGCGCCGGGGTTTTGTCCGCCGACGCCGACGCCGACGGCTGCGCGGCGCATTTGTCTTCACTCTCGCCTCGTTCGCGATCGCGCTTGCGCCCATCGTTCGCGTTGGTCTCTTTCAGCGCGCGCGGTGCGTCATTCTCGTCGTCGCCAGTGTCGTCGGTAAGGCGAGCGATGAGCGCGGCTTTAAGACCGTCGGTGGAGAGCCCGCGGTTGGCGCACCGCGCGCGAAGCTGCGCGACGGTGTTTTTCGCGAGATCAGCCGCCGGTGCTGGTGATCCCATGGTGGCGGCGCGTGAGGTGTCGTACTCTTTTACACCGCGACGCGTACGGCGCGTACGGCGAGTGGAAGATGGGTGAGACGAGTCGTCGCGCGAGCCGCGTCGCGTTATGAAGAACGGCTTTGCTTTGCGGCTGATGATAATGTTACAACAAGAAGCGTACAAAGATGGCTGCTGAAAGAAAACAGGCAAAACATGAAACAACGCTCGTGCGTCAGCGGCGGGACGATAGCCTCGATGACGATGACGATGACGATGATGATGACGATGAAAGCTATAATTTCGAGCGGCGCTCCGCGTCGCTCGCAAACGACGAGGCAAAATCCACCACGCGACGAATCACCGCCGCGCTCCCCGGCTCTTGTAGAATCAAGTGATGCATGCCAGGTAATTCTACGTATTCTTTCACTCGTGACGACGCCTCGCGCACGAGACGCGCGCTTGCATCCTTATCCGCGCACGCGTCCTCCGCGCCGTGCATCGCGAGCAACCGACATCGCACGTCCCCGTACCGCTCTCGAAGCGCCCTAAATCCGCGTAAGATCTCATACGCCGTCTTACATCGAACTGGACCAATCTGTACCCATGGATCGCTGGCGTATGACTCCACGGTCGCGGCGTCGTCCGACATATCCTCCAAACGCACCGCCGGCACCAGTCGCGCCTTGGGCGCGCACGCCGCCAACGCCCGCCCCATCGCCGCTTGAGCCCTCAACACCGCCGTCCAACGCACATCAATAGACGCCGCAGTCAACACCAACCCATCAATCACGCCTTCGCGATCATTCGCACACACCGTCGCGGCGACGAGCCCACCAAAGCTTTGCCCCACGAGCACCACCGCGCGCGCGCCTCGCGACGCCCTCGCCCGCGCGCAAAACCCCGCCGCATCGCCCACGACGTCGTCGAAACTCGATATATACCCCGGTAACCCTTCGCTCGCGCCGTGCCCAACGCAGTCGTACGTCATCACGCGGTGCCCCGCGGCGGTGAGCGCGTGAAAGAGCGTTAAATATCTCGACGCGTGTTCGCCAATGCCATGAAGAAACACCACGAGCACGCCGGACGGCGCGCGCGAGGACGACGATGGGGCGTACTCGTACGCGCAGCATCGCGCGCGCGTGCTGCACGCGTCGAACCAGAACGCCATCGGGTGCGGGCGCATCGCGAGCGTGCGTCGAGGCGCGATGCGCGACGAGGTGTAACGGTTTGTGTGCGGCCGGCTGCAGCTCGCGACGTCAGTTCGCGACGTCGATCGCGCGACGCGCGCGTGGGGAGGCGTGCGCGACGACGCGTCGCGTGCGATGGCGCCCGCGGACGGGGCGCTGGTGCGGTCGAGCGAGGACGGAAGCGGGGAAAGCGAGGACGATGACGATGCTGACGTGTTACAGCCGTGGGTGAAAAGGCGACGGTGCGCGGCGGTGGCGGCGCCATCGCGCGCGACGCGGGCTGAGCGTGCGGTGCGTGAACGCGTTGTCGCCGCCATGCGCGATCGGACGATCGCGCGCGATGACGCACCGGAGGAGGACGCATCGGAGGAGGAGGAGGCGCGCGAGGAGGAGACGCGCGAGGAGCCGCCGACGCTTTCGCGAAACGAGAACAATCAGTGGTCGTTTCGCGAAAGTGTGCCGGTGTTTGAATCGAACGATGACGTCGTGGCGAAATTGCGCGCCCGCGCGCGTGAGATGAGCGAGCGAGAGAAGAGGAGTCTCATCTTGCGCGCGAGAGCCGAGCGCGAGGAGGCGCGGGCGGAGACGTTTGACGTCAGCGCCGCTGTCGGTGCCGCCGAGCGCGAGAAGCGACGTGAGCGATGGTGATTTAGGGATGTTTGCGGCATTGCGCGTCGATGGGTATGCGTTATGTCGCGCGTAGGAGTAGTGTAATTGATTTTATTTACAAATGTAACGTTTGCGAGCGCGCGCGGTGGTGTAGCCTTTGCGTCTTGAGAAAATCCCTAGACATTCAACCCAACCGTCTTTTCTTTGATGTAGTTCATTAAATCTCCATCCGCCGCAGCGTTTCGCCGACGGGCGATTGCGAGCTCCGTCTTGGCGGGAGAGTTTGCGAGCGCGTCGTCAAACGCCTTCTTGGAGAGCGCCGCCGTAGACGACGAAGAAGTAGACGGCGCGTCTGAAATGATCGTCTCCCCGACATCGCTGGCGGGTGCTTTTGCCATTTCATCAATAATGCGTTGCGACACTAACACGTAGTCCACACCCAAGACGCGAAGCACGGCGTCTTTGTTGTGTAAACTCGCAACCATGATTTTTGTCTTGGCTTTGCGCGCGCGAGCGTACGCCAACGCGTCTCGGGCAAGATCGTACCCAGGATCTGCGCTCGTCGTCTTTCCAGGATTTGCCTTGTGCCAAGCGTTGACTCGCGAGTAGTACAACTGCACCACAGTCGCGTTGGCATCGATAGCCGCGCGGGCTTGCTCGGCGCAATACACGTCGGATACGTGACAAGAAATACCCTCCGCTTCCAACGTCTTCACCGCCTCAATCCCAGCGTACGTCGCTGGGATCTTAAACAGTAACTTTTCCGGCACAATCTTTAAATCTCGCGCCATGTTTGCGTAATGTCTCGCCTTGACAAGCAACGCGTCGGTGTCATCCGCCATGGAGGTTGGAAAAAGCTCCACCGCGACGCGGCCCTCCACGCGCTCCGCCCACATCGCAGCCAAGTTCACCATCGCCTTATCAATCACGCATTCATATTTCACCGGCTCAGCGCTGACGATGTCGCATTTATCATACACCATGGCGCCCTCTAACGCGCCAGCGTCGCGCCCACCGGCGCGGGACGCCGTCGCGAGCACCGACGCGCTCACGACGCCCGCCTTGGGGCCCAAATCCAGCCCAGCGCGCGCGTCATCCAGCACGGATTTCTTCGCATCGAGCACGACGTTGGAGAACGCCTGTAAAGCATCGAGCGCTGAGCCCGCGGGAGCGCTCGCGGCGCGCGGTACCACGCGCACGGCGCGCGATGATGGCGGTGAATTAACAATCCGACTCAGCACGCCGCGTGGCGCTTTCGACGTCGAATGCGTCGTCAACACGGCGTGTGCGAGCGTCGCGTGCGGTGTCATGGCGTGTATGGTGTGTGCGTGTGTGTGTGCGCGCGCGGGTGCGGGTGAAATCGCCGATGCGCGCGATCGTGCGTGGCGAATTGTGGAGATTTCGACGCCACATGGTGGTGAAAAAAACAGTTGGAAACAACGCGTGGATTACATCAAATTCGGCACAAAACAACACAATAAACATACAAACTTGATCGATGGAGTGGTTAATTTTAACGAGGACTTTTACTGACGGAACGTGCCTCACGTCGACGCCGCGGTTAAGTTACCGATGGCGTATTTGACTTGGATTTTAATTTCTTCAGCCTCGGCTTTCGAGCGGTTGCGCTCCAACATTTCATTATACGCGGCTTTGGCGCATTTGCCTTTACCACCGCCGTTGCGATATTTCACAAAGGCTTTTTCCACGGCGGCGATTTGGGCGGATTTGAGCTCTGGATCCATCTCCGCGATGGCTTCGGCGTCTTCAGTGTATCGAGTGCAAATGTCGTGGCTGTACGCGGCGATGGTGCTCGCTATCCCAGTGGGATCGAAGAGTGCCGCGACTTCGGCGGCGACACGGATGCAGTCGGCTTCAGTTTCGCACTCAACCAGATCTTCAACGCCGTCAACGACGCCTTCGGCGGTGCTCACGGCGTTTTCGAGTTCCTCAGCTGTCTTTTTAATGGCTTTGAATGTGTCGCCCGCCTTGTCGATGGCTTTGGCGCCTTTCGTGGCAGTTTTCACGCCAACCTTCGCAGCTGTCGTCGCGCCAGAGCTCGAGCCGAGTGTCGCAAAGAAAGCAACCATTTCGAGCGGACCCATGATCTGATCGGTGATGATCAAGGCGCACGTGGCGTCGTCGACGGCGGCGCCCATCCCGCAGAGTACCCAGTCTTTGTTGTTCACATTTGGCGCGCCACCCCAGCAGACGAATCCAACGCCGGTGAAGTTTGTTTTACATGGTTCGTAGCACAGTCCACTGTCGTATTCAGTTCCCGGGGGGCACGTTGAAGGCGTCATACCGGGAGAGACCTTGACATCCTTGACGCAGCTCGGCGCGATGCCGCCGTGGTACCCTTGTTCGGCGCAATCCATGACGCAAATGTTGGAACCAAAGTTGCTGTATCCAGATTTGCATTTATCGTAGCATAGCCCAAGATAATCTTCCTTGCCTTTTGCCGTGCATAAAGAACCACCACAATTCACACTCCACGTGCTCCAGCTCCAAGAGCATTCAATGGTGCCGACGCCGCGCCCATATGACGCCGACGGATTATTGCACGTGAGACCGGTATCCGTCCATCCGCTGTTACAGTTTTGATGACAGTCATATCCATATCGTTTGTAGGACTTATCGCTCGTGTCATACTTGTCGCACTTATCGTAGCAGTAGAATCCATCAGCCAAGATTTCTTGTCCATCCTCGCAGTGCTGCGGTAAGACGCCTTCGCGCGTGTACGACTCTCGCCAGCAAAACCCAGAGCCTTCATCCACCTCTTCTGCAAACTCACCGATAATTTCACTCGATATAGAAGTTATCTCTGAAGCTTTCTCTACGACGTTCGAAATCCATTGAAGGCCGCCGAGAGCCGCGCTGGCGTTTTCGTCCTCGTCCTTCGCCCGACCGCGTCGCTTATTCTTTTTCTTCTGCTTGAGACGCACGTCCAGATTCTTTCTTCTCTCCACATCACCCTTCTCCCTGGACATCATGGTTTTATACCGCGTTTTCAATGCATTTTGCGTCGGATCAACCGAACACGTCGCCACAGACTCCTTCGTCGCCGTCTCTGACGCCGCCTCGACGTCGCTCGCCATGAACCTCCCTTGCGCAAGCTTCCGTTCCGCTTCATCCTCCAATCGCGCCGATAACGCCTTGAGCTTGGACATCTTCGCGTTGATGAGTTCTTGTCGCGCGCTCGCCGACATCGCCGCGCCGAGACGCTGCGGAATCGTCAACGCGCTGTGCTCAACACCAAACTCGTGCGCTGGACGTGACGAGGCAAATATCGCGACGACGCCGACGACGACGGCGGCGGCGGCGAGCGCGCGGCGCCAAGACGACGACGACGACGACGATTTTGTCGCGAGCAATGGTGAGCGTTCGGTGTCGCGCGGCGTCATCGCGTGCGTGCGTCGCGCGTGCGCGTGTGCGGTCGGTTATTCGTCGGTCGGTCCCCCTCGGTTCGAGGTGAACGAATTGGCGGTCGCGCGCGACGAGGATGTCGAGCGCGCGTTGGAGGAGTAGGCGACATGAATAGAACACACACGTGTCTTGAGTTTGAATATTTCATCACTATAGCCTACCGACACCGGGACGCGCGCAAAGACGTGAATGAACGATGCGAGCAAAGCCTCGCCGTCGCCGTCATTCGCCGCGCGCTCGAGGCGTCGTGCGGTGCGCTTCCAATCCTACGCCTTCTTCGCCATTTCGTCAACAATCGAAAGCTTGATACCCTTGCCCTTGGGGAGAGAGATCAACGGCTTGTTACCCGTACCGATCGCGAACACGTTGGTGCCACGAGTGGCAAACTCTTGCCCGGCGGCATCCTTCAAGTGCACGATTTCAAAGCTCCCCATGTGCTTTTCGCGGCGTTGGATGACACCAACGCGACCGGCGTTACGGCCACCAGTGATCATGCACAAGGCACCGACGTCGAACTTGATAGATTCAGAAATCTTGTTCGTGGCAATGTCAACCAACACGGTATCGTTCTCCTTGATCACGGGATCCGGGTAACGAATGGTGCGGCCGTCGTGCAAGCCGACGCACGGCACACCCTTGTCCCCGAGCTTCTTGCTCTTGACCTTGCACAACTTGTATTGCGCTTCAATAGCCTCGATGCGGTGGACGACGAAGCGACCCTTGTTATCGTAGATCAAACGGAAGTGTTCGTTGGTCTTTTCAATCGACACGACATCTGCGAGAGTGAGCGAATCGACGCGCGTCGTTAGTCTAGGGTTTTTCACACACATCCAGGGTCACGCCCAACGCTCGCGCCGATCGCGCACCGCGCGCGCGATCTCACGACCGCGCGCGCGCACACACACACACAACAACGTACCCATGATCCCGCACGGGAAGCACTTATCCATGCGGATCTTCCCGTCAACCTTCACGACGCGCTGCATCAAGATCGTCGTCACCTCCTTGTACGTCAACGCGTACTTCAATCGGTTACGCAAGATCAAGCACAACGGCAAGCACTCGCGCTGCTTGTGCGGGCCTAATTCGCGCGAAAACAAAATCAGTGAAAAACAACATCGTCAGTCACGCATTCCAATCATCCACTTGCGCGCTCGCGCGGCGTGCACGCCGTCGCGAAACGCCCGTGACACCCAAAGCCCTACGCGCCGCATCGCCATCGTCCCATCGGGGTCGCGCGCTTTCTCGCTCCGTCGCGCACGCACCAGGCGACGGCTTCGGGGCGAACACGCCTCCGAGCTTATCAAGCATCCAGTGCTTGGGCGCATTTAAGCGCTTCAAGTGCTTCTTCGGTCCGCGAGCCATGGGTACGGGCGAGGCGAGGTAAGAGGTCGATCGCGTGACCTACGCGCGAGGACGTGCGCGAGAGTCCTCGTGCGTGCGTGATTTTTAACGTGGCATCTTGATCGCGTCAAATGGATCACAGTACGAGTTGTAGGTCTCTCGAGTGGTTGAATGCTCGAATACAAAGTTTCTAATAGATGATCATGTGGCAGAGTATAAATCTGACCGACCTCGGGTTGCCGAATGTCCGAATCGTGTGTATGGTGATAGAGTTATGTGGGTTACACTATGACAGGGGACGCGCGCGCCTGCACAGCGCGACGCGACGATGATGGCGACGACGATGGCGACGACGGCGACGACGGCGACGACGACGACGCGCGCGATATCGCAGGCATCAACGCGCCGCATGTGTGGCGTCGCTCGACGACGCGCGGTGGCGGTGCCGACGCGCGCGGGCGCCGCGTCTGGTGGCGCCGCGGCGGACGACGACGCGATGGCGATCGCGCGCGAGATTGATGGGAAAATCGAAGCCATGAAGGACAAGGCGACGGAGGAGATAAACGCCATGATTGATAGCGATGCGAGCGTGGCGGCGGAGATTGCGAGGGTGAAGGCGTCGGCGGCGCGCGTGGCGGAGGGTGAAATTGATAAAGTGGAGCGCGCGGAAAAGGCAAAGGTTGAACGCGCGTTTGAGGAGATGACGGCGAAGACTGGGGAGGTGCAATCGAAGGCGGAGGCAGCGGCGTTGGAGGCGGCGGCGTTGAAGGCGGATGCGGTAGCGGCGGCGGAGGCGAAGATGGCGGCGTTGGCGAGCGAGCGGGCGGCGTTGGAAGCGGAACTCGCAAAGGAAGACGCCAAGGGCGCGAAGTGGGCGACGCCGATAGATGAGGATGCGGAAAAGATAGAGAGTGGGAAGGCAGCGGCGTTGAGTGGCGTCGGGGGCGCGGCGTTGGCGACGCCTTTGATTCTTTCTCAAGGCGGTGGAGCGATATCCATAGCCATAGCCGCCGCGTCGTGCGCGGTGTTTGGTGTCACCTATCGCTACGCCGTGCGTCGCGATATCGGGAACGATGAATTGAAAGGCGGTGTCGTTGGCGCGTTTGGCTTGGCCAGAGGTTTATCCGCGGCAGATGTGTACCTGCGAGCGGCGGCGTTGAGCGGCGAGGCGGATTTCACCGCGTACGCTCAAGCGGCGCTGTTAACCGGCGAAGGTGTGCTCATGTACGCGTTCGCCGCGATCGCTTTAGAGCAAGGATTCCAGCGCGGGTTCCTCAAGCCATTCGGTGAGGCTGGCGAGCAGTAATTCTTTCACATGAATCCCTCGGCGCGAATGGTGAGGAAAACGGAGACGCGAATCGGCGTCCCCCACCCTTTATTAGTGTAAAAATATCATTATTACGTCGCTTACTTACACGCTATACTTTTGTGTCGCGTACATTTGATACATACACACGCACGCACGCACGCACGAGCGCGCTTACAAGTTCGGGATGAGCGCCAACAAGCCGATGAGCGCCACAGACACGGCGAGCGCGTAAATCGCCGTGGACAATTCCTCTTGCGACTTCAACGCAAATCGTCGCTCACCGCACGCCGGGCATCGCTTATCCTCGGCCCACGGACCTCTCTGGCCGTCATACACGTACCCGCACCCTTGGCACACCCACAATTGACCGTCAACCAAGTACGGTTGGCCCTTTTCGGGTTTCACAAACTTGGCCGGCGCAGCCTTCTTCGCCGGAGCGCTGAAACGGCTCTTCGCCGCCGGCGCCGCCGGAGCCGCAGCCGCTGGCTTCTTATTAAAGAACGCCCGCGTTTGCGTCTGGCGGCGCGATTGCGCGCGCTGTGGAACACGACGCGTACAACACACGCAAAAGCATCGTCGTCAGTCACACGGTGTGACGTCACGCGTTTTCACCGCGTCGAATTCGCGCGCTCGCGACGTCGTCGCACAGCCATCGCGCGCGAGAGACGCGCCAAAAGTCACGTACCATCGCAGGCGCGCGCACGGTGAACGCGTTCGGGGTCGCAGTCGTGGCAAACATCGCGAGTCGGAGAGGCTGACGCGTCGACAAGTGGCGCGTTCGCGCTGGGTTTTGGGACACAAAAAAAGCAACTTTACTGGAGCGCGATAATGTCGCGACTTTATGCGCGATGCGCGCGCACTTTTGATGATTTCTCTCGCGCGATGCGTGCGGTGAGTGTTTGTACGGCGCGCGTGACGCCTGCGCCCGAGGCGGCGTCGGTATCGATGATGAGGATGTCGGCGAGGGGCGCGCGCGCGCTCGACGCGTCGCGGCTGGATGACGGAGCCGAAGCGTCGGGGACGAATCGGATGGGTATGTCTCCCGCACGGTTCGCGCCGTGGGGCGGTGCACGGTGTGCGAACGTCGTGGAGATGATGTGGAGGCGATGGCGGAGGAGTGCGAGCTCGGAATCGTCGTCTTGAATGGGCATGGTGGAGGCGGATGGCGGGCGGAGCGCGGCTCGGGACGGCGCCGAACGCGTCTTGGCTCGAACGACGAGGACGTGGATTGGCACGGCGTTTGCCTCGTCTGCGCGCGGTGCTGATGCGATTTCTCGAATGATAGATTCGAGTTCGGCTTGAGATGCGCGTTGGTTTGCGTCGATGACGAGAATGACGCCGTCGGCGTCTCGATAGGCTTCCCGGCGGCACGGAGCGTGCGCGTCGGCGCCGCTCGGATCAAAAAAGCACCCACGGACGACTTTCGGCGATCGAATTAACTCCGTATCACCATCGTCAGTGGTGACGATGAGATCATTCTCGCAATATTCGATGCGCATAGTTCCGAAATCCATGCCAATCGTCGGTGCAGCTCGCCAATCGTTGACGTCGGCGTCGCGACAGTCAGACGCGGCGGCGCGCGCCTCCGCGAAGAATCGGCGTATCAATGCCGTCTTTCCTGACGACATCGCCCCAGCCGTGGCAATTTTCACGCGCATGGGGCGATTGCGCGCGTCATCACGCGCGTTCGCGCGGGTGGTGTCGACGTGCGCGCGAGTAACGACATCCATGCTCGTCTCTGTGCCTGCAAATGTGAACCGTCGCCGCGTTCTGCGTGCGCCCTCGCGCGCCCGTTCGCGCGCCACCGCGCGTGAAACGGCGTGGCACAACGATATCCACCGTTGCAGTCGCCCGCACGCGCGCTCGCGGGCGTCGCGCGTCCAAATGACGTCACCGCGCGCTCTGGTGCACAAAAATAGCTCTTCCCAGTGCGCACAGCGCAGTCGCGACGCCAGACACGCGCGCATGTCCGTCCCGGCCGACGCGAGAGCGCGTCGAGACGACGCATCGACCTCATTCTTCACGAGTGCGCAGCGCACGCGCGAGTGTCAGGCACGGGCGTTGTGTCGAGGCGCATGTGAGCTTTTGAATTTACCGCTCGACACGAGTGTGACTGCGCTTACCGCGGTGCTGCGCTTCTACGCCGCCCGTCGCGAGCGTGAGTGCGAAAACGGGACGTCTGCGAACGATGCCGTGGTGCATCACGCGTCGTTGTCGCCTGAAATTGTCGTTCCGAGTGCGATTTATTTAGCGTGCAAGTTGGAGGAGAGCGTGACGCGCGTAGCGGATGTCGTCAACACGACGCATCTTTTAGTGACCACAGGCGCCGAGGACGCAGGGTTAGCGAAGATAACGCTCACATCGCGTGCAAATGTGCGGATGAAGGACGAAGATGCGCGGGAGTTGGCGGAAGGGTTGGAATTGGCTGGGTACGACGCCTCGGCGGCGGACGACGGCGTCATCGTCGGAGCTTTGTATTACGAATACAAGGACCGAATTCTTGAACTCGAGCAAGACGTCCTGCGAGCGATGGATTATGAGTTGAATACCGAGCAGCCGCATAAATTTATGTTTCACATCGTACACGCTATAGGAGGAGGAGAGGCGCTGGCGTGCGCCGCGAGCGCGGCGTTGTTAAACATGATGTTTGACACAGATGACTTATTGTTGACGACTGATGCGCCCACGCTCGCGGCAGCCGCGGTGCACTTATCTTCGATCATTTTAAAGTGCGAGGGAGAACTCAAGACGGTTGATGAGCGAAAGTGGTACGAAATTTTAGGGTTTGATTTCGAGAAGATGGCCATCGTGAATGAGCGTTTTCTCAACGAAACGAGCGACAACACTTGATAAGGATAGCGCAATATCTGGTGTACTTTTTTACAATAAAGAGTGTTAGTGCAGTAGCGTAGTTTTGTAGCATAAACTTTCCGAGCGTATTACAGCTCGATTACATTCCGGGTCGAGTGCCGATGGATGGCGTTTTGGAACCGCCATCAAAGCCCACGTACTCATTCGCAAAAACATCGTACAATACTTTTCGAAGTGTGCTCGGATAAAATGGTTTGCCGAGTGAACCGTCACAACCGGCGTCTTTAACAGAGATAACGTGTTCGGGGCCGACATTTGCACTCAAAGCGATGACGAGATTTCGCTTGTACGACGGCGGAGCGCCTCTCTCGAGTTCACGGATTCTTTTCGTTGCCGTCGTGCCATCCATGACGGGCATCATGACATCCATGAAAATGACATCATACGGCAATAACGAACCAGATATCGTTTGTTCGATTAACTGCGTCGCGATTAAGCCATTTTCGGCTAAATCAACAGTACAGCCGCACTTTTTCAACGAGTGGACGGCCACCTTTTGATTCAATCTGTTGTCTTCCACGACGAGCACGCGCATGGAACTAACATCAACTTGAGGTTCGGCTGCGGCGCTCTTGGGCGTTGCCTTGTTCCATTCACGTGCAGATGAAATGACTTCTTCGCCCTTCTCGACGCCGCCACCGCCGGCAATATCGGTACCACATTTGGAAGGAAGATCAGATGTATTCATGTAACTCTCGTCGTCGTGCTCAGCACCGAAAGTATCGGGGAAGAGCCTTCTTCTCGAGTTGCGCGCTAAAAACATCAGGTTATCGTAGAATGCTGACATCGCCACTGGTTTCATGATTGCTCTGGTCGATTGAGTGTTCGGCAAATCTTTCATCACCGAGGACTTAGCTAAAATCAGGATGAAAGGCTCTGGCAACATTGTCCTCAAGAATTTTTCGTGCGCAAAATATTGGTCATCCTCAATAATCAGCACCATAACTTTTCTCCCGGCATCTGCATGTTTTACGTAGTGCTGCAACTGCGAGTGATCGTCGTTTCTCAATTCAAGTTCCAATATATTTGACGATACAATCTGATTGCACGCCAAAATATTTCTTACCGTACGCTTTTGCAATCCGAGCGGAAGCGAAAGGACAACTTGAAGGTCCGATGGCAACGTGCTGTAATGAGAAGACGGTTTGTACGCGACTGGTAAAGTGATGGAAAACTTCGCCCCAGCGTCCTCTTTTGAAGTAAAATCGATGGATCCACCCATGAGCTCAACGATAGTTTTTGTGATTGTCAAGCCGAGACCGGTGCCCTGCACGCGCATGGCGGAATAATCGCTTTGCTGGCTGAATGGCACGAAGAGGGCGCTTTGTTTGTCTTCAGGGATACCCACACCATTATCCTCTACGCAGAAAGTCAGCCGCGCATTATCGTCTTCTAAATAACCCCGCACATCAATCAACACGCAACCTTTACGATCAAGATTGCTAGAGAACTTCACCGCGTTATTCACCAAGTTTACGAGGCACTGTCGCAAACGGAAGAAATCACTCGTATACGACATCGGGAACAGGCTCGGATCGACGCGAATGAAAACTTCACCGGTGTAATCTTGACGCTGTGAAATACTCAACGTTTGATCAATCAGTTCTTGCAGTGAAAACTCATCAGCGGATAACTCCAAACCGTGCCCACCTTGTACCTCTGCCCCTTTGCGATTGAATTTAGCGTAATCTAGGACTTGGTTGATCAAACCAAGCAGTGCCTCGGCCGATGTGATAGAATTTTTGATGAAACCGTCGGTAACATCGGTGAGCTCGCCAGATTCTACAGCGAGCGTGTTGAAACCTATGACAGAATTCAAAGGCATGCGCAACTCGTGCGTAATGTTGTAAAAGAAATCGCGCTGCATCTTTGTTAGACGCTCAATATCTGCCACTTCTTCGTCTCGATGAACGTCCAATACGCGAATGTTACCAGCCGAAAGAAGCAAGCAGTACGCGGCTTTTGTCAAGACATCACAGCTCAAAAAGAATTCGTGTTCTACGCTCGCATCGATGAACTCCAACTCCTTGGCGACAAAAACGACTGGGAACGACGTCCAGCAAATTGTCTTCGCAATCGCCAGAATCACAAATCGCGCACGATCACCACGTGTCAATTCACTGTCGAGAACCTCTCGGAACAATCCGATGCATGTGCCGATAATTGTAAAGAAACAAGCGAAAGACGCGCCAAGCAACATCATGCGCGTCGTGCCCTTAGTATCGTTCACGAGCATGCCAGTTACGAGCATGACTTCATCTGCGACGACGATGCTCCACATCTCTCGACGATATCTCGCTTGGCTCGGCGTACACACCAACCCATGAAGTTGAAACACCAAAATGAGCAACACCGGCGTGGTGAACATCCACTCTAAATATCTCAAAAGCGAATAATACGACCCTTCAATAGAATTCAACAACAGATCATTTCCTTGAACCATGAGATAGTGCGTGTAGCACGCAACAATTGTGATATACATGACCGTCGAACTCACGCGACGGCGCGAATCTGACGATGTCCACGCGATATCATTCAACCCGATGCTCGCGCACACCGCAAACACGGTGAGCGCCATCAGCGACACCGAACCGCACACCTCCGCTTCTAATCTCACCACCTCATGATCCATATACGTCCGTAACACCACACCTGATGGTGACATTAAATTTGTCCCATGCACCGCCGCCGCCTGCGCACGCAACACTCTCGGCGTGATCGTCGCCAACGCCCCGTCGCTCCCTCTAAACCACTCGGTGACAAACGCGAATCCCAAAAACAAAATCGCCAAGTGCGCGAGCTGCACCCCGGTGCCATCGATGCGAGTCTTCCCCAGCCGCGTCACCCACGACGCATTCTTCCCATGCGTCTGCGTCTGCGACGATCCCAGCGACGACGTCGACGCCGATGCGTGTCGATCCATTAATGCACCGCAATCCTCTGCGCAGCCGCAATCAAATCAAAATCAACCGCGCGGGGCTTTAGACGCGCCTGCGTCGCGTACGTCCCGAATTCGCGCACCGCGCACCGTGCGCGTGCGTGCGATCGTCCGCGCCTGTCACTTCTGTGTCGTCGCGTGCGTCGACTGATGGCCACGCACGGGCGCACGGACACGCGCGATACAGTGTGCCGACCGAGGTCGTTACGCTCGGGAAATCTTCGAAAAAGTGAACTTTTTTCTGGAGGAGGGGGGACAACTGACCAATCATTTCCAGGGAGAACAACACGCGTTGGAATCTTTCGCGCGCGAGGCGAGGGGCGGGCGCGGATGGTTTGGGCAGCGGAATAAATGCGTATTTCAACGTAAGCATGTACTGTATAGGAGTTTTTGTGTGTTGGTGTTGTTTTTTGCTTTGCGTGTGCAAACTAGAGAAAGGCGGAATCGTCAACGGTGGATTGACTCTGGGTGCGAGCTAGGAATTCCTCGGCTTCGGCGTTGACGCCGACGTTGCCGCACGCCATGCCGTATTTTAATGCGGATTCATACGCGATGCGCGCACCAGGGATGTTCTCAAGGGCAATTAAACATTTTGCTTTGTAGGCAAATGTTGTGGAGAGCAAGGCGGACTCGGATTCGGCGCTTGATGCAATTTTTTCAGCCTCTTCGAGTTCGCTCAACGCCTCGGTCCATTGAGATTTATCCATGTATGTAAACGCCACGCGGTTTATAGTTGCGGCGATAAAATCCTTTTGACCCAACTCTTCAAACTTACCGACGGCTAATCGAAGCGAACGAAGGGCTTCCTTATAATTCCCTTCCTCTCTATGAATTTCCCCCATCGCGGCGTATAAATCTCCCATCCGTCCCGCTAAATCGCTCCTCATAAACGCCGGTAACCCAGCCTTGCCGTCGTGAACTTTACAAATATTAAGTCCTTTATTCAACGCATCTTTCGCGCGTTCGACGTAAGGTTTATCAGCACCACCACTATTGTTGTCGTTCCCATCACCACCATCGTCGCCAGCACCGCCAACATCGCCGGCACCATCCCCTTCCGCGTCCATCGTCGTCGCCTCGCCTTCGCCCGCGTGCGCCTTGTACAAATACGCATCCGCCAACACGCGCAACGCGAGCCCATGCACCGTGGGTGGCGCCACTACTCTCGAGCACAACGCATCCGTACTCGTCATCATCTTTATAGCCTTATCTACGTGTCCGTCGTCTAAAGCGACACGAGCGTTTTCCACGCTACGCATCACCAACGCCGGAACCTGCTCGACGCGCGCGAGACGTACAAAACACACACGCACGCCCACGTCAGTCCAACGAACGCGCTTTTACCAACGCCAACACTCGCGCGTACATACAAACATCATCATCGTGTCGCCTCGTCGCTCGCCACGGTGTCATCGCGCGTCACGGTCGCGCGTTCGAACCGACGTCCTCGCGCGACTGGGACGCTCGCCCGCGCTCGCGTCGCGCCTCAACCGTACCTGTCGAGGATCCATCCCCGCGAGTTTCCCACTCATCGCGCACGTCGTGTACTATCTCTATCGTTTGCGCGTTCGCTGTGGTATGCGAGCGCGCGCGTGCGTGCGGCGATGAGTGCAGGGCTCGAGGCTCGTAAAACCTTAGGGGCCCCGAGCGTTGAGGGTTTTGGGGCTTGAGCCCGGACGTGTTGGCGTTCGTCTACTCTGAATGATGTGCAATGTCTGGTCGTGTGGTCTACTTTGAATTGGATTCTTCATCACCGCTGGATGATTTCGTGGATGGGTGTTGTGGCGATGCGGCGGCGGCGGCGCGATCGAGCATCTCAGCCTTCGCGTATAACACCATGCCCGCGAGCGCCACGGCGAGGCCGAGGACGTTGGACCAGACGATTGGGTCGCCGACGACGACGAAACCGAAAGCCAAGACGAGCATGGTTTTGAGATGACCGACAACCTGGTAGGTGACGGCGCTGCATTTACCAATCACGGCAAAGGTGGCGAAGTTGACCAATATGGCTAAGAGACAGCTCACCGCGGCGGTGGCGAGCGTGCGGGCGTCGTACCGCGCGTCGAGAATGTTGCCTCCGTTGAGCGCGTCGTCCACGGGCGGGGCTAGGATTAATAACGTCACCGCCATCCACGGCGCTGACGCGCATAAAAGCTGCGTCGATGATACTCCGAGTTTTGTTTGTAATGATCCGGTCAAGATCTGACCTATGGCCGTGGTGATGACCGATAAGGCGCCGAGCGCGCACCCGAGCGCGTTCAATTGCACATCCGTCACGGTGCTCGCGCCGACGCCGACGAGCAATATGGCCAAGCTCCCCTTTACTCTATGACTAAACTTTTTGTTAAAGTGCGCCATTTGAATCATCACCGTCACTGGAATGATGCTTAATTTCGTCATTTGATAAAACCCCACGGAATTAAATCCAAGCGAGAGGTTTAACAACGCGATGCTCGCGCTATTGAGCACGCCAAATTTCGCGACTTCGCCTCGAGCGACGTGCTTGCGTTCGAAATATCCGAGCTTGGCGAACACGCGCAGGGCCAAGGCGGTCATGACCATGTGCATGGCGGTTAAAAATGTCACTGTGCGTGCGAGCGATTGGGTCACGTGCGTTTAGCGTCAGTATACGCGTACGTTTCGCGCGTCGTTGAAACGCGCCGAGAGAAACCTGTCCAAGAGACGTCCAAAATTCCGACGATTTGACGCGCGCGCGTGAGCGCGAGATGCGTACCTTCTCGAAACCCAAGAATCGAAATCAAGTGTTTGTTCACAATCACCAGCGATACGCTCGAGAAAACGCTCAGCGTGAGCGCGAACGCCGCGGACACGCCCGCGTTGGTGTCCTCCGCTGCGGTCGCGCTCGCGGCGCGTTTCGAGGCGTCTGCGGCGTCGCTCGCGCTCGTTTCCGCCATGGTGACGCGCGAGAGAGCGAGAGCGAAAGAGTTTTTCGTCGACTATATGTGCGCGTGCGCGTGCGCGAACCCGCGCGTCGATGTCACGGACGACAAGCGAGGCTGCGACTGAAGTAACGCCAGTCGCAGCCTCGCGAGATTCCCCGCGTTCGATTCGCATTCGAACGACGCGAGCGGTGAATTCAATCGCACGCACCACAGCGAGTGATTTCGAGCGATCGCGGGCGCGCTCTTCGTCGTCGGTGACGCGTCGCGAGAGTTTTGTTGTACAACGCATTCGGATTCAGCGTTGTCGTCGTTATGATTAGTCAATTCTTTGTGCTTTCGCCGCGGGGCGACGCGATAGTGACAAAAGATTTCCGTAATGACCTCCCGCGACGAACGCATGAAACGTTTTTTCGCTTGTGTAAGTTTTGGAGGGATGATGATGAACGCACGGGGATGACATCGACGTCGAGAGGCGACGCGGATGCGGCGTCGCGAGCGAGGCGCGGGACGTCTTCGGCGTCGGCACCGGCGGCGTTTCACGCGGATGGTGTTAATTACTTACATATCAAGGCGAGTGGGTTGTACTTTGTGTCTACGACCACGACGAACGTGTCTCCGAGCTTGATTTTGGAACTCATGCATCGCTTAGCGCGGGTGATGAAGGATTATTGCGGCGTGCTGAGCGAAGACGCGTTGCGAAAGAATTCAACCTTAATATACGAGTTAATCGATGAAACGATCGACTATGGGTACGCACAAACGACATCGACGGAGATGTTACGAGAACATGTGTGTAACGAGCCGGTGGAAGTGGGGAACGGTATGGGAGGGGTGTTGATGAGCGCCAAGGTGGACTCGACGAAGATTGCGGCTGGGGCGTTCAAGGCGACGCAACGCGTAGAAAATATGCTGAAGAAGAATTTAGGCGTCAAGGTGAACTTTCCAACGAAGGCGGCAATGAATTTGATGAATGCAGCTTCTGTGGCGAGTGGCGTAAATCGTGTATCGAGCAGTGCGACGCAAAAGAGTGTGGTGAGCACCACGAGCGCGAAGACGCGCGACGAAATTTTTGTGGATATTATTGAAAAGGTGAACGTCACGATCAACGCCAATGGCGATCTCGTGACGTCAGAAATTAATGGTCACATTCAAGTGCGGAATTTCTTGCATGGTGAAGACACGAAAGTAAAGCTGGCGTTATCAGAAGACTTGTCCATCGGTGGCAAAGGCGGCGGCGCGGGATTGGGCGTTCTTTTGGATGATTGCAACTTTCACGAAGCGGCCAACATGGACTCATTCGACATCGATCGCACCATCACGTTACGACCACCGCAAGGAGAGTTCTCTTTGATGAACTACCGGAGCTCGAACGATTTTACGCCACCATTCAGAGTGGTACCAATTATCGACGAGAGCATTCCGTACAAAGTTGGCGTCGAGCTTAAACTCTGCGCAGACTTCCCGGCGAAGCATACGTGTACGGGCATGGTTGTGACGTTCCCCATTCCCAAGGGTGCCATAGGTGCAACCGGTCGTCTACCCAAGCACGTCAACTCCAGCTCGCAGCACGTGCTCTACGACGGCGCGGAGAAGAAGATGGTGTGGCAGTTAAAAAAGCTCGTCGGCGGCTCTGAGCACTCGTGTTCGATTCAAATCTCCCTCCAAACCGAACGCATTCCAAACGTTCGTCGAGAAATGGGCCCATTAGCGCTCACGTTCCAGATCCCTACGTATAGCACCAGTGATCTCGCCGTGCGTTATTTGCAGGTCATCGGAGCCGAGGACGCGCGCCCGCGCCGGCCGGGAGACGCGCCTCCGCGCAGTCCCCATCGTTGGATTCGCTACTTGACCAAGAGCTCATCCTACGTCGTGCGCATCTAGCTCGCTCGTCGCATGCATTCACCACCCGCCGCGTATGTATCATCATAGATTAGCGCACAGTTTGTGTCTTTAACATCAAAACGAGATTTGACTACTAAGATGATGATTACTACATCGATACACGATTAGTCCATACCACGCCACACGTCGCCGCGCCGCGCCGCGCCGCACGCGAGCGCAACAATGTCCGCCGATGACGCCCTGTATGCCGCCATCGAACGCGACTTGAACGGCCGCACGCGCTTCACGCTCGGCGATCTCCTTCTCGCCGCGCCCACGCTCGACCAAAGCGCCGAGCGCCTGCGCGCGCGGCTCATCGTCGCCCTCGAACGCGCCGGCGGCCACCTCGAGGTGGCCGAGCGCGAAGTCATCTATGTCGTGCCCGTGCGCGTGCGGCGAGCGATCGCGGTGCGCGACGTCGGCGAACGCGCGAGACGAGCTCGGACGAGAACGTGGCGCGCGTTGGCTCGAGCGACGCGCATCGCCTTTGGCGCGTTTCTCGTCGTGAGCGTCACCATCGTCGCCGCGGCGGTGATTGCGATGGTGGTCATTGCGTTATCGCGCGGACATCAGCGCGGAAGCGGCGGAGGCGGTGGGGTGGCGCCTGTGTTGCCCGCATACGGACGCTCGGGCGGACTAGACGCTGATTTTTGGTTCTATCTGTACATGCGAGATTTGATGCATTTATCACTGTATCACGACGCTGTGCGCGCTGAGCGCATGCGCGCGGCGCGAGAATTTGGCATTCGTGAGGTTGTGGCTGAAGGCGTACCCGTGAAGGGTGGTGGCGCGTCGACGAGCGGCCGCGGCTCAAACGCGAACGACGACTCGGGCGACCCAAATCGAGCGACTCCGCCGGCACATCGAGCGACGCCTCGAGCGATGCGCGCGCCCCCTGGCGATGATGGTGAAGATTCGGAAGATGAAGATGACTGGCTCGACATGAAGCGTGAATTGAGCTTTATGGAATCGATCTACGCGTTCGTGTTTGGACGCGGTGACCCAAACGAGAGCTTAGATGTTCGACGCTGGAGAGCGATTGGCGCGTTGCTCCGCGTCAATCGAGGCGCGGTGTTCGCCGAGCAAGTCGCACCATTTCTCGATTCGTATCTTTTACCTAAAGAAGATTATGCGGAAGTGCAACACGGGCTGTTTGGAGCGTGCTTTAGCGTGTTTGCACACATCAAACGCGCGTTGAGCAAGAAGCGAGACGCCGAAGCGGACGCTTCAGCTATGCACGAAGGATACATGCTCGAAGTCATGACAAGATTTAACGGCTATGCCGACGCCTCAGACGATGGTAAGCTGGTGTACGTGTTCCCTGCGCTTCAGGTGACGACCATCGAACCTTCGACGTCATCTGCACGACGCGCGATGCCGACGCCGTCGTGCGTACCGTCGCCGTCGCCTCCTCCCATTTACGAGCGCGTCAAGCCGCTGTGGGAACGTGGAGAGAAAATGCCTCTCGTCGTCGCCCTCGGCATTTTAAACATCTTTCTTATTTGGGTGTTTCGAGCTGCGGGCGGCATGGACTTTACGCCACCTCGCCAGCCATTAGATAAACGTCAAGTGCAAACGATGGGACGAAGAGCTGGGAGATTTCGTGACGTCGGCGTCGAACAACCTGGCGGCGCGGAATACGCCGAGCCACCATTGGTGATTTTGTTCCTAGAACTATTCCCAAAGTTGTGCAAGGCAATGATGCCGTTGTTAATGGTCTATGCGTGTATATTTTTTGCATTGCCGTGCACGAGAGCATGCTTGACTGTGATTGAAAATTCGCGCATCAGGCGGCGCAACGGCATTCGGCGCGCGCGCGTCGCCGGCATCCTCCAAATCGCCCTGAACGAGACAGATAAGCAGCGCGCAGCGCATGGCAAGCAAGCTTTAGAAGTAGTTGTGTAGAAAGTAGTTGTGTAGAAAGCAATAATGACGTTGGTAGTTCTTAGTTTTTACAACAGATGCTTGACGAGAAGTTTATTGCAATTGAAGCAAGAGGAAAAACACCAACTGGAACACCAAGTTGACGCCGACAAACTTCACCACGACTTGAGGACCGCCGAGAACTTCCATGAAGTAGTTCAATTGACCGTATTCAGAATCCTTCTCCAACTCCTTGGCGCCAGCCAGCGACGCTTTGAACGTTGCATACGGTTCGCCGTTGAAGTTTTCGGCGCCGAGACGGAGCGTCGCGCCGTTGAAAATACGGAATCGTCTGTTCTGCTTCACCTCGAACCCTTCGACGTAGGTACCGTTGGTGGAGCCCAAATCGCGCGCGAACAACTTGTTACCTTCGGTCTCAAGCTGCATGTGGATACTGCTCACGCACGGCAACGGCACGGCGATATCCACACCCGGCGCCTTGGAGCGCCCAATAATCTTCGTCTCCCCGCGCTTAATCGTCAACGTAGGCAATCTCTTACCCTTCGAGCCTTCATCGACAACCGGAGATAACGTCCATGTGCCTTCACCAACATTTCCGCCCGTAAACGCCGCCACAGGCGCGCCACCGGCGCTTCGGTCCGCTCGCAACCGCGTCGTCGGCGCCACCCCTCGCTCATAATCTTGCTCCAAAATCGCTCGCTGCTTCTCCGCCTTTTCTGCTTGCTTTCGAAGCATTTCACCAAACGCATTTCCACCCTTCTTTACCGGCGTAATAACATCCTCTTCAACGACTTCAACCTCCTCCAAATCAATCGTCTGCGACACGTTTGCCTTCAACTTGTCGAACATCCCGAGCGCGTCTGAAAACGACTTATTCACCGCGCGTCTGACATCGCCCTCCTCCTCCTCCTCCTCCATCGCGCCTTCCTCATACGACGCATACGCGGCATCCATATCACCCTCATCATCATCCTCCGTCGTCGCCGACTTGGTCGCCGTTTTCGTAAACCGATCGAAAAATGCCGCCTCGGTGCGAATCATCATCGCGCGTCTGCGCCCCGCGCCCGCCTTACGCGCGCACACCGCACCTCGCACCGACGCCGTCGTGGACACGGACGCGGACATAGTCATACCCACAGACATCATGGTCCCAGCACCGTGCGACGCGATATGCCGCCCGCGCGCGCGCCCAACGTCGTCCTCGAAATCATTATCCACACACACATCGCGGCGCGCGCGCGTCGACGCGATTTTCGCGGCAAAATCTCTGCGGGTGCGTACCCCACTACTTAAGCCACCCATACTTCGATCTGCATCCCACGCGGGTCATAAATGTTTTCTCGGAATGCACAATCTTCATAAAGCAAGTTAGAATCGCCTAGAAATCGCGATTTATTGCGCCCACGTCGCGCCCCGTCGCCGTTCGAAACCGATTGGCGATGATGTCGGCGCGCGGCGTCGTTCGCGCGCGCTCGGCACTCGTGCGCGCACGTCCGTGGCCCCACACACGCGATTGCGCGGGAGAGATGATGTCCATGACGATGCGCGCGTCGGTGTCGCACGCGAGCGCGGTGCGATTGCCGCGTCATGGGCGCACCGCATCGGCGAAAGCTCGAGGAAGGGTTGCCGCGCACGCCGCAGCGGTGAAGCCGTGGAAGGCGAACGATTGCAAGTTGGTGCTCGAAGATGGCAGCGTATGGCCGGGTAAGGCGTTCGGGGCGAAAGGCACGCAGGTTGGTGAGGTTGTGTTTAATACCTCGCTCAGTGGGTACGTTTTGATCGACGGCGATGGGAGGATGCGCGCGGACGCGCCAGGGCTCTGGGTTTGAACGCGCGTTTGAACGCGAACGCGCTCGGTGGGGGGGTGCGCGCGTGGTGTGCGATCGCGCGGTGTGAGATGGTTGGAAAATGATGGATGATGAATTGATCATCAATTGCTTGGGTGTGGGTGTGGGTGTGTGCAGAGAATGTTGCGACTGACGAGCGCGCGCGTGTCGTTTGCGAACGCATAGGTACCAAGAGATTTTGACCGACCCGTCGTACGCGGGACAGTTTGTGCTGTTCACGTGCCCGCACATCGGAAACGTTGGGATTAACTTGGAAGATATGGAAAGCAAACAAGTTCACATGGGTGGGATGTTGGTTCGACAGGAGGCGTTGAACGTGTCCAACTACCGCTCTGCGATGACGTTGGATGCGTATTTAAAAGAGCAAGGCGTCATCGGTATCTCTGATATTGATACCCGTGAGATCACTCGTCGCTTGCGCGAAACTGGGTGCTTGAATGGTGTGTTGACGACAGATATGTCTGTGAGTGATGCTGATTTAGTGGCCAAGGCGAAGGGTTACGATATTGTTGGTAAGGATTTGATCAGCGAAGTGACGTGCTCCGAGCCGTACGAGTGGAAGGACACCACTGGCGAGTGGGAGTTCAGCGCGCAAGCCAAGGCGAACAAAGAGAAGTTCAACGTCGTGGTGTACGACTTTGGCGTGAAACACAACATTTTGCGCCGCTTAGCTTCTTTCGGGTGCAAGCTCACGATTGTTCCTGCCTCGTACCCGGCGGACAAGGTGATGGCGATGAACCCGGATGGCATCTTGTTCTCCAACGGTCCGGGTGACCCGAGTGCGGTGCCGTACGCGGTTGAAAACGCCAAGGCGCTTCTTGGCAAGCTTCCGGTGTTTGGTATTTGCATGGGTCACCAAGTTCTTGGCCAGGCTTTCGGCGGTAAGACTTTCAAGCTCAAGTTTGGACACCACGGTGGCAACCACCCGGTGCGCGGGCCCTCGGGCGCGGTTGAAATTTCCTCCCAAAACCACAACTTTGCGGTGGACCCGAAAACGTTACCTAGCGGTGTCCAAGTGTCCCACATCAACTTGAACGACGGTACCTGCGCCGGTATGGTTTGGCCTGAGATGAAGGCGATGACGATTCAGTATCACCCTGAAGCGTCCCCGGGTCCGCACGACTCTGACGTGTGCTTCGCTGACTTTGTCAACATGATGAAGGCGGGCAAGTAAGCGCATCTTTAGTACAAACAACAGAAAACCCTCCTCCTATGTTACAGTCTTTTAATAATTCTACTCATACTCGAGTGTTGCGTGAATTTCAAACGCTTCGTAGTAACTGACTTCGCTCGGCGACGCGTGATCATCACAACGCGCCTCTCGCGTGGTCGTCATCAACGCTCGTCACGTTGTCAATATGGCTCCAGCGTCGCCGACGAGGAGCGCACGAGAAGGTGCCCAAACGAACTCACCCGAGCCCACGTCGACGTCTACAAGATCGAAGTCACCACCGCCGCGTAACGAGTCGCAAGAATCTTTTGACGGCTTTGATGTCGACGCGAATGTGCTTCTCGGTTCGCGAACGATGCGCGTAAGAGACTACGAACGCGTGACAGCTGGGATCGAGCTCGAACGCCGCGAACGGGAGGCTGCAGAGCTACGTTCAACGTCTTCACGGAGTGGAAGTAAAACGGCAAAAGTCGCGACGCTACCACGGCTGCTCGATTGCTCTGGCGTGGTACAAGACGCGTGCGCAGCCATCATAGACGATTCATTCAACCGATGCTTCCAAGAAAACGACGAAGTGGCGTGGAATTTTAATTTTTACTTACTTCCATTGTGGTGGTGCGGTTGGGTCGTGCGAAACGCGGTGCTTTTCCCGCTTCGGTTGGGGTTTATATTATCCGCGAGCGCAGTGTTTACGGTGACGTTTATGTTTGCGCACTATTGCACGCCGCGTAGATGGGGATTTGAGCGCAAGTTAGTAGAGTTGTATGCCGCTGCATTTGTAGTTTCGTGGACTGGAGTGATCAAGTATCACGGACCGCGACCGACGCGCACGGGAAAGGTTGGTGGAATGGTGTACGTATCCAATCACACGTCGATGATTGACTACTTGGTGCTCACGCAAGTGTCTCCGTTTGCGGTGATTCAGCAAAAGCATAAAGGCTGGGTCGGGCTATTGCAACGCACGGCGATGAATGCGATTGATTGCATTGAGTTCAATCGCACGGATATCAAAGATCGACACACCGTCACGGAAAGACTAAAGCAACACGTGTCGGATGATACGCGTCTGCCGCTGTTAATTTTCCCAGAGGGCACGTGCGTGAACAACAAATATTGCGTCATGTTCAAACGTGGCGCTTTTGATTTAGGCGTGGATGTTGTTCCTGTAGCGATCAAGTACAACAACATTTTTGTAGATGCGTTTTGGAACTCGCGCAGGCAAAGTTTCTCTAGGCACCTGTGTAAGCTCATGAGCTCGTGGGCCGTCGTCGCCGACGTGTGGTACATGGAACCGCAGCGCAAGAGAGACAACGAGACGAGCATTGAGTTTGCAGAGCGTGTGCGGACGATGATTTGCGAACGCGCCGGATTGAAAGCTGTTCCTTGGGATGGTATGTTAAAATACTACAGACCGTCTCCCAAGGAACGCGATAATCGCCGCAAGGCGTTTGCAGAGAAAATTCTTAGCGGATTGTAATGTGGACATGTGGAACGTCTTTGTTTTCTTGTGTTTTCGTTTTCATCGTTAAAAAATTCAATTCTACTGATACTATATATGATCTATGACAGTGTGCAACAATTTTTGTATTAGAGTATTGACACTTTCACGTCATATATCCGGTGAATTGAATTCGTGTGCGTGTGTGGGTGGGTGAATGGATGGGAATGTGTTCGCGCGCGTGCGCATCAAATGGAGAAGCGCTTCCAACGCACGTCGAGCGTAGACAACGCAAACGCCGTACTCTTACGGCATTCGTCGAGTTTTGTACGCATCTCCAACAGTCGTTGTTGAAGTTCTGTGGCGTGTTTGAACGAATGGTTCAAGTCTTGCATGATGCTCGTGTTCGCCGCGCTCGGATGCGTCGCCGAGAGTTGCGCGCGCTGCGCCTCAACGTGCGCCTGCGCGTCCTCGAGCGCCTTGCCAAGAATCTTGCCCATGCGATCTTGAACCCCAGAGTTGAGCTCGTAGCACTGTTTGACTACTCGTAAATATGGTTCTCGTGCAGCTTCTTCGACCTTCATCAACTCATCTCGAGCGTCTTCTTCGCGCTGCGTGGCGAATTCGAGTTTTTCATCAATTTCGCCGACGGTGGGTTCGATTGCTGCGAGTCGACTTTGCATGCACGCTTTTAGCATTGCGCCTTCGCCGCTCTTGGCATACTTTCTCGAATCTATAGCCTCCATAGCTTTTTTAAGCCCCGATACGGTGGCGCGCGTCGAGCTCAACGCAGTACTCAATCGTTCGACTTCCTCCTTGGCCGCCTTGACTTTGAAGTACGCGGCGGTGAACTTTTTAAACGGCTCGACGGCGTCGACGGCGTCGTTTCGAATCATAAACGCGGCGGTAACATCGCCGACTTCGATGACTTCGTTCGAGAAGAATCTCGAGTAATATTGGTTCACGTTGTTTCTATCGCATGGCGTCGCCGGTGGACCTAAGCCCTCCAACGATTCCGAAAACAACGGCTTCATGATTTCCGTCGGCGACGCGTCGGCGTTTGGCGTCACGTTCTGCACCAACTCCATGGCTTTCTTCTTGCACAAACCGACATCACTCTCGCGATTTGAAAGGTGAGCGGATGACGGTTTGGCTTCCAATGATTGGTAATGTCCGTTTTCTGCGGCGACAGAGGTCCATTGAAACACTTTTGGATCAGCCGCGAGCTCGTCCATGAGGTTGCGAATGTTGGACCCGCGAGCCACGGTTGACGACGCTCCGATGCCTCCCTCTGCCGGCCCGACTCTACGCTCGTACTCCTGTACGGCTTCAAGATACGTCGATTGACTTTTCGTGACCGGCAACAAACTCGGCGGTGGTACGTGCAGCGGACGTCCGCGAGGATAGCCGTCTTCGATGCGCGCCTCACCCGAGTACATGTCAAACAATTCGTCGGCGGAGATGTCAAGACGCTCCAACGCTTTGGTGGACATTTGCCACGTCGACGCTTTACGGTCCGGATCTTTCTTTTCAAAAACTTGCCAGATATCCAACTCATCGCAGTGCACGCGTCCGGACGTCGCCAGACGAAATACCTCGACGAAAAACGCCGCGGCGTTTGCGTTGGTGTACCAATACTTGCCCGCCAAGAAGGACTCGTCGCCGTAGTAGTGCAGCAGAAATTTATCAAACTTTTCGCGTTTATTCTTCGACTCTCGAGAGAACAACGCGCCCGAACCCGAGGGTATGCGCAAGCCGATCGATCGAATCAACGCGTTGGTCCAGCGGTAAATCAATCGCCTGTGGTCAGCAATTTTAATCGCGCTCGCGACTTCGCGCGACAGGCGCGCCTTCTCCGCGTCAGTCGCGTCTCTCGGCGCCTTGACGACCCGAGGTCGCGACGATGCGACGCCACCAGGCGAACCCGACCCAGACATCTCTCTTCCACCCGTAGCCGCACCCGCTCCACCCGTAGCCGCTCCAGCGCCCGCAGTCATCGTCACAATCTTCAACGGACGCCCGGGCGCGCGCTTTGCTCGCTTCGCCGGCGCCCCGCGCCGCGCCGCGCCCCGCGCCACACGCTTCGCCGCACCCTTCCCATCGCCCTTACCCCCATCGCCGCCCGAGTTATCCATCAAGCACGCATCGTGCAAAATACACAGCGCAG
>JACLAB010011577.1_pt1 | contig 31325 bp, 35 predicted proteins | sample 8027921 | NCBI WGS metagenome assembly JACLAB01 (sample SAMN15725117, study PRJNA655200) | protist metagenome | isolation source: fluorescence activated cell sorting (FACS) single amplified genomes of... | place: USA: West Boothbay Harbor, Gulf of Maine | collected 2000-07-19 | reverse complement strand
TGGCTGAACCAAGTCAATACGTCAAATAATCCGGGTCAAATACAAGGTACAAATATAACGTATAATTCAACATCACCTAAATCTTTTGTATTCAATCAAAGTAGTGGTGAAAGAATAAATATAGGTAATGTTGACTTACAACAAGATTGGACGTTAGAGTGTTGGGCAAAATTTTCCGATGTTACGGGGGGCAGTAGAGGTATGTTTGGACACGGTATACAAAGTACTCAGAGTGGTTTACACATTAATATTCATGATTCCGGTAATAAATCTAGACTGGGGTTCTATTCTTCTGATTTAGATGCTAACTATACGTTTGTAGTTGGTACATGGTACCATCTGGTTTATGTATATGACCGAACTAATTCGCATAATAAGAAGATTTATATAAATGGTGTAAAGGAAGCTGATGCAAATGGAGGTTCATATAATAGAGGTACGGATGAATTTAGTATAGGTAATACGTTTAGTAATGGAACGAACGGTGATCCAATGAGAGGTGAGATTGCTGTTGCACGCATGTATACAAAATGTTTATCTGCGCAAGAAATTGGGGCAAATTACTCGGCGGGGTATGAGGAGGTAAGCGGTTCGACCGTTTCTTTTAAATACTGCCCCGGAGGTGCTACGTTGAACGTGTCGAATGATAGTAATCAAGTTGAATCTTATATATATAATGAATCAACGGGTCTTGTAACAAGTTCTACACCGTTTAAAACTTGGGGACCAGCTAACGATAATACATGGAACACTTATACGGGTACGTTTACACCCACTTCGAACGGTGATTATAGATTGGTATGGAAATTAACAACCGGAGAACATGTACCGGATACTGGGTGGGATGATATAACACTTGGGGGTACGACATGGGATTTTGAATCTGATTACGAAGGATTTAAATATTACACGGGATCGACTTTGAATGTTTCTAGTGCTTCTAATATTAGTGGGGGTCGATTTAATCGTTACAACGTACAAACGTCGAACGGATCAGCTATACTGATATCACAACAAAGTCCCCAATCCTATTATTTATTCTACGATGGGTCATATGATAATAACAATAACAATGTAGTACATTGGATAATATCACCGACTGTAGCTCTTACAGTTCCAACTCCAACTATAACTGTTGCTTTCCACCACGGTACGTTTAACTCGAGTGATTATGCGGGTGCGTATTCGTCGGTATCAGCTGCAACAACTGCTGGAAAAGTGTATTCAAATTCATCCGGTGGAACGTATACTTGGGGTACGTTAGGGTCACCTTCATCAACAAGTACGAGTACGACGTATACATGGACACCAACCACGACTTTAACAGGTAAACTTCTAATGGTGGCTGGTGGAGGTGGTGGTGGTAGGTCTGGTGGTGCTGGTGCTGGTGGTGGAGCTGGTGCCGGTGGTCTTGTGTACTATTCGAGTGCGAGTATATCGGCGTCACAAAAAACGATTGTTGTTGGTAATGGTGGTGGTGGTGCTAGTAGTGATAATACACCTGGTACGAGTGGTAGTAACACAACTTTTACGGGACTAACTACGGCTATTGGTGGTGGTGGTGGTGGTGGTAACACTACTGCGAGCTTACCCTGGTCTGGACAAAGCCCAGGTAATGGTGGTTCGGGTGGTGGTGTTGGTGCTAGGGACCTAGGTGATACCGATAACAGATCCCCTGGTACTGGTACAGCTGGACCTCCACGCCAAGGGTATGATGGTGGTTATACAAACAGTGGTAATGCAAGAGCGGCCGGTGGTGGTGGCGCTGGTGGCGTTGGTGGTAATAGTACGAGTGGTAGCTCTACTGCTGGTGCAGGTGGTGCAGGTTTAGATTTTGCTTATATTTTTGGAACAACGTATGGTGTATCAGGTTGGTTTGCCGGTGGCGGTGGTGGTGGTAACGAGTTATCTGGTGCGAGTGAAGTCCCCGGTCCGGGTGGTACAGGTGGAGGTGGAGACGGTGGCGATGGACCAGATACATCTCCTTCGAATGCGACAATGCACACGGGTGGTGGCGGTGGTGGTAACGCAGGTAGTGGATCACCGGGTGGTGGTGACGGCGGTTCAGGTATTGTAATTTTTACGAATGCTTCACCATCAATAGCATCATCAGAATACCCACCAAGTGCTTTAACTGGAACACAGACCGGTGGAGGTGGTGGGTATACAGTATCATCGAGTTCAGATGATTGGAATAGTTCTGGATTTTACAATTGGAAATTATATAATAAGACTGTAAGTACTAATGAAGGATGGCATACAACAGCTATTTTTAATAGTACTTCACCTCATAATTATAGTGGTAGTGCTAGTTTAGGCGGGGTATCTGGTGAATGGAATAAACTTGAATTTCCAGCACGTTTTATATGTGATTACTTGATAATACACGAGAGGCCCGGCTACACTACCACAGCACCTGATGATTGGGTAATTTTGGGTAGTAATGACGATTCAAATTGGACGCAACTTGTAACTACTACGACGGTACCTACCACAGCGGGTGTAACTGTTCAGATATCCGATACGAATAGTTATAAATATTTCGCTATTGTTATTAAATCTACCCATAGCAGCCAATACTGTGCACTTGCTGAACTGAAATACTTTGGTTATATGTTTAATGTACCGAATGCGGTTTCTGAACACCCACCAAGTGCGATGACTGGAAATAGTTCGGGTGGATATATAACGTCTGCAAGTTCGACTAATCACGCCACCACTTTTCAAATTTGGAAAGTGCATAATAAAATAATAGGTGATGAAGGTTGGCACGGTAATTCGTCTGAATATTCTACGTCTACCCGTAATTATATTGGTAGTTTTTCGACGACATACGATGGAAGTTCAACAGTTAGTGGTGAATGGATACAATTACAGGTTCCAACAGCTATAACTATAACTAAAATACAAATTGCCCCACGGAATGGTTCTACTGATTATGAAAGTCGATGTGCCGGTGACGGTAGAATTTTAGGAAGTAACAATGGTTCGACATGGTCAACTATAGGTACATTTACCGGTAAAACGTACACACTTGGAAACTACACTGATATTACAGTCACAACATCTACGAGTTATACATATTTCAGAATAGTTATTACGAAATTATCAGGTAATACTGGACAAACCACTGTAAACATAGGCGAAATTAAGTATTTTGGTTTCGATAATTCCGAGGAGGAGGAGGAGGAGGAAGAGGATACTAATTATGAAACACTTAACTTTACAACCGTTGGTACGGTTAATATAACCGGTAATGGTACCGATACAATAACTTCTCTATATACTGGAACTGCCGGTTGGGGTACTGGTACTTATTCAAGTACTGGCTATACAGCACCGGTAACTATAGAATTTGATAAAACTGCTTCCGCTAACGACGATCTTAATAGTTATGGTATAATTTCACTTAATGATACTATAGTGACGACAGGTACTTATACAGCATTAGACTGGGCTGCTTTATACTATAGACGTGATGGTTTTCAATATTATCATAATAATACTGGTTCATCATTGATAGGTTCAGCATGGTCAAATACAGATAAAAAATATATTGTATACACGGTCGATGGCTATATTAAACACTATTCCGGATCAACACTTCAATTTTCAGTTTTTAAAGGTACTGGTCAAACTGTATACCCTCATACAGCTTTATATAATACAAATTCTGGAAATGGTGCATTTAATAATATAAGAATTACGAAACAAGAGTGGAATGGTACGACATACACACCCGGAGTTTTAGATTTATATTCATTGTATAACGATACGAATAAGATCGCGTCTGCATACGGTTTTAGATTATTATTTAAAGAGTATACAGGAGCACACGCTAAGATTAAACGGTCGAGTGATAACGCTGAACTTGACGTGACGTTTGAAATGAATGGTGATATTAAAACACCAACAAACTTTACCACGTGGAAAGGAAGTGATACGTTATACGTGACGAAATGGTACGACCAAAGTGGTCGAGGTTTACATGTAACGCCTACAAATTCGTCAACACCTCCCGTTTTTGATAACGCACAATCGGGTGGTCACTTTGCAGGTAAATGGGGTGCTACATTTGACGGTTCTTCTAATGATAATGAATTAAAAATTGATAATTATACTAATAGTTTTGGTACAGGTACACAAAAGTATACCATATTTTGTAGTACGTACTGGGACGGTGGGACGAGTAAAGATACCTTATTCGCGATAGGTAGACCTGCTTCTGCTAGAACTGTTGCATTCCACGTAAATAATGGCGGTAACTATAATCACTACCATTTTAGTAATGATGTTACTGGTACGGGTCTATCTGATCAAACATCTTTGACGTTGGGTCTAAGGTATGCGGGAGGTGCATCTAATTCGACGAATATGAAACAATGGTTTGATACTACACTACAATCAGGTTCGGGATCAGCTGGTAGTAGTCTAAATCTCGAATCTAATTATCCTTTACGGATCGGTGGATATTCCGGTCGCGGTACTGATCATTATTACGAAGGTCGTATATTCAATTTTATCGCGTTAATAACAGATCGTACCGATTCGGAAGTTACAGATATTATAGGTAAATTGAATACGTATTAATCCCAAACTCTCTGCATATTCGATTGTATAGCCCACGGGTACCGTATTTTACCGTACCCGACAATGTTATACGCATCGATACCGATACGGTTACATTTGGTACACACGTCGAAACTATCATCAATGATCGAGTCTAAGGCAAGACTTCGACAGATTTCATGTTTCTCAATTTCGTGATCGGTATAACTATTGGTCATGATAAGATCATCGAATGTATTGGGGAACCAGTATTCGAGCCATTTCTCGGTTTGATCACGTGCGTAACTTTGGCGACCCGTGACGATATACATTGTATCGGCGTGTTTGCGTAAATATCCCATTTGTTTACACACACCCGGGATCGGTCTAAGTTTCGCGAACGCCTCGGATTCATAAAAATCATGGACCATGTTACGCGATTGGGGTTCGGTAATGTTAAACATGTCTCTATACACGTACGGGTACTTTTGGGCGGTCGGCATTTTGTATCCACGGAACTTTGCCATAGGTTTAACGAACGATACGAGGACTTCGTCGATATCAATAGCAACTCTTTTCATTACAATATATTTATTCATAATCTCTAAATACTATTCCGATAGGAAACCTTGGAATCCCAAGTTCCGTTAAGTTTTGGAACTTTACGGTTAACATTTTTCCAATATACATCTCTTTATTCGAGTAAAAATACTCTCTTTGTTCGATCGTACCTTCGGGTCGAGCACAGAATGTACTTCCATTTTCTGTTTTACAGACCCATACGACGGCGTTCGCGTCGCGACCATGTCCCGTCTTTGCACCGACGACTTCGTATTCTTCCGTCATGAAATCCTTGAACTTTAACAGGTAATTACTTCGTTTCCCGTTTTCGTATACACTTGAAGGTTCGCGAACCATGGTCCCTTCGTAACCCTGTGAAACAAAGTTTTCATGGAACTGTTTCAAACACGTTTTCTTACGAACGAGTTTCGTTTCGACCGTGACGTACTTTTTGCGTTTCTCGAATGGTAATTCGGGACGATTCACATCGAAATAATCAAAAACGTAAAACTCGAGTTGTTTCGGGTCGGTTTTAAACAAACTCGTAATTTCCTCGAATGTTTTGTTTGGGTCATAACACTCACCGTCGAGGTATTCACCATCCTTAAGACCTTTACCGAGATACTCAGTTCCCGGAACGAGTTTCCCCGTACGCGAAATACCACCTTTATTCGAAACGAGTAATCGAACTCCGTCAAGTTTCGGTTGGACGTAGAACGGTTCCGAAATGTACTTTTTACGATCGTCCCATTTGTTTGCCAACATAGGCATAACATCCGGGGTTTGTAAATTCTTCCAAATAGTTTTTGCTCGTTTCAGGGCACTTTCGTACCCGAGCGGAACGTGTGTTGTTGAGATAGATTCTTTACCATCAACAACACCTGTTGCTTTAATAATATTGGCGGTACCGTCCTTGAGTTTTTGAACTCTAATTGACGTGTACCTTTGATTGCCGTTTTTATCCGTTTTAAAAATTGTTTCCATTATAGTAGTAATATATGAGTAGTGTTCCACCAGTTGTAGATTATAAACGAATGGAGCGACTTAGGCCTCCAGAAAACACGGTTATTCCTATAAATGCGAATACCATTTGTATTTTCATAATACTAATATCGATCATTGGGATGTATAAGAGACACGTAGACTTGAACAAACCCCGACCTCGTAGGTCTAATCAATCGAATGAACGACATTATACTTGATACACTCTTGTGGATCTAAATACACATCACGTTTCATAATTTTCTTAAACTGTTTTTGGGGTATAGTTGTTTTTTCCTTATACGTTTTTGTAATCATATCCATGAGTTTATCACACGATTTCATTTCGTCTTTGAGTTCTTCGTATTTCCCCCAGAACCCATTTGTAGATATTTGGTGGATGAGAACATGTGCATTTTTACCTATACGACGTTCGTGACCACCTAAAAGGAGAAATGTGGCGGCGGAACAACACACACCTTGTGCTATGGTAATGACCTTAACACGCGATTTTTCTATAATGTTCATGGCACTTAACCCTGCGAATAAATCACCTCCTTCGCTACATATATGAAAATGTATGACAGGTTCGTACCCTATGAGTTCGGCTTTCTTTTTAAGAAGATCAATTTCGAGTTTTTTAAAATCTTCAATGAACTCGAGAATATCAACATCGGTAATTTCTCCATAATAGAAAATTTCGTTACCGATGACCCGAGATACTTTATATTCTTCTTCTTCTGAAGCTGGAGTAGTTGTATTCATTTAGTTAATTTAGACTATCTTCTTTAATCATTTTTTTGATTTTAGTAACCTCTCGTTGTTTTAGTTTGTTCTGTAAACCAAGGTGGTTCATAACATCAAAATCTTGTGGTGATAAGTTATACTCTTTAAACTTCGAGACGTCACCTTTTTGTGCATACTCACGTAAAAGCATAAATTCGTGATGGTTCATTTTTGTATGGGAACGACACTGTATACTTCTAATTTTTTGTTCACGCATTTTCTGGTTCCCGTATTTTGTCCACGCACTCCCCGGGCGTATTGTATCGGGTTCAATTAATGTGTTACCCGTATATATTTTTGGTATTTTCATGGCATATAAAACAAAATAAGGCATGAAATCCCATTCACCTTTATACAGTTCTGTATCGAACGTATCTGCATTTATTAATGCATTCATAATTTTATCGGGGTGTTCCGGGTTAGCCCCAAGATAATTTTCGTGTACGGCACCCCAAATATGTCCATGTTCATGTATAGTCTCTTCTATATCTACAGTACCCGGTTTACAAAAGAAATCTTCGATAATGTCTTTTGATGATTTAAAAATATCCTTTTCGTCACTATATTCAAGGTAATTGAAATAGTTTCCTATATTTCCTTTACACTTTTCAGAGGCTATTTTTGAACGTGGGTGATTTTTATTTAACCACTGAATAGTTTCTGGTTTACGTTTCGGTAGGAATACAAGTTTAAAATTGGGTAACATGTGTACATTTTTAGACGTAACAATTAATGGTTTTTTTGTAACCCGACCACCTTCACATATGGTTTCAACTATACTTTTATATGCTGTATCGGATTCGTAATCGTCTATATAGGCATACATATTTGAATTTTTTATCGTACTTATGAATACATCCTTTTTACGTAACACTTCATCGTATATTTCTATACTATTTGTCTCATCTAGAATTTTATTAAGAACGAATGTTTTTCCGACACCAGCCGCACCACACAAAAATATATTCTTACCATTTTCTAACAGAGACTTAATTTCCTTTATTTCGCGGTCATGGAGCGAAATACGATCAACCTTTTTTTGTTTATGTATTGTAACAAAGGCATTCATGTCGAATGATACTGAAGATGCAGATCTCGCTACTCAAGCGTTAGATATTATTATGGAAAATAATACACTTCAAACGAGAGTGATAGATCCTTTAAAAAGGAAACTGTTTCCTTACTTGATGTGCATTACAGTCTTTAACTTTACGTTATTTATTATGGTGGCGTATCTTGTGAATCGTCTTTCGGCGATTCTGTAACAACTTCCATGAGTTCAGTGCGTCTACGCAATTCTTTCATGAGATCACCTTTTAGACTTACGATCCCTTTATCTTTTAAATCGGATATTTCATTTTTACGTTCTTGTACACGTTCTATATCGGCTTTAACAGCTTTTTTTACACCACGTATCTCGTCAAGTTCTTGTTTAAGTTCTCGTTTTGCGACACTTCCAACGGCATCTTTTAATTTGGTTATAACTTTACTTTCTTGAATGGCTTTAAATGGTATTATAGGTTGTATATGCATAATTTCTGGTTTGAAGAATGCATTATCATCTGGGAATTCACGTTCAAATGCATCTATCATTTGTTTGGGTACGTTCGGTGATTGTTCAATAAGTCTATCATATTCGGCGCGCATATTTTCAATCATATTTGTACCGTTTAATGTTCTTTCCGAAAGTGGGAGTGTAAGTTCGAGACGTATTGTTCGTGAAATTTTACCGTATTGGACAGAAGCAACTCGATGACCTTCCATGAGTTCATTAATTTTAAGAAATTGCATGATCGTCGTCGCAATGGCGGTGATTAAATTTAGACCACCAATAGCTGAAGGTACGAATGGTTGTACGGAAGGTGGAAATGTTTCTTGTGCAAAGTTAGCAGTACCTGTAACTGTACTTACAATTATGAGTGGTATAGTAAATTTCATACTCAAATTTTTGTATGAACAATACGCTTGGTAGTGCATATACCTATAACACGCAGCGGCTTCACCCCAGGCCTTTAATATTTTCTCCTGTTGTGGGTGCCATATTTTTGGAAGTTTCTTTTCTTCGTTCATACTAATAGATATGAATATTATATTTTTCATTCATTTACTCTTTTTCGTAACCATGTTAGTTGTACCATTCATGAAGAACAAACAAAATCTTGAATTTTATTCACTCCTTGTCCCATTCATATTTTTCCATTGGTCGGTCAATGATGATACGTGTGCGTTGACACAAATGGAAATGGCTGTAACAGGAAACAGTAAAGATGAAACATTCTTTGGACGTATTATGGGTCCAATATATAAAATGGATGATACAGAGGCAAACAATTTCTTAAAATCTATTTTCTTCTTTTTATGGCTACTTGTTCAGTACAGACTTAATAGAATCGATTTAACACCACTCAATGAAATTAAAAAACGGTTTGTTAAATAATATTTGTATACATAAATGAAGATCAAAAACAAAATGCAACAAAAATTATTACTTATCGCGTTAATTGTACTCATTACCGTAATTGTATATCAAGTGCGTAACCCAATTATAGTTAATAAAAAGGTCCCAGTCGGAGTCCCAGTCGAAGTTCCAGTTCAAATACCAGTTGAAAGAGAATTTAGAAACCCACCAATTAAGGAGTATAAACCCGGGTACGTCCAACAAATGGGTGTTCTTGTAGGAACAGATGAAGAAACATTACCTTTATACGGCAAAGAAGTTAGGGGAAGACGCGATCAATATCATTATTATACGACAACACCAGGTGATCAAGTGTACCCACTTCCAGTAACCATCGATAACCGCGATTGTATGGATGATATTGGGTGTCGAGAACTTTATGGAAATGAAACTGTTTCGGTTTTAGGACAAACAGGTTCATTTCAGGCGAAATTGTATAGAACGGATAATTTCTTTTAATTATTCTTTCTTTTCTGGAACTACGGCATTGTACGCGCAACTACCTAAAGTCGCTGTTTGCGAACTCATACAGCAACACGCAAGACATAAAGCGAGTATAACTTGTGGAGTTTTCGTGTATTGTATAGCAACTCTGGCTGGTTTATATACTACAAAAAAACAGCACAGGCAACTACATATTGTAGATGATAGACTCAATGGCTGACATTCAAAAGATGTCATTTATATTAAGTAAATAAAATTATATTGGTTAATATAAATGAAGATAGATTTGTTAAAAAATGAAGCAAAGCGTCTTGGTCTTCGCGTAACTAAAAAAATTAAAGGTAAACGTGTCCCTCTGAGTGAAAAGGAACTTAAGATGAAAATTCAAAGACGGCGATCACCATCTTTGGAAATTCAGGTTCGTGAATCTAAAAAACTTTTACGAACGTGTAAATCTCTTTTACGAACAGTTGAATCAAATGTTCCACGGGTTCGTCGAGTTTCTCAACCCGTCGCACGCGCACCACAAGTATCACGCGCGCCACCTGTTCCACAAGCACCACCAGTACCAACTAAACGTGATCCACGCACAAATTTAATGACCGCTTTAAAAGCAAACCTTAAACGTCGTGGTCTTAGAGAAAAGATAAATCAAACTTCTTAGATATAATCTTTTTCGCACCTTCAAAATCTGGATGACTCCATAAAAGCCATCTGGACCAAAACCCCGCGGTAAAAAAACCTGTTTTTGTCCAGTTTTCTTTATCACTTCGAGACACATCAAGCATATTTTTATGAACTAGTTTAGGATCGGTTTGTTTTTGTACCATATGAGGAACAAACCCACCGTGTCGTGTTACGTATGAACGCATACGCAAAGGGTTTTTGTGTATTGTATAGTCTGAGTACCCTCTTGCCCCAAAATCAACTATTTTCCCATTTTCAAAAGTAACTCTAAACTTTTTATCAATACGTGGACTTTTTTTTAAACGAACGCGCATATATAATTACTGAATATATTTTTCACCACGTTTTTTGCGTCTATATAACACAATTCCAAGTGTAAGTGATATTAACCAAGCTTGAAATTGTGATATACCATACGGTTCTTCGACCATAAACATTTATAGTATATAATTATTGTTTATTTTCTAATTTAGCGAGTTTGTAGTGGTGATAAAAATGTATTAAACTTAAAATCAAAGAAACAAGAACAAATGGGTTATATCTCGCCTTCTTGTTAAGAACAAATAATACGACCAATCCTATAATAACGAGGGTTGGTAAGCTAAATAAACCAATTTGAATATCGGTCAAACCAAGAAACCGTTTTTCTAATGTGTTAACATCTGGTGTTTGGGTTGGTGCGTATTTTTCAAGTTTATATCCTGGCATTTATTATATATACACAAAAAAAATGTGGATTTTCATGATACCAATACTATTAATATTAAATGATTACATCAAATCACCTATAGATAGATTGTATTTCCAAACACCTTTGCGTCCACTCGTTGGTATACGAAATTCAATCGTAGATTTATTTTTTTATAAACCGCATTACTCAGTAGACGATTTTATAGGACTTTGGCGGGTACAGAAACACTTTTTCGATATAAAAAATGAATACGATACTTTATATAAAAATAAACAAAAATATTATTTCCATGACCTCGATCCATGGTTTGAATATAATCAAAAATATTATTACTATAAAATACACGATTTCCCAAAACTATACGCATTTTTAAAAACTGTACCATGTGTTAATCATGCCATGATTGCGGTCATGGAAGGATCAATGTCTATACCAGCACATCGAGCCGAGAGTAATTTACAGTTACGGTACCACTTAACACTCGAAGGAACAAGTAATCTTACCACGGAGTTTGATATTCATCAACATAAACCCGGCGAAGATGTTCTTTTTGATCACGCGCGTCACCATAGCGTTGATAAAACTGATGAACAAAAGCGTGTTGTTCTTATTTTAGATATTAATCGTTTCTAATCTAAAGGTGTTTTCGACACACCGCTTTATACATGTCGTGATCACCAACAAGTTCGAGTTCATCGTTTTGTACGATACGTTTTGTAAATGGTCCATGTGTTCCATCCATACATTCCATACACATCGCCGATATCTTAAACACTTTATCGGCGAGAGGTACACAATCTATAAGTTCACCAAACTTTCTTTGTTTATAATCCCCATCGAGCCCCGCGAGTAAAATCGTTTTACCCGAATCAAGAACTTTTTCAACAAACTTTTTAAGACCCGTGAAAAACTGAGCTTCATCCATAGCTATAACGTCGACATCTGAAAAATCAACTTCATCGAGATTATTTGTTTTTATACAATCGAAACGAATATTATCATGGGTACGTAAAACATCTTCTGATGCACGCGTATCCTTTTTAGAGTTTATAACGAGAATACGTTTACCTATAACTTTGTACCGTTTTAAACGTCGGATAAGTTCGGACGTTTTTCCTGAAAACATGTTACCCATAATAATCTTAAGACTCATTTCTAAATATACGTATTATTATTTTTTTATACTTATATAGTATATGTTGAATATTTATTTATTTCTATTGGTGTCATTCACATTTAATCTTATAACAGGGTATTATGTTTCATATAAAAGAAATGTTAAGCAAAATGATAAAATATATGACTTGGGATTTAAAATTTTACCAAACCTTGAAAAGTATGATTATATTAATGATTATATATTGATTATACCAATACTCTTTTTGGTTTATCATTTCGGTGGTTGGACTAAAAATAAACGAAGTACATTTTTATTTACGATGGGGTTGATGTATTTATTTAGAACTTTAACAAATTATGTTACAACATTTCCCAGTATGAAAAAATGTGATTTAAAACCACCGTTTGGGTTTTGTAATGATTTTATGTTTTCAGGACACACGACGTTTAACATAGTTATTTCCTATTTTGTTAATGGTATATTATGGCCAATTTGGCCTATAATTACATCTATAATAACGATTGCGACGAGAGAACATTATAGTGTTGATGTGTTGATAGCATGGTTAATATTTGGTTCTTTACAATGTAAAATATAATATTTATATAAATAAATGAACTTTAATACGTACGTTGTAAATTTGGATTCACAAAAGAAACGGTATGATGTTCAAGAAAAGAAACTTAATGAGGTTGAGATATACCCAATTCGTATCAGTGGGTATAGATTTGAAGATATTGATAAAAGTGAATTACAAAAACATTTTGTTCGAACAACACCTTTATTAAAGCCTAGATCTGCTATTGGCTGTACATATAGTCATATACAGGCACTTAAACATTTTTTAAAGAACGATTCAAATGATTTTGCTCTTATATTAGAAGATGATGCGTTTCCTTTATTTACTAACGTTGTTCATTTGGAAAAGAAACTCGAAAATACAGATTGGGACTATTTAAGTTTACATTGTGACGGTGTATGCCCTAAAGAGGGTGGTATTCCTTATTTATTATCTGGTTCGACCGCTGCATATTTCATTACACGTGAAGGTGCAGAAAAAATAATAAACTATAAACATTCTTTTCATTACGATATACAAACAACAACAATGGAAAAACTGAATAAAAAAATTGATATAAAAAATTCGTTTTGGACAGATGAAAACGCTGAAATGAGTGGTGAAATAAGTTCAAATCGGTATAAAAGATATTGTCATGGTATATATGATAAAATTACAGAAAAAGTAGTGAATAGAGGTGAGAAAACCGCTTGTCACTACAAAGATTATCGCATATTTAGGATACCTGTATTAGGTTACGAAGTATCTGCTGAAGATTTAGTGTTGTTTTTATTGTGTATTTTAATCAGTTGTACAGCTTTTATCAGCGTAAAATACGTAAAAGGACGTAAAAAGTAATAACGAACCCAAAAAATAATTTTGTTTTTTGGGAAAGACCGTGAGTAAAGCGATATTTATTAATAAAATGTAAATGTAATAAAACTGATTATATTCTATTAACATTCTAACCCATCGATTTTTGTTTGCACTAGCTGGAAAAGAAATAAATACTGCGTTTACAGTTTCTTCTTTATTAAGTGGACCAAAATTTTTAAAAATTAGTTCCTTATTATCAACTTTTATGAAATCGTATTTTTTACACAAAGTATTTAAATTAACCTGATCATCTTTACATTTCATTCGTATAGACTCTTTTAATACTATTTTAAGGTATTTAACATAACCCATGTACATACCAGCATTTGCGACGTTACTATTATCACAACTACCAAAAACAAATATTTCGCCAAATTTATTCATAAGTTCGGGATCCTTAGATACAAGTACTTTACACTCGTAACTTTCAAAAAGACTCTTAACGTTTGAAATATCTTTATTTATTTTTGTATCAAACCCATCTACAAAAACAATTATATCATCGTCTTTTTTTGTTTCCATGTATTTAAGTAGACCAATAGATTTATCAATGTATCCATTCCATTTATTACCCATACCAAGAACTTTTACTTTAATATTGTGATCGTTATTTACAAGTTCTTCAAACATGCCGAACGATTTATTCGCATAAGTTACTACTTCTACTGACATTTACAATACAATTATATTTTAAATGGTTTTAAAGAAACAACTCTTAGAATAATAAAAAAAACATGGAAACACTTAGAATTAAACGATTAACTCTCGAAGCAACTTTACCGACACGCGCATCTCCTGGTTCGGTTGGGTACGATTTGTATAGTATGGAAAATATGACGATTAATGCATGTGAACGTGGTATCGTAAGTACGGGTATTTGTGCAACGATCCCACACGGTGTGTATGGTCGTATTGCACCGAGATCAGGTTTAAGTGTAAAACACGGTATTCAAACGGGTGCCGGTGTTATTGATCCAGACTATACGGGTGAATTGAAGGTTATCTTGTTTAATCACGGGAGTGAACCGTTCGAAATTAAACAAGGCGATAGAATCGCCCAACTCATTTTGGAAAAGTGTGAAACACCACTTATTGAGGAAGTTGATGAATTAAAAGAAACAAAACGTGGTGAACGAGGTTTTGGATCTTCGGGTAAGAACTAATTTAGTTACCAAATGCGATACCACCCATACCATTCTTAATCCTGAGAATGTTATAGTTGACCGCATACGCTCGAATCATATCAATTTTTGTATTTGTAGCAGAACCAGTGTAATTAATATTTATCTTCGCATTATCGATTCTCGAAAAGTTCAAGGTACCCGTTGGTTGAGACTTGTTCATGGTAAGACAGAATGGCCATGTATATATTTGTTCCGAATCAACCGTATTGTTAAGAACTGAACAGTGTCTCGATGGAACGACGTTTCTGTGGTATTCGTGTGTCATATTTTCAAAGAGTGGAACACCGTTAATAAACATAGACGCGTCCGTGAAAGTGTATGATGTAGATGCACCCACTGTTGAATCGTTACCCGCAGCTATGTGAACGGCCTTTACTGGATGATTAAAGTAGGTCAAATCAATCGACGTATCGGAATCAGACATTGGTTGGTGTTGTGTTTGTGTAATGAGAAGTTCATGTTCACCGTTAGCAAAGAATTCACGTTCGTCTGTGTCGACAAATACGTACGAACCGTATACCTTTGGTCTAGTACTTGGAGTAAATGTACCATTTCTACACTTAATTCTGATTTCAACTTCGTGGTATTGAAGACCGACGAGTGGTAAAGATTTCGTCCAATCTTCACTGAAAAAGAATGGAATTATGTAACTCCCTGTCGATGCATTATCACCACCATCTTGGGTCGTCGCGGCACACGTCGCTTTTGCCGAAGATTCGTTATATAACGTATTGTGTACGGTATTAATGAAAAGTGTATCTAATTTAGTCACTTCTTGACCACCAATCCACAAAGAGAATTCAGTTGGTGAAGTTTCAACTGGTGTTGTCGCATTCGCGGATTTAAAAATAGAGGCATCGTTATCATTACTGTTAATATTGGCATTTTCAATCCACACGTAACTCAAAAGATCACCTTTCGATTTGATAGGTATGGAAACTTCGTTTCCCGATCCAAACACTCCGATATAATCCATACGTTCTGGTTTTATCGAAAAGTTTGTGTGACGTTTATAGTTTTGTCTAAAAAAAGAGACTTGAGGATCGCCTGTGATATAGACGTCCTGGGCACCGACTGAGACGAGATCAATCAAAGCAGCTGACATATTTACTACTATACTATATTAAAAAAATCAGGCGTTAACGTAATAAGATAAAAATGGTCGTGTTCCAAGTATTGACCTGGGAAACACAAGACACTGAGGACGAACACTTGATTAGTATTTTTGGTAAAACGAAGGAAGGTAAGTCTGTATGTGTTACGACCAGTTTTACACCATACTTCTTCGTGAAACTCCCTAAGAAAATGTCGTCTTTAGACGTTCGTAACTTATATACAAAGATTGATAAAGTATGTCCTGAATGTTTGGTAAGTTACGATATTGTTCAATCTAAAGATGTATGGGGTTTCCAAAATAATGAAAAATTTATTTTTATGCAATTAAACTTTAAGAACCTCGCGGCACGACGTATGGTAAATGGAAGATTGAAACGTACATTGCCCGATGAAGCTATGAAATATAAAGTCTATGAATCAAATCTGGATCCTGTTCTGAGGTTAATGCACCGAACTAACATTCAATCCACTGGGTGGATGGATTCGGGAGATACGTGTGTACGTTCACATTTAGCACACGTTAATATAGATCTGTTCTGTAACGACTGGAAAACTCTTAAACCAGTTGATATTCCAGAAACTGCACCTTTTGTAGTCGCGTCTGTTGATATTGAATGTAATAGTTCAACGGGTAAGTTTCCCGATGCAGATGTAAAAGGTGATGCATGTTTCCAGATTGCCGTATCACTTACACACTTTGGTTCTGACGTACCGTACGATAAAACATGTTTTTGTTATAAAAAAACAGATTCGGAATTAGACGGGTGTATAATTAAGAGTTACGAGACTGAACGCGAAATGCTTATGGCATTCAAGGAGTACCTTATGGAAAAGGACGTTGATATCATAACAGGTTGGAACATATTCGGTTTTGATTTAGAATATATAATGAAACGTGCGGTCATGACAGGGTGTGATCAGACATTCTATGAAATGAGTAAAATGAAAAACCATTCGTGTGAACTTGTGTATAAGAAGCTGTCGTCGAGTGCACTTGGTGACAACGATCTCAAGATTTTACCGATGCCTGGACGGTTTATTTTCGATCTATTTCACGAAGTTAAAAAAGGGTATAAACTTGATTCATACAAACTCGATAACGTTTCGAAACTGTACCTCGGCGATAATAAAATTGATATGCCACCAAAGGAAATGTTTGCGCGTTTTGTTGAAGAAGATCCCGTAAAGTTGCGTGAAGTCGCAGAATATTGTATTAAGGATACACTTTTACCTCACCGTTTGTTATCAAAATTATCTATACTTGTTAATTTATTAGAGATGGCTAAAGCGACGTGGGTTCCCCTCTGTTATTTAGTAGAAAGAGGACAACAAATCAAAGTGTTTAGTTTGTTAACAAAAAAGGCTCGTGAAATGGGGTTTATGGTTCCAACTATATCATGGGGACAATATTCTGCAGAAGGATACGAAGGTGCAACTGTTTTAGACGCACAAAAAGGTGCCTATTATACACCAATAACAGCGCTAGATTTCGAAGGTCTGTATCCATCAATTATGATGGCACATAATTTATGTTATTCATCGATGGTTATGGATTCAAAATATGAAAATATACCTGGTATAACATACGAAACGTTTGGGTTTTATAAGTTTGCACAAGATGTTCCAAGTCTTTTACCAAGTATTCTTCTAGAACTAAAACAGTTTCGTAAACAAGCTAAAAAGGATATGGCACAATCGACTGGTGCCCTAAAAGAAATGTATAATGGTAAACAATTGGCGTATAAAGTGTCTATGAACTCCGTGTACGGTTTTACGGGTGCATCAAAAGGTATGTTACCGTGTGTACAAATTGCGTCGACGGTAACTCTAAAAGGTCGGAGTATGATCGATGAAACAAAAGCGTATGTGGAAAAGAATTTTCCGGGTGCAAAGGTAAGGTACGGTGACACGGATTCTGTCATGGTTGAATTTGATGTGGGAAACCGGACAGGAAAAGAAGCAATTGAATATAGTTGGGAAATAGGTGAACGCGCTGCGGAAGAGTGTACTAAACTCTTCAAAGCACCGAATAACCTTGAACTTGAAAAGGTATATTGCCCGTATTTCTTATATTCAAAGAAACGGTACGCAGCAAAACTTTGGACAAAAGGTAAAGATGGTAATATGAACATGGATTATATAGACGTCAAAGGACTTCAATTAGTACGGAGAGATAACACACCTCACATGCGTGAAGTGTGTAAAGAACTTCTCGATGTTGTTTTAGAAAGTAGTGATACTGGACCACCTAAAGCACTCGCTTTACAAAGGGCTATTGAACTTATCGAAGGTGATGTACCTAACGAAAAACTAATTTTGAGTCAGGGTTTATCGGATTCGTATAAAGCAAAAGGATTCTCTGTTTCTATTAATAGTCCCGATATTAAGGATATTAATCAAGCTCATGTTCAAGTTGTACGAAAAATGCGTGAAAGGCAACCGGGTTCCGAACCACAATCGGGTGATCGCGTACCTTATATTCTTATCGATACAGGTGATCCTAAAGCAAAGGCATTTGAAAAGTCGGAAGATCCAAAATATGCAAAAGATAATAATTTAAAAGTTGATTATAATTATTATTTTATAAACAAGTTTCTAAACCCCGTATGTGATTTAATTGAACCACTCTTTGAAGATCCAAAAGAAGAGATATTTGGGGAACTTATAACACGCGTGAAACCGAAACGACGTCCAAAGAAAAAAGTAGAGGCTGAAATTGAAGGGCAACAGAAAATAAGTGATATGTTCAAATCACTTAAAAAATAGTGACGTATATAAAATATGACATCCAGAAAATTACAAACACTTTGGGATGAAGAAGTGGAAACAGAAGTATATAGACGTACTATAAAGGTAATGGAAAAAATATCGTATAAATATTCTATAAATTTAAAACTTTTACTTTCTGAAATTCCAAATCCATTAAATTTCTGTAGAGGCTTTAAAAAAGATGGTTCTCCGTGTATAGCAAGAGCTAAACTTAATGGAATGTGTGGGAGTCATATTGATCAACCTCAACTTAGAGGTCCAATAGAAATGGTTTCTAAAAATAATGAAGGTATACGTCATACACACAATTTAACAGAATGTATATTTAAACCTGGGTGTCCGGCATGTGAAGTATCAAGAAAGGGATTTAGAGAATTGCGTGGAATAATGTAATAATGAATAAATCAGCTATTCTACTAACATCAATCGATACATTTTATAATATTCCCGAGAATAGAGCTACACTTTTAGAAATTCTAAATAAAACTGGTGGTATTTCTCTACGGAACCTTGAATGGTTTATTACAAATTATTCAAAGAAAAACAATTTATCATATAAGACGACCGACGGTAAAATATTTAGTGTACACTGCGCATATAAATCAAGTTTAGATGGGTACAGTAAAAAATTGTTCGATCCATTTTGTCGTTCGTCTAAAATATCGTACACTGTTCCAGGTACATCCAATGAAATACATACGACTGTTGCACAGCTGAATTTCATAAGATGGTGTATAAAAAATAATATAATTGAGTATATTCATGATCATAAAAACGCTCTTTTTTCTAAACAAGTGTCATGATACCATTTTCAAAAATGAATGTTTGGTACCCTACATAATATAAATGTAGCGTGTAATCACTCATAAGACCTTCTTTCATAGTAACATCTAAAACCGTTCGGTTAGATTGTAACTGACTAAAATCCAACATTCCCGATGGTTCTACATTAATTGGATTCATCGAGAATGCATACGTATAAATGTTTCGTAACGGTCGCGATAAACGACTTGAAAATGGAACAACGTATTTAAAATATTTATGATCACTATCTTGAATATTTGGTACATCTTCACCATTTACAAATATTTTAGCACTTGACATGGATGGATTGTAAAATTCATTAGTAATAGAATACTCTACATTTGAAGAGAAATTATACCTATTCGCAAATACATTTGCAAGTAAAGTTGTACCACCTTCATATGTATCTTCGTTTTCAAACGCGGTTTGTCTGAAAAACCAATTAAGTGTTTTTACAGGTGTTTTTGGAACAAGTTCAAGTTTTGCGTTTTGTACACCCGCTGGTATATCTAAAGTAGGGTGTTTTTTAACAATATCGGTAACGAGTACATGTCTTTTATTTGCTATATAGCTACGTTCAATTGGTTCGAGTGCTATTTCTTCGGTAACGATATCAAATTCGTTTAAGGAAAGAGAATTTGTTTCGTTCGTGAAAAAGGATTGTTTATGAAATTCAAATTCAAACTGGAGCTTTTGTTTGTGTATGGCACACGTTGGAAAGTAAGGGCGATTTGGTGTGTTTGTTTCATATTCATCACTTTCATATTTACGCGAAAAAAGTAAAGGTATGGGAATATAAACACGTGATTTATATCGTGCTAATACCTGATTACCAGGTAATAAAGATGTATCTTCCGCGTTATTCCTATTTAACGTATACCTCTTCGTTCTCTTTTCGGATTCATCGAGGTACAATTCATCATATATAATTCCCCAATCACCGTGAAATTTTTCAACAACCATTTCATCTACGCGCATGGTTATTGATTTAAAAATATGTCTACCAATTTGGTCTGCGTAATAACTATCGGAACCTAGAGCGGGTAATTCAAAAGATATGTACATGTTTGCTAAAAGATCTCCCATGTTTCGTGGATTATACGTAACTTTTATGGTTTCACCAAAAGGCCAAGACGTCGAAGAATTACTTGGTTTATTTACGTTTAGACTTTTATGAAACTTTGTAAAATTTGCGTGTCTTTTAGGTTCATACTTAAAGAGTGAATGAATGGGGTCGTCTTCTAAAAGGTATGTATCTTGTTTACCAATTGCATTAAGTGATAATATAGAACCTGTATTTGGTCCAGATGTATCACACATACTTACTACTTATTGTTTATATATTTTTAAATCCCTTTTCCACATATCGATATGAGACATTTGTTGTAATGTATCAAGTTCAATTCTAGATTTCGTTGTTTCCTCCCTGATACTTTGTATAGCTTCGAGTGTATACTGATACGTTTTGATATTCAAGAGATATTCATACGAACCATCGATTTTATCGAATATTTTTTCCATTTCACATTCGAGTTCTACCCGTTTACGTCTGAAAACAATTAGTTTTTCATGAATAACCATATCAATAAATTTCGACATATTTTCAAGTTTTTTAGTTTTTTCCTTTAAGACATGTATAAGGTGTGCTTTTCTTTTTTTATACGTCTCTGACCGTATTTTAACAAAATCTGCGAGAATTTCTTCTGGACTTTCGTATTTATGAATACCCTTTGTCGGATGAAATAAGTGCATATTTGATACATGAAATGTCTTCTGAAGTTTAAAATCTTTTATAATATCGTTACCCGTGTATCCTTCAATACTAAAATTAACATCATCCGTCGTACTGTTATTCACGTAATTCGTAATCTTTTTCTTTTCGATAAGGGTATCGAGATACTCTTTATAGTCTTGTGTCCAACGCCCCGGTGGAAGTTCGGTTACTATTACATTTTTACCCGAAGATTTCCACACACCTTCTGTTATCCATAAACCATCTTCATTACTAAACACGCGACCTGTGAATTTATCAAACCATGGTTTCATTGGTATTATATTTTCACCATTAATTACACGTTCAATATTATGTTTAATATCTAACGGGTTAAATGGTGGTATATACGAACTAAATCCCGTACCTATACCCTCGGTTCCATTTACTAAAACAGTTGGTAAAATAGGAACATAATAGTCGGGTTCAATCTGTTTACCGTCGTCGTCGAGATAGTTTAGAACTGGATCATCTTTAGGATCAAAGAGTATTCTCGCATTTTTAGTCAATTTTGTAAATATATACCTGGTTTGACTCGCGTCTTTACCACCCATGAGACGTGTACCGAATTGACCACATGGTTCGAGTAAATTAATGTTATTTGACCCCGTAAAATTATGTGCTAATTTTACAATAGTATCTGCCAAAGACACTTCACCGTGGTGATACGACGTTTTTTCAGAAACGTACGCGGCTAATTGTGCAACCTTCATTTCGGACGTAAGATTCTTCGTGAAACACGCGTATAACACTTTCCGTTGAGACGGTTTTAAACCATCGGAAACGTGTGCAATAGACCTTTTCAAATCTGCGAGACTGAAATTAACAAGATCCTTATGAATAAAATCGGAAATACCGAGACGCTCAACGTTTCCATATGGTATTTCGAGTTCCGATGCCTTTTTTTCAGTACTCTCGAGTAACCACGTTTTTCTCGAATCTGATTTTGTTTTATCAAACGCAAGAATAATTGAATCGTCCATAGTTTCATCCGTGTCGAATTGAACGGTAAGATCTTTTATTTTTTTAAAGTATTCGCGTGCTTCCGCAGACGTTGACGTACCGAGACCCTTATAATATTTAATTTTCCAACCTTGTTTACCGTTACCGTACCATTGTCTGAACGTTGAATCTGTATAAAATGATTTGGTTTCTGAACCTTTTGTCGCTTTTATGATTGGTGTGACCATACTCACGACAAAATTAAGTTTGAGTAAACTCGGCCAGAAATAATGAATCATGTTAAGAATAAGACCCTTGATATGACTTCCATCGTTATCTGCATCGGTCATGATCATGAGTCTTCCGTATCTGAGTTCGGAGAGTGATGTATACACTTTTCCTTGTTGAAGCCCCAAAATCTTTTTAAGGTCATTAAACTCCTTATTTTCGGTAAGTTGTTTTACACTCGCGTCGCGTACATTCTTACATTTACCCCGAAGTGGGAAAACGCCGTAATGATCGCGTCCAACAACCGAAAGACCCGCAATTGCAAGTGTTTTTGCAGAATCACCTTCAGTAACAATAAGAGTACACTTACCAGAGTGTGTAGTACCGGCCTTATTTGCATCGTCGAGTTTTGGAATACCCGTTATTTTTGATTTACGAGACCCATCCGTTTTTTTCAATTCTTTCATTTCACGAAACTTTGATAAAGCCATGAGTTCCGATTGAATACCCGTTTTTAGAATATTCTTTATAAACGTTTTTGGTGGTTCAAATTTACTCCCGAAATCTTGTGGCTTGAGTGTACACTCTGATTTAACCTGACTACTAAAACTCGGGTTAACAAGTGTTGCTTTTACAAAAACAAAAAACGCATTCTTGACTTGTTGAGGTCGGAGTTTTATCTTCTTTGCCATATCTTCGATAATACCGTTTGCGAGTATTCCAGAAACGTGGTCAACGTGTGAACCACCTTTTGTAGTACATATACCGTTTACAAATGATACGTGTTCGAACCCATCATCTGAAGGTGCGATACACACCGACCATCTATCACTCGTAAATGTACACATTTCATCTGATTTCGTGTACATTTTTGCGTACGTATTGAATGTTGCTTTAGGTAATGCGTCACCTTGAAATTTCACTTTACAATTTTGTGATGTACAAATGTTTGCATCGTGTACCCGTTTTTCAAATATTTTATATATAAAATCATCCATTTTTTGCATACCAAACCGTTTCCAATCGGGAACGAAAGTGATCGAAACACTCGACGTAGCACTCGAATACTTTTTTATTTTGGGTGTACCACACGTTTTCATATTATCTGACCATTCTTGTGTGTATATACACTTGTTTTCACCATCTTTAATTTTTATAGAAAACATCGATGAATAAACATTTGTAAGTTTTGCACCATATCCATTACGTCCACCCACGAGACGTTTTTGTGTATCGTCATAATTTGTACTCGTGAGTAAATGACCAAATGTCAACTCCGGGTTCCATAAACCTTCCTTTTCGTGCATTTTAACTGCAATACCACCCAGAGGTCCATTATTTTCAATTGTTATTTGACCAGATGTTTTATCGATGGAAACATTGAGCGACGTTACGTTTTTTGGGTACATGGAGTTTCGGTCGATCGCGTTTACTAAAATTTCATCAAATATTTTTAAAAGGGCTGGTGAATACATTACCGTTTTCTTTTCAAATGAACCGTTTTCATATACCCAATAAGGTTCCGCTACACGTGAAACGGGTCCAACGTATGAATCTGGACGCTTTAAAATATGCTCCACGTGTGTGAGTTTTTGAATACTTTCACCCATTTATGTTATATAAAGTCGTTTATTTAAGTATCTTTTTAGTCCTTCGAACCAGTATAATAATTCATCTTTTGTTTTTGACTTGGGTTTCGAATATATATTTTTTATACGACCACACTCGCGGTCACGTAACGTTGTGATTCCAACTTTATACGAATTTATATAACATGCATAACAGACACGTTTTACATCTGTACCAAAAAATTTTAGATACATATCATTATTGATAGTAAAAATAGGTCGTATTTTTCTATATTCTCGAACAAGTATACGTTCTTCTGTCGTTTTTGTGTGTACACACGGCTCTAAAGGGCATTCACATAAATAACACTCTTTTGTCCACTTAAGATTCATTTAAAAGTAAAAGGTTTTATCTTTTATATATTACTCACCTAAAGTGAAGCTATACGTTCTTTTAAGTTTTATAAAGAACCACATCCTTTACTAACCTAAGTTATTTTATTTTTAGTAGAAATTAAGATGTCGCAATACTTTCTACCGACCGTGATTCAAACGAATTTTAGTGATACTAAAAATGTACTCACTAAAAAACATCAATCAAATATTCAAACTTATGACGACTGTTTACGTGTATCTAAAACTTTAAAAACGAGTAAAAAAACACCAGATGAAATGGCGATAATTCTTGATAAAATGAGGAAAAAGAAACTGGAATGTCAAAAAACAAAGCCGATACAGGTCTTAGATTCTGTACCTAAACAGGACGCTTCTGATTTCCGTAATATATGTAAAGCATTTACATTATCAGGAAAAAAATGTACATTCAAAGCGGTATGTGGGGACTACTGTAAAAAACATAGAATAGACGATCAAGTGTTAGGAACGAGGCCAAAAATAAATGTTTCCTTATTATAAAAAATGTTAGATCAAGAAACACTCAGACCTGTCATAATAGCCATGACACTTTATCTTGCAATTTCAAAAATCGTACCAGAACTTCTTAAGAAACCAACCAATATTAAATTTATAGACGATATCGTCGCTATGCTCATTGCCCAGAGAGGTTCACTCATGTCCGGTGCCATCTTGACCGGTGTTATCACTTTCCTTACTAATTACATTAGTGATGAATTCTTGTAATACATTTTCTTTACACGTCAACATATGAGTCCTCGGATGTTCCATGTACCTTATTTTTTTGGTATATGCATCTTCCATAAACTCGCGTAATTGTTTTTCATTTGGTTTTCCCCATTCCATACCCGCCTTAAATAGAAAATCATCTTTTACCAAATACTGAAGACCACACTCAATTAAGTATGGTGTTTTTATGTATTCGGGTGCACCACCATAATCAGTTATAATAACAGGTTTGTTTCGTAAAGCTGCTTCGACTGCTCCCATACCTACACCTTCTGAAGACGAAAAACTTACATAACAATCACCCAGAGCATGTATCTTTTCCATTTCTTCGTCTGATACAAGCCCGTTTATAAATGTAACGTTAGGTATTCGCGCTTCGACGGGTTGTTTACACGTTGCTTTTACCAATAAACGCGAATCTGGTTTATTCATACGTACGAATGTTTCTATAATTTTATTAAAATTTTTACGTGGATCGTGAACGTTACCTATATGGTAAAACGTATACGGTCTCTTATCTGGTATATGTGCGTGTATAACGAAAAAATCTTTATCAGGAAACTGTTTCTTAAAAACTTTTCTACAGAATTCGCTCGGTACAGCAATTCTATCGAATAAGTCAAAAAGTTTACCATAATCTTCGTGTACTGTTTCTGTTTCACATACTGTCATACACGTCACGTGTTTAATTTTTCTTTTTATTTCTGGTATTTTATCTAACCAGTATGGTACAGGTAAAGCAAATATAAACGCTCTTTCACATTCTGGTATTTCGTTTTGAATTTCTATATATTTACTTCGTGGGAAAAGGTTCATATATTTTTTGCAGTGTTGACCTATACCGCTCAGGGGAGTTGGGCCAATGAATAACATTTAGTATAAAGATAATATTTCTTTTATATATATTACACGATGGACTCTATCCGAAAACAAATTGATAACGCACTCGAGCGACCAAAAATTCACAAAGAAACCGTCTACGGTATCCTTAGACAAATAGTTGATGTAATCGAACCACCAGCTCCAACCCCCGCCCCAGTAAAGGCTGCCGCCCCAGTAAAGGCTCCAGCGCCACCAGCGCCACCAGCTCCAGCGCCACCAGCGCCACCAGCTCCAGCGCCACCAGCTCCAGCGCCACCAGCTCCAGCACCAGCACCAGCACCAGAAACACCAAAGAAGAAAGTTGTTAAACGTGTCGTTAAAAAGAAGGTTGTGGAATCGAAGGAGTAAATTTATTTTTTACAAATATAAATCCACCTATTACCATAGTTATGAAGAGTATTAAGTAACGCAAAGGGTACTTTTTCTTTTTTTCTATTTCCATTTTTTCAATATCCTCCTTATCTGGAAGTTTTTTAACGTTTACGTTAAGATCCTCTATCTTCCTGATAAGTTTATGTAACGCCTCAAGCATTTGAACTTCGCGGTTCACGGGTTTTTCCTTAACATCTATGGTTGTAACTTCGAGAACCATATACCAATCTGCATCCGGTTGTAATGTAACGTAATCTGTATCTTCTTGATATTCATATAACTTAAAATGAAGTTTTTGTATAGATATCGGATTAAATAGGTTTGTTTGTCTTGGGAATGCTTTCCACTGCTTATCTCTAACTATAGTATGTGCACCATGATTAAAATGTCTTTCGAGTGGTACGCGTGCTAAAATTTGTCCATGACGCTCATCGAGTATTTGAGCACGTTTAGGTACATCTTCACACGTTATATCAACGTACTTTGCGACACTACTCACGTGAGTATCAGAGTTCGGGTTTTCCTGTCCGACTTGTGTCACGTAAAAATCGACTGGTTTTAGGCCACACACTTGCGTCATATCTTCTAGATGTAAATTTGATTCGAGTGTAAGATCTATACTAAACGTATTATTTGAACCATTTACAAATTTTGAATCTATAAGTATATACTGAACCTTTTTAGGTAAGTCCTGGAGTGAAACCATCTTGTATTTAGTATATAAAAAAATAAACATAAATAACAACAGTAATGTTTTCGTTTTATTCGAGTGTGTGTAATTTATTATCACCTCGACCAAAACCCGAACCTACATCTATAAAAATGTGTGAAAATGACTATATCATATCTAAAAATGAAGCGAATGAAACAATCATTTTAGAGGTTCCTAAGAAACCTAAGTTTACACATTTCTAATAAAATGTATAAAAAAAATGAAATGGACGACTACATTGCCTTACACACGTACGACTATAAACTCTCGTTTTGTCAAGCGACAAACGAACTCCCGGGTGACATGCAAAGACTCATATGGGAAAAACTTAATGCGTACGAATCACGTGATCTCGTGTGCCCGGGAGCCCCTCGACGAACCCCTGGAAATTCACGATTCTCAAAGGAGAGACTCGAAACTCTGGTTAACCGATGGAGAGAACAGTGGGGCGAACCTACTCCGTGAAAGTATGAACACACTTGCACGCGAACAAATGTGTTTAAATGATTACGAGCGTAGTGAATATGATTCATATTCACTCGTACTTTATAAACTACTTCTCGATGATATTAAATACCAAAGACGTGAATTACAATATTCTACTATTTTCGGTGATAAATGGAGAAAAACACCCGCAAATAAAAGTAATTTATTAAATATTCATAGACGTATATATGAAGTTGAGAAGAGCTGTAAAGATTTTATAAAAAAGGAACGTGCATTTAAGAAAAAGTATTTTCAAGATGAAAACTATATTATTAAAGGTATAGATATAGAGTAAATAAATTGTAATATGTTAAACATAATAAATCCGTACGCAAAAACCATTAGAATATCATGTCCTACTAAACGTAAAGAAGGTATAGCTGAATACGAACAAGTCAAGGCTAAAATCAAAAAGTCGACTTTACAATACGGTGTAGCTATTTCGACGTATAACTTCATTTTTCATACACCCATTGACGGTGTATCTGCTACTTTAGGGACAATTGCATCGTGTATTTATGTAGACTCGTTGTCATCATACGTCGATAATATTGAAAGAATACCCGTTTTGAATAAACGATTATTGTTACCGACGTGTCTCGCACTAGCCGAATCAACTTGGAATTCTAATGATTTACCGTTTGATTTTAATATGGGGACAACTTTATTTGGGTTTTTGGCGTATAAAATGGCATTTTATCAAATTGTGGCCGAAGAAATATTGATGTACAGTGAAGACCTAAGTGATATAGATCAATTATAATAAGTATACTATAAAAAAAATGTCTTCTCTCATTTACGAACTTACAAAACAATCTGTCAGTCTTGAAAGACTTGACAAACTTGACGGTGTTCTTTCGAGTTTCCGAACCGATCAATTTTCAACTGGTACACCTTCTCAAGTATATGGTGTTAAACCGAAACACAATTTTCCAATTGAGTGTAACCCCAAAGAACTTGATCATATTGCGTATATTGGTATATCTGCATTCAACGATAAACTTCACTTAGTGGACTTTATGTATGAAGAGAAATATGAAGATGGTAGTCGAATGGGTATTATTGAACCATCTTTACGGATGTTGTCAAAAGATAAATTGGGTACTATGATTGCTCCACGACACGTCCCGGAAGAGTGGGTCGAGTTCTGGATGAATTACTTTAAAAAAGAATTTAACTGTCAAAAAACTTTATTACAATTTGTTGAAAAAAATAACCTTCACGGAAGTGTTGACTGGACGGAACTCTATAACTCGTTCCCTGAAAATATGGACTTAAAACTTAGCAACTAATGTGTAATATAATACGATGAGCCTTACTTACGAACTCCTTAAAAACTGCACCACTATTGTTGAACTTTTCGATGTTAATGATCTCTTTTCTGAATTAGCCGGTGAAAAATGTAAAGTATACGGTTTACGCGCTGATTTTGGGTATCCTACACACCTCATTCCTAAAAGTACGTATAAGTATATTGCGTATATTGGTATTTCTAATAGAAAATTGGAAACATCGTATGGTCAAGCCCAATTTATTGAATTTTACTATGAACCTAACGATATTGGCGTTTTGGAACACTTTTTTGATATGTACCTCGAAAGTGAGAAAGACATTCTCAAACAGTGTGGGTGTAAAGGTGATGAAGAATTTACCGTCGAACTTTTCCCAAGTAAAATCACGAAAAAGAACCTCATGTTTTGGAAATGGTATTTAGATGAACAATATGGCGTTAACGATAAGATTTCTTTACGTGATTTCCTTGACGATTATGAAATTACGTACCAAATCGACCACGATCGATTATACGATCATTTACCAGAAAATATTGACGATTTGGATAATGAGAGTGAATACAATTCAGAATCTGAATCTGAACTCGAAGAAGGTGAAATAAGAACCTAAGTACGAGATTATAAAATAATCGAGAAAAAAAAATGCGTCCAAACTGTGTATACGAAAACTGTCTCTGTCGCCAAGGAAAAAACGGGTTTTGTGTAAAACACCGTGAAATTGGTGAAGCCGTAGAAGCCCTTTTACTTTTAAGAAAAATAACAAACCTAAGTTGTAATGAAACAAAATAAAAAATTAATATATTAAAAATGGACGCTCTTACCACGTTAATGCAAACGCTCGACCTCAATTCTAAGATAATTTCTGAAGGCGATTATCTTAAAATGTGTGATTCGATCAAAAAGATTCACGATTATATAAAATACGAAACGGATTCTGAAAGCGATGAAGAAGAAGAATTTAGAATTCGACGTGTTGATATACCCATACCCTTTTCCCCGATGCCCCGTCTCCCACCATTTGGGGATAATCTTGACGATCTTACGATATACGATACGGTGTCACCACCACTATCAAGACGCGGGGATTATGTACACCCCGACTTACCGGAGATACAAACACCACCACCTGTCCCGGAACAGTTACGCGATTACGAACTCGAAGATGAACTTATGGAAGTAAATAGATTAATCCATGAAACGTTAAAAAAGATTGAAAAATTAAAACATAGGCGAAACGTGACGAACTTTGTTCGCCAAGAAGCTGTGAAACGACGCGCACGGGAACTTGGCATTCGATTACCTCGATATACGGTTGGTTCACTTTTAGATTCAGGACACGACGTTGGTGATGTACGTATGTTCTTCAAGAATTACCTGGAAGATTATAACGATGATATCGATAGACAACACGAAGAATTATCCGAGACGTTAAAAGAACTCGAATACGATAAAACGGCTATAATAGACGAACTTATAAACTTTTAATCAAATATCATTTTACACCACTTTTCGTTAATATTGCCGAAAGGCGAGTACTCAAACAATAAATGTATTAACGCCCCTGAAATAATTAGAGCGCCTGTACCTTTATAGATATATTTTGTGAGACCCATGAACAAAACCTGTAACATGAGACCTATGAAGAGTGCTTCCATCAGGACGGTGGTAAACTGACGCATTTTTTATATAGTACTATAGTATATAAAAAAATGGATTACCAAGGAATTGGAATGTTAACAGTTATCGTCGCCTTTATGGCCATCTTCGTCTACGTACTTATGAGTAGATCTAAAGCCTCGAATACGAAACCAGAAATTGAAATGAAAGAAGCTTAAACTAAACTAATTTAAAAATATTATCTCGTGATATATAAAATGATACTCGTATTAGCTATCATTCTATTTATCATATTTTTGATTTATAGTATACGACCCAGTAGGAGTGAAGAGTATACACTCGAGAGTCTTAAACTTTCGTGGGCGAATAAAGCGAGTATCGAAGGGGTTGTTACGAAATGGATCGTTATCCTAAAAGATTCTTCAGGAAGTGTAATTCACACGTACGAAAATAGTGATGCGGGTAACCTTAAAGACTTTACGGATGTGACCATGAACATAGTAGATAAAAAAGAGTTTGATGAAAAGATTATAGGCGATAATACACTCGAATTATACTATAACGATATTAAACCTGATACTAAATTGTATACGAAAACTGTGACGTTTACAGAAGACGATTTTGGAATGTCATTAGATACGAGTAATCTTGAAGAAATTGATGTACCCGAACCTCCACCTCCACCGACCACGTATAAAGGCAACTACCCCGACTATCGAAGAGAAAAA
>JACLAB010007879.1_pt1 | contig 31341 bp, 28 predicted proteins | sample 8027921 | NCBI WGS metagenome assembly JACLAB01 (sample SAMN15725117, study PRJNA655200) | protist metagenome | isolation source: fluorescence activated cell sorting (FACS) single amplified genomes of... | place: USA: West Boothbay Harbor, Gulf of Maine | collected 2000-07-19 | reverse complement strand
GCACACCTGCTTCGACAACTGTGGCCTCTGGATAGATCACAGTGGGAAATTGGTCCTATGTATCCATTCGATCACGGGCCAAATGGATTGGGCTCTGTGGTCGGTGCTCACTGGGTCAGCAGTTGTGGCACATTAGTCGCTGTTGACCCAAGAACTCCGATGCTTCATGCTGGACTTAACGCACCAGTGCAGCAACGATCACGAGATGACCCACGATATTTTGGTGTTGGAATTCAACACCTCACACAAGAAGCTTTGCCATATGAGGACGGAGTGGCCTCTGGCATCCAAAAGATTTCTGAGAGGGGAGATGGGAAGCTCAGGATACAGGCCCGCAGCACATGGCAGGACGAACGTGTGTTGCATCCCTGGCAAGCGATTGGAACACCTGAATCAGCACGAGAGCAGCGGAGGGCTTTCAATGAAGGAAAAGTCGTTGACGCGACGTACGAGGGACAGCGGTACATTGATCCCCTCGATGATCGTTGTGTGCTTCGAATTGCAATTGCTGCATCTTCAGACGTGCGTACGGCTACGCTCTCTGCACTCAAATCTCTCCCAAGTCCACAAGTAGCCCCACCCTCTGTCGTATTTAACCGTTCAACTTGGACCACGTGGGCTACTTCACACGCTGATGTAGTGCAGGCTGACGTGCTCGCACTAGGTAAAGCTGTGATCGACAATGGTTATCGCCCAGGTGTACTGGAAATCGATGATAGGTGGCAGTCACGATATGGAGATCTCGAGTTTGACAGTGTAAAGTTCCCTGACCCAAAAGGCATGATTGAACAGCTTCACAAAGAAGGATTTCTGGTGACTGTGTGGGTCATGCCCTTCTTGCAAGAGGGTTCTGTAGCATGTGCAGAGGCGCGACGACTTGGGCACCTTGTTGAAGGTGGTGATCCTCCGTCTCTCGTCCGCGAAATTTCCGTTGGAGGCCCTGGTGAAAGACTCGGATCTGCCGTGAAGGTTCTTGTTGATCAATACGACTGGCCTCCTGGCCATTGGGCTGGTGGTGGTGGGGGAGGAACGTTGCAGTCTGGCCAACTTCGATGGTGGGGAACACAGCCAGTTCGTGCAATCGATCTCACGAGTGATGCCGCAGTGCATTGGTTTGTTGCACGTTTAAAGGCGCTTCAACAGAGAGTTGGGCTCGATGGTTTCAAGTTTGATGCCGGCGAACCCTGCTTTCTTCCCCGGGGGGCGGTGACAAGCCGCCCGCTAAAATATCCCGCAGAATACACGCAACTCTGGGTGAACCGTGTGGTATCTCAGTTCAGCATATCTGAGGTGCGAAGTGCCATGGGAACAACAGAGTATCGTGGATTGGTTCGGATGGGTGATCGAGACACGGTATGGGGCGTCGATAATGGATTGCAGTCACTTATTCCTGCTCTTCTCACCTCGTCAGTGTTGGGATACCCTTTTTGTCTACCTGACATGATTGGTGGCAACGCGTACTGGGGCCAGTTTCCAGATACAGAACTCATGGTTCGATGGGCACAGGTTTCTGCTCTCATGCCTGCCGTTCAGTGGTCGATTCCTCCGTGGGAAGTGAGTGATGAAGCATCAGATGCTTGCAAAATCGCGGACGCTATGAGGGACGATGTCCTTTTACCTCGGATCAACGACCTCTTGGAAAACGCCGCCACAAATCTGACACCTATCTGTCGACCGCTATGGTGGCTTGATCCGCTTGACAAAGAAACATTCAACGTAGACGACCAGTTCTTGATCGGTGACGATATCTTGGTTGCCCCAGTTGTCGTCAAGGGTGCAAGGAATCGCAAGGTGTATTTACCTGCCGGCGTGTGGTCCGAGTACAAAGGACAAGAAAATTTTACCGGACCTTGCTGGGTCGAGGTAGAGGCTCCACTCATGAAGCTACCTGTGTTCATCAGGAGCAGCGTTTGAGTGCACCACGCGTAGCAAATTCACTTAACCCTCAGCTAGTTTTCCAAAGTATAGCGTCATGCTTTTCTCCTTGCCGTTCACGTATTCTCGCTCCACCTTGAATGGTACTCTCAACTGCGCTGCGAGCGACTGCACATCCGTGTTTCGCGGTAAAAAGAAGGCAACGTTTGGACACATTTTCAGTGCGAGGTTCAGCACCTGTATCAGCGTGACCCCAGACACCCAGACAGTACTGAGGTCGAAGGTTTCGGCGTTACGATATTCCGGTCCACCCCAGGGCGGTGAAAGAAAAATCATATCAACTTTTCGCGTTGAAAATGGAGAGCAGTCTCCTTTCAATATGGCTTCGTTCATAACATCGAGAGCATCGTCGTGAAGAAAGGAAACGGCTGTGCTTACGTTATAAATCCTTGTATTGTGTGAAGCCATACTGATGCGCTTTTTGTTTGTGTCGCAGGCGAACACGTGAACGTTCAAGTGACGCGCGAACGCAATTGTATTCCCTCCGACTCCACTGAAAGCATCAAAAATAACAAGAGGCTTGTGTCCATTGGTATTCCGTAGATGTTCTTCATCATCGCGAAGCGTTTTCATACACCGCCAAGCTTGATGATGAGCTACACACTCTGGGGTCACGGAAAACCACGACTCAGAGTCTAGCTGAACACCGTGGTCGAACAGAGAGAAAAGTCTTCGTCTCTGAGACCAGTACTTTTCATGCGGTACGGAGTGCGGCATGGAGTTCTGTGCCTTCAGAAAGTCGGCGGGGCGACGTATTAGCGGGACGAACCCGGTACAAGGCGGTGTTGACAGACTCTCCTGCAAGCTCCACCGATTATAGTAAAATCTTCCGGAGCGCGGTTCGAACGACTGACGCCATAGGAAAAACGTCGACGTCGGAACACTTATGTCTGCAGACTTAAGACCCACTTTTGAGGCAGCCGGTGAAGTTTTTCGGCTACATCTTGGCTTTGACACTTCGCGCTCGTCGTGATTTCGTGTCCCTTGGTACGCGTCACGCAGGTGAACTTCGGTGACCGTAAAAACTTTCATTCACTTGCTCGCTCACGCACGAAACTGTGAAAGAAATAGTCTCAGGCATCGGCTTCCACCGACCCGTAGTAGGTACCATCCATGTACTCCGCCACGATGCAGAATGCTATAATGTGTAGTATAATACTAGTAATAGTACGACTGGAGGCTGGCTTGTGGGAGCGCGCGCTTATTCGTATGGATGGCAGTCTCGCTCGCTGCTCTGCTTATTGCCTATTAATTGATTGATTTGGTATCGTATGCGTGTTTACAATGATGCTTTTTTGTCGCTCGCTCGTCCTCGCTCGCTCGCTCGACAAACACATATGGCCTATCGTCAGAACTTCGTCCAACCTCGTTCATATTACTCACGTAGAAAGCACTGTACTTCGACGCGACGGTATGGATTCGAGGTTCGTCGCCGCGTTCGTTGCCGGGGGAATAGCAGGAGCATGCATGTCGTGTACTCTGCTTTATCGCAGAGACGCTGAGGCCGCCGCCGCCGCTCGGAATGAGCTTGGCCTTGCAAAGACGACTTCGACTAGCGATAGGCAAGTGTCCACTTTCACCCATATGGACGACGAGATTGTCAGAGAGCACTTCACCCGAAACATCCAGTTCTTTGGCGAAAAGGGTCAACAACGTGTAGCGCGCGCTTTTATCGTCGTCATCGGCTTAGGAGGTGTTGGAAGTCACTGTGCACATATGTTGCTTCGCTCAGGTGTCTCACGCCTGCGGCTCGTGGATTTTGACCAGGTTTCTCTTTCATCCCTGAATCGACATGCAGTGGCAACTCGGGAAGACGTCGGTATGTCAAAGGCGGAATGTCTCGCGGCACACTTCGCTCGCATATATCCAGAAGCTTGTCTTGACGTTTGCACAGCGATGTATCGGAAGGAAGCCGAAGAAGAGCTTCTGGGAGGTGAACCTGATTTCGTGATAGACTGCATTGATAACATCGATACTAAAGTCGAACTTCTTGCCGCGTGTGTGAGACGCGAGATTCCTGTACTGGCATGCGGAGGCGCAGGTTCAAAATGCGACCCTACGCGCATTAGGATTGTTGACGTGGCAGAGAGCGTCGTTGACCCCCTCGCACGTGCTGTCAGACATCGCCTCAAGCGAGACCATGGAATAAATGGTGGCATCCCAGTTCTTCTGTCAACAGAAAAGCAGAGATGCGACCTTGTGCCTGTGGAAGCTGAAGATGGGAAGTCTCTCAAAGATTACCAGGTATTACCTAATTTCAGGATAAGAACTATACCCGTGTTCGGAGCGCTGCCGGCCATCTTCGGTATGGCTTGCGCGGCCCACGTTGTCACAACACTGGCCGAACAGCCTTTCGATTCTGAACCCGTTTTCCGAATGCAGCTTCAGCAGTATGAAACACAACTCGAGCGTCTACGCGATCGAGAGGACAGTAAGGGAAGTGCGGAAGCTTGTCTCGGCGTGGATCTTGAGGTAGGTAAAAGTCAAAGACTTCACAAAGACTTCACGTCTAGTGTCCTTTGACATCGTTCATTTTCTCATCCTCCGCGCTTTAAATCCCCCGTACGAAAGTCCTTAGTAACTGCTGACGCATTCAAACAAATACTTTCGTACTTTGCAGGATATTGTGTACCTCGTGAAAGACATCTGGCATGCGAGAAGTGCACGCGACAAATCTTGGTCAATGAGCAAAGGGATGTGGAGAAGCACGGCGGGCTTGTGTCTGACTCGCTGGGATCCGATGCGGCCGGCGGTGCTTGATAATCTTGTATTGTTTACCCTTGATGAGGCTGATGAACACGACACTTTCATGAACGGCGAAGGAAGTGAAGGCCTAGTCCGCATGCGAGAGATAGAGCCAGACTTTGCAAGGTTTGTTGAAGACAAATTTGATAGGGTTAGGAGGGAAGTGTCTGTATGATGTTGTTGTTCGATATCAAGCAAGAAATGTACTCTCCGGTAATAACACGTTGCTCGCTACATACTGCAGCATACTATGCACGGGGTGCACGCATCACACAATACGCATGTACCAGTACTGCGTTGCAGTAAAGAAAAAATGCATATTCTTTATTTGTTTTTTTACAACATATTTATGTATTATGGCTAATAACAGAAGCAATAATAGAGGGTAACATGAATAGACAAGTCTAGTCTACATACAGATGTACCCGAAAACGCACTCATCTTGGGTTCCTCCCCAACGATTTTGGCGGCCGCCATTTTGTTGCCGCCGACGTCTAGTCGCTCACACAGTGCCGCGCGCTGGAGATGATATCGCTACTGAGCTAGCATCTTGTGGTGAATCAATATGGACGTGCGTGAGAGTAAAAGAAGCATGCGCGAACGCGTTGAGAAGTCGAGTCCAAGCGCGGATGGAGTGGACGCCAGTGGCTTCTCCCTCTTTTCTGTTTCGTCGAAGAAACGGCAGCGTAGCAGCGCACACCACGAGACGGAGAAAGGTGCAGACGGTAAAGAAGCGAAGAGTGACGACCGGGAGATATCAGATCGTGTAAGGCCCGAGCAGATGAATGAAAGTACGCTTGTTTCAGGTGAAGCCTCGTTTCGAGCATTAGGCTTGAACCAGTGGCTCAGCAGTAACGTTGTCGCCATGGGCATCTCGAAACCCACCCCTGTGCAACGAGGCTGCATACCACCGATCCTGGCGGGTCGCGATGTCATTGGCACAGCTCAGACAGGAACGGGAAAGACTGCAGCGTTTGCACTTCCTATCTTACAACTTCTCGGCAACGATCCATACGGGGTCTTCTGCCTCTGTCTGACTCCAACTCGCGAACTTGCCGCTCAGATAGCTGACCAGTTCGACGCCTTCTCTGCGGGTATGACGCTTCGCTGTGAAGTGATTGTTGGCGGCGAGGATATCAGGATCCAAGGTGCGGCTCTGGTTTCCCGTCCTCATGTGGTAATCGCCACCCCTGGTAGACTTATGGAACACTTCATGTATGATGACTCACTCGCGAAGGCATTCGCCAAGCTCCGATGCCTTGTGCTCGATGAGGTGCGGCCCCGGACTTCTTTTCGTATTTAACTTCATTTGCAACGCTAACTCGTCACTCTCTTCCCACATACAATTGCACGCATGAACAGGCGGACAGACTTCTCGATCCTGGCTTTGAAGCAGAGCTTCGAATTATCATGCATAACTTGCCATCGGTGAACCGACAGACGTTGCTTTTTTCGGCTACCATCACAAGATCGATTTCAGCACTGCAAGAAGTTACATTGAAAAAGGCAGTGCATTTTGAAGCTTTCGAAGGACTGAAGGTGGTTGAGCGGTGCAAACAAGAGTACTGCTTTGTTCCGGCGAAAGTGAAGGAAGTGTATCTAGTGCACCTCATCACCAAGGCAAAAACGTGGGGTGTGCGATCTATGATCATCTTCGTCGGTACTGTCCATACCTGTCAGCTGCTGCAGGAAACCCTTACCTTGCTTGGCATCGACTCGGTGGCATTGCACGCGTGCAAGAAACAGCGACACCGGGTTGCCAGCCTTGCGCGCTTCAAATCAGGAGAAGTCAACGTGCTCATCGCAACTGATGTTGCATCACGTGGACTCGACATTCCTTCTGTCGATCTAGTCATCAACCACGATGTACCTGCAGTCCCACGAAACTATGTCCACCGCGTTGGACGAACTGCTCGTGCAGGGAGGTTGGGTCGAGCCGTGACACTTATTTCTCAGTTTGATGTTACTCTTGTTCATCAAATAGAAGAAATCACTGGAGTGGAAATGACTGAAGTTCCAGATCTTTCTGAAGAAGAGGTCCTCAAAGATATATCTCGCGTATTCACCGCAAGAAGGGGGGCAAAGATGAAGATGAGTGAGAACGGGGGTTTCGACGACCAAATGCGCGAAAGGAAAGCCCGTTTGTCCTCTCAAAGTGCTGTGAAGTGACGAGTGATATAGCCAAGCTGGAGAAGTCGTATGTTTATGAAGGTAGATACAAAGAGCTCAATACAGGTTATGTTTACACACATTCATTCATTCAAGAGATTCCATGCACGTAGATGGACAGCACTTATTCACAGTTTGCACATCGCTTATCTTCCAGCATAAGAGCAGACGACAGATACAAGAACGCGTGAACAAACAACACCGAGGAAACTTGTGATTTCTTCATCCTACATTTTTGTAAGGGCCGAGAGAATCTCTCAATTTTTTTTAGCTTGAGCATTGCACTGGACCTGAAAATCTCTCAAGACGTTTTCGGGCTCGTGAAAGCAACTACGCGAGTGACGAACAGAGCGAAGCGCACGTGGAGATTGGTTGAAGCATAGTTCGGCGTCTTCTGTGTCACAATACGTGGCGCTGTCGGGTTACTCAGGTCTTCACACAAGCATGCTCAGCTTACTCACCTCCGCTTTGTCGGATCTTAAGTCAATGAACCTTCGTCAACTGTTGCTTCAGTTGGTGAGCCTCGGACTCATCGTGACTTCGGCCTTGGTGATTTGGAAGTCGCTGATGCTGGTCACAGGAAGCGATTCGCCTGTGGTGGTTGTGCTGAGTGGATCGATGGAGCCGGCGTTTTATCGAGGTGACATATTGTTTCTGTACCTTGCTGAGCGCGCTACGAGGGTGGGGGAAATAGTCGTCTTCAACATCAAAGGGCGCGAGATTCCGATCGTGCACAGGGTCATAAGGGCTCACGGTGATCTCAAATATGGTGGGCAGGAACTCTTGACAAAGGGTGACAACAACTACAGTGATGACACGGTGCTTTACGCTGCGGGACAGGATTGGCTATTAGAAAGCCAGATCATGGGCAGGGCAGTCGGATTCCTTCCTCACGTTGGGAGAGTTACTATCATCATGAACGACTATCCCGTTGTCAAGTATGTCGTCATCGGCGTGCTTGGACTTCTTGTGGTAACGAGTAGGGAGTGACTATCCAAGGGAGGGCGATGTGCAGTCTGGGAGCACGTTTTGATTTGTGTATTGTGTGTATTAAAGAGTAGTCTTTAGGCAATGACTGATTCGTCGTCGTCCCTGTTGCTTCTGAAACACTGCTATGTATCAAGTCCAGGCGCAGGTGTACAAAAAGTACACAAGTTTGGCGCGGGGACTGTCATATGGGTAGCAGCCGTACTGTCTCAAAGAAAGGGCGAGTTCAGAGGTCATCAACACTCTGCTCTTAACGCGTTGTCGTAGCTTCTCATGAAGTTCTCATGAAGAGTGCTCGTGCGATGTTGTGTCGATCAGTTCTTCAGAAGAGCATCGATGTCGTCGGCGATGTTAGCGTTCTCAAACTTGGGGCTGTAGCGCTTCACCGGCTCACCGTTCTGATCGATGAGGAACTTTTCGAAGTTCCAGGTGATGTCTGAGCGGCGGACAGGAGACCACTGGATGGGCATCGTGTTGGGCTGGATCGCGTAGATGAAATCAGCGCCAGTGCCGCCGCGGTCGTCCGAAGGCGCAGGGATCGCGTTCTTGAGGTATGTCCACAGGGGCTCCTCGTTCTCGCCGTTCACGGTGCACTTCGCCATGATCTGGAACTTGGGCTTGTAGCCATCACCGGGGCGGACGTGCTCGAGGGTGTTCATGAGCTCAAAATCTGCGTCGTAGCACTGGTGGCCAAATTGGTTGCACGGGAAACCAAGGATAGCGAGCTTGTCGCCGTACTTCTCCGCCAGGGCATTCAGTTGAATGAAATCCCTGACGGTCGTACCTCACATGGTCGCGACATTGTTAATGAGGACAACCTTGCCCTTGAGCTGCGCGAAGTCGAACTCCTCGCCGTCAACCGGAGCGCTGCGAGTCCCGCCTCCGAGGGTCTTCCCCTTGAAATCGTGAAGAGACGCCCTGGCGCGGACAGAGGAGCGCTGCGTGTGGAACCGGAGATAGAGTAACGAATAGATCGCGTTAGCTAAAAAATAGGGGTTATCGCTTTTGCGCGTTCTAGCGCTCGTTTGCACGCGCGGCTGCACGATAAGTTGCGATCTTCGGCGGCGGCGGCGGGCATGACGTGGAAAAAGTTTTCGCGACGAGGAGAGGGAAAGAAAAGCAAGGGTCCGAGCATGATATGCTGCTTGCTGCTTACCTGCGCGGTGAACTTAGCGGTGCGAGCGGTCAAGCTCGCGGTTCTGCCACGCGCAAATTGCGCGGGCAGCGCGGTGAGACGGCTGCAAGCCGACATCATCGTTTGTGGGAACACTGTATCCAAACCTGCAGTACAAAAGGTTTTCTTCCTTATCCACTCGACTTGAGAAGTCTGAAGAAACGTCGGATCTCGTTTTGCACACAAAACGACTGACACGACTGACACCTGTCTCGAAAAAACACTTGTTACGAACCAGTAATCAGTCTGGAATATGCAAAAAATCAAGCCGCGTTTTTGGTGATCGTGATTTCTCGCTCCAAGCCCTGCTGCCATCTGCGGCGGGCGCCCACGTCATTGATTCGCCCGCGTGCTGGCGGACGACTCGCCCGTACGCCTGGTAACCAGATCTGAAAGAAGCTCGCGTTCCGCACATACTTCTTGCCGCGCCAAGCTCCCGGCACCATGTCCGCCTTCGCTCTCACCTCGATGTCGCAAGGGGTGACCCTCCGTGGTGCCCCTTTGATCAAGGGTTCCGGCCGCGCTTCCTCTAGGCGCTCGGCCACTGCCTCGAGCCTCCGTGGCGTGCACATCCCCGCGCGCGCTTCTTTTTCCTCCGATGGAATCTCCTCTGAAATGGACGCTCACTTCGTGAGCACTATCCGCGCTGGCGGGATGGTCGTGCCGCGTCAAGAGGCGGGCGACCCCTTCGGTCTGCTCCTTCGCGAGCGCATTGTCTTTCTCGGCAACCAAGTTGACGACTTCACCGCCGACGCTGTCATCAGTCAGCTTCTCCTTCTCGATGCCCAGGATCCGAAAAAGGTGAGTGTAAAACTAACGAGCGTGACATTCGCGATACTTTCCATGCCTAGAAAGCGCTCTCAACGCCTTCTTGGTATGGTTTGAGTTGGTTCGACTCTCAACGTTCACTCAACTGACTTTCTTTCCTCCTTCCATCAGGATATCAAATTGTTCATCAACTCTCCCGGCGGCTCTGTGACTGCGGGCATGGGTATCTATGATGCGATGCAAATGTGTCGTGCTGACGTGAGCACGGTGTGTATGGGTCTTGCAGCGTCGATGGGTGCCTTCCTGCTCACCTCTGGCGCGCGGGGGAAGCGTCTCTCGATGCCCAACGCGCGGATCATGATCCACCAGCCTCTTGGTGGTGCCTCTGGTCAAGCTGTCGACATCGAAATTCAGGCGAAGGAGATCATGTACCACAAGGCCAACCTGAACCGCCTTATGGCATTTCATACCGGCCAGGATGTCAAGCAAATCGACGAGGATACTGACCGCGACCGGTACATGTCTCCTCTTGAGGCGAAGAACTATGGCATCATCGATGAGATCATCGGCGGCGATGATGCCGGCCTCAAAATTGAGGGTGAGCCTGCTGAATTCCTCAAAACCAAGGCATCATACATCGCCTGGGGTGACGACATTGCATGAAGGATAAAAAAGTGTTTGAGACTGATGGTAGAGGCGGTGTTTTCAGAGACGCTCTCAAGAATTCTTTATTTCAAGTCACGAGCAGCGAAACGCGTCGACGAAGATGCTCTCCTTCCTCTCCTTACAAGCGACGTAAGCTCTTCTTTTTGTCCATTTTTTTTTCGCTCTTCGCTTTTTTCGTCGCTGGATTTTCTGCGGCGCTACTCGAACCCTCTGCACTGCCACCTTCACTCGGCAACAGGCTTCTGCAGGGCTTTGCATGAATTCCTGTGAACATCTTCGCGCGCCGAAAATACTCGTCATAGTCCTCAAGCATGAGTTTTGCTGCCTCTTCATTGAGTGCCGACTCAGGAAATGGCTCGATGAGAAGACAGCGGATGACCATCAACACGTGACGAATCCCATGGGAAGGCTGCCAATCCTTTTTCAGAGTGTTCACACATATCTCACCACTCGGCTGACGAATGTTAGGATGGAAAATCTTCGTAAGAAAAAACCCTGTTTGTTTGAATATGTTTTTGTGGTCAGTGCTGGCCCCGCAAGTCCTTCAAGAAGAAGGAGAAGAAGAAGAATTGCCCACTCCGCGTTCTAAACTAAACGCATGTTACGTCACAAGCAGAAACTGCTGAGGCAGATGTCGCGACGCGTGGCATACCTTTTGGCGCCGTATGAGGGTAGTCTGAAGGAAGAACGAGCTTCATCTTGAAGACGCCGCCTTGAAAGGGCGTGTCAACTGCAAGGTACAGTCGGGATGGGTTAGTTCCAAATCACTTAAAGTTCCCTTGAAGGAACGGCGGGAGGGAGCAGCACGACAAGAACATCGTCAGACGCACCAGGACCATCGACCTCTGCATGTACATCTGCGACGTTTTCTTCGTTCATTACTACCTGTCTCATTGGAGTCGTGGTAGGTGGACACATTTTGTCAGCCGGAAAGAAAACTACCGCTACCGTGCCGGAAACTGAAGCGGTTAGAGAAGGTTGAAGGGTCACTCACACTGATGCCTTCCGCAGGATGCGATTGCAACTCACGAAGTTGTTTCACGATGGCATTCACAGTGTCCGGTGCGAGATTTTCGCAGTTTGTCGCCTGCGACGAGCGGAAAGAGGAGTGGTGAGCAACGGTTGAACGAGGGGAACTACGAGACGATCTTTCGTTCGCGGAAACGGAAAAGCGCATACCATTGATAGCGGACACTCGCTTGGCAATCACGCCTCAGCCACCGGTTGAGGATGAGATACCGTGAATCGAAACCGCGATGGCCGGACAGCAAGGCCTGAAGAGTTGTCGACTCTGTTGACTAGTGACACAACGAGGGGCCCTTGAGGTCCTCGCTGGAAGAAAGTGGAAAGAAGGTACCTTCGAAGCCCACTATTAATCATATGATGACACGGACTGCGTAAGAAAAGTTTGAAAATACAATTATTTTTTCCTTTCACGTCGTACGTCGTCGTCGTGTTCATTCGTTCACCCACAAGGCTCGTCATCGAAGCTGGTGGTAGTCTTACCTAGAACACCAAGTGTCGTCACTCTCGAGACCCACGTATCTTCGTTGGCTCAGCTAGGGTTTCGAGATCCAAACGAACGAACGAAACTTACCCTTACAGACACTTGAGTCTCCTCTACCCGGGACTCCGGGCGCGATATCTTTTTGACGCAACAGGGTCGGTCAGTCTAATAACTGCGCGGAATCAGCTAAAACTTGGCGCCCGCATGAAGCGAACATTTTGATTTTCCTATGGTGATCAGTGTTACTTCGGAATCTCGAGGGAGACGAGCGGTCGAGCGTTTTCGTGCTTCCCAAGACAAGAGAGTGAAGTAGTACTTAAAGCAAGAGTGAGACGACGCGAGGGACACTATCGAATACACAACCCTAGACATTACCCTCGTCATTGGCATAAGGTCGGTCTACTATCACCACTTGTAGACTTAATCTTACTGTCAGTGTCGCCCGTCCGAACGATAGCGGACACTAGCCAGTTTGTTTTAGCAAACATCATCTCTTCATCCGAGACACTTTTTGTCTCCTTGTCACTCCTTTTGACAAGCGACCGCGTCAGTGTGTCGTAGTACGGACGTTATCTTCTGAACGTCTACTTTGACTGGAACCCTCTTCATTAAGCATACGAACTCACTCTGTGCTGGTTCTCTAGTCTCCGTCGACCTTACTGTACTACACGCACGAGATCTACTTCCGCGTCACTTTTAGTCACTTTACTACAATATTGGACTGACACTCCATACGACACTTTTCAAGAAGTCTTCGAAGCCTTTCTTTTATTCCTCTGAGTTTTTAGCGTGTTATACGACGCAGCACCACTTTGAAACGGACTGTAGGCTTCACAACACTACAAATTAAAATAGAGCGTCACACCGCAAGAGAAGGCAATCAGAGGTCGCAGAACTTGAGCAAAACCTTTTGGAGTTACAGCACCACCTTTTGGAACTCAAACAATTTCTTTTGGAGTGGACGAAGCAGGATATACAGAAAGCTCGGCGAGACGGTGACGACGAACGCACCGTCCTGTACAACTCTGCGAAGTCTGTCATCAACAAAAAACAAAAGCGAGTGAATCTTCTCCGGGCGCTTGCTTGTGTATGCCGAATAACGGATCAGTGTCTCCTCAGCCGTCTACCTTCATTGATTTATTGGAGTGGAGAAAGAATCGTTCGAGTCGCAGACCACCATCAGTAACTTCCGAAACTTTGGAGACAACTGAATCACCACCAGCGATCACCGAACCTCAGCGAACAGCTGAACCAGTACCCAGTACCCAGTATCCAGAAACACCCTTTGGCACAAGACCGACATACCACCAAGGAGTAGTGATTGTTCACAACAAACCCAGAGAACCACTGTGGTACCAGTGCCCCAATTGTTCTCCTGAGGGTTGTGTTTTGTGCTTTCCTTGCTGGTGTTTATACTGCTTATACGAATCAACACGACCACCGCAACCACCACCGACAGCTGAAATCGTCCCGTTGACACCAAACCTTGCTCAAATCCGTCATTAAGTGACTGTCGGGGCGCTTTTGTAGTCCTAGAAACGGATCAGTCAGTGTTTAACAGATGCGCCTCGTTGCGCTCTTACCAGTAAAACCATCAAAAAACGTATCTTCCTATGCTTGTATTACGTCCTACGCCAATGCTTTTGGAGACAAAAACGTCGTAGTCGGGCTAAATGAAGACGACGAGCTGGGAAAGAAAGAATGTAAACGTCTTCGTGTCACAGTTGTACTCGCTAAGGTTTCTAATCCATTCCGAATATGCGCGCTGTGGATGCGCATGGCTGAAATTGCGCACAAAAACGGAGCAACGATTGTCGCCCTATTTGGCGATGATGTCAAGTTGCACGATGCAGCCTCATTAATTATGGAAGTCAAAAAATTACATTCAGATGGCTACAAATGCATCGCAATGAAAGAATCCAACCATCCATCATGGCCAACGTTTCAAGCCCTGGATGCTCGTTCATTTGTCAAAGACATGCGAGAGCTTTTCTTATCGTTTTTTGTGAATCAAGATGCTGACCCGTTTGTATTCGAGTATTACAGAAGGCTAGGGCAAGCAACTTGGACAAGCTCGATCCATGTGACAAACGTCCATGGAGGAGTTAGAGGCGGTCTGAATTCATGTACGCCTCCTCGCTACAACCCAATCCACGTCGATTGGAAAAAACTTTTACCGCCTTTGACTACAGATACTGTGCTAACTCTCGATGTCCTTGTGCCCATGCATCGCGTGAATATTCTGTTCATCAAAAAGCTTTTGCACCTTAATGCACACCATACTTTCGATCACAGAATCTGCGTATGCATTGATAACTTTCTTGATGATGATGCAAGGAGAAAGCTCGTCAAATTGGAGAGCCAAAACTCTGAAAGGCTACGAATTCGTGTGAATACAACAAACGTCGGTGCTTCAGAGACCAGAAATCGCTTGTTCTCGGAAAGTCATTCAGATTATTGCATCTTTCTGGACGATGATGTCTTACCTCATCCAGATCTTCTCTTGGAATATGTAAAGGCGTTCCGCACGCATCCTTTTGCGTCAGGATTCGTCGGTTTGAGCGAACATCCACGAGATGGTAGGTTCTGGACAGATGGCATCCTCGCAAATTCTTTATACTTTTGGCACATTGCCACCTATCAGCCACAGGGCCCGGTCCCGTGGGGCGTTACAGCTAATCTGGCGGTGCGTTGGAATGATCGGGTCAGATTTGATGCCCGTTTCCCAAAGTCTGGGGGTGGGGAGGATGTTGACTTCTGCCTTCAGACCGACGGATGTTTTATGCCAGCACCCAAGGCTATCATCATTCACCCTTGGCGTGATTCTGCATGGCAAATGTATCGAAGGATGTTCCAATGGGCTGTGGGCGATAGCATGCTGAATGAAAAGTATGGCTCAAGAATGACATTTCGTACGCTGCCTAGTTTGCCTGAAGTTGTTATCTTTTGGGCGGTTGTGTCGCCGTGCACTATGTGGGTTCCCGTAATGGCTGAAATTATGACTTACTATATTGCTGAATTCTTACTGCATCCAATGATGCATGGGCAACGATCGCACCCAATGTTTGGAAATATGTTCATTGGGCGCCAAATTATCGTACTTTTTTTCGGATGTATCGCAAGGAACGCAAGTTTGATGGGACAGGCGTACGGTCATCTATCAAGACTAACCCCGGTACACTTGACGACTAGATTTGACTGGTTCTTCGGCGACAATATAAAATTTCGATGGTTCGAACAGATAAGAGCTGTTATCTTTGTTTCTGCGACGATTGTTCTTGCAACAGTCAACAGTCAACGAGTAAAATGGATTGAAAAATAATAAGTTCGCCTTTCTTTACATATATATTGCTCTTATCGGGGACAGGAAGGAAGCTGTCAGAGATCCGGGGCGCAGCCCCTGCGCCCTGGACCTCCACTCACCGAACCGTCACGTCACCATCATGTAACATTGTGCATCTCTATGAATTTATATCTTTTAGCGATTAAACCCTTGATTTGAAGTGGGATGATGTTCTGTGTCTGGCTTGAAAGGATCCATCGAAGACAAAAAGCCTGGATGGGAGGTAATTTTTCCTTCGTGGAGACCTCGTCTTGAGCTTGAGAAACGTGTTTGCAACCTGGGGCGACGTTGATTTCTTCAGAAACGACTATGCTATAGGTCGGCTTTGCTGATGTCGCTCCTCGCCCCCGCCCATATCACACCCCAGCTTCCGGTCCATTATTTGTGTTGGCACGGTGTAAACAAGACGTGTCTCGGGTTGTCCCACGCCGCCGCCGACAATTCGCTGATGATAATGGGTTAGGTACACGTACGTTTTATCTGCTGGAATGTGCCATCAACGACGCCGCAGCCGCTGGAAGAGATGTACACGAGATGATTCATCGAGCTCCTCATCAAGCTTTGAACAGCGAAAATCTCGACGACGTCAAGCTTTACCAGCATCTTGTGGGATCTGGAAAGCAAGTCGACGTCACGGAAGCGTTCGTTGGAGACAAATTGGACTTGCTCAGAAGGTTCTTACATGGTCGAGGGCAAGAAGTCATGGATTCAGCCTTGGAGAGGGGAGAAGTTTCGGTGCACGCGTTTCTGAGAGCGAAAGTTGATTTAGAAGTGTTCCATTCTGTGGAGTACCTCCGGACAAGGTCGCGATGTTCCCACCATGTCTGTTACCAGCTCAAGGGCGATGACGCGTCCACCAGACGATATGGTCGAGTGCTGAGGTACTACAAGATGCAAGAGAAATGGGCACAAGGAACTTTTCGGTTCTGTGAGATGAATTGTTTTCGGGAAATCACAACTGAAGAAGACAAAGCTCTTGGGTATGGCACTGTTAGCAAAGCTTCACCGGACACGATGTTCGTCGCGCTGGAAGACTTCAGGCGCAAGGTAATCCTCTTCGAGCCCCCAGACTGTAAAGCACGCGACGAAGCGCGCGTGCTGCAGTGCTGGACCAAGGGTCGAATATGATTTTAGCAGCGCCAGCCGAGCGAGCCGAGCGAGCGAGCGAGCGAGCGAGCGAGCAGCGAGCGAACAGCGAGCGAGCAGCGAGCGGACAGCGAGCGAACAGCGAGCGGACAGCGAGCGAACAGCGAACGAGCGAGCACTAATATTAGTCCTCGCTCGCGCTCGCGCGCGCGCGCTGCTGCTGCGTGCGTGCTGCTGCGTGCTGTGTGCCAATAAAATCTCCAAAAATCGCCCAAAAATCGCCCTAAAATCCCGCCAATTACCCATCGATCCGGACGAAAAATTGATTCAGCGAGCGAGCGAGCGAGCGAGCGAGCGTGCGAAATAATTATTATCGTCGGGAAACCTATTTTATTTTTAGGGCGATTTTAGCGTACTAAGATCGCCCTAAAACGTTTCAATTTTAGGGCGATTTTAGGGCGATCTTAGTACACTAAAATCGCCCTAAAATCCTCGGGTTTTAGGGCGATTTTAGGGATTTCGTTCTCGTAGTGCTGCTGCTGCTATTATGTACATATTATTATCCCAGCCAACGCAATAATAATAAAATAAGCATACCATGGTATCGATAAAACTTGAAACTCGCTCGCTCGCTCGCTGATGATGATCGATGCATATCTAAAATAAATAAGCATATGCATGCCGATCGATCGATGCGAGCAGCAGCAGCGAGCGAGCTAGCCATTACCATTATTTTTCAACCCGGCGGAGGGAGCTACGCACATCGCACGCGTGCATGCATGCGTGCACGCTTCCACGGACTAGCTAATTTTTTCAAGTTTCAACTACGTACTGTACACACCCGATACCGCGTTCTTACTCATCAAGTGTTCCACTTCTGCCTTTAGTTGGACAACCGTTCGTTCAGCCTCTTCAGCGCGTCTCCTGGCGCTCACCTCTTCTTTCGCAAGTTCTTGCACCAAAATCTCCAATTCTTGCAAGCTGTTGGGCGTACACAACGTAGATGTAGAAAAACCTGTGACCTTGCTCGAAATATTCGGCCTATTCGCTAGCATTTTGTCTTGCCGGGCCAACTCGTCAGCAAGTTCACAAACCTTCAGCTCGAGTTGTTCTTCTCTCGCACGTAAAAGTTTTACATCAGCTCGTTCACGCTCAAGCTCAGAACCGATATTCTTTACAGCAGTCGCACTGCGCTTCGCCTCTTGCATTTGTCGCGTCAATCCACTGCGCAACTCATGTATTTCTGACTGTAAAGCTTCGGCACGACGCCTTTCTTTTTCTTCTCTAGCCGCCAGAGTCTTCTTTTCATCTTTGCAACGCTGGAGAAGGCCACGTTCTATCGCAATCTTGTGGCGTGATTTTTGGTTTCGATCAGCAAGCTCACGAACATGCCTCCTCAAACCTACACTTTCGTCTTGAAGGATCCTGAGCTCTGCTTCCATCTTCTCATGAGCTTGAATGTGAGACCTCATGTCATCTTCAGCTCGAGATACAGCGGCTAAGGCGCGACGTCTATCTTCCACAGCTTGCTGCGCCTCAACGGCGGTGGCATCTTTCTCCCTCAGCAGGGCTTCAAGTTCATCGGCAAACTGTTCAACACCACCTCTGGTAGGTGTTGCGCGTGGAGTTGCAAGTGCATCCCATGCAACTGCGACATCAGCACGCATTGCCGCAACATCAGCACGAGACATTCTTGCCTCGTGCTCAGCAGTTTCCCTTGCAGCATCTAGGCGTGTGACAAGCTGTAAAACATGGTGAGCCTTTTGTTGGTCAACCGTGGATTCGCGCACGGCGGTAAAAATTTCGTCCAAGACACAAGGAACCAGCTGCTTGGCGACCATCTCTGTAGATTCGGAAGATTGTGCAGGCGCTGATGTTGTTGTCGAGACCTGTGTGGGTATGGGACCATCCGTTATAGGCAGCTCGTTCAAAGAAAGAGGAGAGATTGACTGCACCAGCTCGCCTTTGCCAGTTTTATCGTCAGCGCGGGCTTCGTTTTCTGACTCAACTGCGCCGGTGAGCCCAGCGCTTGTCTGCCTCGCGGGTTTTGGATGAAGCATGAAGGTATGATCCGACGATGCAGGAACCAGTGGTTTCATTTTCTGAGTCGAGACATTGATGCTCAGAGGTACAGCTTGTTCGAGCGCATGGTCACGCGCGGCGACAAGTTCACGCACCATGGACAACGCAACGGCAGCTTTCTCAGAAGTGGAATTCATGGCATCCACGTCGTAGTCAGCACTCAGCGCATCACGAAGCGTCGAAAGAATCGATGACAGCGCAGCGTCGAGATCGTTCACTAGTATTCGGATGGTAATGAGCTCGCTTGAGAAGTTTTCGATTTTGGCGATGCCACGTATCGTGGCCTTGAGCTGCCGAAGGCTCAAGATTTTCGTCTGCACCTGACCTGTCAATGCCTCGTCGAGGAGCCGAAGCGCCTCAGTCATCGTATCAGCAGGGACAGCGCCATCGCCATTTCGGACAGTTTCTTCCAGATCGTTCTTCAATGTGGAAAGTGTGTTTTGCATCAGGGCTTGCGAGCCCCGGTCGAAACCCCAGTTTAGTGGCGCTCAGACTCCAGTGGCAGGATGAGGGCTGGCTCCACTGCTTTATTTCAGCAGCAGTGTGCTTCTTTTTCTCGTAAAAAATCCCATTGGATTCAAAAACAATTAGTACATGCCTGCTTATTAATTACTTGCTTGCTCGCGATCTTTACATCTTTTCTTCCTTTTTCTCGCTGTGAAGGACATTTGCTCAAGAGAGGGCCCAACATGAGGCGAAACTTACATGTGAAGTTTAGGTATTGTTCATGAACAAGCAATACGATGAATAAAATTGTATCAAAAAACAAATGCTGAAGCGCAAGATGTATGTTGCCGAGTGCTTCGTGTCTCGAAGCCGGCCGCTTGAGAACAAAAACGCGCGACGCTTGCTCACCCCGAACACCGAGAGCAGCCGATATTGCCGATGTCAGCCTTGTCGACGTCTACAGAACACGGGGGCGGGGGCGGATGGTGAAATAAGCACCGAAGCATGTCAGACGCCATCGCATGAGAGAAATTGATACCGCCTCTACAAAATCTGGAAGGGTAAAGATTGTTCTGTGACAGCCTAGCAGTTGTCGCACCGACATCGCAGGTAAACCGTGCGCGTGACAGAATAGCCGCTGCGTCCGCGTCTGTTTAGAGTTAAGATAGGCTGGGCATGAACGTGGGGAATACAACAGACCACCAATATACCCTGAGTATAAGATGGATGCAAATTGGATCTGCGGCTCTATAAGCATGCATGATGCATGGTCTCGCAAGCACCTTGTTTCCGGTGACTATGCGCCGCAACCTCAAGTCCTGCAAGCGTCGCTTGCTGGTGCTCGTTTCTTGCGCGCCGCTTCTTCAGCAAACTTAAGCATATACTTTCAGGAGATGAAAAGGAAACACGCTGGCGCGATATGGTCAGGTGTGTTCAAATACCCGAGCATGTACCGCTGCTGAAGGCTTTCATCAAGCGGTACCACCCGAAGTATCAATCAGTCAAAACAACGGGACACAAGCAAGTGACTGTTTCTGTCGGTGCCAGCGAGACTGATCCGCACCGGTAGAACCAAAAGTTACCATGTGGACCATTACAAAGAAGGGAAATTATGATGTGGGCAGAGGCGAGGACGGAAATATGCTTACCCATCCCATTTATTTGCCGTTTTTAAAGTTAGCCAACGCCGCCTCGTGTCAATAAGATCTCCCTCCAAGCATACACACTGACTGGTCTTCGTTGGGAGTTTACCAGGTGAACAGTAGGAACGATGGAAGCAGCCAAACTCCAGACGACTGCAAGATGCGTGTATGTACTTCGGTCGGGGGAGTTCCTGGTTCCGAAAGGTCGCAAGGAGATATGAAGGGATGAAACACGCCACCGACCAACGCGACTACGACGAAGACCCGGCGCACGTTGGTGCGCACGGGTCTCTGCCACGCTCGTGTCTTTTACCACACCAAAATACGTACATGCAGGAAGTAATAATGGTAAGTAGACGAATCGTCGGCTGAATGATGAATGAAGGGATGAACGATGATAGATCGTACGTCGATTTATTATTATTATTAGGTGCGTGCGTGGTTTAATGATGAGCAAGTAAGGGCGGCGGCATCGTCACTCCGTTTCACTCTACAGGTTTCCGCACGGACGACAAGAACTCGATACAAGCCATTGAACAACCGCCCGCAAGATCGTGGCTTTGCCGGGGAGAACACCGCTCTGTTTCCGCATCAATATGGCGGAGGATCACGTCTTAGTTCTCGCGCCAAAATCGTTCGCTTCGAAGCTCTCGAAACGAGAAGGCAAAGTTGGTGTGCTGAACACCGACGTATCGTTTGATGTCGACGCAGGTATGAATCGGACGACTTCTTCGGTGTTGTGCCCATTTCACGAATGACATCATCATGTCTCGCTTTGCTAACTGCCTCACGTATTATTTTGAACAGGAGTTGTGACCGGGGTGGGAGAGGGAGAATCGAGACAAGGGACAATTCGCCGCCTCGTCAATCATGTAGAGACCTGGAAAACGTACGACGAAACCAACTTTGCGAAGAGCGCAGACGTGACGCATTTCATCGATTTTGGTGAAGCATCACAAGAGAACACGGATGTGCTCCGCCAAAATGAGCTTTTACGGTGCGTGATGCTGCCTGCTTGAGTACTGGCTTTCAGCCCCAAGTTCCTCGTAGACAAGAATTTTTTCTCACTGCCCCGCCCTTCTTGTCCCTGAACAGGTACACCGCTTTGTCCAGCGAAGCTCCGACAGTGGCGGCAAATTCTGCAGCGGAAGAGGCTGTCATACATACACTTACGCACGGGATGGCCAAGTGTACCACCACAGTAGCATTCCATGAGGAATTTGAAGACGCTTAGACGTGTGTGAAGGGATAGCTAGCTAGCTAGTAGCCAGCTGGTAGCGTTGTCGTCACCGTCGTCGTCAGGATAGATAAATTCTTCTTATCATAGCATATGAATCATTATTACAATGTAGTAGTCTAATATTATTAACAGCATATTATTATTATTATTATGATAATAATATGATACTTTCGTCGTAATACAACCATATGCCGACGACAACGACCGAGCGAGCAGCGAGCGACCGACTGCGCGACCCTTATTGTTGTGTTGCGTCAAGCCACCCCAGTCACTCGCACGAGCACACGCGTTCCGTAGATGGCGAGGTGGGCCTGTATCTTTAGGAGCTGAAGACGTGATGGCGGAGGCTATCGTCCAGTTCAAGGAAGCTGTCCAGGTAAGGAAGACACGTCCACTCTAATAAGCAGGGATTTCCCCTTTCACCGCTGACGTCAAGTCCTTCGCATCCGCGCACTTCCACAGGCTCTTCATCACCACCCTGAAGCAATAGTTAAGAAGCAAGCTGAACAATGGCTAGAGCGTTTCCAAGAAGATGTGGATGCCTGGACTGTTTGTGATGCTGTGCTGCACGATCCAACAAGCACACCTGAGGTGAACTTCATGAGCGCTCAAGCTTTGAAGCGTAAGGTTGTCCAACTAACTTCCTACGTTTTGTTAGATTTCGTTGCGTTGGTTCCCCTGAACTTCTCACCGGGGACGCACCGAGTCAACTCACCCTTTTCAAATCGACCTACCGTTCCTGACATGTATTCCCATTTTTGCTCCGCTGTCAAAAGGTCCAACAAGATTTCGCAGAGCTACCGTCTGTGGCAATAAGATCACTTCGCGAATCTCTCGTTGCCTTGTTGTTGAAACACGGCGAGGGTCCGGTGCGCACGCAGCTTGCGGTAACAATGGCAAGTTTGGCAGCCCACCTGCCAGCCGCAGAATGGGATGGCATCGGCGCATTACAGTGGTTAGCTATACGTATGACTGGTGATGGATCAAACCCGTCGCGTTTTTCTTGTCTTCTTGAACTCCTCATCGTGTTCCCTCAGGAAGCCGGGAGTTATCGCCCCGCAGTGCATCCCGAACGTCGTCGTAGTTTTGCCCGTGAATTAATCCTGGAGAGCAAGTCCGCTATCACCATGATTACTACCTGCCTTGAGCAATTGACAATGAACACCAAGAATGCATATGAGCATTCTCTTGACGCGTACGCTGCATGGGTGCGATTGAGTCAAGGGCGCCTGCACGCCGATGATCTGCCTGTTGAGGCACCACAGATTGACGCGGCAACCCTTTGTGCTCATCCACTCACTTTACTTGCTCTCAAGTCTCTCACAACACACGACTCGAGGCCCTCACAATTTGACCATGCAGTCGATGCTACGTGTGAGCTGATTCGCGCGACAAGAACACAAGTTGTGGATTCAAGAGACAGTGATAGACATAGCTCTATACCTGTGTCTTCACTTCAGCTAGTTCAAGTCATTGTTTCCAGTGTTTTGGAATTAAAGCCCGCGTTATTAGCAGCCTCTCAGTCTGAAGGCTCGTTGGATGAGATTGCGAAAGGGATATCTCGACTTCTTGCCGAAATCGGTGAAGAGTATGTCGCAGTCATAGCTGAGGTACGACTTGCCACGTGAGCATCGTCCTTTGATAAATAAAGCCTTGCTCTCTGACTGACCTTCTCTCCACTTTTTTATCTCGTTTTAGGGGAACCCGGAGTCCATCGCGGTTGTTGAATCCATCCTGATCGTGACTGCGTATCCTGACACTGATATCGCATCAATGAGCTTTGTGTTTTGGCATAAGTTATCTAATGTGCTCACTGGAAGAGAGCAAAGGAATGCGTCTCATGAAGGTGCTGGAGAGCTTATTCGACGAAAACAGCTGTTCTTTCCGGCATATGTTCAACTGATCCACAACGTGATAGGTATGTCTTTTTTTCCTACTCGTGTTCCTTTTAACCTGTCAACCTTGCTGATTTGATTACCCGTCACCATTTTCCGCGAACCCTCCATTAGGTCGATTGCAATATCCCGAAGATTTTCAACATTGGACCAGGGAAGAGTACCGTGAATTCAAGCGAATGCGTTACGCGATTGCTGATACACTGACAGAAGCGGCTTCTGTCGTGGGTGCTATCCAAACGCTTCATATCGTGTCAACACCTATTCAGGAGCTTAATAATGCAGAAGCAACAGTCTTAACGCCGAAGAATACCGGCGTTGATTGGCGTCGCCTCGAAGCATCGCTTTATTGTGTGCGGTCTGTCAGCAAGGAGCCCCCGCCTGCTGGTGACCCGTTGTTACTGTCGATATTGGCATCCCTGCCAAATCTTCCTGAGCACCCTCAACTTCTATATACTGCGGTGTTGACAATTTCTGCTTACAGTGAATGGTGAGTAACTGTGATTTTTAAGTTGCTTTGATATCAAATCCTGTGTGTGCTCGTTTCACTTGCATGAATACTGACAATGTTTTTCCTCAAACCAGGGTGTCTGCAAGCATTGCTCTAGGAACGGATTCCGTGTTACTGCAGAAACTTTTGGGTGTTTTACATCGCGCTCTGGTCAGCACACATACAGATACACGCGGAGCCGCAGCTCTGGCGCTCAAGCACATCTGTGATGCTGCTGCTGACCATCTAGTGACTTTTCTTGACCCTTTGGTGCAGCTATATGTGATGGCGTTGAACTCTATGACAGATTCACAAGGCACAACCCCACACCTATCCAGCCCATCAACGTCACATCATTTTCAAATGCACGCAGATGACGTTATCCAGATCATTGAGGGCCTCGGTCATGTTACAACTGCTTTGCCTGTAGAGCAAGCAGATCCTGTATTTTCTGCCTTGCTCGCTCCAATTTCGGTGCTTTTGAACGCAATGTTTCCAGAGGTCATGGTCAGTGTCAAGCCTGACACGAATATTGCAGTGAAGTATTTTGATTGTCTTGCGGCTGTCATGCGATACGTGTCGCATCCAGAGCTTGTCGCGACGTCTTTCCATGCGCTATGGCCTATGGTCTCACGTGCCCTTGTAAGCTGCGGCAACACTGATATGCGGTGTACCGAACATATTTGTCGCTGTATAAAGTACGCAATTAGAACTTCAGGGTAGGTCGAATACGTTCTGCAATTTCATCTTTCTTTTCGTTCTATTTCCGCTTCATTTCTGGCTGTAATACTGACCCAACCATCCACCTTTAACAGACATCGCCTCACGGACATTGTGAATTCGGCGGCTTCTATGTACACATCACTATTTGCTCAACGGCGCCAAGCAAGTTTGCTTTTTGCAGTGAGTGAACTTGTTCGAAGCTTCGGTAATGACATCTCGTGTTCTCAGGCTATATGTCTCAGCGTCGAGGAGGTGATCCTGAGAACAGCAGAGAGTTTGAAGACCTTATCTGACTTTGATGACGCCCCTGACGTTGTTGACGATGCATTCTTGCTCCTGAAAACCTGTCTCAAGTACTGCCCCAAGGCTTTGGCGAATCCACAAATTGTGGCATCTACTTTGGACATGCTTATCTGTGGGCTTCATGTCCAGCATCGTGAAGCTTGTTGCTCTATGCTTGACTTTACGCGTAACTTGCTGTATGCTCGGAACGAGGACCTGGTTGACATTCTTGGACAAGTGTTGCCGCCGCGTGGAGGGGCTTTGGTGCGTTCATTACTAGCCGGTGCGCTTGGCGCCTTACCTTCTTCTCGTCTATCTGATATATCTGGCGTGATTGCTGCATTGCTTTCATGTACTTATGCGCAGTCTGTCGTGTGGCTTCGCGAGGCCACGAGTCTCATCCCAGACCACGTGGCCTCTGCAAGCGATAAAGATGTTTTTTTTCATTCGGTGTCCAGGTTTGCTGAATCGGGAGACGGTCACACACTTGGCAAATCACTGGATGATCTGAGTGAATTGTGTCGTCGCTCCAAACGGCACAGGATTGCCGTCGCGGAATCGCTTTTGAAAACGTAAGCGTATGGACTGAATGGCAGCTCCATCGTCGCTGTGTTCTGCGCAGAGAGCAGTTGCACTTGCAGGATCGCAGGACATTCGTGGGCGCATGGTTATCTCGCAAAAAGGTCGCTAGTGGTGACACCTCAGATAGAGCTAGCTAGAATCATATCGGCGTACTCCGCGATTGTTCAGTACTTTGACCAAGAATGCGTGATATCAATAAACGTGTGCGAGACAATATTGTAGATAATCCTCCTTAAGGCAAAGATACCCTAGCTAAACCCTAAACCAGGCATATGCCTATATCACACATCGGGTTGAACACTCCTGCCGTAGCTCAGCTTCGACCTGATTTTTCTGTCACTGGTTTCCCCCGCTGCTGTCGTTCCAACCTCGGACCCACTCTCGCCCTCTAGCTGCTCTGGTTGCACTATCACTCTTATCATTGAGGAACTTCAATACGTGAACTTGCAACGACGTGAACGCCACATTTGCTGCCATTCTAGGAGGAGGAAGCTCCTGACCTGTGAGCCACTTAAACAGTTCTGGGTTTTCTTCATCGAGTACCTGCGAGAAAGATGACAAAAACCCGTCACCTTGTGCCGGCAGCGTTCGCTCTGCCCACTCGCCGACCATTATGTCAAGCTCAAGAAATCCCCTCTGTTTCGCTCGATACAGCAGTCGTTTGATCGCCTGGTGAACAGGTGGGGAAAGGGAATGTTAGGAAGCGTGAGTTTTAGAAGGGGAGAGGAGTAGTTACTCGAGAGCTGATGGACGCACTGTTATCCGCTTCTCATCTCGAAGCTCTAACGGAACATCGCCTACACCTTGCATTCGTCCAGCTGAAGCGAAAGAGTGAGTCCAACCGTCGAATGATTCCATCGTCATCGCGAGGGGTCTATCGAATGAGGGTCCGCAAGACGTGAAAACGCGAGAACGGAAGGAAGCCCCTGTCAGTCTCCTATGATAGCAGGCGCACTCCCTGAACAACCTTCTATGTATGCTCATCGGAGATCAGAGTCTCATTAAGGAGTATGATAAAAGATCTATCGTCCCCAGAAGTATTGCAAATGGAGATACGTCCAGTGCACTATTCTTTGAAGCACGGCAGACGCAGTACGCCAGCACACTCCGTTCGACGCGACGATATCAAAAATGGCCATTATCGGTTTATCGCGTCGCGAAGCGAGTGAGTGAGTTTTCATCCGCGTACAAATTCCACCCACAACCCAAGCCATAACTCGAAATTATTTCTTGAAACTGGTTTCAAGTATAAATACGTCCACCGAACGCTCCGGAGACCATACTTACCTGCTCTGTCGTCCCGGTGCTCATGCAGACCGGGCGGGGTCTCGAACTGCTGCCCTAGCACTACGGTCGCGGCGAAAGACCGGAACGGTCCTAGAGGCCGTCTCCGAGAGATAATTTATGGAAGGGTGAGGCTGCGTGCGCGCGGCTCTCGCCCCTTCAAACAAAACAATCACACTTCACGAAGACGCCGTTCGTCGCACGGGAAGGTTTCTAAAGCACCTTCTCTGTCAGCTGCTTGGAATACTAGGACCGGCGTGGGTCTAGAAGCTATTACAGAGTGTGGGTGGTTGAATGATTTGGAAAGACCGTAATACAATACCCTCTCACTTGTGAAGATCGTTTCACGAGGATGTCTCAGCCGCGAATTCATCCCAAGACTAGTTCGAGGGCATTTCTATCATTAGGTCGATTGATCGTTTTCGATGCGACTGAGCGACTCGATGGTTTTGAGTGACAGGGAAAGGTGACCTTGTGTTTGTGGTGAAAGTCTGATGAGTCAGACAAAAAATTTCGTATCCGGGTAGACGACTGGGTCTCTCTGTTGTTGGCAGTAAAAGGCGGCAAACAAGATTTTTTGAACCAGTCCCCGGGTACGACACCATCTGGGTACGCAGTGACATATATACTTATTCCACAAGTTATTACGCGAAACTGAGTTATGGGCGAGCTTGTTCCGCGAGATTTGGGTTTTCTTTTTTCTGTATTATCAGGCCTTTAATTTCTAAACCCATATTTCGAGTTTAAACTTCTCCGACGTGCAAATGTACTTAGATGAGCCTTGCGCATCCGTGATTAGCATACCTTTCTCGGCCTTTTGGCTAAGATCAAGTGTAGTATCTGTTCTTATCAGTTTAATATCTGGTATACTGGAAATTCCAGTTTCGATATTAAATGAATTTTTCAGGGAGGCAACCCAATAGTTGTGCTTGCACAGCGGGAAGCCAGGATGGCTGCGGCATTGCACAACCCGCCGCGGACGTCCATCCCTTACAAACATAACAACCGCACAAGCCACAATCGATAGGCGTGAAAATGTGAATTCGAGATGTGCCAATTTTGAAGTACAATTGTCGAGTTTTGCAGTAAAGCTTGCGCACGTGCTCAGACGATGGAATAAAGATTTCACTTCAATTTTCTACAAACCTGTACCATCTCCGATGTTTCTCTTGCCATGTTCGGGAAAACTAAGGGCTTTTTCCATCTCGAACTTTACTTCTATCGACCTCAGACTATATCCTACGACCATCATCCACTTTAACATCCTAGATAGTTCTGTGTTCGTCACTTCTGATGTCGTTGACGCAAGCTTGCAGGTGTCATCTGTGCCAAGAAGTCTCTTGATGAGAGCATTCATGGCATCGAGCACGTCAACACCAGCATCACTCGTTAGATCACGAAGATTTTCAGGTTCCATGCTTTTAATATAGTCGAGCAGCTCAGTTTGCCGTTGATATGAATCGTTTGGTTTTCGTCTGAGACGCTCGACTTCCGCGCGAAGCGCCTCTATCTCGGACTCCAGCTCCGAAACATATTCAACTGCATCTGGCGTTCCTTCGCTCAGCTCTACCGAGCCCCTTTGCACTGCGCCCTTTAGAGATGCCCTGGTGGATAAAACGCTCTTCTGGAGCTCTAAACGATATTGAGCATTTCTAAACATGTAGCCCGTCATCATCATGCTAAACATCAGTTGTGCAAGGTTCTCGGTGACACTAGAAATTGACATGGTGAAGTACTCCGCAGGAAGTGAGCCAAGTAAGCTTTTTATTGTTTCCCGCATCGCCTCTTCTACCTCGGGCGGAGCAAACTTTGAGAAGTGCTCGGAATGTTCCAGCTCTACCTCGTTGACATACTGTAGTAGAAACTCTCGCTGTTTCACTGCGACTTGAGGTTTGACCTCTCCAAGCTGCGTGTCAGGGACGCTTCCACTTGAGGGAACGAAGGTGCGGTCCTCGCCGGCTTCGCCGCTCCGCTGACCGTCATGTGCTCGCATGCGGGCTAGGCGGAGATGATTTCGCCTTTTGACAACGCGTGGCCCGGGCATGTGGACAATAGGTGATAACCAGTTTCTCCATAACACCATTCCGCTACAGCTCATTTCGTCCGACAATTCCGCTTGCCAACGTGAAGGTCTTGCTGGTCGCGTCCACGAAAATGAAAGTGTGTTGAGGAAAGATATGGACACAATTATTATTCGGAGTGATTTCTTTTTTCGCCCGGCCGTGCCCCCACCGAAATTGGAGCGGAGTTTTCGTCGCCCCCCAACCGTGCTGCTCTCATTCCTCGAGGCCTAAACCCACGGAACCAGGGTGCTCTAGGCGCAATGTTGGCGTCCAGATTTTGTGTCATACCGAGCAGGGCCAAACGCCTTCCTGAGGCTTCTGCTGCTGCGGGTGATACGAGCCAAAAGCTGCATCAGAGGTTTTTTTGGAACCCCCCCCACCGCCGCCGCCGCAGAACGCGCACCTCAACAGTGACGGCCATCGCCACAGGCGGAAAAGCGAACGAAAGCGACGGTGACTCCGTGAATGATAAGTCCGTTTCGATTCATGCTCTCGGATTAGAAGATATCGGCGTTGATGTGGATGAGCTGAGCAGGTTCGAGCCCCCCGCGTCGACACGCAAAAGCCGCCTCTTACTACCACCGCCGCCTCTTTTTCCCGTTCGTCCCAAACATGCCAAACATTCCAAGTCGTTTTTCTTTTTTGTCCTGACCTTTTCCTTTTTCCTCCAACGACTTTGGATGATCACAGGGACATCGGCATTGTAGACAGTACAGAAACGATGGCTTTAAACCGTGAGCATGCGATCCCTGGGTTTGTTCGTGTGACAGATGGACGCGGTGGACTGCCCAAGGTCATTCTGACGCATCCAAGCGGAAGCTGCTGTGACGTTTATCTTCACGGTGCAAACATCTTGTCTTGGGTCCTGGCTAACGGAGGAGAAGTGTTTTACACACCCGACGGTACAGATTTCACGGATTTATCTGCTATTGAATGGGGCAATCCGTTTTGCTTTCCACAGTTCGGCGTGGGAGGCGAGCGTGCGGGCTCTCCTCTTGGTGAAAACTCTATTCCTGTTGACGGCTTTGTTAAGGGAATGAAGTGGTCCATCGTCCAGACTGGCCTTCACGAGGACAAACACGGAGAATTCCCCTACGTAACTATCGAGGTATTTGATACAGAAGCTACACGGGCAATGTGGAACCACAGCTTTCACCTCATTATGGATATCTCGTTGGAACACACTGCCATTAATGTGTCTTTGAATGTGAAAAATACAGGAAGCGAATCATTTGAATGTGCCGCTGCGTTGAAGTCACACATCGCAGTTGCAGACATTGAGGAGCCGACGACCAGCTACATCGGACTAGAAGACTGCGTCTACTTAGACAACACGCTTCATCCGACAAAGCCGAGAGTGCGCTTCACTGACGAGACCGAAGACCAGGAATGGCTTCAACTTAAAGGTCCAACCGATCGAGTATACATTAACACCCACAATGATACCGGTGTAGAGGTTGGCACTGGCTGTACGGTCTTCTTGCGCGACATGTCTCCTCTTGGGGTCACCGGCTTCAGTGATCGTGCAGTTTTCAACCCGTGGAAAGATGATGATAAGGATAATTATCGCTGGTATGCGGGTCTCGCAATCGGCGCCATTGGTAAACTGATCAGAATTGAGCCAGAAACGAAGCATACGAGCGAAGTTAGATTTGAGGTTGTGGACATGGTGCGTACTCAGTCCATCCAGAAGAGAAAGGACGTACACGAGAAACACGCTCTGCGCAAAATGACCGAGCGACCGAAGTATGATCTCTTGGCTGATGAATTGCCTTCCGATCTTCAATAACGTTCGCGCTTTCTAGAATCACCTACGCGTGCTGTAATAAGCGAGCGAGTACAAGTTGTAGTGCTTGTGAAACTTAAAAGATGCGTTTTATTTCATTTTGGATTCCTGTCGCGCGCTTCCTTGAGTGTTACGACGGCGGCCTTGCTTTTTCCATCTGCGACCGAAAAGACGCTGCAGTCCTCCAGGTGTGATTTCACTTTTGCCTCGTACTCTTGCATCCCTTGTGCATGTCCACCATCAGTCAGAGACATCTTCCTCATAACTTTTTTGAGTAGTTCAGAAAAAACCATAGAACCACCGGCTTTCTTGATGATCTTCTTAGCAACCTTCACTGTTGTCGGACCATCAAGCGATTCCTTGGCCATCTCTGTGCAAACTTCACCCTCCAACCTATCAGAAAACTTGAACTTTTTCCCCGCGAATTCGCTCTTCAAAGAGTTCACAGTCGTGGTACCCACGCCGAGACCCCTTTTTCCCCGGTTCGCCCCATCATGGGCTGCAAGTGCGAGTCGCTCTTGATCAGCTTCGTCAAAGCCTCGTTTGCGCCTGTCCGCTTCGGCGTCCTTTTCTTGCGTCCCATTTCCATGGTATCCCGATGGGATGAATCCGACTGCCCATCCCCACCAATCTTGAGGGGGTGGAGGGATCGTGTGAGGTGACTTTGTAACGAGATCTGTAGTCTTGGGTGGCAACGTCGGCGACAATATCTTCTTTCTCTTTTCCTCGCGTTTTTCGCGTTTCCGCTTCTTCTCTTCTTTGCTTTGCCTCTGCTCAGGGTTGCTTTCGACCGCTTTGGCTTCTACAGCGTTATGTTCTCCACTGCTGTACATGGGTGTAGGAGCGGCTGAGAATCCTCCGATACCGCCCAAAATAGCGTTTAAGTCCGTTGAAGAATAGTTTTTAACCATTTTCTGCGACTCTCTCTTCTGGTATCTACCCTGA
>JACLAB010001286.1_pt1 | contig 31380 bp, 22 predicted proteins | sample 8027921 | NCBI WGS metagenome assembly JACLAB01 (sample SAMN15725117, study PRJNA655200) | protist metagenome | isolation source: fluorescence activated cell sorting (FACS) single amplified genomes of... | place: USA: West Boothbay Harbor, Gulf of Maine | collected 2000-07-19 | reverse complement strand
TTCGAAATGAGGCGTGAGATTAAAATCCCGAACAATGGTAGGAAGGACAAGTCGACAAGGTCAATGCTGGTATCATCTCTCTTCAGGAAAGCTATTTCCATCACTCTGCTACGTGGATCGCATAGTCTTCTTATGAAGCATCACTTGGTAATGTTGAAACTGCTAGAAAGCTCCTGATTGAGGGCATAAGCATATTTCTCAATTCTAAGAATGTGGTATGGTTTCATTCGAGCCTTGGAAATATAGCGTGTCAGCAGGAAGACATACTAACTGCGCGAGCGTGTTACGAAAGAGCACCACTGACCACGTCCTCTACTAAAAAAACTGCCTTTGCTGCTGGAGTATGCAAGAAAAATCAATAGAAAAGAACAAGCTAGAAAGCCGTATGAAAAATGTTTGGAAAGATTTCTAAACAATGAACGAGTTTGGAGGCGCATATTGCCTTTGAAAAGAATAATCGAAACTATACACGAAAAGATAACAACCGAAGCAGGGGAAAACGATACAATCCTGTTGATTATCTGCGAATCAAGAATTAACTTGAGAGAAAAAAAGAATTATTACATCAACAGAAGTAAGAGAAAGTAGTGACCACATTGCACGTTAAAAACGTTTAATAGATTATTTTTTCGCCCTCTAACCCCCCTGTTTCTCCTGTAATCACCATGGCAAAGCCAGAGCAGTACTCGAAAGATGAGGAGTCTAAGAATGGCATGGCCTCCTTGAATGAGCGTCTCACAAGAGATCTGCACTCCGCTGTGCTGCAAATTGATGACTACACCGTCTTGTCCGAGAAGTGGAAGGAAATGGTTGCGTCTTTATCACGTATGGCTACAGTTTCTGAGATGGAAAGTAAGCTGCCTCAGGCAAAGGATGGTGCTACATTATGGGAGACGGATGAACAGGCTGTGCGATTTATATTAGAGGATGGCAAATTGAATGTCTGTATGCGTTCAATGGTACAATATAAACGATATATGCGTGAAACGAACGTGAAGGGAGCAAGCGAAGAATTGGAAATATTGGAAAACAAAACATTATGCATTGAATTTGAGAAAAGTTTAGGGACAATATTGCATAGCTCATGGTTGCATATTGAAGGGATTCAAACAACAGATTTGCCTTTCCTCATTGAACATATTAGTGAGGTATTGTCATATGCTATAGAGAATACTGCCATTATCATTGCTTTAGAGAGCGAAAGCAATTTATTGCGATCCCAGGAAATACAAGTTTTGTTGTATATCGGCTTAATAGTGAGGCAATTGGAATCAATAAGAGAAGAAAGGGTCATGCCTTTTCTTAGACAACGAAATATTTTCATGCTTTCCATTAAATTTCTATTATGCTCCTATGATTTGATCAAGAACGAAGATATAAAATTGAAAATATTAACATCGCTTAGTGTTATAGTTGAAACGGAGGATTTCTCCACATATATTGATAAATACATGTCGCAAGAAGCCAATGATGTTGATGTCCTTACTAATTTTAAAAAGAGTGTGCTCGCGCCTATGCAATCTTCATTGCCACGCGAGAAAAGAGCACAACTTCGTCCTCTTAGTGATACTATAGATAAAGCTAAAAGATCTATAGGGGGAGGGGGAAAATCTATGAGGAAGTAGAAGCGTCAAAAAAAATTAGAGTGCATTTATTGAAATTCAACTTGCTAACGAAGAGTAATTTCTCAAATATAAGCTTTGAATTGAATACTAAAGTTGGTATTTCTTTCCTGTCTTCTTTCCTGTCTTCTTTCCCCCCTTATTTTGAGCAGCTTCCTCTCTGACTAATTCAGCTGCAAAATGTTCTGCTTTCTGTTCATCACTCATCCCCTTTAACTTTTTCGTATCTCTATTTTTTTCAACTGTTTTAGAAGAATTTGTGTTATTTCCAGTACTAGCGCTATCGATACTTTCTGATTTTTTCGCAGGAGATGTTACCATGATATTGTCATCATCATCTTCTTCCTGCTGTTCTTTCGATTTTCCTTTCGTTACTTCTCCATCAGCTCCTACGCCCCTACTCTTATTTGCTTCTGCTTTATTTTGTACTAAATAATATTGATTGGCTTGTTGCCAAATACTTTGCTCCCATCCAGGCACAAGTAGCTTTGCTTCTCGTTGTACTTCTGGGAATTCTACATCAAAAAATGCTTTCATATGCTTAAATCTTTCATACATAGCATCAGTGATCATACCTTTTTTATACAATCTATCTGCACTAGGCGCACCATTCTGAAGTTCGTGCAAAAGAGGAATAGATCTATAGCATCTTTGCATGAGCTTCTGTTTTAGTTTTCTAATATCTTCAGGGTTTTCTCGATTGGCTCCTTTCTCGAATTCGATGTATTCTTTACGCGCCGGCGGAGGTGCAAATGCTTCTGTTTCCTCTTTACCACTAAATCTGTTGTCATATTCATAACAAATGTAGGACATGAACAAGTGTTAGATAAATTTACTTGCCATTATATTATGACGAAATCAGGGAGAAACTGAAGACGCACACGGTCAAACGGAATAAAGAAAGGCAAGCACCATTGCAAACGAAAAAATAATACACTTACTCTCCTACGTCAAATGTTTCCTTCTTTCCCTTGCTGTTGTAGAAAAGGCTTCCTAAAATGACGATAGCTATTGCCGCCCCTAGTATAATCGCTGCCCACATGCTGTCTGATCCACTCTCCATTGGATTTTCCGAATCTGAACCACTAAAATCCTCATCGTTCAGAGGAGGAACTGTCTCGCCACTATTTTTGTACATAGCTTTCTGTAGAATAAGCTTTTAGGTTTTCAGCCGTGCCACTTTAACCCTTAACCGCTAAAAACGTGCGTTATATCGCCAGAAAATAGAATAAGAGGGAATTTGTCATGTTTTCCAGGCTTCCTAGAATAAGCCTGTCGAAATTGTCTGGCATCAAGGGTTCATGCTTAAAATTTCATAGGAATTTGTCTTCCTCTAACGACAGGGGGGCGTACGATCCCAAGGTTTTGAGAAATGTCGCTATCATAGCCCATGTTGATCACGGCAAGACGACACTAATGGACAAGTTGTTGGAGAAATGCGGCTCACAGGACATTGTCGAGCGTGCAATGGATTCTAATGTCCACGAGATGGAGAGAGGCATTACAATTATGTCCAAGTACACTCGACTTTACTATGGTAATAACATTTTGCATGTAGTTGATACTCCAGGTCACGCTGATTTTGGTGGTGAAGTTGAAAGAATTTTAAGTATGGTGGATGGTGTTGTATTGTTGGTAGATGCTAGTGAGGGTCCTATGTCACAAACGAAATTTGTATTGTCAAAAGCCCTTGCAGCGAACAAAAAGGCAATTGTAGTATTGAACAAAGTTGATCGTGAAGGTCATAGAGCTGAAGAAGTTGAAAGTGAAATTTTCGATTTGTTTTGTGCTCTCTCTGATAATGAGGATTTATTGGAATATCCTCTATTATATGCTTCGGCTAAACAGGGGTGGGTAACTGAAACATTGGAAGAAGTACCTGGCAAAAATGGTGTTGTTCCTTTATTAGATGCTATTATAAAGCATGTTCCTTCAAGTACGTCTGAAGATGTATTAAAATCTCCTTTCGCGCTGGCAGTCAATACTATACAGGGAGATAACCATTTAGGTAGAATTGTCACGGGCAAAGTAGAATCTGGGACGATAAAATTAGGCGACAAAATGAAAATATTGGGATCTGATGGGCAACAAAAAGGAGGAGATTGTAAAGTAACTAAATTATTTTATCTGGAAGGATTAGAAAGAGTAGATGTAGAAGTAGCACGTGCAGGTGAAATTGTTTCTATTGCTGGTTCCAGTGCAGGCGTATCAGATACCGTTTGTGCATTAACAATGGATTCTCCTGTGGAAACAATTCCTATTTCACCGCCAGTTATTTCCATGACATTTGGACCGAACGATAGTCCTCTTGCTGGTAGAGACGGCAAAAAATTAACATCTAATATGATCAAGGATAGACTAGTAAAAGAAATAGAGAATAATGTAACCCTTCAGCTGCAACCAGCAAGTGACACCGAATCTATCAATGTGCAAGGCCGTGGTGAACTTCAAATTGGCATTTTGGTAGAAAGTATGCGGCGCGAAGGATTTGAATTAACAGTATCACCCCCATCTGTACTAGGTGTAGAGGGAAAAGATGGTAAAATTGAAGAGCCTTTTGAAGAAGTTGTAGTTGATGTTGATCCAGATTTACAGGGTTTGGTTATAGATAGTATGTCAAATCGTAAAGGTAACATGATAGAATTTAAGGATGTAGGTACACGTTCTAGATTAACATTTTCTGTGCCAAGTAGAGGATTAATGGGGTTCAGACATGAAATTATGAGTGCAACAAGAGGAAATGCAACGGTAAACAGCTCTTTCAGCCACTACGGTAAAGTCAACAAATCTGATTTTATTGGTTTACAGAAAGGTAAATTAGTTAGTATGGAGACAGGAAAAACTACCGGATACGCATTAACAATGGTCGAAGAGAGAGGTTCCTTATTTGTAGGTGTTGGGGAAGATGTTTACGAAGGTATGGTCTTAGGGGAATGTTCGCGATCTGGGGAACTCGATGTCAATCCGTGCCGCGCGAAGAAACTTACGAATATTCGAACAACTGGCGCCGAAGAAAAAGTCAATCTTTCTCCACCTCGTATCATGAACACCGAAGAAATGATTTCTTACATGGACGAAGACGAAGTCATTGAAGTAACCCCGACAGCCATTAGATTGCGAAAAAAGATTTTGGCTCCTGGTCCCAGGGCACGCGCGAATAAGTCAAAAAAGGCTCAGAAGGAGTGATAACATCATTCTCAGAGGACATTTTTGAAATGAAAGAGTGGAGATAAAATCTTGACAAATTTTTTATAGTATCAACCTTTAAATATTTATATTTGTCTGATAAAATACAAAAATTAATTTTATGATTTACACCTTTTAAAATTATAAACGCCGACCAACGGTTGACGGTACAATCATCAAAAGATTTGCACCATTAAGTTAGGCAAAATCAACTGATTGTCCAATTTTCTCCATCTCAGAAAAGATGGTGGAGGACAGCCTCGAACAGGGACAACCCTATCTCAGTAGAGACAGAGGAGTTGGGGCCATCCAGGGGATGTGCCCGCAAACCTAATCGAAGCGGAACGAGACCAAATCCGGGTTCTGATGCACCCAGATTGTACAATCTAAGCTCTGTTTGAAGACGCTGATTTTCGCTTTCGGAGCTTACGTCATCCGATGGTTACAGAATCAATATTCAGCAGTCAGAAGAGTTTCCAAACTATGCTTAATACTTCTTACGATAAAAGAAATCTGTGATTCAAGGGTGTATTGCACGTTTATATATGAATAAAATGCAAACATGCTTTTAGCACTCTTTTCTATCTCCCTTTGCTATAATAACTCTGTCAGACACACAAGGTGCACGCAGGCCTTTCAATTTTATTCACGAGTCATCTATTATTTTGTATAATTTTGAAATATGGGAGATGTTGCCCAGATTCTTGGTGTGGAGCTAAAGACAGCTTTGTCTGCTGGCGAAACAGCTGCGGCGATATTAGCTGGTTCTAGTGCCCCCATACCAGCGCGCAAGATGAAAAAGCCAAAAGGGATGAGCAGGGAGGTGTTTGATCTGATGGGACCTGATGGTCTTGTTCCTGCGATAGAGTCTTCTACGAAAGGAAAATCCAGTGCTGGTTTCAAAGATAAGCGAATTAGTTCGACGAAAGGAAAGTGGGTATGGGCGCCATTTAAGAACTCCGCTAGAAGTGATGAACAAGTTTCTCATCATTGGCAAAAAGCAGATGTGCAATATCATGACTATCCTTGGGCTCGATTCAATGTAAAATTAGATGTTTTAAATCCCAAGTATACGGACGAGGAATACGCTAATGTGCTCACATCGAGTACTTGGACGCGTTCAGAAACGGACCATCTTATGTACATTGCGTATAAATATGATTTGCGTTGGCCTGTTATTACTGACAGGTATACTCTGCTTCCTCCCCGCTGTACTGAAGATTTGCAGAATAGATATCTTAATGTTGTGTCCAAGGTGCGCGCAGCGAGAGCATCAAATAGTTCAAGTACACAACCAATGAACATTGGCATGAATTTGCAATACGAGCGCAATCGTAGAATTCAGCAAGAATATGCTCTACGTCGTACAAAAGAGGAGCAAGTAGAAGTTACCAAATTGAAAGAACAGCTCAAGACTGTTGAATCGGTACTTCGAAAGCATAAAAAAATGCCAGTTAAGGCAGAGCAGTTAAGCGATAGCAACACTGAATCAGGAGGATTGGGGAGATCTACTGGTAGGGGTGGTAGCATAGTAGCAGGAAGTGTAAATAAAGCCGCAGGAGGTGTCCAAATAAAAGCTGAAGCTCCGCCCCCCGAGATCAAATTGCATCAGCCTACTTTGGGCCCTGGTCGTCCATCCCTTCAAACACTCAGATTAAGTGTTCCAGATCAGCCTGGGACGTTATCTACGACCCTACTACGTAAAATGGTAAGCCTTCTCAAAGATCTTGGTGTGCCTGAAAGGCCTATTGCTACAAGATCAGTATGTGATTCTATGGACACTGTGCGTAAGCAAGCGATCACTCTTCTATCTTTGCAAAATTCTATCACAAAGAGAGAAAGAGAGATCGCATCGCTTCGTACTCGTGCTTCATCAAGAACAGTTTCTGGGAGTAAGCAAAAAGCGGGATCCTCAAGTAGTGCGGCTAACATGGGATCAAGTTCCGCTCTAGGTGCCGGTGCTATGCCTGGAGGGGCAAGCAGAGTTATAGGAACAGGGACAACAGCACTACTTTCGCAACATGGAGGACCAAGTATGGTAGGTGCTTCTGGAAATGCTCTATCCACTGGAGTGTCAGGGACTGCACCCACGGTCGTTTTCCAAGGTGTAGGTGTTGTTCCCGATGTTCTTTTACGAAACCAGCATGTCAATCAAAAGAGTGGACAAAAGAAGCAACCTACTAAAAGAAAACAGGAGCCGATATCAGCAATCCATGGCAGTGTGGTTATAAAATCGGAACGTGGTGGCAGCAGTCTGGAGCTAGAAAATCCTTCCAAGCGTCGTAAATAAATGTCAAATCTTTTTGTATACTGGTAATCTCTTTAACAAACAATATAAACAAAACCCACACACATAAAAACAATATTGATCAGTATAATCCAGGGATCATGCGGCTCCAGCCCCTTCTTCTATTTTTCATCGTTTGTTCTGGAAAATTTTCACTATACCATCTCCAATGTTCCTCAGATACAGTCATTAAATTCACGATAACCCACATACACATACACGTAGAAGATATGCTGTAAGACTGCAATGTCCATAAACATAAATATAAGCCGCACTCAGCAGTATAATGTGGGCAGCAAACTGTATCAAACCCAAATCCGTGCGGGAATGCGTAACCTCCTTGTGCGCTTTTTACCGGAACGCTTTTCTCCTTCTTCCATTGGAATAGCCGGTAATGGAAGTAGAATTGGCAGATATTACACACCAGAAATAGTATTACCACAATAACTTGAAAAGCAGCTCTGAAATTATTTACCGCGGAAGTACTTTGACAAACCAAAGTCAAAGTGACAGGAACCATTAGATAATGTACAACACCCACCCCATAACCAAATATATGCACTTCCGCGGAGCCATATTCAGTTACAAAATAGCACTCCAGAAGACGTCTCATGACATGGACGAGAAAGAGTTGCAGTGAAATCCCACTACAGTGGCGTTTCATAATAAAAATTGTAACCACAACTCCAATCAGGTACATATGTCGAAAATATGACTTAGGTACGCACATTCCAGATAAATATATCAATAATGGATCAATCACCGCATCACGACCCTTTCTTGCAGAATGGATCTCGGGACCCTTTACGGCTTTTGTCTTCCCATGTTTTGAGACAAACTGTAGCACAGGGAACGCCTTGACAAGCGCAGAGCAGAGCGATAGAGTGAGCCAACCATAACCTAGAACCACATCATGAGACATAATTCAGAGTGTCTTTTTCGAAGCCTTAAAAAAAAACGAAACCTCGGGCGGAACAAGCTAAAGAATAGCCAGAGATAACTAAATTGATTGTGTTCAAGCGTGTATTTCAGACACCCACCTGTGGTAATTGGTTTTCAGTATCATATCATTGCACCAAACTGTAGCAATCATCGAATCGAATGGAATCCACTAGAATTAGCAGTGATTTCATGACTGCTGCTTTGAAGCAGCATTTCGCTGATTTGAACGCTCGGCTTCAGGTTCAGGAGTGTGTGGATAGGTTGTGCAGCAGTGTTGAGACGATAAGTAATGAAGCTCAGTTGCAGCTGACAAAGAAACAGCTCAATGTTGCGATGAGGATGACAAAACATTTTGCAAGTAGAATCGAGGATTTACAAGCAAAAAATTCGACCTTAGAGCATAAAATGCTTGAGATAAAGGATAATGCAAAGATAGTGAAAGAAAAACTAGCAATTGATATCAGTCAGGTGTTGATCGAGAGTAGACGAGCGCAGAAAATCCAGGAGACAGTGAAAACTTTAAAGTCTCAGATCAAAGAACAAAAAGGATATATAGCAACTTTAAAAGGCACAGAAGAAGAGTATAAGGCACAAATACAATATTTGCACGGGCAAGAAAAAAAGAGTGAGATGACAGGAGGAGGGGATGAATTAGAATCATATTTCTCATCTATACAGGTAGAGAAAGAGGATACTACGAAAGAGGAGAAAGCGCCAAAAAACATCAATCCCAGTTGGGAAATGAAAGAAAACACTTCAACAGAAATAATTGCTACGCTGGAAGACAAGAAATTTATATCAATAAATTCTTCTACATCAGCGAATGGCATTGATGAAGCTTCTGTGAATTCGGAAGGAGAAAAAGAGGAAAAGGGGGGAAAAGAAACTTCCTCACCCTTTCAAGCTATTCAGAGCGAATCAGATTCTTTGCGAAATAGTGATAAAGACACTGTACTTGCTTCATCAGATATGAAATGTCTTTTACGTGATGTTGAGGATGTTGAACTGTTACATGTCTTCTCTTTTCTGGAGACTGCCGAGGTATTGTCAGCCGCACAAGCAAACCGGTTTGTGTTCCAAAGAGTAGATGAGTTGTTTGGACTAGATAGCAAGATTACGTGTCCTAATTGGGCCCTTAGAATTCCTTCGTCTTTGGAAGACACTGAATCAAAAAATGAGGATGATGCGCTAAAAGAACTTGATGATTTACTAAATAATAGTACACGTGCTTCCAATGACAGTTTACCGGGAAAAAAACAGGTTTCCGAGAAAAATGAGGAAGAGGGGTCTGGTGGGGTTGCTAATTTCTTAACCTCATTTACTGCTTCGATTGCTAGTCATATAAAACCAACAGCTGTTCTGGCAGAGATTGACCCCGAGACATCAATTTTACCGGAGAGTGTATTGGAATTGTTGGGTTTAAAGCTCACTGCAGCGGAAATGACAGCGATAAAAGGATTAAACGACAAAGCACAAAGTCATCTTAGGAGAACAGAAGAAATTGAACACGAAAAAGATGATGTTCAGGCACGCCTTGTTAATGCAGAAACTGTGAGGGATTTCCTCGTATCGAAGCTAAAATCAGCTGAAATGGCATTGAAAGCTTCGTTGAAGGAATGCGCACAGTATAGAAGGCAAGCTGCAGCCGATAGTGAAGTTATCAGCTTTCTTGACTTAAAAAGCCAAGAACTGGAAGGAAGTGTACAAGAATCTGATTTTAAGCGACAACAGCTTCAGGCGGCTTTAAACTTAGCACAAGGTAGTAGTGCTCATGCTGAAAGATCATTACGCTCCGAATTATTGTCCACAAAGAACCGTCTGGAAGAAGGAGAATCTTCGTTCAAAAGCCAAAAGAAACTACTAGTCAAAGAAGTCAAGAATTTGCGTGCAACAGTGGAACGACTATCAGATGAAAAAAATATCTTGATTGCTCAACTGTCACAAGTGAGAATAGCACTTGGAGAAAATTTAGAAGTTCGTAGGAAAAAAAATGGCAATGTACAAATGGGTAATGAATGTGAATTTATATAAATAATAGTTCAATTTGTAAACGACTTTTCCTGCCGTTTTACATATAGCAATTTATTGGAAAAATTACCTGCAGGACAAGCAAAGATACTTCATCTTGCTCTTGTAGATCTTGATAGAAACTATACCTTCGGAGTAGCTGCAATTGCATTTGTTAATGTCCGCATTAGAAGGCAAGGGGAATGAGTAATGGATGTCTCCATTAAGAGCTTTATTTGTGGAAATAGTGATATCATCTTTGTGCATTTCCTGTACAGTTACGACCCTATTGTGGTAGCAAGGATCGAGCGCAGTGTTGCTAGCTTGCACAATCTCAACTGTTGGTGAAGAGATTCGCTCCACTTGCTGCTCGCTTGCAGATGGTGGCGCGGCAGGATTGTGAGTTATAGGCTCTGTGTAGACCTCCAAAGTATCAGGACCAATGCGAACTCCAATTTCACGTGGGACTGCATTAGAAAGCTCGAATCTCGCCAAATAGCAATCATCAATCTCCTGCAAGAAAACCCGGGGAGGGTGACGATGACTACTCTCTTCTTTGCTCTCCTGGTGCATACCCGCTTCATTGATGATGTCTGTAACTTTCTCTTTCGTCTGGTCTTCTTTTTCGTCTCTTCCCAAATCCCCGTTGGAGCGATTAGAGAGCAAAGCGTGGGTGTCTTCTGAATACAGAGGCATTCTCATCGTCGGACTCTCTGTTCCAGCTTCTTCGTCATCTCTTCGTAATCTTCCCAAATCCTCGTTGGAGCGATTAGGGAGCAAGGAATGGGTGTCTTCTGAATACAGAGGCACTCTTGGAGTAAAGATTTTTCGCACAGCTTCCTTTTTATTCATCTTTGGATAAAAAAAATGTATGAAGTCAATTATTGTCGAAAAATGGAAAAAAATGTTTTTTTCCGATATTCCGAAAAACAAAGATATTTAGGAAATCGAAAAACTGAGTTACAGAGCTTTTAACCTAAAGACGGCTACTTATTTTCGTAACAATTACAAATAGGTACGATAGAATTTTCTGATGGATTAATATTGGTGTTTGAGGGCTCTTTATTCACTAACCATTCCTCTCTCGAACCTTGAATCAATATCACTAACAATCTGGACTGTCTATAGGTGACTTCCACTGTAGTACCATAAAATATGAGTTCTTATGCTGATGAAGATACTTGTGCGGTTTCTGATGAGTTTGAGAAGCCTCACACCAGCGTGGCGCGAATAAAGTTCCCTGCTGCGCGCCAAGCCCAGATCGTGAAAGGTTGCATGGAGGTGGACGAGGAGCTGCAGCCTCAAAGGGTTTCTAAACTGTTTCGCATAGAGAATTCTAACATCCTGGTGGTAAGTTTTGCTGCTTGCGACTTGAAGATGTTGAGAGTGGCCCTATCCTCATTCTTTGATATGATTACCGTATCATGTAAAACATTACTGGAGTTTGATGAGAATTATACCTCGAAATGATGATGTCAAGACAAGAGAAGAATATATATTGCATACTTGTGAGTAATACTGTAAACAAACTATTTTCAATGCTTACAAATATTACTATACTCATTTACACTATCAAAACTCTTCAGAAAAAATATTGAGAATATTTTATTGTTTATTGCCCTTTATTCAAGGGCTGTATATCTAACTCGATTTGTACCCCGTTGGTACTTAAAGCTTGTTCTTGAATGATATTAACGGTCTTTTTAACTACTTCGTCCCAAAATTCGTTTTTATTTGCTGCTACAGCATTATTCGTTCGTTGTACTGTTCCAGATTGTAGTGCTCTCACAAAGCAAGATAATAAATCATGTCTTTGTGAATGCACGAGCCAATGCGTATAATCAAATGTATATTGAACCTGTATCATTGATGGGTTATCATTGGCTGCGACAAACTCCCGTACTGCACGAGTAAGGTTCAATTTCGTAATACCCTCCCAAGGAAATGCATCATCTCCAAACTTGGCATGTGATGTTTTCGGAAATTCTTCAATCTTGGCTGCTACTTTTCTCTTTTTTCGCCCTCTTTCTTTTTCCATGGAATCTTCCTCAAGGCAATGTTGGTTTAGTTCATCAACATGCAACTCCTCATGCATTGGGAAGAGTGGGAAAAAGTCACTAGACACTTCTCCTTCCAAACACAAATGTTCTTGATGATGTCTTCCATTCCCATCTTGAGCAGGAGCTACAAAATCTTGAGAAGACATTAAACTACCTTCAAGTGCAGTATTTAGGAGGGTTGTATGACTTCTTCTTTCTGTACACTTTCTCAGTCCTTCTTCCTCTTTATCATCGTTATTGCCATCGATGATATAAACATGTTGTGTTGGGCGATTGTTCGATTCAATGTCAGTAAGGTTCGCGTAACCACCAGTTGAATTACTGCTGGAACCTTGGCGGCTGTCAGAGTTTCTTTCGCCCCCTCTCTGCTTTAAAAACATTCTTTGAGCATACAAATGCTCGCTTATGAGATCTATAGGCATCCTACCATCAGTGCCTTGTATTGCTAACGAAGCATCGATACGCGGTTGATGAGCTCTTTTATTTCCCAAGCGAAGTTCTACACTTCCTTGGTGCACTCCATTTCTGTAAAAATCATACGAAGCTGCTTTTGATTTATCTGTACGACTCCGATGTTTTGAGTTTTCTTGTAAGCTAAATTCTTTCTTCCAAATTTGTAGTAGATGTTTTTTCTCTAATTCTTGAGATAGAGCACCTAATATTTCCTCCTGAGATGTAGTCGCTTTGAAATTTGAAGGGGAACATGATGGTGGCATATGAACGCTATGTTGCTGTATCTGTAGATTTTCTCGAACAGAGGGAAGTTTATCATCTGGTTGTCGCACTTCTATGCTGTATTTATCTTTATCTGTGGTAGCTAGTGTTACTGCTGCATTGACAGGGAATGAGAAATACTGATTCAGCTGTTTTGTTCCTCGTGCATAAGCTTCCCCTTTTAAATTTCTTCTACTAGACTCCAACAAGTCCCGTACGAATGTCGAATTTTCATCGAAAAAAAAGCTTGACTTCGAAAGCAATGAAGCATGGTCTCGGAGAAGCACAGCCTCATTATCTGTATGTATTTCACCACACTGAGCACCCACACCTCTCAGATCATCTATCGCAATATTATGCTTTTTAACCAAGTCATCGTACAAAGTTGACAAAGCATTTAGAATATGATCCTCAAATGGGTTTTTTATTGGGGCTGAACGGAAAGAATGGCTCTTGGAAAACGAGTAACACTTACCATGTCCCATACTCTTACCTTTTCTCAATCTAGCTTCTGGGTGACGTTGCATGATTTTGATTGTAACTATTCCGACACTTGTAAAGCAGCCAGATAAAAGCCTTCGCTTTAATTCTCCGCTCACAGCCTTAAGAAATTTCTTTACAGATGATGCAGTCGAAAATCGTATACCCCAGGTGACGTCTAGTCCTATACTTTTTTGAGGTCGGAGTGGGACTAATGGGCGTTCATCCCTACCATGACTTAATTCATACAAGCGAGATAGAAAATTATCACTTATTATACTCGATTTATGTCCACTGAATTGTTCTTTAAATTCTGAAAGAGAAAATCGTTGCACATCTGCACATGCATTGAAATTCCGCTCAGATAAAACTTTAGCAGCTTTATACCCTACAGAGGGTATTTCTTTGAGTGGAAGACGCGAAACTTCATTTGCGATAGCCTCATCTTTAGAAATCCCAGATGAATTGGTGCTCTCCACTGGGGTAGCACCGCTGAGACTTACCTCATCTTTTTTTCCTTCTGTCCTCGGTTCACCGCTTTCTTGAAATTTGTACCACCCTGGTCCAGGAGGTTTTGCTTGTATAGTTGCGAGTCGAGCGAGAAGCTTTGATCTCCCAATCCCTATGGAAATTGGACACCCTGTTCCTTCGTAGACAAGTCGTTGGAGATCTTGGGCTGCTTGTACACCATTACTCCCAGCTGGAAGCTCTAGATAAGCTTCATCTACACTTACTAGCTCACACAAACTACAAGTTGATAGCATTTTTTCGTTTTCACCGCTTTCTCCAACAAATGTCTCTGCCCCAAAACCCAATAATATTTCATAAACCTGTTTTGACACGCGTTCATACAGGGCAAAATCATACTCAAGTACTTCCAACTCGGGACACAATTCCTTTGCCGATGTCATCCACATTCCATTTTCTACATTTTTTCTACGCGCACTGTAATTACAACTAGATATCTCAGACGTAGATGCTGCTGTATCAGCATTACCGGAATGTGCAACAGCAATCGGAATAACTATTTCTTCATTATGTCTATTATCACCAAGAGGATATAGACGTTCCTGCTTATTTGGTTTGTCCCTTATCAGAGCACTGACAAAAAAACAATCCATATCCGCATGTAATACAACCCTTTCCCCGTCTCCCTTTACGTCCTTATTAGACAACAGCCAACGTGGTATATGTTCCTCTTCATCACCACTAGATATGTTTTCTTGTTTGCGCCTCTTGACCATTTCACCATAAACGCAAAAAGCTCTATCTCGCCAAGACCCGATAAAATGTAACCGAGATTTAGCTAAGTATTGCTCCAAAAATTTATATGGCTCCTTTTCTACACTCAAGCTAGCGTTGCTGCTGTCACTCTTATCAATTATCTTAATCCGATGATGCTCTTTAAACATTTTTCGCACATCACTACCATTCTTTCTGCGAAATGGAGAGAAATCACTCTCCGGTAAGCGTTCCTTTGCTTCGATAGATTTTATGATCCATTCTTGTGTTACATATTCATGTCTTTTTCTCTTCTCAACTACTTTCCGCTCATCCTCTCTCTTCAGTTGTTGATTATTAAAGTTATTACACACGAAGTGAGTTATGGTTGGCATGCCCCGAAAAGATTCACAATTTCCACCATGTATCCGAAATAATCTTTTTAACTCCTCACTCGGTGGATCTGTTTCTCCGTTTATGTAAATGTAACACTCTTCAAAGATTCTGCTTGTCACATCACGCGAATTGTCCCATTGAGCATTCTCGGATTGACGAAGTTTAAGATTCTTGTGAGCCAAATAAGTGCGATTCTCACCATCATGAGATGCACCAATTTCCAAACTTCCATCAACCCCACGCAATTGGTCACGGAACGTGAGTGCCTTAGCTGTGTGTGCTGTGTTCGTTTCTGGTGAAATTGGGGGTGACATAGGCACTAAATATTGCTTTTTTAGACTACCGTTATCATAGTGTCATAGCTCTTTTACACCCTGAATTGCCAAAAAATCGGAAAAATAATAAAAAATGCAACTGGCTTTGTTTTTGCTTTGAAGTCAATTTCTGGCGATTACAAGATTCTTAAACAAGCTAACGAGCATATATTTACATAATGTAGTTACCTTGATATGTTGAAAGCTCTTAAGAATGTATGGGATAACATCAAGGATGTTCTCGTGGGCAAGAAGATTCATATACTTGGTGGTCGAATCGATTGGCCAGAGCCCCCAACTTTGTGTTATCCTGGCAAGCTTACAAAGGAGCATTTTGACGCGAAGTGCTCTATTCCTGGAGTATTCGAGTTTGACCCAGGACCTGGTGGTAATCTTAGTGTAGGGGAGCACCAGTTGATTGCAACATTCTTACCGGAGGATCCGGAGTACCCCGTCTTACATAAAGTGCATCACATCACAGTCGAGCGAGCTTATCCCCATGTAACTTGGAAAGTGCCAATTCAAATTAACGAAGGGACGCCTTTGAGTCGCAAGCAGCTCAATGCTGCTTGTATTAATCTTCCTGGGGGTGAGTACATCTACAACCCCGCTCAAAAGTCCAAGTTAACTATTGGTACTCATGTGCTGTCATGTGAATATATACCCGAACATGAATACAGCAAAAATTATTGCCCGGTGCTGTTAAAAGTGGAGATCAAGGTGGTTCCTATGATTCAGCCTAAAATGATATGGGGGCCTATATTTCCGCCTCTGGAATATGGCACCCCACTTGGGCCCGATAATATTCTAAATGCGGTATGTCCAGGGTTTATAGGTAGGATCGAATACGATCCTCCGAAGGACACGGTGTTACAAGCGGGGCTTAAACAGTTGGTGAAAGCAACATTCATACCTGAGAACAGAAACGAGTTTAAGACGGCAGTGATGGAACTTTTTGTTGATGTGCAGCGGGCCACGCCAGTAGTATTATGGCCTTCACCTTCTTCAGTGTACGCTGGCACAGAGCTTTCTGAAGATTTTCTTCGGGCATCGAATGATCTTACGCCAAGTACCCATGCAATCTACAATTATGTTCCACCCGCGGGCACGATTCTGGAGGCTGGTGAACAGGAGTTACGTGTCGAATTTACTCCTGATCCTAATCTCAGTTCCAATTATTGTAAGACGACATTAAGTGTACCATTTACAGTTATGCCAAAAAAAATCCCTATCATCGAGTGGTCAGAGTGCAATAGTGTGGATACGCCCATCGAGTGGCGTAATCTGCCTCCAATACAATATGGGCAAGAACTCTCACGAGGCAATGTGTTAACTGCTGTGTGTACTCACTTCTTGGAGCGTGGAGAACGAACAACTGACCTTACATTTGCTGGAATAATCACCTATGAACCCTCCTATGGGACGATTTTGTCGTCCGCTGAAGACGAGAGTGCAGAGAAAGGAGAATCTAAAGATAAGGGAGAAGAGGTAAAGGGGAGATATCACACTGTAACAGCTACATTCACACCCTATAATGAAGTTGAATTCGAAGAAGTGTCGATAAAAATGCGATTGCAAGTGAAAAGATGTACACTAGATTTAATATGGCCACAGCCAGTCCCTATGCTTAAAAACTTCGGACTTAGCGAGACGCAGCAGAATGCTGAACTGCGTTATCCAGTGGGAACTAGTAGTAGGGTGCGCACACATTGCAAGGCCCAGGATTTGGGTGAACTGACTTATGATCCCCCGCCTGATACCATTTTTCATGCTGGGGAGGAATTATTGACGGTAAAATTCACGCCTCATGCAAAGTGGAACAAGTTATTCACGCCTCGAACACAAGAGACGTGGTTAGAAGTGATCAGACCGGAACCTTTAATCGTTTGGCCTGAATTGGATACGATTTATTTGGGACACGAGTTGTCAGAAAAACAACTGAATGCAAATTGTACAGAAATAGAAGGAGGGAAGTATACATACGAACCACCACATGGCACCATTTTGAAACTAGGTGTGCACACTCTGCAGCTCAAATATGAATGTGAAGAACAATATAGACACGACTATGGCGATGTCGTCTTGACACGATCTCTCACAGTGATGGTGGCTAAATCGCCAACTGTATCTTGGCAACCTCCAAAACCCATCCCTTATAACACCCCTCTTACCCTGTTTCAACTGAATGCGACTTGCAATGTGAGGGCAGGATTCTTTCTGTATGATCCTCCACGGGGTGCTATTCTAGAAGCAGGAGAGACTCACGTATTAAAGGTCACATGGACCCCAAACGACAGACTCGAGTGGTTGCCTATCGTGAGGGAGGTTCCCATGCGCGTGTTCAAAGCTGACCCAGTATTAGTGTGGGAGGCACCCACCGAGTTCTACGCTGGCATGTCTCTTCAGAATATCCATTTAGGATGTTATCCCAAGGACCTTGCTCTTGCCAATGGAACAACTAAGTATAGTCCAGCAGCTGGGGCTGTGTTGCCAGCAGGTATACACACTCTGACATGCACTTTCGCGGTTGACAAGCCTTGGCGTAAACGCTACAATGATGTACGGAAACGGATAGAATTAATTGTACTACCTAAGGTTCTTCCTGATGTAGTATGGGAGAATTCTTCGAAATATCTTGACTGGGATGAAATCACATATGGAGTCCGATTGGGGAAGAGACAGTTGAATGCCCTTTGTGAAGTGGAGGGCACTATTGAGTACTCACCCCCTGCACACACGCTGCTCCAAGCTGGCGACTCTCATACTATTTCCGTAACATTCACACCTAAGAATAGAGACAAATATTTGATTAATACCATTACGAGAACGTTGTGTGTGAACAAAGCAACCCCAATAATAGTATGGGAACCCAAGCCATTGCCATTCCTGTATGTTGGAAAACCAATCACTCGTAAAACGTTGAATGCGTTTACCACCAGTCAGGATCCAGCTGACGACCGTCTCGTCGAAGGCAATTTAATTTACTGTCCCGAATTGCATGCTCCAGACTCGGGGTGTGGAGGAGAGGGGGGCGGGTGTGATGGGTGTACCAAACTGGCTGTTGATCGACACACCTTCACCGTGATATTTCAACCCACTGAAGGATTCGAGAAAAACTACACGTTTTCTTCAAAATTTATTTATTTTTCTGTCATTGAGATAGGTTCGCTATTCAAATTGCCAAAGCGATATACAGACCCTGAACCGCGTCCAGAGTACAGGGAGGACAGAGAATACTTGAATCGCCCACTGGAAGCCATAAATGGTGACGGCAAAAGGGACTTTTATCACAGTGAGGTGGACACGGTAGCACTCTCTGACAGAACCCGCATGCTCATAGAAAAGAAAGAGACTGCCGCGGAGGAACGAGCAAATATGCACTTAGAAAATAGAGCACAAGACCAATTATCGCGTCCAAACACGAGGAGTTAGAGACAAGAAAACAAGGAATGTTTGTAATTGTTGGATAAATTTGAATATACATTACAAGACCACTCATTAGAATCGGTATCAAAACTACTGTTATATTTAGGACAGTTTCTCACATGCCTGGACAATTTCCTCTTATCCCAATCCCGCTATTTATCAACAAATCCTACTCTCGCTTGGTTAATATGTGAGGTGCCATCAGCTTCATTACTTCATACATCGTGGCTCTTTCCTGCCCGAAAACTGCTTTTAGCTTTTCGTCAGGTACTATCACTCGCTTGCTATCTGGGTCCTGCAAGTTATTAACCTTGATATAAGCCCAAATTCCCTTCAGAGCCTCTTGACGAGTAGCAATAGAGCTGCCGACCACCGCCCCAAGCTCAGGACTCAAATTAAAGGCCGCTTGTAACGCCTTTGGCTTACCTTTGCTCGTACTAGCACATCTGTGCAAGGTCAGAAATATAGGACGTGATACGAGCATGTAAAGTTCCAACTACGTTTCTTCAGGAAGTCACCTATATACGGACCAGATTGAATAGTGACATCGAGGAAAGGAACAAGAAATAATGGTTAGTGACTTAAGAGAATACAGGCAGTAAAATTTGCGCATAATCAACTTTTAGACAGATTCCCCATAAATAGCTCGCCACTTGCTCGATAGATGTTGTTGAGCACCAAGTGAGAGTTGCTATCAAAATTTGAATTAGAGACACAGTTCGTCATGAAAAAAGCCCTAAAAACATCATTTTAGAGGCCTTGGAGTAGCCTAACATACCTGTTCTCAAGTAAGACTGAGCGAAATTGGCTGTCTTTAACGACAGGCTTTCGTGTTCTAGTGTCACGCCAACCGCGCGCGGTGACCTTCTCCTTTAAAAAGGCGGCATGCTCCGCAAAATCCAATCTGTAAGACGATGCAAGGGCCTTCTTCTTCTTGGTTGGTTTCAAAGGTCGTTCGTTTATTCCGAACCTGGTGCGGAAAACACCATATATGATGTTGTGAGTTCTTCCAAATTGGACCAAATTCCTACGTCTCATATCAGGAATTTCAGTGTAATCGCGCATGTAGATCATGGCAAGAGCACTTTGAGTGATGCTATTTTGCAGGAAACTGGCAATATATCGGAAGAAGATCGCAAAGGTGGTCAGGTTTGTGATACCCTTACTGTAGAGCGAGAGCGTGGAATTACCGTGAAAGCACAAACAGCTTCTATGATCTTCAGCGATACGCGAACGAATGAACTATATCTCTTCAATCTAATTGATACACCAGGACATATAGATTTTTCGTATGAGGTGTCAAGATCACTCGCTTCTTGTCAAGGTGCTCTCTTGCTTGTGGATAGCACACAAAGCATTCAGGCCCAAACCCTGGCTACACACGGAAAAGCGAAATCTCTTGGATTAGGAATTATACCTGTAGTCACAAAAATTGATCTGCCCGGGGCTCTCATTGACGAGACAGCGTTGGCAATGTCAGCAGCATTTGATTTTTGTCCATCTGAAGTAATTATGACAAGCGCTAAGAATAAGATGGGAGTTCGTGAAGTGCTGGAAGCAATAGTAGATAGATTACCTTATCCAGGAAAAAGGGCAGAAAGAGAAAGAATTGGAGAGATTGAATTGCTCGGGGAAGCGGATGATAAATTCCTTGGTCGTGTTGTGGACTCTTGGTTTGATGAGCATAGAGGCGTTGTGAGTTTAATTCAAGCAGTATCAGGAACGATAACGGAAAACCAGAAAGTAACAAATTATGCGAGCGCGAAAGAGACCAAGGATATAGATCCCCATGGACGTACGGAATTTAGTGTACAGGATATAGGTTTATTAACACCACATGCGTTACGCACAAAATCACTCCGTGCTGGGCAAGTTGGGTATGTAATAGCGGGATTGAGATCTACAAGACAAGCACGATTAGGTGATACCATGTTCATACCATCTCAACATGGTCGCAAAATGGGAGCAAAATCAAATAGTATTTCCCCTTTGCCTGGATATGAGACTGCTAAACCAATGCTATTTGCGTCTGTTTTTCCGGTAGATACCGATCAAGTAGATTCTCTGTATGCAGCTGTCGATAGATTGGCTCTAAATGATAGTAGTTTAAGTATTACGAAGGATCAAAGTTCATCTTTAGGTGCAGGTCTGCGTTGTGGGTTTTTAGGCTTTCTGCACATGGAAGTATTCAACCAAAGACTGAGTGATGAATTTGGAATGCAAACTGTATTGACTTCGCCAAGTGTTCCTTACTTGGTAGAGACAACAAGAGAGGAAAAAGATAAGAATGGTAAAACGCGCAAATATAAAACAGAGCATGAGATATCTAGTGTCGCAGACTGGCCACAGCCCGATAGACACTTATCGTACAAGATTTTAGAGCCCATTGTTAAAGTGCGCCTTGTTTGTCCACAACAGTACTATGGGGCTATGGCCGAACTCATAAAGAGAAAAAGGGGTGACAACATCGAAGCTTTATTTTTAGACGATGGTGGAGTGGTCGTATCTGCTAATGTGCCTTGGCAAGAAGTAGTGTGTGACATGCACGATGCAGTAAAAAATGATTCATCGGGTTACGCCTCTTTCAATTATGAGGAGGCGGGCCATGTTGAGTCTAATTTGGTGAAGGTGGAAATTGCTGTCAATGGTGAAGCATGCGATCCCCTATCTTTTGTTTGTCATACAAGCCAGAGCGAAAGAAATGGAAGACAAATGGCCACAAAACTCAAGGAAGTTTTGAATAGACAAAATTTTGAAATTGTTCTTCAAGCAAAAGTTGGTAATAAAGTATTAGCAAGGGAGAGAATAGCACCTTATCGAAAAGACGTATTGACAAAAGGGGGCAAAACAGTAGGAGGTGGAGATATCACAAGAAAAAAGAAACTACTTGAGAAGCAAAAAGCAGGGAAGAAAAGGGCAAAAATGGTAGGTAAGGTCGAAATTAGCCAGGATGCGTTTTGGTCCGTTCTGCAGAGATAATAGTTGTTTGCCAGTGTCAACAAATATTTTTGTATATTTCAATCACAAAAGATAGTAGTTTTCCTACAAATTTTCATTGTCACACATACACACTCTCTCCCTCTCTCTAAGCAATTACTTTTACCTCACACTTTCAATAATACAGATTGTCCCTTCGTTAAAGAGAATAGCTGGACTTCTAACTGGTCACAAAGCGACAGTGGAACACGCCACCTTGTAACATATGACTGTCCAGAATCGCCCTCATATCCCTCTGATAACTTCGTTAAGCCACCTTCTATCTTTCCCTTTTGGTCAGTAACTGTACTTTCTATTCGACGCATCACAGTGTATATTGCCGCAATCTCTTTCGATGGGATTTTTATTACAACTTCCCTGTGTGGAACAAGAGTAATGCGAGTGCATAGTTTTAGTCCTTCGCGTACACTACCACCATAAGCCCTCGCTAATCCACCTGTCCCCAATTTTGTACCTCCGAAATACCGGCAGACCACGACCACGAGATTTGTTAGAGATTCTCCCTCTATTGCAGCTAAAATAGGTCTTCCAGCCGTACCCAAGGGCTCGCCATCATCGGAAAATCGAGAATGCACGACATCCTTTCCCATTGGCCCTGATAAATGCATTGCCCAACAATGGTGCGATGCTTTCGGGTCCTCACGCCTGCTTTTCTTAACCCATTCCAAGCCCTCTTCAATAGATGCGATAGGTTTTATCCTCGCTATAAATTTGCTATTCTGCACCTCCAATAGATGCTCGTATGAAGAATGAATGCTCTCTTTGTAAGTACTCATGTGGAGTCTATGCATGCTTGCCATATGACTTGCGCAGCTATCTGAAACTAAGCGGCCAATCACCTTAAAACCGGTTCCAAGTTTAGAAGTCATCATAATTACAATAATTTGCAATGTAAACACCAAAACGTTCATCAAAGTGGACCCTATTTCCCTAAAATTTAAGAAGTTCGTGATCAGAAAATTCTTTTTAAGAATAGTTATTTGCTGTTCTTACCCGACTTGTCAGCTCGTTTGCACACAGCAGACGTTTGTGGTCAGAGAATCTATCTTTGCTTGATAACTCCCATAAATTTATTGAATTGACTTGAACCTTCGTGTGTAAGCGTAGTAAAACAATGTATGCTCGATATTGTCGATCTCTTCTGTTTGGAAGGGCAAGAGAGGCCGTTCATGACCGTACAGGTACGGCGAAGTTATCTACTTCTATAGGAAATGGCTCTTTGTTGGATGTGTACAAGAACAAAGTTGCTGATGGGACATACACATATGATGACAAACAGTTTGTCGTTCTGCGGTACCTGTCCCGGCTTTGTAATTACATTAACGAAGACGGATACAAACCGTCGAAATTGAAGGGCGAGGTGCTGAAGAAGGCACAGGCTGAACGCGTAGTTACAACAAAACAGATTTATCATCACCCCGCGTTAAGACAAAGGGAGATGAAGAGTGAGCAAGATGATGATGGAGGAGAACTATCTGAGAAAGCAGTAGATTCTGAGGACAAATCAGTTGGCTCTGAAAAGTTGGTTTCTGAAAATGCCAAACCGGCAGAGGAAGACGAAGAACCAGCTCGTATCGTGAAAGGTGTGTATGTGTATGGAGAGGTCGGTACAGGAAAGACTATGGCGATGGATTTATTTTTTTCCTCTGTACAGACAGAGCGAAAGCGAAGAGTTCATTTTCACCAATTTATGTTAGAGATCCATTCCCGTATACGAGTCCGTAAACAGGAACTTCTTGCCAAGCATGGGAGAAGTGTAAACATAGATTTGTCTCATCAAGGATCTGAAAGGGATGCCATCGCACATGTTGCTCGTGCAGTAAGTGACGAAGCTTGGCTTCTTTGCTTCGACGAGTTTCAGGTTACGGATGTAGCGGATGCCATGATATTAAGTAAGTTCTTTGACACTTTGTTTGACAATGGGACAGTTCTTGTTGCCACCTCAAATCGTCCACCTGATGATTTGTATAAAAATGGTCTGAATCGGTCCTATTTCGAACCATTCGTCAATCGGCTGAAGGCTCAGAGTGTAGTAAGACATATCGATAGTATAATAGATTATCGATCTTTAGTTTCCCCGACGGAGGATTCATACATAATTTTCACAGAGGATTCCACAGAAAATTCCAAGTATCAAGCACAACTACGTCTTTGTAGGAAGTTTATAGCTATAGGCAATGATGATCCAAATTATACAATGAACCAAGCCTCAAGATCTGGAAATTCCTCAGAAAAGGATTTAGAAAATGAGAAGTACAACAAAGAGAAGAATTTTGGATTCCGTAAAAGACCTTTCAGTATGGTGGTACCTATCATGATGGGAAGATCTTTGATTGCGGATCATGCTTTCCCAAAAAAATCAAAGATTTGTGGAAATCCTTACGAAGACGAATATGAATTATCTTTATATCATACAGATAGGTTCGCAGGAGAGTGGCCATCAGAGAAAAAGGGGAGAAAAATTGCTGATAGGGAACAGGGAAATTCCGAACTTGAAGATGCAGGAGCTTTTCGGGGTGTGGGATGGTTTACTTTTCCATTTTTATGTGAGCAGGATAGAGGAGCATCAGATTATCAAGCGCTTTGCTCTCAATTCGGCACTATATTTATAGAAGGTATTCCTCGTTTGAGTGTACTCGAGCATGACAAAGCCAGGAGGTTCATAGTTCTGGTAGATACACTTTACGACAATAATATTCGAGTGTACTGGTCTGCTGCTGCTCCTCCAGATAAACTTTTCCGATTTTTGATGGACGACGCAAAAAAGAACTCTGAAGGGCAACGTACTGAAAAATTGGAGAATGCTTCCTTTGGAACTGACCATAAATGGGTACGAAGGGATTACAAGGTTGATTCCCAATGGACTAACGAACGTCGAAAGGTGCAGGTTCCGGGAGAGATCGAAAAAGGGCATCGTAGAGGAGCGGAACAAATGGCTGCAACTTTTCAATTCAACAACGAAGAGGTTAGTACATCAAGATTGTCGCAATCTGATTCTTGTGTTTACAACTACACCGTAGCTTCCGTGGTTGGAGATTCCTCGGAAGAAGCAGAAATCAAGGACCAAACAGTCAGAGATAAAAAGATACATGGAGTAGATGCTGTACAGGATGAATTGAAAATTTTAGAGGGAGAACTTGCATCTGTACAGGAACTTGCTTTCGCGTTCCGTCGCGCTGGGTCGCGCCTCACGGAGATGGCTGGATCTCGATGGCAAGAGCGTTGGAATGAGATACATGATAATAAATAAGTTTGCATGCTTGTGTATTGAACATTTACAAAATCTACAGGGATATTTCATTCGCTATATGTTCGTTTAAGACTCTGCAGTCTTTAACTTGTCAAAAAATGAATCGAACTGATCCCCCTCTCCGTCGGATGAATCATTATCGCTTCCTTCACCGACATTGTTACCACCGTAGCTCGCCTGCAAATCTTTTATTCTCATTTTCAATTGTAAAATCTCTGTTGATTGAGCTTGCTTTTCTTCCTTAAGAGAAGCAATAAATCCTCTACAATCACCTAGTGCAGATGCAAGCTCTTCAATTCTTTTATCCTTGATCTCTAATTGAATCGACCTCATTTGTTGCCCTACTTCGCCCAACTGCTGTCTCAATTCCTCGTTCTCTTTACGTAAACCCTTAATGAGCTCGAAATCGTTGTCTTGATGTGACCCACGACCCCCTCTCGATAGTGATTTTTCTAAATCCTGTATCTTTGAAGTTAATCCACCCTCACGCTCCTGCATTAGTTTAATCTCAAGATTCAACAGCGGGTCCGCAAACGCTCTAGTAGAACGAACACTTCCTTCTTGGTTGTTGTTGTTCTTTAAGATCATTTCATATGCATAACTCTGGAGCTCATGCAACTTCGCCTCCAAAGCTATTTGAGGAGCAGCCTTCTCTACGGCGGCCCCGGAATCTGATTTACTTCTCTTTGACATATTGCCAGCTCTTGGTGGTACCTGTCTTGTAAGTAATATTTTAGCAAAGTTTTCCAAAAAATAAAACATTTGCTCGCCAATATATTTCGTGTTTGACTTATCAAATGGATATCGAAGACGTAGGAACTGATATTGACGCTCCCACTCGTGGTTCTCAGATTAAAGATATCAACAAAGCACTTGTATTTCCGAAGAAAAACATTCAGAAAGATCAAGGGCACCCTCTAAATTTTGATGGTGAAAGCAAAGGAAGTGGTACTGTTCCAGGGACTCAAAAGATTTACTTGAAGACGTATGGTTGTTCGCATAATGTGTCAGATTCTGAATATATGGAAGGAATCTTGTCTAATTACGGTTATAAAATGGAGAAAGATCCTTCCAAAGCTGATTTGTGGTTACTAAACAGTTGCACAGTTAAAGATCCAAGTCAAGCTGCGTTCATGCATCTTGTAAACAAAGCAAAAGATCTCGGTACGCCTTGTGTAGTAGCAGGATGTGTGAGTCAAGCGGACCAATCCATTAAAGGTTTAGAAGATGTGTCTGTGGTTGGTATATCTCAGATAGATAGAGTTGTCGAGGTTGTGGAGCAAACTTTACAAGGTGACACAGTAAAACTATTGGCGAAGAAATCTCTCCCTGCATTGGATTTACCAAAAATTCGAAAAAATCGTCTAATTGAAATCATTCCCTTGAGTACTGGGTGTCTTGGGAGCTGTACATATTGCAAGACCAAGCATGCTCGAGGAAAACTCGGATCATATAGTTTGGATGCAATTATTTCTAGAGCTCAACTTGCAATAAAAGAAGGGGTTTCTGAAATATGGTTAAGTAGCGAAGATACTGGTGCATATGGGATAGATATTGGCACAAATATTGCAATCTTACTAAGAAAACTAGTTGAAGTGCTTCCTGATGAAAATGTTGATGGTTCAGGAGGAGTTATGCTTCGTGTTGGCATGACAAACCCGCCATACATATTGGAACATTTGGAGGCTGTTGCACAAATTTTGAACCACCCGAAAGTTTTTGCATTCCTTCATGTCCCTGTACAAGCTGGCTCAAATCGTGTACTGGATGCGATGCGAAGAGAATATACTGTGGAGGAATATCGACGTGTAGTTGATTTTATAATAGCGCATGTACCTGGGGTTACTATCCAAACTGATATTATATGCGGATTCCCCAATGAAACAGAAGCAGACTTCGATCAGACTATGAAATTAATACAGGATCATAAATTGGCAACAACACATATATCCCAGTTTTATCCTAGGCCGGGTACGCCAGCTGCAAAAATGACTCGAATTAATACTCAAGTAGTCAAAAATCGGAGTAAGCGTCTAACTGAGCTATTTGAATCTTTTACACCATATGTAGATATGCCAGGACAGTGCGTCAAAGTGTGGTTCGGTACAGAGCTAAGTGATGAGGGAAGGAATGTAGGTCATACGAAAGGCTACGTCAAAGTCCTAGTTCCAAAAAATGATTCGTTGCCTGGAAAATCCGCATGGGTAAGAATCAAGTGTGTCCATAGATTTCATGTCGAAGGGGATATAGAGGAGAGAACATCCCCTAAATTAGTAGAAGAAGACAAAGGAATGCAAACATCGGAGAAAGCGGGGAAGCAAAAAATAACCTGGTCAGGAACATCAGCTTTACTTGCGATAGCAGCAATTGGGGGTGCATGGCTTGTCCTTTACAAAAGGAGGGGGGCAAAGTAATCATTTAGTAGTTTTAATTGTTAACGATTATTCAAACAAAAAATATGTGATTGATAATCTTCAGGTGGGACATGCAACGACATTGGAATTGCCTCGTGGCACACTGAATACATTTCCTTGGACAGCGAGGGAACCCCCAGATTCACAAGTGTGTTCAGGTTTCGCAATTAAGAGAACATGATCGCATTCGAGAACGCTCCTCTCTCCTTCGTGCCAAAAATAGGCGGATTCTGCGTTTGGAACATAGCCAATATGATTACATCTTCAAACACAAACACTTGGAGTGCGGACGACGTCGGTCACGTGTGGACTAGGAAATTCCTGGAGAACCGTAAAAAGCGAAGAAATGGGTGTTTTCGGGGGGGAGCAGGGGGCGAATTCTTTCATGAAGAACTTGCGGAGTGCTCAGAACGCCGAGGACAACTGGGCCTCTTTCTATGGGTAGGTGTATCCGTGGGGGGAGGGGGGTTAGGTTTAACAGCTTTGGGGTACTCTATCTCTATGCCATAACAATCATCTTTAATCACTATACTTACGGTAACCCTTACATATCCCCTTTCGCAGGTCGCACGGTTCAGTACCCTCGTGCGGGGTTGCCTCCGGGCCGTTCAACTCTGCGTGCTTCACTTAAGGCCCCCCAGGTGCGGACACAGCGACGGACTATGCGAAGGACCCGCATCTGCTGTAGGTATGCTATGCTTTGCTATGCAGCTATTATCTATATTAGTGAATGTGTGTATCTAAATTAAAGCTATTCTCAATTTTACATTTTTACACGCATTCAAAGTAAATGATTCAGCTAGAAAGAGACGAGAGATTTCTCTTTCTGTATATCCTCCGGTCTGAGCCTCCACGCCGTGGCCGCCTGCAGTAGAAGGTTAAATGTAGGGTCAATATAAGTACGATGATTGCACTAACTAGTCGTGATATTCAAGAGTGTGATTAGAGCCATTTCATAGCTATCTGATGAGCCACCAAGTATGGGGTAGCAAAACAATGACATAAAAATATAGCCCTGTAAAGAGCAGCTGCCTACACACCTGTAGCACCTCCACGAAGCTCTCGCTCGTACCCAGAGCGTTTTGGCTAAGCTCGTACCTGTCCTCGGGATGCAATTCACCAATATAGAACTCTTGCAAGTACCTTGAGTGGAGTGCGAATGATGAAGTTCGGGGATCATTGTGAGTATGCTGGCTGTAATGTTTGTTCATAATAAGCACTTGTGTTTATTATCACGCATTATTATCCATAAACGTACGTACAGGAAGGACTGCCGGCTCGCGTGGTACAGCTCAAAGAAATGAGTGGCGTCGCAGCCCAGCGCATGCTTGGGGATGATCTGGGAACCTCCTGGGTGCTCCTCCAACCACCTACTAATATCGTACACTGCTCCATCTATGACTATAATGGTGGTGTCTCTGGACCCCGAACGTTCCATAGACCGGGTGCCCTCGTCATTCTTTTTCTGGATTTCCTCCAGTCTTATGTATCTGCGGATCACTCGCTCTTGGAAGGACCCGAGCACTTTGTTGCAGTGGTCTTCCAACGAGGCGAGTTTCAGCTTTTGCGCTGCTAGTAGCAGCCCTGGAGCCACAAGTGGGTCGCACGAGAACGAGAGCTTCCTGCAGTGCAATCATAGAGGAAACGGTGTTGAAGTGAGTGTGATTGTTAGATGTTATGGTCATGGTACTCAAGGGAGTAATAAACGTGCCTGCTATTTCAGTAAGCTATATCAACTACTCACCTACACTGGTGCTCCAGGAAGAGGAGGACTCTGTCGAACATGCAGGCATCCACATCTACACTGATACTGGTAACGTCCTCCTTCCCATCCTTATGCTCATTATTCTCTTTATCCTTCGCGTCCTTATCTTCAGACGTTGCTGCTGCTGCCCCCGCCGTATCTCTGTACTTCCCATTCCCCCTTTGCACAGCAGCCGTGAGTGCGATACAAGGCACCAGCAGGCCACGACTCACCTGTCGTTAGAGGATGTTTTAGGGGCACCATGAGTATGGTGTCGTACTGGATGCGATAGAGCTATATCACACCTTTTAAACGAATCACTCAGAGATGAAATGCAAAAGTCGCAGTATAGAGCTAAAGCCCTCTGAAGTGCATCAATATATGTATAGCATGTCAATACTGATGGTATAGACCAACAGCCTTCTGAAGTCCAAGTACTCACAGGGAATGCCTCCATATCGCTCGTGCACACCTCGATCACGTCCCATCTATCCGTGTGTGAGTGTTTTATAGGTGATTATAAGAGGTATAATATGAAAATGCGATCAGATGTAGTTTATATTAGCACGATGATGAGCTACAAAACATGAGTAAGTAGTGAGCCATGCATCACATTAAGAAGCTACATGCATATACATACCTTGTTCTGGGCGGGGGCGCTGCCGGGGCATTCTTCAACGCAAACGTGGAATGAGTATTGTCGGCTACGAAGAAGTAGTCAGTCGTCGGGATGACCAGGCCGCGATTGGCTTCATCCAAGGAGGGGTTTGCTGAGTATGCGTGGAGAGCATCTGCACCACCTGTCCCTTCTCCTTCTCCTCCTGCTTCTACTTCGTCAGGCACGATCTGCAAGGCTGTCAGTCGTAGGACGTATGTGCGGTCCTTGTGGTGCACCAGAAATAGCTCCTCCACTGTAACGATGCTGTGGATGATCATGGTGGCCAGTTTGATCTTTATGTCTTTCGCATCCAGCTCCATCACTGTGTTTCTGTCTTCTATTGCCTTTCCAGCTGTAATAAATATTGTTCCTGTTCCGTCTGTCTTCTCTTTCTCTTTGATTTCTAAAACCATGTGTTGGATGACCTTCAGATCAGTGCCATGCCGCACTGCAGTGTTCCCGATGGAAGCCTCTCTCGCATCGAACGAAAAGGTTTCGCCTCTATAAACCGACAGTGATTCTATGCATGTCAGACAGAGCTTCTGGTTTACTCTCTGCAGCTGGTTTGTTACTATCGTACCTTCTGGCACTTCTTCATGTAGAAGACAAGTAAGCACGCAGCGAGCGTGCTGGTGAGCGTGAAGATAGATAACCTTTCGTACCGCCCCAAGAATCTTTCTTTCCTCCACGAACGGGATGAGATTGGAAGGAAGGCCGCTGCTGCTGACCAGTGCAAGACTGGGGTTGCTTTCAAACACCTCTTGGACGAAGGATCCAGATGCATACCCTTCGCAATCCGAGATCAGAAATGAGGCCGTGATTGCATCAAACTCACACATGCTCCCGACCTTCTTCGGCTTGCGCTTCCAGGCCATATTTCGCCACTGTTGAAGATAAAGTGCCGAGAACCAGCAGGACAGGTTTTTTTACACCTTTGAAAATCGTAAACGCCGACCCTATGGATCAAGTCCAGATTTGCGAAGATTGTCGTTCGTCACCTCAACCTTATCCGCAAGGTACATATTTTGTCACGGGTTAAACACCACTCGCTTTTCTCGTGGTCTCCCCACGCTTAGGTCATGGCCAAAGTCTTGTCTAAACCTCCGGTCAAAACCTCGGGCTACTGGGGCGAAGAAGCGACCGCAGGGAGCGTGTGCGGTTGGAGTGGCAGAAGACAAAGATTTGCGCCATGACGTGCGGTAAAATCATCTAATTGCCCATCTTTTTCCGCCGTGGCGGTGGTGGGCAACCCAGTCGCGTGCGAGTTTGGTCACAGATCCAGTCGCGTGCCAAGCGACGGATGTTCAGGGCTGAGTTCAGATCCCGTGTGAGGAATACGCGTTTATTGCTTTTGAAGCTTTCTCATTCTTCACACACAAGACATCGGAACAGTTTCTTTTTGCTCTCCCCCTGCTCGATCTTCAAATGGGAGAGCTCCTTCGAACAATTGCAGCAAAGCTTTGACGTTCGAAACTCGTTGATTGAGACAGTCTCAAAATGTCGCGAGATAAGGTGTCGCATGCCAACACTCTTGGTTGGCACAAAGTGGCGCATCTGCGTCGTGCGACTCCAGTCGCCATACACCACGAGTGCATCATCGCTATAACGCTGTCGCATCCAACCGAGGAACCGGTCTTCGATTCGCTGTGTGTGCACGAACTG
>JACLAB010011686.1_pt1 | contig 31401 bp, 30 predicted proteins | sample 8027921 | NCBI WGS metagenome assembly JACLAB01 (sample SAMN15725117, study PRJNA655200) | protist metagenome | isolation source: fluorescence activated cell sorting (FACS) single amplified genomes of... | place: USA: West Boothbay Harbor, Gulf of Maine | collected 2000-07-19 | reverse complement strand
GGCTCTCTGCACAACCGGGAACATATTTTCTGCAAAAACCCCAAGATGGTCGCCGTGCTGATAGCTGATACCGGTACCCGAGATGTCGAATTCGACATGCACACAGCTGCGCTCGGAGGCTTTCGAATGTAACTCTTTCGCCAGAACAATTGAGGCGGCATAAGGTGAAAACTGGGATGTGAGACTGCTGATCGGTCGTTTGGACATCGCTTCGCTCTCCAAGCGTTCGGCTGCAACTGCATCTTGTTTTGATGCCGTGGAAACGTGATATGATCTGGCTTCACCTCCACTCGAGAGGTTATCTTCAGCGCAGATACCATAACGTGTTTCCATTGCGTTCCACAACGCTTCCCGCCACCCTTGAAAGTCGTCCTCTAAAGTACAGTCATCATCCCCTAGGTGCAGTTCAAGGAGGCGCGAGGCCCCGAGAGCGTGCAGGGATTTGTCTACCAGTTTTGCTGCCGCGTTGTAGTGCTCGTACGAGCTGTTCCCCAATCCAAACACACAGTACGTGATCGCTTTGAAAAGATCTGGCATGCGGCCATCGTCAGCAAGATCACGGGCCCAGTACACGAATTCTGATGAAGCATCAGTTGGCTCACCATCTCCGTATGTGGACTGGAGAAAAACGTGCAGGACTCTGGCATCACCCATGCTGCCTTCCAAGAGAACATCCTCGGCCCTGTCGGATGTGACGGCTTCCAGATCGGACGTTTGCACACGGACAGCTTTGCCATATCTCTGCCGCACTTCCTCTTCGACTTCTTTGGCGAATCTCTCTGAAGTCCCTGTCTGTGTTCCGTAAAGGATCACGAGCTTAAGTTCGTGTCCGTCGACGTCACCTTTATCCTCACCGTCAGATCGAACCTTGTGAGTGGTGTCCTTGCCACTGCTCAATACCCTAAGCAGGGTCAATGCGGCGAGTGATAGAAGTAAAATAATCGCAGAAGCCGAAGCGAGTACGTCGGGCGTCATGACGAAGAGGCTTCCACAACGATGTGCACGCGAGTCTGGCAAGCGCAGTCTGCACAAACAACTAAGCAAGTGCGTGCTGCTCCGTCCGTCCTCCGTCCTCCACCATATATATTTATGTATCATTATTACGTACGGCCGCAGCCACAACGGTCCGCACACTTTCCGACACATTGCGCCCCACGTCACAACAGGCGGGCGTGCAGCATGTTTCGCAATCAATACGATCAAGATGTTCTAACCTGGAGCCCGCAAGGCAGGCTTCATCAAGTCGAATGTAAGCGCAGCCCCCCTAACTCTGGAAACGACAGATCCGATTAAAGGACTCGAGCGCTATTTGAAACAACCTCTGACCTCACTCTCACCATATCGAAACAGATGCGATGGAAGCTGTGAAACAAGGCGGGGCAGCAATCGGATGCAAGGTACGTATTTACGAACTATACACGGACGATGAACGCATCTTTATCTTCCCTGTCGCTGTGTCCCTCTCGACTACTTTCCAGATCTGAGCGAATTTCCCTCTTCATCCCTGTCCAGAACGATGAGTTTGTCGTGCTTGCAACCTTGAAGCGTGCCACGTCTGAGCTGTCATCTTCGCAGAAAAAGCTTTTCAGGATCGACGATAATGTCGGGATCGCTATATCTGGATTAACTGCAGATGGTACCGCGGCGACCAAGGCCTTGCGCAATGATTGTATTTCCCACAAGTTCACGTTTGAGTCACAAGTTGAAGTTGCGAGATTAGCTGGCCGTGTGGCAGACAAATCACAGATCTCGACACAGAGAGCAGGAGCTCGCCCTTCTGGCGTCGGAATGCTCATTGCGGGAGTCGACGAGCAGGGATCGCATCTCTTTCAAACGTGTCCCTCGGGAAATTTATACGAACACATCGCTGCCGCCATAGGTGCCAGATCTCAAGCGTCCAAAACGTACCTTGAGAGAAACGTCGATAAACTTGGAGCGCTTTCTCTAGATCAGCTAGTCAAGCTCGCGCTTCGCGCTCTCAGGGAGGCCTCCACAGATCCTTTGACAGATAAGACATGCAGCGTTGCGGTGGTAGGAAGCAAAGATACTCCCTTTCGGATTTTAAGCGCGGAAGAACTGACGTCAGCCCTGGAGGGACTGGACGAGCAAGAGTGAAGTGAACTTTCATGGTTTGTTACAACCTCGAGGGCATGCTCAAATCGTGCTGATCGATGTCGAGAGGTAGTACTTTTTTTGCAGTACAGAAGCAGTGCAGTATTGACACCGACGTTCTCCTGCGATTTAATAGTATTAACAAACTAACACGACGAATCGTCAACACTTGTGCTGACCGTCTGTGGCTGAGTCATGACTCCTCATCATCGAGTTGGGTACTTTTCGAACCGCAGAAAGCTGCAATAATTGTGTTCCAACCTCATGAACCTATAGGCTATAATTATCTTTATACGCACTTGGATATCTTTTTTATAAGGCGTCGCTCTTTGTGTCTATAGTATTCTTCGGGATCTCTCTCATTTGTTTCATTCCGTGCTCCGTCTAGATTAGAAGATTCGATTACTTCAATCGCGACAATGACATCTCGAGGAAGTGCCTCGTCCATCCACATCAGTCTCGCGTGTGCTTGGGTCAATCGTATCAAACTCTCTATCAGGCGTATCGTAGGTCGTCCCTTCGGATCATCTTCCTGCTGGCGACGTAGCTGGAAGTAGCCGCGTATAAGCGCTTCAGCTTCTGGCGTAAGTTTTGGCTTTAACGCGCACCTTGCCAGTGAGATGTATCGCCTCAGACGGTCAAACGACCATTCCCTCAAGTGGTCCTCTGGTGTGCAATCATTCCTATCCGACCCATGCTGTGTACTCTTTACGGTTTCCAAGCAACGGAGAGTCCCTTGCTGGATGTCTGAGGCTGACGTTTTGCGTTTCTTCACAAACACGGCATCCTCTAATGGAAATACGTTTGCTTGTGCCGACGCAACCTTACAAGAAGAGAGACTCTCCGCACAGTATGAAGCAAGCATATGAGCCGACATCAACTTGTCCTGGTCTGGGTCCTTGTCATCCTGCAGTATGAACACGCAATCAAAGCGAGAGAGTAAGGGTGGTGCTAGACCAGTATTATGGGACAGGGACTCGTTAGGATCAATCTTCATCCCCCTTGGATTCGTAGCCCCAAAAACTGAGCAGCGAGTCTGCAACGTGGCCACTATGCTTCCTTTCGCAAAGGAGACAGTTTGCTGCTCCATCGCTTCATGAATAGCTGCTCTTTCCCCCGTGCTGATGGTGTCGAATTCATCGATGCAGCAGATTCCACCATCTGCGAGAACCAGGGCCCCAGCATCGAGCATCCAACCTTCACTGCCGTCACATTTCACAGCTGCGGCGGTAAGCCCAGCAGCTGTTGACCCCACTCCTGAAGTTAGAACAGACCTCGGGGCAACTTGTGCTGCATACCGCAAAAGCTGTGACTTTCCCATGCCAGGATCACCAACGATAAGTAAATGACTGTCACCCCTAACTGTAGCTCCACCGTCCGGTTCGGAGCGTGGAACACCACCTAAAAGGGCGAGCAGAAAAGCAAGCTTGACTGTCTTTAGTCCGTGGAGTTGGGGACATACGCTTTTCAAGATGATGTTTCTCCCGTGTAATGGTCCGAGAGGAATTCGATGCATATCTTTGTTCTCTGCTTTCGAGACACTTGATCCTTTGAATGCGTTCCAGAAAGATGCGATTGATGCTAACTCCTCATCACCGGTGCCTGACAGAGAACCAGGTTGTTTGTTCAACACTTGAAGCGATGTTGCATGTCCAATCTGCTCAAGCTGCGCCCTTTGATCGCGAACAGCCCGATGCCACCGCCAATGTACAACCAGAGTGACACAAATGTCATCGCCTGCTTGACACTTATCAACAAGATCATCTTCAAGAACCACTAACAACGCATGCGAGGCCGTCGCAATCGATACCGAAGATCTTGACTTTGTCTTTTCACGGGAAAATTCGTATGCATTTGCCCCCAAGGAAGAGTAGTGTTGTGCCAAAATCCATGAAGCACCAAAAGAGCTCTGGGTTCGGTCGACGGGATCCTGGATGCGCAGCTCCTGATAGTCACTTACAACAGGTCGTGCGGCACGGACTGCACGGAACGAAGTGTTTTTACAACGTTTTGTCTGCTGATCACCAGCTGATGGACATATTGTTGGTAGCTCTATTGGCTTGTTGACGTCTTTGTTGCATGAAACAAGAAAGCGAAGCCCGCAACTGGTACACTCCATGAGCTGTTCTACCTCGTGAGACTTAACAGTGCCCAGTCTAGTTACAGTACCGTAGAGTGTGAGCAAACGTCCAGTGTGCCGAGAGCGAATGTGATTAACAGCAGGTGAAACGCCTGGACATGAAAGCCGGTGAAAGTCTATTCTCACCCGCACCATTCGCTTGATGCTGCCGGGATGCCCTCCGTGTTCTCCCTCAGACTCTTCTTCTGACGGGTGAGATTCAAGAAAAGTGCTGCTGCTGTAGATTCTTTCCTGAGCAGAGACTGCAGCTGCGTCCAAAAGTGGGAGTATCGCTCGAGGCCTTGAGAAGATGAAATTCACGAGTCTCGGCATCGCGGAGAGAAGCTCAAGCGAGCTGCGGGATCATAGGAGATCGTTTAGCGATGAGCAGAGAGGAGACAGCAGAAAAGAAAGACCGGGCGAATCGTCGGAAGACGTTAGCGATTCGATGCTCACTCACTCGACGTGCAAACTTGGCGGTGAAGACGGTTCATTACGTTCCACCACAAGTATCAATTCGTAAAGATCACGCGCATGGTGCTTCAACAAGAAAGCCTCGAAAGCTTTCCGCAGCCCATCATCCCCATTGGGCGGCGTCCCCATGACTGTTCCCCTGAGCGAGCGAGTTATTAGTGGTGGCTAAACTTTTTATTTATTGCCACCTATTATTATTATGCTCGCTTGCTCGCTCGCTCGTCGTCGCTCCTCGCTCGCTGCTGCTGAATACGTGCGTAAATACGAAGGTAATAAAAAATAAAGAGGAGTGGAGAAAGAACCGTTCGAGTCGCAGACCACCATCAGTAACTTCTGACACTTTGGAGACAACTGAATCACCACCAGCGATCATCGAACCTCAGCGAACGGCTGAACCAGTACCCAGTACCCAGTATCCAGAAACACCCTTTGGCACAAGACCAACATATTTTGGAGTTGCGATTTTACACAACACCAGAGACCCCAGCAGAGAATCACTGTGGGACGAGTGTTTTTTTTGTACTGATTATTGCTGTTTCTGCTTTCCTTGCTGGTTATACCAGGTAACACAACCACCGCAATCGCAACCACCACCGACAGCTGAAATCGTCCCGTTGCCACCAAACCTTGCTCAAATCCGTTATTAAGTGACTGTCGGGACTGGTGTATGTGGCACTGTGCTATCTGCCAGAAACTTAACCTTCACTTTGAAGATCAACAACAGCTTGAACACGAACACCGCATCTTGGCTGAGTTTGAAGCACTTCTAAATGGCTCGTAAGAAGCAAGAACCGAAAACGGTCGCCGACAAAATCAAACAAGTATGTACAGATGCGTTTCTTAAGAAAGAGAAACCTTCGAGGCAGTACATCAAGAAGGCTATGGCTGAGAAGTATGACTACACCAACGAGTCTATCATAAAGATGTTGCTCGGTTCGATGGTAAAGTATGGAAAACTCATCCAAAAAGGACAAACCTTTTACGCCCGTGGCTTTGTACTGGAAGCCAAAGAGTACGAACCCGAGGAATGGACACCGTTACCTCCTGACAAGAAGCACAAACCAAAGTCAGAAGGCTACCATTCAAACCCATACGGCTAGTCTCAAATCGCTCTCGTGCGAGAAAAAGAAGGAGGATTTGTAGTATGGATGGACTTTCGTGCCACGTCGAAACCACTTCTTCTGAAAATTTGAAAATCTTTTAGAAAATTCACTTAAACCCAGTGTTCAAGCCCATATCCTTATGATGCCAAATACTGTCACTTGATTGGCTAGATTCGGCGAAAAGCGCGCCAAGCGATGGTATTTTCGCCCAAATCACATTTTTTGCGTATGGAGGTTTCACACACAAATGAAAAAAATCAAAACGATCTGACTAAATGTTCACTGAGTATGGTGGAAAATGCTCTCGACCAATCAGATTGCGCCCTTCAGACCCGGATTCCGGGTCCGAAACACTGGGTTTAAGATTCAAAACACCGCCTTTCAAATTCGAAGCTTCATCGATCAAGCAAGTCGATTAACTTCGTTGCCAATGTTTATTATTATTATTGGACATAATGCTGATTATTTGGAGATCATAGATCCAGAAGAGACCGACCGACGCGACCGACTGGCTGCTGAAAAGGATAAGTTCGTGCAGTCGCGCCTTGCACTCGGCGTCGGGTACTCAGTCCTGTTCCATCCATCATACATTCGATCGGCACGGCTTCAACCCTGCGCGTTCAGAGACGACTCTCATACTGATCGAAGGGATAAGCCGCTGAAAAGCGTGACAGCCCATGCCTCTTCACACCCCGACCATCCGGTTATGCGGTCGCCATACTTCCAGTGCTCTGTTAGCGCTGGGGAAAGGAGGTCGAATGCATCCTCGTGGGGAAATGCGGGTGACTAAAGCGCGCACGAGAGCGTTTGCACTCGATTCTCAAGGTGCGTCGATCCATCAGAAGCCAACGCTTCGCACACGGTTTCGTTCCCACCACTCAAAGTGCAACCCCGGTTTTACTTCCGAAAGTCTCGCTCAAATGTGCGAACGCTGTAAGTACGACTTGAAACAAGATATTTTGGCATATCTCTTACATCCCACCCCATGTCACCATGTACACAGCTATTGAGACTAGTAATAACAGTCTCCGTTCCACAGTAAAGCACGCTTTCACTGAGGCGGTCACCTCAGTTCTGCCTCCTGACATCCACGTCGAGATGAACGTCACCGAGTGTTCTAACCCAAGTCTCGGCGATTATCAGTGCAACAGCGCTATGCAGATATTTGCAGAGCTCAAGAAGAATGGAGACGCGACCTTTTCCAATCCTCGGGCTCTTGCCGAGGCTATTGTTGAGGCCGTGAACAACAAAAATGGTTTGTTTGCCTCTACTTCTGTTGCTGGGCCAGGTTTTATCAACGTGACGTTTTCGACCTCCCACTTAGCTCAGCAGCTTGCTCACACTGTGCACGACGCTGAAGATGGGAAAGTGACGATCTTGGCAAGAAAAGATACTTTACCAGCTCGCAAAGCTGTCGTCGATTTCTCTTCACCGAACATAGCGAAAGAGATGCACGTCGGTCACTTAAGAAGCACAATCATCGGGGAAACTATTTGCCGGACTCTTGAATCAATAGGTGTGGAAACGGTCAGACTAAACCACGTCGGAGACTGGGGAACGCAGTTTGGGATGCTTCTCACTCACTTGAGCGACAAGACAGACACTGACTTTGAGATCCGTGATCTTCAAGCCTTTTACAAGGAATCGAAGCTGCGTTTCGATAGCGATGAAGAATTCAAACTTCGTTCGCAGGCTGCTGTTGTGAAGCTACAGGCGGGTGACGAAGAGATGACCGCAAAATGGAAGCAGATTTGCGAAGTCAGCCGTCAAGAGTTCGAGGAAATTTATCGGCTTCTGGACATAAAAATTGAGGAAAGGGGCGAGAGCTTCTACAACAGTATGATTCCAGATGTGCTTGATGAGCTTATCCAAAAGAACATTGCAGTCACGAACGACGGCGCACTCTGCATATTTCAGGAAAAGGATAGCCCTCCACTTATTTGTCGAAAAAGTGACGGTGGATTCAACTACGCGTCCACGGATCTCGCCGCGATGCGCCACCGCATTAAAGATGTCCGCGCAGACTGGATTATATATGTGACAGATACGGGTCAAAGTAGACATTTTGAAGCGATTTTTGACGCGGCCAAGCGAGCTGACTGGTTGAATGAAGGCCAAGAAACGTCTGTGCGCCTTGACCACGTCAGCTTTGGACTGGTGATGGGCGAGGATGGCAAGCGTTTCCGAACAAGGTCCGGTGACACTGTGCCTTTGAAATCTTTACTGAGTGAAGCGCAGTCGCGCTGTCTCGAAAGCCTCCAGTCCAGAGAAAATAACAACATGGATAAAGATAAGCTTGAAGAAGCTGCACGTATAATGGGCATCTCGGCGGTTAAGTATGCCGACCTGCATAACAACCGGACGACAAACTATACATTTTCATACGATCGCATGCTTGACTTGAAGGGAAACACCGCCGTTTACTTGTTGTACACGCACGCACGCATCTCGTCGATTCTTGACCGTGCTGGTGACGAAGATTTCTCTTCTTTTGACGAGGACGAGTTGGTGCTCACGGATGAGAAGGAGAGGCGACTGGCGCTTACCATCTTAAAACTTCCTGATACCATCGATTCAGTGATACAGGATCTTCTTCCCTCTCGCTTGTGTGACTACACGTATAGTTTGTGCGTCGCCTTTAACGAGTTTTACGGTGCCTGTAAAGTTATCGGTGACGAGCGAGAGAAACCGCGGCTGATCTTGTGCCATGCGACAGCTTTATCTTTGCGACGCGCTTTCTATATTCTTGGAATCGAACCTCTTTATAGGCTCTGATCGAACATGAGGTTGACTTAACTTTGTTCTCCTTCACCTTTGGTGTATGCTTCGAAAGGGGTTTTTAGTCTACTATTTATGTTATTATAAACATATTTCTTAGACTAGATATATGCATACTTAAACAGTTAAACTAGATAAAGGACTTCTAATCATTTCTTCATTCATTTAAATCAGCTTTTTCATTTCCACACCCGCCTTCAAATCTCAATTTCCTTCCTATCAACTCTCGGTGAAGCTCAAGCCGGGAGAAATTTTCTAAAATAAAAATCACCTTTATTCGTTCGTTCGAAGCGCTCGTTTTTTCAAACCGAGATCAGACCGCAGCGCACGTCTCGTGCGGGTGTGGAGGAAGAGATGGAGCCTTCCGAAGAGACGCAGGCGTATCTGAAGCGTGAGTTCGCTCGATTTCTTGAGGAGCAACACGGAAACGTGAATTACGACAAGGCCATCGAAGAGCTCATCGCGAGAGGTGACAGAAGGCTGCCGATTGATTTGAATCTTCTGCGCTCCTTTGATCCTGATCTTGCGAACGGGTGAGAGCGAACGGAACTTCCCGCGGCCATTCCCCATCATCATTACATCTTTACTCACTCGCTCGGGATTGTCGTCCACTAACAAACATAATTCTTCCCGCAGGTTGCTACGTGATCCGGCTGAGTACCTGACATCCTTGAGGGAGGCTGTCTTCGAAGTCATCGGCGTGAAAGATCCCAAGTTCCTGTCCTCAGGAGAAGTTCATATAACGCTGACTGGAGGGTAAGGCTGCAAAATTCTTGATTCAACATCGCCGAGATACAAGTACTCATTATCTCCTTAAAATGTCGCAGGTTTGGATTTCATCGCATATCCCCTCGGGAGCTGCTATCACCTTTCCTCGGAAAGATCGTCAACGTCGAAGGAATCGTGACGAAGTGCTCCTGTGTTCGTCCAAAAGTTGCAAAGACGACACACTTTTGTGAAGCCACAGGAAGTTTCGTGACCCGTGAATATCGCGATGTGACATCTGCCAAGGGAATGCCCACCAGCACTGTGTATCCAACGAAGTGAGTCAAGCCAGAACTTCTGAAACTGCCCTTCCAAACAACTTGCTTTCGAGAGAAGACTGACACCTCAAAAAACTTTTCACAGGGATGAAAGTGGCAATCTGCTCACAACCGAGTATGGTTTGTGCTCCTACCGAGATCATCAGTCGTTTAGCATGCAAGAGATGCCGGAATCCGCTCCTGCTGGACAACTTCCCCGCTCTATTGACGTTGTTCTTGAGGATGACCTTGTTGATCTTTGCAAACCTGGTGACCGCGTCAGCGTTGTGGGCATTTACAAAGCGATTCCAGTTCGCTCCGTCGGAGCTGGTCAGTCTGGTGTTTTTAGAACAGTTCTTGTCGCACTTAGCTTATACCAGTTAAGCAAAGAGGTTGCAGCTCCTGCTTTAAGTCACGAGGATATTAAGAATATCAATGAACTGCCAAGGAAACTTGATCCGAAGACTCTACTTGCACTGCTCGGAAAATCTTTTGCTCCTTCCATATGCGGGCACGAGAACATCAAGAGAGCTCTCATCCTCCTGCTCCTGGGTGGCAGTGAAAAGAATTTGAAGAACGGAACTCACATCCGTGGTGATATTAACTGCCTTATGGTAGGTGATCCTTCTGTCGCTAAGTCGCAGCTGTTGAGATGCGTGCTTGGCGTTGCTGCATATGCAGTAAGCACGACTGGGAGAGGCTCTTCTGGAGTTGGCTTGACAGCTGCTGTTACAACCGACCAAGACAGCGGCGAGCGTAAATTAGAAGCTGGAGCAATGGTCTTGGCTGATCGTGGAGTTGTATGTATTGACGAGTTTGATAAGATGAATGATGCAGACAGGGTGGCTATTCACGAGGTTATGGAGCAGCAAACAGTCACAATTGCGAAGGCAGGCATACACGCTTCTCTTAACGCCCGCTGCAGTGTCGTCGCAGCTGCGAACCCCATCTATGGGAACTACGATCACAGTCAAGGCGTGACTCGAAACATTAACCTTCCTGACTCTTTGCTTTCTCGATTCGATATGCTTTTTATCGTGCTTGATCAGTCCGACACAAAGGTTGATCGTGCCATCTCTTCGCACGTGCTCGGGATGCACTCAAGCGAGAAGCAGGTATTCTCCACTAAGGCCATTTTGCAGAGGGACACAGCTCTGGTGCAGAATAATACAGAGACTGAGTCATCTATGTACCTCGCGCACAACGCTGGTGTAGAAGTTCTTTCTAAACGATTCTTGCAGAAGTACCTGTACTATGCAAAGCACCGTCCCTGGCAGCCAGCATTAACGAAAGAAGCTGAGGGGTTCATCGCAGAGCAGTATTCGCAGTGGAGAGTGGACAAGGCGGCTGACTCTCGCAATCGTCGCACGTTGCCCATCACTGCTCGTACACTTGAGACTATGATACGCCTTTCAACAGCTCATGCAAAGATGCGAATGTCGAAATCAGTCGATATTGTGGATGCGACTGTAGCTATAGAGATAATGCGACTGGTCGTCGAAGCTGAGGGCCTGGCGGTACCAAACGCTGTGGAACTCGAAGACGGGAACGAAGAGAACGAAACGATGTTGGAGGCTCCGGAGACACAACAAAACGGTCCGGGCCCAGGGGTTTCCAACCTTCCTACTGGTATTTCGAGGTCCAAGTTTGTCGTCTTTCAGAGGCGGTTCCCTGATCTGATGTTTCATCGAGAGTCTATCCCGATGGATGAACTCTGCAGTTCTGCCGCTTCATGGCTCGAGGATGGTAGCTTCACTCGATCTGATGTTGAGAGCATCGTAAGCCACATGCAGGGAATCAACAAGTTGCTAGTGCATGATGGAGAGGTGCACCTTATTTAGGAATAGCTCAACTGATTGTTACATCAAAAACAGTATGGATGGGTTTTTCTTCTCTTCCTCTCCCTAACGTTCATGATTGTATGCCTTCAGCGGCGAATGTGTTCGAGCTCGAAGTGTCCAATGCGTCCCCTATGAGTTGTTTGTGACCCATCAGCGCATCAAGCGCCGCGAGCATCATATTCTGGACTGCAAGTCGTTCTTGTCCACAGAACTTGATACACTCGTCGTATTCAGCCTGGCAGCTTTGCAGAGCGCTCTCAGTCTCCTGCACGTTGTCGTCAGATGTGTTTCGAAGCGACTCGACCTCTGCTTCGATGCTGGCAATATGTTTCGTTATGTTTGCGAGCATGTCATCGAGCCGTCTGCGCTCGGCGTCGTAGCTAGATTCCGACCGTTTTGCCTTCGAAGCCAGCTCGTTCGCTTCGTCACACTTCTCATCGTAGGTGTCTTGGCAGGCTTGCAAACTTTGCTCCAGATTGACATACTCGCGCTCTGAATTCCATTTCTTTTGCATGTGAAGATCATGAATCGCTTTTACTGTTGTTCGGACAGTATCTTTAAAGTCAAGATTCACCATAGCATTCAAAGCCTCTGAGCGTGGGTTTATTTCGCCTTCCAAGTTCGTCTCGTTTGCGTACTTAGCAGTGTGCGGGACGATTTGAAGTGTGCGTGCAACACTGTTATAGTGTTGTACACATTTCTCCATATCTCTAAGTGCGTCCTTGGCTTCGACTTTGGCAGTGTACGCCCGAGAATCAACATCCGTGTGGAGTTTTTCAAGCAGTGATAATGACTCCTTTTGTTTTTCGATGTCTCTATCGATAGTATTCGCTTCGGTCACGTCGACGGACTGCAGGGAGACTTGACGGCGAAGCTGCGCAAGTGCGGCGCGGCAAACGTCAAGCCGTTCACTGTTCTTGATCTTGGTCTGCCGGGCAAGGACAGAGTCGGACTTGGCTGATTGTAAGAACGCCTCAACCGTAGCGATATCATCTTCGCATTGTCGGACACCATTCTCAAAGGTATCTTTTTCTTGCTGCAGCGCTGTCTTGTGGACGGGCTCCTGCACCAACAAAGACAACCGCGACTCAAGCTCGGCATTTTCTTTCTCAAGGTCGGTGACACCGCATGATATTTGCGAGTGACGTTCTCGCTGAGAAGCATTGAATTCACCCTCCAGCTCATTGCACTTCGCGTCGTCGCCTGACAGGAAATGCTCATATGCGCAGCTCACGTACTCAAAGAAGGCGACCGCAGGCTCGGGAATCGCTTTCTTGGCTTGACACTGCCGCGCTTCTTCTTCGTAAACGTACATCTGGACCAACCATGTGAGAGCAGTGAGCAGTGATGGCCATGTGTGCTGACTACCCACTGCATACAGCGCGCTCTTGCTAATCTGGAACGGATAACGTAACTGCCTGAAAATCATCGGGACATCGTCCTCCGTCTTGGAGCCAAACTTGAAGTTCTCGTCAGCTTGACGAAAAAGGAACAGGGCCAGAGTTGCGAACTCCTTCGCCGTGGGAGACGCGAGCGTCTTTGGCGAGAGAGACGAGTCGTATCCATGGGAGCTGAGGAAAGATATCAGCTGACGAATGCAGGAGTTGATGTACGCGTTATCGTTCAACGGACGTGGGTCAACCCTCGGCGTGTGGCCACTGGAGAAGTACACGCTTTGCCTACGCGGCGTGGGCTTCGTTTGCAGTGACCGGCCGTGCACGACACGGGTTGCGGGCTTTCCATTCAGAGTCCCGTCTACGGTCGACTTCTTCAGCGTCGTGTCACCGTGAGATCCGTGTGAGCGTGCATTCAGTTGCGAGGAATCCACACCCGAAAGCGTCTTCCGAGTGGCGGTGGACTTCATCGCGTCGGAGAGGGGTGCGCCCGATGTAAGTGAATGCCGAGCTAAGCTTCAACGGTTACTTCGCTTCTCAAGGAGAAAGAAATAAAACGGCGCTAAAAAATATTTCTCTTTTCTGATGCATAGCCTTTTCTTTATTGTATGGACATTTGGTCATGATAATTTGATTATTTCGTTCGTATGAGCAAACAGTTACAATTTGACTTGATTGTGGTTCTTTGCGCGGTCGGTTGTCAAAATGTCCGACCGAATGGACACTGAGATTAGGCCACGTCATGAACGCACTTTGGACCGCTGATTTGCGAGAAAAACTGTTTAGGACTACGTCACCAGCCACAAACGCCTGCGCAACCGAAGGTAACGCCACGATACTTACCGAGCGGCACATCGGCGCCCTCGCGGAAGTACATGAACGCTGAAGGTTTCGCGCAAGTCCCTGACTTGGACGAACAGCTCAACAACCCTTCAAACGCGGTGACCCCCTTGCGACAGCACGCGTCAAGCTTCGACGACGACATGTACGCGCACCAGTTCAACAAGCAGACGCCTTACCTGGGGCAAGACGGAAGCCTGCCCCAGCACTTCATGCAAGGAGTTCCTGACATGAACGCCAGCCAGTCTTTCCCCTTGGGTCGATCATCTCCGTCTGTGAACATGTTCACTACGGTCAATGCCCCGGTGTCTTCGTCTGGCGCCCATCAGGCTGACAAACCGACTCCTGCCCAAGCTGCTGCTGGACGCTTGCAGAGAGCCAGCGCCCGCCAAGCTGCCAAGGCTGCACAACAGCAGAAGCGCCAGGCTCAGTCCCGTGCTTCAGCCTCGACGAAAAAGGGAAGCGACACGGGGACGAAGAGAAAGAAGGATGAGGTTGCGGCGGAAGAGGAGGAGGAGGAAGAAGACGACGAGGAAGATTCTGATGACGACGACACTGGCGCCGGGGATAAGCAGCCGAAGCCTCACGAAATTGCGAAGACCAAGTACAACCACGTAGAAGATGAGAAGGAGCGCAAAAGACTTAAGCGTCTCCTTCGCAATCGCGTCTCTGCTCAACAAGCTCGCGAGCGAAAGAAGGCTTACATGTCCACCTTGGAAGACGAGCGCCGCGCGATGGAAGCAAAAACGGCGGCGCTCGAGTCGAAGATTAACACCTTGGAGAGGGAGAACTTCATGCTCAGACAGGTGGTTAAGAACTCGACGAAGGCTGGAAACGAGAAGATGGGCATGGCGCTCGCTGCTGATGAGCCCAGAGCCGTACCTTCTCATTAAGTTTGGGATCAAAACCTACATTCCGAAACTGCGTGTGGAGAGCAGCGAGTCGCGCCGCCGAGAACAGAAAAAAAATTGTGTATAAAATACATAGACTACGCTTGCAGCTCATTTACTTAAAAACTCAAGCTAGTAGCTACTAGCCAGCTAGCTTACCAGGTAGTGTGCTCTCGACTCTGCACGAGAAAAATCTATGGTTTTCCGGGTAAGGGTTTGAACAACTTCGCCGCTGCCTTCGAGCGGAGCTGCTTAACGTGAGAACTGTTTAGGCTTTCTAGAAATTCTGTCAGGGATAAATCTTTCATGCTGTTTGTGTCCGAAGTCCCGAAGATCTCCTCGAGTTGCTGCGAAACATTTTTTTTTTGTTGGCTTGGTTAGTTTCGTGAGTCGTGAGTCACGCGACGGGGGGCTCGCTTGGAGCAAAGTATTGCGCACCGTATCTAGCAGGCTCCTTCCATGGCGAAGATACAAGATTTGCATGGCTTCCTCGACCGAGACTGATCCATTATCATCTTTATCGTTCATGAGGAATTCTACGACATTAAACAGACGACGAGGCTCGTATCCTGCAAGAACAGTTGAGAAGTTTATCAGAAACAAAGCGGAAGGTGTTGTACTCCGACACTCTGAAGTATTGAAGTTACGCGTCAAACGCACCAGTCTTGTCATTTCGACAGCGATGATACATCGCCTGGAACTCTGGCCAGTTCACGCACTTATCGCAATCATCATCCACCTCCCAAATCATGTCTTCGATATCCGACTGTGCGGAAAGGAAACAAAGGAAAACAGCGGTCAGATGTGGACTTTTCGTCTTCTCAAAAAGCAACACACACCTTTTTCGTTTTATGGCGCAAGAGCTGAAACACGTTGCCCAACTCTTCCGGGTCGATTTTTCCATCTCTGTGGGATGAGTCAAGGATAGCCCGGTCAGCCATGCGGCTCGATGCGGATGCACGCATAGTCACTTACCCTTTTGTGTCGAGCTTCTCGAAGGCTCGTCTGAGATCTTCAGCCTCGTTCTTCTTGGCGAACCGTTCCTGGTAGAAGTTGTGCAAGACAAGAACGAATGTAAGACGAAGGAACGGTTAAAGAAGACGATCGTTGACTTTGTTCGTTTGAGTGTCTTCAGAGAATATTTCGGCTTCGCCTGCGGTGATACCCACCCTTGCAGCGACGGATGCTTGTGCCATGACTTGGCTCTCACCTGCCTAGATAAGGCAGTGCGTGCTCGAGCGCCTTAAGGGTCAGGTGTCCTTGTGTTGCTTGAGTGACGGACGGAGACGACAGATTAAACTTTTTTGATGAAGCGCTCGCCGGCTCGCCGGCTCGCCGTCGGCTCTGATTATTACGATGACTGCTGACTCGGTGACTGCTGGCTGGCTGTTGCGCGGTTCACGCATCGCACAAATAATAAATCCGACTATTACCTTTATTTATTTTTGATACTAATTTTGAGGGCGATTTTAGGGGGATTTTAGGGCGATTTTAGGGCGCCCTAAAATCCTCTTCCGAGTTTTAGGGTGCTCTCAAACAGCTATTTTGGGTTTTAGTGCGATTTTTGGGCCATTTTTGGGATTTCGTTCTCGTAGAGTCGTAGTGAAGGGCGATTTTATGGATTTCTATCTTTCTCGTAGTGGATGGAGGAACGAATGAAACCTCACACAGCAGTTCGGCACCTATGTCACGGCGCCTTCGCGGCCTTCAATGATGAGTCAGAGTCACAGGAAAGGTCGAAACGATGCCACACGCGTCAGCGCACACGTGTGGGAGAGCTCTCCCCTGACCGGCAAGCAGCTCAACGCCATAGCCTCTCTCGTGAAAATGACGTCCGAACGTTTGGTCCCAACCCACATAGCTTCAGAGGAGGAGGGGCGAGATCGTCAGGTTGGAAAGGCCACGTATGATTCAGAAATCTTGGACGTGCACTCTGCACATCAATTCCATCAGTGGTACACGGATATCGAGGCTAGAAGGAAAGTGGAAGCTGATGAAAGGTTCAGGTGTCACCTTGACGCGCTCGACCAGTACATAAAAATGTGTGACGTGTTGCTGGAAAGCGCAGATCGGTCTCAGGAGGCTTTCATCAGTCTGAAAGATAACTACAAGTCCATCGTTGGCCGTAGACAGGCATTGCGGGATGAATGTTCACAACTAGCATCAGAAAAGAAACGACTGCTTCAGTTCGTGCAGGTGTTGAACGAGAAGTTGGAGCACTTTGAGGAGCTGGAAAAAATCGTGCATAGCTTCCCAGGTGGTCTTTCAAAAGTTGACAAAGATGGATTCATACCTATGCTGAAAAGACTGGATGATTGCAGCTCTTTCATCGACTCGCACCCACAGTACACCGCATATTCTACGTATTCTGTAAAGTGTTCGCAACTTCGAAGTCGCGCGCTTTCAGGAGTCAGATCACATGTCTTTGCCACTCTTCGCACAGCCGTGAACCTCGTTCGCCAACATCGCGTCGAGGAAAAATCCAGCACGGACAACAGTGGCTCGCCGAGTGAAGGGTTGATTACGCCCGTTTTCTATGTCAAGTTTCGTTCCGCTATATCAAGTTTACGGCCTCTTATGGTTGAGATTGATTCTCGTGCACGGCTTGGTGGGGTTACTGCGAATAAGAAGGAGTACGCACAGGTGATGTCTGACTGTCGCACAACTTACTGTGAGCAGAGAACTGCGCTTGTTCTCGATTTTGTCAAGCTGCGTATCTCAAACTACTCCACAGAAGTTTCGCTGCATGCGTTTATTCGTGCTAGCTGCTCATATTTTCTACAAGTTTGCCGAGCGGAGCGCGAGCTATTCGAGGGTGCTTTCCCTTTAGAGAGCAGTGACGTTGTTCCAACCCTGTGGACTTTGATGGAGCCAATTGGAGCAGCTTTGCACGATGCAATTCGTCCTCGGTATATTGCTTTGAATGATGTGTACATTCTCGCTGAACTAGTTGACTTGCTCGTTGAAGAGATAATGGAGGAACAGCTTGGGAAGCATGGGGAGACAGGTGATGTGATGCGACCTTTTGTTCAGGCACTACTTGGTGATATACGGGAACGCCTCGTTTTCCGCGCCCAATCGTTTATCAAGGAGGAAGTGGAGAACTACCGTCCTTCTGATGCAGACCTTGACTATCCAGGTAAATTAGAGCATACGTCTACAGCTGCTGTGCAGGAAGACATCAATGCGACTGGTACAAATGTACTACCCGAAGATTATGCTGATCAAAGTCTGCAACCCATTGCTGTGCACAGTAAAAGCGGTAGAAGCCATCAGAGTTGGTATCCGCCTCTCCAGAGCACCTTGTCGTGTCTTGCTGCACTCTATAGGAGCCTGGATTCGAGGACCTTCTCAGGTCTGGCGCAAGAGGCAGTGCAGATATGTTCAGCATCTATACTGGCGGCCAGCCGAACAATCATGAGCCGAACGAGTAGTTTCGATGGGCAGCTGTTTGCCATCAAACACTTGTTAATTCTGAGAGAGCAAATCTCTCCTTTCGAGTCAGATCTTGCAGCTCACTCGGTGCCCACTCGGGAACTCGACTTCTCACACTTGCGTGGCCAGATGAGGCGTATGCTTGCGGGTGAACTAAGTCTATTCTCAACGTCTCCTGATGCAAATGCTTTGATCGTTCTCGCCGCCAAGGGAGCACCTCGCCTGGTTGAGTCTACTGTGGATAGTCAACGAGAACTGGAACGTCATTTGAAGGTCGCGTGCGAGGCATATATCATGGTACGACCCTCATCTACATAGCACTTTACCTCAAACTTATCCGATTACCCTACTCTACTGACAATACGTTTACTATTCATCATCTTATTATTCCGTCGATCGATTTATCATCTTGCAGGCTGTGACGCGACAAATAGTAGAGCCGATGCTTGGGTTCATAACCAAGGTAACAGCCCTTCGGGTGTCAGGAACACTTGCTGCTGATTCTCCGGTGAGCAGTGCAGCGTTTGCCGCTCCTCAACGACTCGCTGAAGTCGTTACACAAGTGAATGATTCGCTCGACACGCATTTGCCCACTTGCGTTGAGAAGATGTCCCTTTACCTGACTGGATCAGCGACGCGAGAGATCATCTTCAATCCTATCAGGAGTAATATCGCAGAGGCCCACAGTCAGATTGCCACACTGTTAGAGAGAGAATATCAACCCGAGGACCTGAAGCAAGTGCCGCTGTGTAGTCCAGCAGTACTGTCAGAGATGATGTCGAAGGTGAGCTCTAAATTTTAATACATGGCAACGCACTCATCTATTGTGATGTGAAGAATCTCCCCCATTCTCCTCGAGCGTGAGTATTGAACCGAACAGGAAGTGTTGCATGATTTGAAACTTTCCTAAGCATTCTGCCTGGCGTGCAATGAACAAGATGTCAGAAGGATTTATAAAAGCAAAAGCGAACGACCTTCTGCAAGTGACGACGAACCTTATACATTTTTAGGAGTCCTGTGTTTATTTTCTCCCAGCTAAGTACGGCGCTTATGTCGTTCAGCATCGGTGATGTTTCGCCTAGATTTCCTTTCTTGACCTGTAGATGTTATGGCAGCAAAAAGAATTTAGCTCTTTTAAAAGAGGCAACACAAAAGTCTCTTGAGGTGATACATCACTATTTGATGTGCTCACCTGTTTAACAAACTGCACCGATGATAAATACATGTATTCATCCCCAAATGTTTGGAGAACCTGGTTGACGTGTATCGAGCTAGGCTTTATTATCTCGTGGTGCAGAAGCTGCGAGGCTCCCCAATAGAATGGGAGGAAGCAATAATCATCAAGTCCCCAGACACCTTGAGAGCCAGCAGGCTCAAGCCTGTGAGCGAGTTAAAAAATGAGCAGGGAGGGAAGAGAATGCCACGAGCAACAAGACAACTCACCGATATCTCATCTGGATTTTGCGCATCAAGATGATGTACTTTGCGAATACCCTCATCGCCAGGGCCTTATGATCGTCCTTAGTCACGAGACCCAACTCAGACAAACACACAAGGAACGCTACGAACGTATTTTCATGACCTGTCCCGTAGTCGATGCGTGTGGCGTTCCCAAAGCTGTAAAGGCAAGAGAGTCAAGATGAGAACACTTCAATCAGCTATTCGTTAGAGTTATGAAAGTCGATGTCATTCGAGGCACCAGATGTTCTGGTATGATTCTCACCTCTCACACAGGTATGGCACAAGCTCGACGACAGCTTCCTGTGACATGAGAAAAACAAGAAAAAAAAACGTCAAATTTTCTGCGGCAATCGCAGCTCGACACTATGGATACTTACCTCATACTCCTCAGGAAGGATCATTCTCACTAAGTCTACGAGGAAAGAGTAAAGAAGTAATTGTGTTAGTCAACAAGAGACTTTCACAGGACGTTGGATGCTTGATCTCACCTGTTGCAGAAGACAATAAACGATTGTGCCACTCTCTGAAAGCGACGTTGCCGTATCGCATCTGCTGTTGGCTGGGTGGATACTCTTCGCACCACCCTTCCATCGTGTTCAGAGTGTCGAGCAGGCGTTGCACCAGTGGAGAAACGATACACTCATCCGATAGCTTCGCCCCTTGGCTGGCCGTGTTTATTGCCCGTATGAACTCCACGAGACTCTTGCACGCTCTCGAAGCAAGAAACTTTGGCATATCGTTCACGGTCCTTAACAATCGCTCTGGCGCAATGAAGCCTTTGTCTTGTCGCGGATCCATCATTGCCGGCGGAGCGACCTCCGCTGAAGGGGTGCTGCAACAGGATGATGCGCTTAACAAAATGAGAAGTATTGCGTGTCCTCCTCTCGCAGTTTCTCCACACTGTCTCGAAACACTCACGCCGTCGCCTTTTGATGACGCAACAAAACATGTATGCCAAAACAAGCAGTTACTTACTTATTTCAGGGTGAAAAAATAAAAAACCATCAGTAGCACATACATGTTATGTATGTAGTAGTAGTCTCGAAAAAATAAACAGCAGGCGACCGATGATACGATGAATTGATGATGATTGAGTTGATGACTGATTGATGATCGACGGAGAGACCAAAAAAAGAGCAACCCGCGGCCTTCGGACGTCAGATTCCCCTGCTTCCTCTCAAGGACGGGAGAGTGCTGTAAGGCAAACGAAATGGTCGACGATACTGCCGTCCCATCGGGCTCTGGCGTCAAGAAGGATGTTTCCACCGCTATCCTCGAACGCAAGAAGTCCCCGAACCGCCTCGTCGTCGGTAAGTCTCAAATCCTTCCGGCTAACCCAGATCTGATAGGGATGACGTTTCGCGGGGTTCTCTAAGATCGAAAGGACCGTGGCTCTGTTTCTAGGGACTCAAGTCGATGTTCGACGACGAACGCGAGTCGCGATTTCCACATTTCACCCACTGATGAAAACGTTTTTTCCCTTTCCTGTATCTCTTGACGAACTCCTACAGACGAGGCCGTGAACGACGACAACTCCGTCGTAGCGCTTAATCTGGCGAAGATGGACGAGCTCCAGCTATTCCGCGGTGATACCGTCTTAATCAAGGGCAAGAAGCGAAAGGATACTGTCTGCATCGTCCTTGCAGATGAATTCTGCGAGGAGGGTAAGATCCGAATGAACAAGGTCGTCCGCAAAAACTTGCGAGTTCGCCTCGGCGATGTCGTATCCGTTCACCAGGTATGTTTTCTCGCGATCATCAGATCTAGATCTGTCGCAATCCCCCCTTTCTGCAAGATCTGTTTCCAAGATAGCACCTGGTTTCTTCAACATTCGTGCTTATCGCTTGATGCGGTTTGTTTCAGCTCTGAAAACCTACCAGAAAGATCGCGATGCGTGAATTTGTTATCGTGCATCGTACTGACCCCTTAACCCTCGTTCTTTGCTCCGCAGTGCACTGACGTGAAGTATGGACAGCGGATCCACGTGCTCCCTTTCAGTGACACGATTGAGGGCGTCAGCGGCAACTTGTTTGACGTGTACTTGAAGCCATATTTCCTTGAGGCCTACCGTCCCGTCCGTAAGGGCGACACTTTCCTCGCTCGAGGTGGAATGCGTGGAGTTGAGTTCAAGGTTGTCGAGACGGATCCCGCTGAGTACTGCATTGTTGCGCCTGACACGGAGATCTTCTGCGAGGGCGAGCCCATCAACCGAGAGGACGAGGAGAGGCTTGACGAAGTAGGTTACGACGATGTCGGGGGTGTGCGCAAGCAAATGGCGCAAATTCGTGAGCTTGTCGAGCTCCCCTTGCGTCATCCCACCTTATTCAAGACGATTGGTGTCAAGCCTCCCAAAGGTATTCTTCTCTATGGCCCCCCTGGCTCGGGAAAGACCTTGATCGCCCGCGCTGTGGCGAACGAAACAGGCGCCTTTTTCTTCCTCATCAATGGACCGGAAATCATGTCCAAGCTTGCCGGCGAATCAGAATCCAACCTTCGCAAGGCGTTCGAGGAAGCTGAGAAAAACGCTCCTGCTATCATTTTCATCGATGAGATCGATTCCATCGCTCCCAAGCGAGAGAAGACGCAGGGTGAGGTCGAACGTCGCATCGTTTCAATGCTCCTTACCTTGATGGACGGAATGAAGTCTCGTGCGCACATCATCGTCATGGGGGCTACGAATCGCCCCAACTCTATTGACGCCGCTCTGAGACGCTTCGGTCGATTTGATCGTGAGATTGATATTGGCGTGCCGGATGAGACTGGTCGCCTCGAGGTTCTCCGCATCCACACGAAGAACATGAAGCTAGATGAGGAGGTCGATCTGGAGAAGATTTCCAAGGAGACGCATGGTTATGTGGGAGCTGATCTTGCGGCACTTTGCACTGAGGCTGCGCTGCAGTGCATCCGAGAGAAAATGGACGTCATTGATCTCGAGGATGAGACTATCGATGCCGAGATTCTGGATTCCATGGCAGTGACCAATGATCACTTTGTCACTGCTCTTGGCACATCTGACCCCTCTGCCCTTCGTGAGACTGTGGTTGAGGTTCCCAACGTGTCATGGGAGGACATTGGAGGCCTGGAGACCGTCAAACAAGAACTGCAAGAAACCGTTCAGTATCCCGTCGAGCACCCCGAGAAGTTCGAGAAATTCGGTATGGCTCCCTCCAAGGGTGTTCTTTTCTACGGTCCTCCCGGTTGCGGTAAGACCCTGCTTGCCAAGGCTATCGCAAATGAGTGTCAAGCGAATTTTATCTCGGTTAAAGGCCCCGAGCTTCTGACGATGTGGTTTGGCGAGTCTGAAGCAAACGTGCGCGAAATTTTCGACAAAGCGAGGCAGTCTGCCCCGTGTGTCCTTTTCTTTGACGAGCTCGACTCCATCGCCAACCAGCGTGGTTCCAGCTCGGGGGACGCGGGTGGCGCCGCTGACCGTGTCCTCAACCAGCTTCTTACCGAGATGGATGGCATGGGTTCAAAGAAGACGGTTTTCATCATCGGTGCCACCAACCGACCCGACATCATTGACTCTGCACTCATGCGTCCTGGTCGGCTCGATCAGCTCATCTACATTCCACTTCCTGACGAGAAATCCAGGCTCTCTATCTTCAAGGCAAACCTTCGCAAGTCTCCCCTTGCTCCTGATGTCGACGTGGAGACACTCGCACGTTTCACGAATGGCTTTTCTGGCGCTGACATCACGGAAATTTGCCAACGTGCATGCAAGTTTGCCATCCGAGAAAGTATTGAGCGTGACATCGAACGCGAGCGCGCTGCTGCGGCAAATCCTGATTCCATGGACAACGACGACGAATACGTCGACCCTGTTCCCGAGATCACAAAAGCTCATTTCGAGGAAGCGATGAAGTACGCTCGACGTTCGGTCAGTGATGCAGACATCCGCAAGTATCAGGCATTTTCGCAGACTCTCCAGCAGTCGCGCGGATTCGGTAACGACTTCCGCTTCCCGGACGGCGCAACTCGCCCCAACACTGCTGGTGGTGGAGGCGGCGACTTGAACGCGACCGGCGACGCGAATGTTTTCGCCGGAGGTGCGGGCGCGGATGATGACGATGATCTCTACTCGTAAATGTTGCGATCCGACTTTGTAAATGAAACATCGATTGCAAAAAGACAACACTACTTCTAGTGGACCTTCTCACTGGTCACACGCCGCCTCGTACTGCGCAGCATCCATGAGCGAGTCAAGCTCCGCAGGGGTGGACATCTTAACTTTCATCATCCAACCATCGGTGTACGCACCCTCGTTAACCTTACCCGGCGAATCGGCGAGATCTTCGTTAATCGCGACCACCTCACCAGAAATCGGTGAGTACACATCAGAAGCAGCCTTGACAGACTCCACGACGCCAAAGGTGGCCTTGTGTGTGACGGTGGAACCGACTTCTGGGAGCTCTACATACACGACGTCACCAAGCTCAGCTTGCGCATGATCGGTGATACCAACAGTGACGACGTCGCCCTCAACCTTGGCCCACTGTGGTCACATTATGATATTTTGCATGAGTATAGGAAGAAGATCATCGCGTCAGATGAATGAGCGCTGGGGCGGACTGAAAACCTTTGGGAGGCTTGTTTTTTGTGTTGGGGCAAGAAAAGGAACAGTTGGAAAGTTTCTGGGCCGTGATTCGTGTGCGTACCTCGTGAGACTGCATGTATTTCAAGCCCTCGATGACTGCGCAGAGCGATGAATGGTGAAAGGTGGAGAATGTCAGACGGTCGAGGCGGTGGGTAAGGAAGATTCGCGCTTATAGGCCGCAGGAAAGCCGAGGGAAAGGCAAGGTATGCACGAAGATCGACGAGAGGTCTAGCTAGGCAAGCGAAAACCTCACCTGTGCTGTAGTTACGCGCGATCGAGGTGCTCAAAGCAGGAATGCTGCTCTGAAGGCCTAATTTGGGTGCGGTGGCACGAACGAGCTGACGAAGGGCCATCCTGGTAAAGTGTGGGAGAAGGGTGTGGTGGACAGGGGGGCGGAAGTAGTGTAGCGCAAGTGCCGTGCCGTGCCGAGGACAGCTCAGCAACGAAAAATATTTAAGCAGCGAGCGGATAGGAATTCGCGGCCGCGGGAACGTTCGTTCGACGCGTTTTTTCTCGTGTGATATCCGGACGAACGAACAAATAAATGACCGCCTGCTGAGCGAGTAGTGCTTGACGATAATTAATGATAGCTTCTGGTTCTCAAGACGTTTAACAACCGCTCCCCGCTTCTCGACTGAGACAAGACACTCACGCTGTGCGCGATGATGCCGTCCAGTCATGTCGTTACCGGGGCGCTGGATCTGCATTTGAATGTCCGACAGAATGGACGTGTATCAAGCCAAATACGCGTCGGGGTTGAGCGTCGGGCGTGGCAGCATCGTCGACTTCAACTCGGGAAACGCTCCTTTTCGGGTAAACCCTTGACGACCGCCATCACGGCTTTCACGAGCTCGTACGATATAGAACCCCTTCTCACGGTACGTAATGATCACTTGACCTATAACGTTCGATAGTTCGCTTCTCGATGCTGTATTATAGTATGATACTGATATTCGTGCGCCTGCAGGAGACAACCACGTACCTGACGTCAGGGGAGCGACTTGCAACACCGAGATGGTCAAGCTTCTGCAACTCGTGTGCTGGAGTGTGGATCGGAAGAAGCGCGTCGTTCGAGCGACCGATATCCAGAGATTGCGATATAGACATATCCGCTGGATTTAGATTGGTTCAAGGTGCGGAAAGCTGGACTATTTGCAGCGAACTCACGAAACACACCTTCGCACTGCTTCGAGCCTCTCTGCGAAAATACGCCCCAAGCAAGGTCGCGAGCTCAAAAAAATCTAATCACCTTGTCCCTCTCTCTCTGATTATTATTATTACCTTTCCTTACGATCTTACGATACATATAGAGACCGGACATCTTCGTGTCATTCGCTCTAATGGTAGAAGCATAGATGAAACGTTGACGATCATGGAAGAGGTCAATGAGGGGCCTAAGGTAGGAAATCCAGCAGGTGCCAACGCTCATCCAATCGTTCGGACGCCATGCTGACTGAGGACTGACTCTTGCCCATCCACGAACCTTATCAGAATTCGACTCCAGCATCAAGAAATACCGACAGTGATGAACCTGGATTTGTGCGTGCTTACATGTGCCTTCGAACAAGTAACGTTATTCCGTTTTTCCGGCCACGGCCCTGACCTTGCTCTGTATTTTGCTCCAAGTCTGTGAAAGAACGCGAAACAACTGATGTCAGCGGACGGAGGCCCAACAGACTTTCGCTAAAGCAAGTTGAACCAGATGCACTGACTGCGCTCTATTCCATCTTCCATATCGACCGTGACGCAGGTATATTTCGAGGACGGGACGTACACATCAGGAGCCACGCAACTGTCGAAAGTTTTCGGTGAAACACGTCAGGTGCGCCAGAGCTCACAAAAATCGTCGCAGCCTGATTCGTTTCGGTTTTCGTTTTGTTGCCCCACACTTGCATTCATGTGCTTGTCAAGGCATTTCTACCGCGTCCAAATTCTTTTCCGTTCTGACACACGTGTGTATGTGTCTTCCGCCCTTTCCTTTCGATTTAGAATTTTGATTTCAACATCATAGCTCCAGGGGGCGCTGAGTGCGCACGAGTTTCGCAGACGGTTTTTTTATCGCCTTCAGCACAGTTTTGCCTGGGAAGAGTCGTGGTGAGTATAGAGAAGTGGTTGGGTCCTGAGCGGGTATACTCTGACGTTAACATCGAAGAGGAAGCAAAAAAATTAAAAGAGATTGCAACGCTTCCCACGGAGCCCGTGGAGAGTGCTGTCGGGGAGTGGCGATCTTTCAACCGTTTAGCAGTTCCGACAAGTCTTGTCGACGACGAAGAAAACTCGCGTGCGCAAGAAAGTACTGCGGGCACGCCGTTCAATTTCGAGTGTGAGGAGACGATTCAACGCGCGAGAATTTTGAGTGAGGAAGATGGTGACGACGTCCTTCTAGCTCAGCATATATCCCTTCCTGGTGGAATTACAACAGGAGTGATCGTGTCTGGAAATAGCCTCGTCATCAGTGCGGGATGGTCAACAGCTCGTGGAGTCTGTAAGGTTGTCGAGCGAGAGTACGAGCACGGCGGTGCGACCAAGCTGCTTGAGGTGAGAGATAGCAGCAGAGTGTTCGATAGATGGGTGGGTGGAGAGATGTAATTCGAGGCAAGCCCACGTGTTGAGCCGAAGATTAGTCCGGAAGACAACTAAGACATGTTCTGCAAGGATGACCTTGAAGTATGCCTTGCGATGCTCCAAGAATCGGGAAAAGTATTTTCGAAGTCAACAATTCTTATCAACAGGATGGTGGTGTCGAGGAGACACCGTGAAGGAGCGGAGGAGAGGAAACAAAGGGCGCACTCTGAGAGGTGCCGCTCGTTAACCTCCCATCCTCGTCGGCGGAAGCACAACGACACTTGTAGTCGTCGTTGCTTACTTCTTCGCCTTCTTGGCGGCCTTCTTCTTGGGCGCCTTCTTCTTGGCGGCCTTCTTCTTGGGCGCCTTCTTGGCCTTGGGCTTCTTGGCCTTCTTGGCCTTGGGCTTCTTGGCCTTCTTGGCCTTGGGCTTCTTCTTCTTGGGGGCGGCCTTCTTCTTGGGCTTCTTGGGCGCCTTCTTCAGGGCCTCACCGAGCTTGTAGCTGGCCTTGACCTTGAGAAGCTTGCCGGACTTGACGAGGTTCTTGAGCTGGGTGGACAGAATCTTCTTGAAGTTGCCGGGAAGCTTGAAGTTGGAGCCGAGGTACTTGGCGATGGCGGGGACGGAAGAGCCGTTCCTGTCCTTGAGGGCCAGGATGGCGGCCTTCACCATGTCCTCGTACTTGGGGTGGGCGGGGGCGGCTTTAGGGGGCATCTTTGCTTGTTGGTTTGTTGTCGACGGCGCACCGTGGAATGGACGTCACGCGCGATCAATCCGATTAAAATAAAGTTTGAAAAAAAACACATCGCGCAATCGTGAAATATGTATACGGGCAAACAGTCTGTGAAAAATGGTCTCCAATATACAGGATTCATGAATTAATTTTTTTGAAGCGGGCGTTTTTCATCGAATCCATTTTTCTATGGAAAGCACGCTGTTTCGAACAGGTACATTGCATTTTCAACAAATACTTATGAGGAATTCCTCATGATCCCGAGGTCTCGGCAATTCGTGCGTTAATTTGGCGGTTTGAATTCGCTTTTTTTCGCTCTCGTTTCTTTTTTATCGATCGAGTTTTGAGCTACCATGGATTCGAGTTTGCCGCGTGCGATTTTCGCCGAAAAGTTCGATACCTCGGCGGCGTGCGAACGAACGAAGAAGAAGGAAACAAATAAAAGAAATAAAGATGCCTTTTTTTCTTCCGTCCGAAGTATGTAGTACGTAGTCTACTAATATGATAGAACTATCAGCACATCTATTGTGCACTCGACCTTCACGGTTTCAAGTCGTCACTTCCTCCGCTTCTGAAGTTCATATTGGAAGCTGTCGAACGTTTGTCGACCCCTAGCGCCTTCTTCGCGCCTTCCAACACGAAGAAGAACACACCACCCCCAAGCCCAATAAACGTCACTCTCGGGCTGATGCCCTTGAGCAGAGCGATCCACCCCTCTTCGGCCACCGTACGTGTTACGCAGTCCATCACGCCTTTATAGTAACGCGTCTCGCCTTTCATCCCTCCTTGCGTCATCAGTCTTGTTTTAACAACGTCCAGAGGCGTTGTCACTGCGCCTGTCAGCATTCCCGCAACGGCTCCGATGACAGCCGATTCATGCGGCTTGATCTCGTTTCCAGAGCTTCCACTAACAGACGACCAAGTGATCTTCATCTGTTCGTAAGATGCGAACTCGATCGCGTCGAATGGTAAATCGCGTAAAAGAAATGAGCCGAATCCAGCGAAGAGCCCTCCAGCGATGCCCTCCCGAGAGGCAATGTGCCAGACTGCGCCTCGTGCACTTGTGAACTGACCCGTCTGCATGCGAGACTTGACAACCTCGGTCGGCACTCGCACGATGGAGGCTGCGAGTCCTGCGGATGCGGCGGCCGTGAGATGCGCAGTGATCGTGCGGTCGGAGTGCATCAGCTTATCGTCATCGAGGGGAAGCAACATACGCTTCGCTGGCTCGTATACAGCGAAGAATACTGCGCAGGCAGGGACAACACCAGCGAGGTTCCCGCCGATCCCTTTGTACAAGTTTCTCCAGTTCACCGATGCTCCCCCGCGCGCAGCTTGCAGACGTGTCTTTATCGTGTCTATGGGATACAACGTCGCTTCGACTGCAGTACCCGCAATGACACCTGCGGAAACGTGGCCTGCAAGCTCTGCTGCCTCCATCCCTGCCGCCGCCTGAAGTCTTGCGCCGCCCCCACTGCACTGTCGACAACAAAAAGTGCGTGAGAAGTGGCTTGTGGTTTAGAATTCGGGACACGTCCGTTAAGGACGTAGTCACGTTTAGCACCACATTCCATCCCGGGTTTTTTGACGATTTGGCCCTTTTATTCGTGCTGTGATTGGTCGAAATAGTGGCCATTTACATGATTATCAGAGTGGTTCATCACTGGTTGAATTATTGATGACTAAAAACGCTGTGCAACACTCTTCCATGTCGTGGACGACGACTGGTCAGCGGGACATCCTCCGGACGCAGACGTAGTCGTCGTGCACACGCCGACGTTTCAAGTGAACGAAAACACGGCGGTAACGCGTCATCGGAAGTGGCGGTGGCGGACGTCGAACTTGACCGTTCGCACCGATCAAAATCCAGTTTCTTTGAACATCGTTCATCGTTTACTCGTGATCGATTGTGCCGATGAACGCGCGATTCATTTCAAAAACGTCCGACTAAAACGCCTTTCCGTTTTCGCCTCACTTGTCTTCCGCGGGTTACGCGTTCGACTTCGCGCGATTTTCCGTGTCCCGAACCAGCCGCCCGCGTCCTCCCCGAAATTTCCTCTTCGCCAAAGGGGGCGGCCGCTACGGATCATTAGTTCAAGATGACGAGGGGACGGAAAAAGTGTTGTTGTACAAAGCGTGCGTACGTACATGTATGTGAGTTGTATTATGGTTCTGGGGCTAGTCGGCTTAGTTTTTTTCAACGCAAAGCAGCAGAGGCATGGGATATCTTTTGCTCTATGGAGTGTAAGGTTTGAAGGTGTGCCTTGAGCACTTCGCTGGGGAACGTATTGTTCAGTGCTGAGGTTTCCGCCGCGCGGTTGAGTTCCTGCGAAGAAGTTGAAGGGAAACCGGCGGTAGAAACTTGCGGAGTCAGCTCGTAGTTACCTACATGTATTCAACACGTAAGAAGTTGTCGATGATGCGTACCTCTTCACCGTCTGTATTTGAAGGCACGATTCCGTGAAGAGCATCACCCAGGCTACTCAGATGCGCGCTTATAGACTCTGCAAGGCTGTAAAGAGTCTCCTGGCTGCTGGACGTTTGACTCCCAACTGCGGCGCTGTGCTGGGGAGACCTACGAAGGACAAGAGGAGGAACGTGGAAGGTCAGTTTCGCCTGAGAACATAGAGTGACGTTCACACATAGAACTCACCTGGACAGATGCTCAGCTTCAGCTTCCATGACGTTCAGCGCATCACTGATTTGTTTTTGGTGAACTTGAAGGATATCAAGCTGACGCTCCAGCCTGTCTTGGGAGGTTGAAGCTTTCCCGAGGTCAACCTGGAATAGAGCACGAATCAAACTTAGTAAGTATAGGTGAAGGTAATCGAGCGAGGACTTCGCCCCACCACTCAATAGACAAGAGAGATGAAGTGATGTTGGAACGAGTCTAGGAGAATGTTTCATATTTGCGGGCTCCTCACCTGCAAGGCCATGAGCTGGTGCCTGTTTTTCAAGATGTGGCGATCCCACTCTGCAAGACTCTTCGCCTTGGACTTGAAAAAGTTCTGCGAAGCGGGGACAAGCATCACCGAGGGGTTAGTCTGATAGCGACATGTGATGCAAGGGAAAGAGAGCTCCACAAACCAAACAATTTAAACCGACTCGGTCTTGCGAAACGTACCGTGCGACTCTCGAGCTCTGTGTTCCAAGAGAGCACGACCTCGCCGACGCTCTTTGCTTGGACCTCTGACGGCGCCTGCAGAAAAAGGTTTGGGACACGAGGATTTAGCGACACGGGCAAGGTTTAAACTGGACGACTGTGGCATCCGTGACATTGAAAACAACAGGACGGCGCGCCTCAACATAGCTGATGTCGTACCTTCATGGTGTCTACCTTAGGTCCGTTCGGAATCGTAGGTGTTGGGTTGATCGGGAGTGCGTTCGATGTCGCCTTCTGTGAGACTTTCTTCGTTCGTTCGTTTTCTGCTACTTATTATTTTAATTACTTTCCAAGTATTATTAATATTATTATTATTATTATTATTATGAATATTAATATAATATTGCTTTCATATATATGCTTGCTTGCTTATCCTTGCTTGCTTGCGATTGCTTACTTGCTGTCAAAAAATAAATAAAAATTTGATCCCCAGCCAGCCAGCCATCGTTCCAGCCAGCAGGGGATTTTTCACGAAAATTGTGCATGATATGACCGCCGGCCGCCGCGCGCGGCGCGCGCGCGCGCCAGCAGCCAGCCGGCCACCAGCCAGCCATTTTATTTATTTGCTTCCTTCTTTTTTTTTGGGAACAAAATAAAGGCGCCAGCACACACGCACGCAATCCCTCTATCTTCTTCGACGGGTCGTGGTTCTGGAAGCTGGGAAGGTTCGCACCACTGGAAGGTTCGCACTACTGCATAAGTGCTGAGTTTGATAGGACATGCCATAAAAACCGCGTGCATGCCAGCTTAGACGGCCTTTATTCTTCAAGATGCCCGAGTAATTCAAATGACCACGGCGGACTACGATTCGCCGCCTGGTGGTGAAACCGAGTTTGTCGACTTGCCAAACTGGCGCGGGCTACACGTTAATAAA
>JACLAB010006591.1_pt1 | contig 31403 bp, 43 predicted proteins | sample 8027921 | NCBI WGS metagenome assembly JACLAB01 (sample SAMN15725117, study PRJNA655200) | protist metagenome | isolation source: fluorescence activated cell sorting (FACS) single amplified genomes of... | place: USA: West Boothbay Harbor, Gulf of Maine | collected 2000-07-19 | reverse complement strand
AATTCGAATATCTCTATTCAGACCGAATCCAAGGTAGTACCAACTAAAAAGGGTGGTCTCAAAATTGGAAAATTTCATCCGGGTATGTATAATGTTCTTGTAAACAAAAAGTTTTCAAAGGATGAAAAACGTGTCGATTTACAATACATTTTAAAACAAAAACCAAAGGGTCGTGCTCAAATAGCAACTGGTTTAACCATTGATCTTAACGAGATTAAGGGTTATTATGGAAGGTTTCAAACGGGTGCCATACATACATCTAATTTTGGATTAAAGGGTGATTTAAAAAAGGAATTCTTTTCAGTGCAGTTAAGTGGGTACACCATGGACGGCACTGAACAAAAAAAATTCACGTTTGTCATTTACAGTAACGGTAAAATCCGTTTTTCGGGCGGGTTTTTAGGGTCTAATAATCTTAAAAAACAACCAGAAGCTTTGCGTAAATATTTAATTGATACGTATACACAAAAACAGGGCTTTTTGTATAACGATATTGAATATAACAATATCGCAGGGTTCTTTAATACAAACGTAAACTTCGATTTAACGAGAATTGCACAACAAAATCCTGTAAAAGCTCAAAGTATTAGCTATGAATCAGAAACAACACCCTTTTTATACATGATATATAAAGACCATAATTTTGTTTTATCGTCTAAATCTGGAAAACTTGGTTCGGGTATCATTCAAGTTCAAGGTGAAAGTGACCCAGATGACCTTGAAAATGCATATAAAGTAGGTGTTGATATGGTAAAACTACTCCATGTTTTAGGGTACACAATGGGGTTGGTAAATCGAAATGTAAACCTACCAAAACTCCCTATGATGAAAAGTGTAAAAACGTCGACGTGTCCTAAACCACGTCGCCCACCATGTAAATATGGGTTTGAAGTTCGTAAAAACCCACAGGGATCAGATTGCTGTTTTAAAATCCCAAAGAAACGAAGTGTTTCTAAGAAAAAAACTACACCTAAAAACGTTTCTATTTCATATGATAAAGATGGTACTATGAAAATAGGTGGGCGTAAGTGTGATAGACTTACAAAACCCGTTTTACTCGACGTTGCTAAAAAGTTGGGTGTTGTTGGGGTACGTCAAAAAAATACTAAAAATGTTATATGTTCGGCACTCGATGCCATTGAGAAGGGTACGTCCAACTTAAAAATAGATGGAAAATTGTGTCGAACGATGAAAAAAGACCAACTCGTTGCGATGGCATTATCTAAGGGTATCACGATTGACGACAGGGATACTGTAAAAATGTTATGTGATAAACTTCAAAATAAACCAAATACAGCAAATTCACCAAATTCACTTGCAAATGAAATGGAATACGCACTTAAAATGAGAAGAAATCGAAACACGGTCAATCAGAGAAGAAAACTCAATGATACGGGTATAAGAAACGATCTCGTTAAAATGTATGGTAAAAAGTGGATGACAAAGTATGGTAAAGTTATGAATTTGGATAAAAATGTGCGTGATATAAAGAGAGAATTAAATAAGGCCGAAAAGAATAATTCTCTTAATGTAACTTCACGTAACGGTGTTATACGAAAGATGGTCGCGAACGATATAAAAAAGGCAATGGTTAAAGATATGAAACTTAACCAAGAAAATACACTTAAGAAAAAACTTCTCCGAAATGAAGCACAAAAGTTATACGGTAAGTTTGGTAAAAATATGGTAAATAACGTTATAAAATACGCGACAAATTTACCAAAGACGTACCCTCTTAATAGCAGTAAAATAAAGAATTACGTTATGATAAAACGTCAACTTCAACAAAATACACCGTCGGCGTTAAAGAATAACCGCAAAACTAAATAAAAAGATGGACGACCCAAGGGAACTGTTATTAAAACGTGTCCGACAAAATACAAATGACTTTATTATAGATTATAAAGATCGTTGGGATAAATATATTTTGTCGAGCATTATAGATAGTATATTTTATACTTTAGCAGATTATATAAGTATTGAAAGAAAAGGTGGGTGTACGATGGGTAAATTAGAAATTGAATACCATTGTACGGATGATTTTATAAACTCTGAAAATCCTAAAGACTATTTAGAAACATATCGCGACCCCGATGACCAAAATCTTATGCTATTCATATACGATAATATGCATAAGATGGAACCTGGAACGCATCGACGTACACTTTTGTACCTCACAAACATACTATACTTCGATTTATAAGTTTGTGTGGTTCGGAAATTTGTTTAAGGTGTTTCGCGTGATATGAAAAATCATACCCGAGAAAATTATCTTTTATTTCTTTAGAAAGTCCAAATGCCTCAATTATTCTCGAGGTTTGTGTACACACGGATAAACGTTCAAGATTAAGAAATCTATCTTCCATCATGATAAATTCTTTAAGTGATTCGTCGGGTATACCATCCTTACGCATTTGTTCATACATCTTCCTCGATTCGCCATTTGACATGTGAAAGTATTTTGTAGAAAATCCAAGAATAGACACGCGTTCACCTGTAATATTATCAGCTTCACGTATCATAATAAATATTACAATTATAAGTATAAGTACCCAAACTATGATCATACTATATACTATTCTAACATAATAAATAAATCTTTTATTTTATGAATAATATTAAATAACGAATCCTTATCTTCAACATTTTGAGGTTTTATAATTTCGAATTCAATTTGGTATGTAAACGGATCTTCCGAATCCATATCTTGAGTGTTACCAGAAATAGATGTCATATCAATAGATACATTCTTACGAATATATGATGTACGTGTTTTCGTTTTTTTACCGTCCATTTCACTTTCATAATCATGTTCCATAGGAATTTCTTTACATATGGCAAACCGTATATCAAAAGGTGTATCCTTGATTTGTTTAAAATCCTCAACGTGTACCCGTTCTTTTTTTATAATAGTTTCCTCGTTTGTAGATTCATCTATTGTTATACGAAGATTATCCTTTTCACGGAAAAAGACGTCCGTCTGTGACGTTTCAATACGATCCCATCCAGCATATTTATTAAGACCTTTCAAGAGATTAATATACATCTTTTCGCCTATATTCGTATCAAAGAATGTACCATTATATTTACCGAGACGAAATTCCATTTCGACGTGTTCCTCATTCTTGTATTTATCAAGGATTGGTTGAATTGTATCACAAATTTTATGTACGTTCATGTTTTCTTACATTTATGTATCGCGTCTTCTTCTTAAGCCTTTTTTATACACCTTTTTTAGATGCACGGTTTCACAAACATTGGAAACACGTGTTATTTTAATTCGGCTATACAGTGTTTTCTACATATACACGATATATCATCTCATATATTACGAAATAAATACGAAGGTGATTGTTTATTTACAAAAATATACGAACACGTTGTACACGTTTACTTTTCAACACACGAAGTTAAGGTTTTTACACTCGAACCACTTTTACAAGAATTTGTGAAATTGTACCCAAGATTTAAAATTGGTGAACCTCATGATACTCAGGACGCTTTATTATGTATTATAGATATACTCGAAAAAGGATACCCTATAATTAAAGACCTTCTTTACGGTGAAACAACACAAGTAACAATATCACCTACAAGTAAAAATGTTATAAAAACACCGTTTTGTATTCATATTTTAAATATGAAAAATGAAGTAAAAAGTATAGACGAAATGATAGAGGAAGGATACAATTGGAACGTGGTGGAAGGGTATGTTGACGATGATAACGTGAAACACCACGTTGCAACAACACGGTGTTTTATATCTAAAAACCCGAAAATTCTACTTGTATCATTCGATAAAAAAAGTAATGTAAAAGTTGATAAATCTTTAAAAATGGGGTACGATTTATGTGGTTCTATAATTCATAAGGGTGTTCAATGGGGTGGTCATTACATATCTATGGCTAAATTCGGTGAAGATTGGATCATACAAGATGATGATAGTTTAGGTAAACTGAGTGAATTACCTAAAGAAGATAGTCATTACATTTTGGTCTACAGTCTAAAAACTCCTTCATCTGAATGTCCTCCTTAATATTCACGAGTGTTCTATAAAACGTTCGTCTACTATTCGGAAACGTCTTATCGGTTCGTTTTTTTAATGGTTTCCACCAAAGGGGTCCCTTTTCCCACGTTACGTACATACACTCAACAATATCATTTTCTCTCAACCATTTATATTCGGACATACGTTCAATTGGTATCTGAGACTCGTGTATAAGTTTACCTCTATCTTGTATATATAATCGCCATACAGGTGGACCCGGTACACACCCCGGTGTTTCCACGGTTGGTCCTTTCTTCACTTTGAAATCAATTGTATTTTTGTTCCTTGGTTTCCATTTGAACATAGTTTCGTGTGTACCTGTACGCACGGGTTCGTTTATAGGTGTAAAAACAAGTCCATCCATTTCTTGTTTGACGGTCGGGAGATATACATCCATGAACTTGTTAAACTCAGTATGAAGATGGAACGTTTTAACCTTTAAAAATATTGGATCCGTTTTTAAAACCATCATCTTTTTAGTTGTCTTTTCACAGTGTTCGAGTCGCTGTAAAAAGTTTTGTTGACCAATAACTTCACCACATGTCATTAAACAATCGTATATCATGAATATATTATCGTATAATTCACCTTCAAGTATAGTACCTTCATATATCGGTCTTCTAAAATTGAGTGGACATACAAACATTTCGAGTGCGCGGTTTAAGAAAACACACACTTTTCGATTTTCATACATGAATGCTAACATCATGTATCTCGTACCATCCGTTTTTTCACATACAACGTACTCGTTATTTGCGAGTATACCAAAGTGTTCCCGTTCTATTGAAATTGGTTGGCACCCCGGAAATATACCTTTTTTAGTACCCCATTTGGATTCCATAAAGGAGATCGCATATTTGTAAAGTGGATCATCCGACTTTACAGATACACGTGTCATTATGTTCTATATAATTACTCTATTCTTTAATTTGATTTAACACCTGCAGCGTTGAGTATATTACTTACACATTCGTGACTATATGTCATAACCAACTTAGCTGCTGTATATGCATGAATTTTGATACCAGCTTCTTTAAATTTTAAAAACATATTTTTCATTCTAGGGTGTATCTTAAACGCACCATTTTTCTTATCTTTTAAATGTTTCATGACGTTTTTATTCATCATAACCCACGATTTTGCCGATGTTTCGTTTACGGCATATATATCATCCGAAATTTGATTTGCGACTATTGTATCGAAATGTAACCCAATTTGTTCAACGGGTTCCTTAGACTTTGAAACCACTTTTTCTTTGAACATACCCCAATCTATACCTTCAGTGACACCTGGAAAAACGAGACACCCAACACCATCATGTTTATCGAATACTTTATCAAGTGAAGCTTCATCAACACTAATACCAAAATCTACAAAGAAAATACGATCGTGACTTTTTAAATATTTATAAATAATTTCAGCCTTTTCAAATGGTTCGTCATTTACAAAAATAACTTCATTTTCCGTACCTGTTTTCATACACCTTATATTAAATTTAAGGATTGTGTGTAATGTTTTTACATGACATGATTTACCGCGTGTTACGAGTATTGTCGCTATTCTCATATTTTATTACATATATACTCTAAGCCTTAAGCCTTTCATTTAAGCACCCACTAAATGGTAAGTTTCCGACATGTCCCAGCGTTGTATTACAATCCGCGTATATTTTACCACCTATTTGTTGCCATCGTCTACAAAACGCGTAATCTTCGGAAAGGTATCGTCTATTTTCGGGATCAATCATACAATCAAATACCGCACAATAGTCGTCAAAGTCTCGATTTTGATGATCATTTTTACAATCAAGGTCTTTATATTTTTCATGTAATTTTTCGAACGCTTTTCGGGTAATAACCATGAACCCTGTTGGACCATCTAATACTTCAACAAATCCATTTACGACCGATCTTTGGGTAGCACCAATATTTGCGACTAAACTGGATGAAAGCATGGACAAATCACGCGTATCACCTGCTTCTATCGCGGTTTTAGCTTGGTCCCACATGACGACTTTTTTAGGGTAAATAGCAACAGAGACTTCGTGACCAGAACGTATAAGACGAACAACTGAGGCAGGATCAAAATCAACGTCTGCATCTATAAACATAAAATATTCTGCGTCTGTTTTCTGCATAAATCTTCCAACCGCAACGTTACGTGCGCGATGTACGAGACTTTCATTTTCCGTTGTATCAATCATGAGTTGGATACCTTCTTTTATTAAGAGTAATTGAAGTTTAATAACTCCAACCATATATTTTTCTAAACAAATACCACCATAACACGGGGTACTTAAAAACAATTTCGTCATATTACAATTTTAGTGTTCTATTCCTCTAAGTATTTTTTAATTATAGTTTCAATTTTATTTAGTGTTGGTATAGATATACCACATTTTTCACATATTTCCGTTTTTGTAAAATTATCCTTGAGAACAAAATAAATGATAGTCGACGCAACACTGTTCGGTGTTTTACTCATAAGTTCCGAACAGTTTTCAAGTTTGGAACACATTTTATTACAGTTAAGTCTTTCTTCTCTCGTAACTGTAAATTCGTTGAGTAACCTTTGCATGACATCGAATGGTCGTGTAACATAGTTTTTTTCTGTTTTACCGAGGAGTGTTTCTGTAAACATTTGTGTTGTTCGACTAATATCTTTACTATTTATTCTAAACATGTCTGAAATTTCTTTTGTTGTTCTTGGAATTTTCGATAAACGACACGCGTATAAAACGCAGTTACCTTTAATACCCGAACGAACCGCACCTCTCGTCAATTTTTCTAAATTAAATTTTCTATACATCATTTTAGCATCTTTTAAAACCGAATCAGGTAAGTTTGGACATGCTTCATCTATACTTTTATAGGCGTGAAATAATGCGCGATCTTTATGGTTCATGGATTGATGAAAATTAATCTTAGCCATACGTTTATTTTCATACGTAGATTTGTGTTGCGTTGCTATAATTGTTCCTTTACCCCATGCTTGAGAAAAGAGTTCTGGATTAGCGTTTGGTCCACCGCATCTCGAAGGATCGTTTACTTTACCGTCATCGGATATACCACTTGTCCATTCCGGGCTTTCGTCTATAAACATGGAATCAACGAGTCCACAATCCGAACACGTTGGCATACCTTCTTTTGAGAACACTTTTGTTCCGTTGCATTCTTTACACGTATAAGTATTATTTGGCTTTTTTAGTAATGGTTTTTTTAAAAGTTTGTCCACATGGGACCATATTGTAGTAGTAAGTTCTTCCATTTTTATACTAAATCGGTATATTTATGAAAATGATAAATCGCACTTAGGTTTTAAAAATTCAGTTCATCTGCTTGTATTTTTGTGTGTGTTTCTATAACATTTACTATTTCTTTGAAACGTAAAGAACCTGGGCTTCGAGGTTCCCATTCATCCCATTCTTTATCGATGGTCGCATTGTTTGGTGGAGGTATAACCATCCCATCAACTTCATCGTCTGGGACAATAAAGTCCTCGAGATCACTCCCGTCGTCATCAGATTCGTCTATTATTTCACTGTCTTCATCCGAATCTATATCATCTATCATTGCATATAAGTTATCCTTAATGTTTTTGAAATAGGATGGATCCTGATGGTGTTCAGAAAGGCTCATTTCTTGAACGAGTTCGTCTTTATTTTCATCTAATTCATATAAATGTGCACATTTATACGTTAGGGACGTTTCTGAATAATACGAAACAACAAGGTAGTCTTCATTGTTTTCTTTTACTTTGGCGTACAGTTCATCTTCTATATCATCCTCTATTTTAACAAGAACCCGAACTAAATCTCCAGGCTGTATTTCATAAAAATTAATCATATCTAAAGTTTTACGACAAAAATATTTACAAGTATTAGCACAGATGGGAGTTGAAATTTTATCCAAGGATGGATGTACGTATTGCGAACACGCAGTAAACCTTTGCAAGGACTATAACCTCGAATACACAAAAACAATGGTTGATAAAACCGAACTAAAAACTAGATGTGGTACACAAGCTTCTACATATCCACAGATACTTGTAAATGGTATCCTGGTGGGAGACTTCTTTGAATTCCAAGAGTACCTCGAAGAATCGGAACCAATGCTTTTACCAACACTCAGTAGGTTTACTGTATTTCCAATAGAACACGAAAATTTATGGTCTTTGTATAAAAAGGCACAGATGTCAAACTGGACTGCAGAAGAGATTGATTTTTCCAAAGATATGGACGATTGGAACGGATTAAGTGATAATGAAAAACATTTTATAAAATATATTTTAGCTTTTTTTGCTGGTTCGGATGGTATAGTTTTTGAAAATATAAATAATAATTTTGCGGATGAAATCCAACTTACGGAGGCTCGATCATTTTATGCTTATCAATCTCATAATGAAATGGTACATGGTGAAACGTATAGTAAACTTATAGACAAATATATAAGAAATTCGGGTGAAAAGAAACAGTTGTTCGAAGCAATTCAAACAATTCCGTGTATAGAAAAGAAAGCGAAATGGGCTATGAAATGGTTTGATAAGAAACGACCATTTGCAGAAAGATTATTAGCCTTTGCGTGTGTTGAAGGTATATTCTTTTCGGGTAGTTTTTGTGCCATTTTCTGGTTAAAAAAGAGAGGATTACTCCCAGGTTTATGTTTTAGTAACGAACTTATAAGTCGAGATGAAGGTATGCATCAAGAATTTGCGGTTGAATTATTCAATATGTTAAAAAATAAACCGTCTCAAAATACAATTGAAGAAATTATAAGAGACGCCGTTTCAATCGAAAAAGAATTTATTACGGACGCACTTCCGTGTAGTCTCATAGGTATGAATTCAGGTAAAATGTCAGAATATATCGAATATGTCGCGGATAGATTATCAAAACAAGTAGGTCACAATAAAATCTGGAACACGAAAAATCCCTTTGATTTTATGGAGAATATATCACTCGACGGTAAAACAAACTTTTTTGAAAAGCGTGTCGGTGATTATGGTAAAATGGATGAAGATACAACATCCATAGAATTCGATGAAGAATTCTAATTAAGAGTTCAATACATGCCATTTTCACTATCGTTTGTTACATCCATAGAACCAAGATTCGTACCAGAATCAAACATCGAAAATTGTTCTTCTGACATACCTGGTAATGGTGAAGGCATATCGACCATTTTTGGTTGTGATGGTGGACCAGGTACTGGTACTGGTACTGTAGATGCTACGACAACCTCTTCTTTTACTGGTTCAGATGACGTGTATCCCTCTCGTTTTGTGTTCATCATACCCCACGTGACGAGCATGAAAACAATTGTATGGAGTACAAGACCGCCTGTCGATGGACACCCAGATGGGTTGGAAACCCACGATCCGAATACTTTACGCATAACACGAAATGTTTCTGGATTCGCGACAACAAAGAAAACTAACGCAGACATTATGGAAATTAGGAATTTTTGTTCCTGTTTTTTACCATCGCATCCGCAACCACAATCTTTAAAAAGACCCATTGGTATATTTTATATACATTGTATCAAGAAAAAAAAACCGACTTAAAGTTTGAGTTCATATATGATATATATAAAATACAATGTCTAACATTATCCAAGTTTCCGAACAATTTGATCCGTCGTCTGTTGTCTTCACGAAAATGAAGAAGAATAAGAACGGCGGGAAAACCGTGTATATCAATGCACAAGATGGTAAAAAGAAACTCTATTTACAACTCCCGTTTATGCGTTCGCCGTTTGGTATGAGCGCTTTCACTGATGAAGCTACCAATAAAACTTCGTATTCTCTCGACTTATCGTTTGATACCGATAACGAAGACGCCATGGCACTTTCTACTAAAATGAAAGAACTTGACGACATTATCATTAAGACCGTCGCTGATAACTCCAAGGAATGGCTTGGTAAAGCGTATGACATTAATGTCATTCGTGAAGCTCTGTATAAACCACTCGTTCGTCAGGGTAAAGACGAGTATCCGGATACCATGAAACTTAAGATCATGACGAAACCATCTGGTGATTTCTTAGCCGAGGCGTATAACTCGGCGCGCGAGTTGATTTCAGTTGATCAAATCGAAAAGGGTCAAAGATGCGCGTGTATCGTCGACGTAAACCAAATCTGGTTTATTGATAACAAGTTTGGTGTGAGTGTTCGCCTTTCACAAGTTCTATGCCAACAATCTGCTAAACTTCCATCCTTTGCATTCCAGGGTCTCGATGGTGATGAAATCGTAGAAGAAGAATATACGGAAGAAGAAATTGACGAATAAAATATTATTCTATACCAGTATGGAACGCGAAAGACACATCGAAGATTTAAAAAAAATAGCATCTCTTTCGAAAAATAAGAAAAATGTTAAAACACAAAAACAAAGAAACCTTTTAGGTAAAAATGTAATAACTGCTATTAAGGGTATTGGATGTAGACCACATGAGGTCTTTTACAAACCAAGTACCAATTTTAGTGTAAATGGGTCTTTAAGTAATAAAAGGGGTTTACGTAAAATTGGTAAAGGTGAAATGGGTGAAGTGTTTTTGGGGTGTATAGATAAAGAGTGTAAAAAACCCGTCGCAATAAAAGTATCTGATGGTTCAAATAGGTACGAATATAAAATAGGTAAACGTATAGAAAAATTGAGTGGTATGCGAATGTACGCGTATCAAGAGTGTGTTAACGAAAAAAAGAAGAAATACTCTATAATTTATACGGAATATGCAAATAGTGGTACTTTATCCAGTTTTATAAAAAATAATATAAATACACTCCGCCCAATACATTTAAGAACTATAGTAACACACGTACTATTTAATTTATATAGAATTCATAAAAAGTATCCATCGTTTAGACACCACGATTTACATACAGAAAACGTTTTGATAAGTACCAATGTTAAATCGACGGGTATAAGACGTTTTAAAGTCGACGATATAGTTCTAAAAGTTCATGATATCGGTATAGAAGCGTCTTTAAACGACTTTGGTTTTTCTGCTATTAACGGTATACCTAACCCTGAGATAGATTCGGGTGACTATAAACGTAAACATGGTATATACAGGGAATCACATTATATGTATGACGTTCACTATTTTCTCAATTCATTAAGACATTTCTTAAAGGGTGAAAAAATACTCAGTGGTCAAGAAACTATTCAGTTTATTGAACGTGTTTTACCATCAGATTATTTGGGTATGGTTACGTATAAAGTATCTGATTTTAGATTGCGTATGTCACCGATTGGTCACGAGAAATTACCAATATTTAGTAGAATATTTAAAGACCGATACTTTTCACCGTACAGAGAGAAGAAACAGGAATTATCTAAAGTTCTCGATATTATAGGTCGTGCCGCTCCTATGAAACCAAAATCAATCATTGTAAAACATGGTGGTAACCCTGCACCTCCCAAAGTTTCCGTATCTAAAAAGGGGTATGTTAAGATAGGAACACGTAAGTGTGATTCTTATAAAAAGGATGAACTCGTTAAAATTGCGAATATTCTAAACGTTCCTACAAAAAATAAAACTATTTCCAAGATATGTCAGGACCTAAAATTAAAATATATTAAATAGATATAAAAACATGTTACCATTTGTTATTCTTGGAGCAGTCAACGCGTATATATTTTTAAATACAGGCAATAAAAAGGTTCAGGAACAAGTCGAACAACCAGTCCAAGAACAGACCGGACAGCCAGCTAAAAAACAAGAAGGTGGGTGGACCGTTTACGGTACGACATGGTGTGGATGGACCACTAAACAGTTAGAGTACTTGAAAAAGAAAGGTATTGAACACAAGTTCGTCGATTGCGAAAAAGGCAAATGCGACGGAATTGATGCATTTCCAGTTATGGATTCACCAACTGGTGAAAGAATCACTGGGTACAAGGAAGTTTAATTAGATACCTCTAATAACGGAGAGAGCGAGAGAAAGGATAAACGCATCTTGAAAGGTCTTAATTGGTTTAAGAGTCGTGATGTGTTTCACGAGCGATTGGTTCCATGCAAATCGAAGTACGAATGTACTGATGAGAATAGCGAGTACAAATAGAAGAATTTCTCTCACTACAGTTTTCATTTTTTTAGCGTTGGCGAGATCTCTGAGCATTTTTATTAATTACCAATATTTTTTTTCTATGATATTAGTAATGAGTAAACCCCTTCCTCTGAGTGGTTCTGAATCAAAGTATACACAGAGATTATGGGGACGTACCGTAGGTGTAGGTAACAATAATTGTTACGCGTATGCCGTAGGTGATTACGAAAAAATGCGTTTACAAAAAAGCATACCAGGTGAACGGGCTGGTATTCGTAATCTTTCCCATACGTATACAAATTGTAAAGGGTTACCACAGAGAGTTATTGCGGATAACCCTAAAAAAGTGTACTCGGCAAAAGCTACTGAAAAATGTAAACGAGATCATTTTAAAGTTATGATGTTTGTAGCACCCGGTAATCAAAGAAACTACTTTAGACAAGGTGATTTTCATTTTTATAAACAACACGGTGCAGTTGAATATAAAGTAAAAAAGGGAAATACGTACGAGAATATAGCGAAATTCTTTAAAGTTCCGGTAAGTCGCGTAAAAAAAGCGGGTAAGCTCATACCTGGTAAACTTTTAAAGTTCAAAGCAAATGTGTTTAGTCATAAAAGGGGTTGGGCAACTGGACCTTTATTAGTAGATGCTAAAGGTAAGAGTATTCAGGATCCGAGATCAGCGTCTCGTGATTACCCTGGGTTAAATTATAAAAAGTATTGTAGCTCATTCTGTGTTAAGAACAGTGGGATCAAAGTCGGTCACACTCACCCCAAAGTCCCCAAGAAGACTCGTTAAATCGGTATCGTTTCCTATATCAAAAAATATATCAAGTGCGTCAAAAATGAAATCGTCTTCTATAGTTACCGTATTTGATGTATCTTCAAATAAATTATGTACGGTAATCTGTACCCTGAAATTTTCACCATCAAATATTTTACGACACACGGGGCAGGTTTGTTTTCCCTTATTTTTCCAGTTTTGTAGACAATGTGAATGAAATAAATGACCACACCGTATAGGTGTGTTGGTGCGGGTCCGCCTTACCTCATTGAGACAGATGGCACACTGTGTCATTCTCTATAAAACTTAAAGAAGTTAAAAGTTATGATTTATCGTACCCATTTAGTAAATGTTTGGTACTTTGAGAAGTGCTTTATCACACGACCCACATTTATCGGTACCCTGTAAATCTTGTACGGGTTTCAAAAGTTCTGGGCCTTTTTGTTGGAGCATTTTTCGAAACGAATAGTTATCCTCAAAAGAGATACCATTTTGTTTCATGAGATAATTGTTGAGTAATTGGTTCGAAGTGTTTACAGTGAAGCATCGGCCATCAGCCATACCAAGTCTTTGAGACATCTTATATTAATATTACATTAGAAATTAATTTGTTTATTTTTGATAGTGTCGACCCATGATTTATGTCCTAAACCATTGGCCGTTTCTATAATCTGATTTATATGGTACCCTGATGCTATTTCGAAAACCTCTTTTTTAAGGGGATCGACATCTGTTGTAAGTATACTCTTTTTGTGTTCGAGAATATGTGATACGATGATGTTATACGCAAACGCAATCTCTTTGAGTGTTTCTGCACCCGTAATAATAATCTTTCCTGTACTGAATATACTCGTCGTTATCTCTTTCATATCCTCAGATGGTCGAAATTTTACTTTGACAGCGGAATACCTATCCGGTTCAAATGATGTTTTAAAAACAGATTCAAATTTTTGTGCTGTTTGAAGAAGGTTTAAATTTTTATTCAAACTGAAATTTGAGTTTATCATAACAACACGAAACGTATCTTCTGGAATAACATACTCTTTACCGAGAATTCGACTGAACATACACGAGAGTTGTTTAATAACACGTTTACAATCAAATAAATCGGCACAACCAGCGACCTGAATACTCCCATTTGGAAATACCTTTATAGATTTTGTACTATGATAATCTTCATAAACGAGTGATATCTGATTATAAAACGTCGTATCCTTCATTCTCCAAATAAATTTACGTTTTTTCTTTTCTTTTCGTGATAATTTTAATTCGTATTCTTTAAAGAAAGTTTTTAGAAATTGTATATTTATACCCCGTTTGAATTGTGAAATCATGGTTATTGTTGTGAGTTTAATCCATGACGGTTCAATTTCGGGGTGTTCCCGTTTTAAACGGTCTCTAAACTCATTGAGAGTAAGAAAATACGAAAATGTATTATTTGCAATTGTTGAATACATTTTAACTTAAAAAAATATTGGTTAAAGATAACTTAGGTTCTCTATATATGCCGTGTTTTAAGTGTAAAAAGAAAGGAATACCAATCGACTGTAAATATTGTAACTTAGGGTTTTGTTCCCGGTGTATAGTTCTCGAAATTCACGAGTGTAAAGGTATGGACGTAAAGAAAGATATAGAATTAAAAGAACTCGATAAACGACTTGAGTTTAAACCAACAAAGAAATTTGGAATGGTTTAAAGATGTATGTTCATACATTTATACATGACAGCATTCGTAAAACAGTGTCATCAACTTTATCATATAGATAAACAGTGTACTATCACCGAAATTCACTATTCTAAGTATACAGATGGTATCGGGTACGAGGATAAAATTGATTCATTCACGACAAAAACAAATTGTGAATTCAATTATGGTATGGGTTCCGTTCGATACGAGAGGTTTCTCGATACAATGGTTGTTAAAACAATCGAAACTGTACGTAAAATGGTTTTGATTGCGTTAGATAATGCATTGTGTGAAAATAGAAATATACATTCACTCATACGAATTATGAATTCAATAAAAATTTTGGATCCGACATTCTTACCTCCAATTATAAATAAGACGTGTTCATGGCAGAAAAAACTGGTAAAGGAAATATGTAAGGATATACTTCCAAACGTTGTAGAAACGTCTACGAATCAAGTGACACTCGATAGATTATTTAGAACTTTACAATTAATAGAATCAGACACAATAAACTAATCAAATTCATAATAAAGTTATTTTTTGTACCGGCTTTTACGGCTTTTTTTACATTTTCAATATCAAAACGACTCTCGAAATTCGTAAACCCTTTATCTATATTTCTTCCTGGAAGAAGTGGTCTAGATAAATCACACCTTTTCGATCTATACCCAGGGCGTCCGACGTTTTTGGAAACGACGTCACACGCTGGACTTTTATATGGTTTTTCTTCTGGTTCATCCCCTGGTTCTGTATATTTACCAAACGCATGTGGTTGTCGACTTGAACCAGGCATGAAATCAACAAATGGATTCATATCGTCCATGGTATTTTTATCATCGAGCATTAATGAACTCATGTTTTATAGTATGACGAGATAAATATATTATAACCCAATTTTTTCATTTTTACCAAACTTTTTACCGTAGGTTGTTGTATTTACGGGTCTATCGTTTGGAACAGCGAGTGTATCTATATCGTGGACGTATCCCATATATTGAGAAACACCCGTTTGGATTTGACTCGAGGCTGTTTTAATCACGATACCGTTCATGTATCTGACCTGTTCCTGTACGTTAGCGTTTGGGTCACCGGAGTTGTTAATAAAAACAACGCGCATGATACTGTATAAATCACTTGGGTTTTGGTAATCGATGGAAACACCAGTCTGATCTCTGAAACTTTGTCTGATACCACGCTGGAGTAAATTCATATTGAACTCCGAAAAGAACAAAGTGTTCAGGGGAGTTGGACACTGTTTGAGTGTATTGAGGTGAAGGGCGTCACACATTTAATATAGGCCTGGAAAAAAAGTATTGGTAAATATAAATGTTAATCCTCGCCGATTTCGATAAAGTATATTCTACCACACCATGTAATACTGAGCAACCAATAATCTGCAAACCGCCAGACTGTTTCATTGCCTCGTATCCACCAGTCGCCACAGTCGGTGATGCGAACGGCAAATTTTTCGTTAATTCGTCCCTTCTCCAGCCCAATCGTTTAGCTGAGACTCTTGGTCCAGTGACTGTTAGAAGTGCTGATTTTGCACACTCGTGCTCCAAGTAAGTTAAAAAATAGATTCGTACCTATTATATAATGAGAGTCACCAAACGATCCGGTCGTGTTGAAGACGTTAAATTTGATAACGTCACCAACAGGATATCAAAACTCACAGAAGGTCTCTCTGAAACCGTCGATGTTACCAAAATTGCACAACAAGTCTTTTCTTCTATTTATGATGGTATCAAAACACCGGAAATTGATACACTTTCGGCTGAAATTTGTATTGGTATGATCACGTCTGACCCAGATTATGAAATCTTAGCAACTCGAATCACGGCAAGTAATATTCAAAAACGAGCCGCAAACAATTTTCACATTGCCATGCGTAAGCTTCATAAAGCTGGTATCGTAACTCATGAAGTTCTCGAGGTTTCGTCTAAAGTGAAAGATGACATTAAACCCGAACGCGATTTCGAGTTTGGGTATTTTGGTTTGAAAACGCTCGAGAAGGGGTATCTCCAAAAAATTGATGGTGAAATTATCGAAACACCACAATACATGTATATGCGTGTTGCCATTGGTATTCATGGACACGATATCGATCATGTCCTGGAAACATATGATGCATTATCGAAAGGTTTGTTCATTCATGCAACACCAACTTTGTTCAATGCAGGTACACCCAGACCACAAATGTCATCGTGTTTCCTGATTGCAAATAAGGAAGACAGTATCGATGGAATTTATGATACTGTAAAAGAGTGTGCGCGTATCAGTAAGTGGGCTGGGGGTATTGGTTTACACGTTCACGATGTTCGTGCAAACAAATCCCATATTCGAGGTACGAACGGAACATCTGATGGTATTATTCCAATGTTACGTGTATACAATACAACAGCGAGATACGTAAACCAGGCTGGGCGTCGTAAGGGGTCTATTGCAGTCTATTTGGAACCATGGCATGCCGATATTCTCGATTTCCTTGAAATTCGTTTGAATCAAGGCGATGAAGATGCGAGGTGTCGAGACCTCTTTTCAGCTATGTGGATTCCAGATCTTTTCATGAAACGCGTTGAATCTGATGGTAATTGGTCATTGTTTTGTCCAGACACCGCACGTGGATTATCGGATGTTTATGGTAAAGAGTTTGAGGATCTTTACGAGAAATACGAAGCCGATGGACTCGCGACTAAAGTTGTACCCGCATCAGAGATTTGGAAAGCGATCATTAAATCGCAAAGTGAAACGGGGACACCGTATATGCTCTATAAGGATGCATGTAATGAAAAGTCGAACCATAAACATCTTGGTACCATTAAGTCGTCAAACTTGTGTACTGAAATTATAGAGTACACAGACAAAGACGAAACTGCCGTATGTAATCTTGCATCCATCGCGTTACCGAAATACGTTGACGTCGAGAAAAAGGAGTTCAATCACGAGGAGTTACACCGCGTCACGAAAATGGTTACACGTAACTTAAACAAGGTTATCGATAAAAACTTCTACCCGACCGAAAACGGGAAACGTTCAAATATGCGTCACAGACCCATTGGTATTGGTGTTCAAGGTCTCGCCGATGTATTTATCATGCTCCGTATGACGTTCGGTTCCGAGGAATCACGAAAACTGAACCGCGACATATTCGAAACCATATACCACGCGGCACTCGAATCGTCGTGTGAACTTGCGGAAATGTACGGTCCTTATGAATCGTTTAAGGGGTCACCGTTTAGTAAAGGAATCCTCCAATTCGATATGTGGGATCGTGACCCAAAGTTTAGTGGGCGATACGATTGGAATGCCATGCGTGAACTTGTTAAGAAAGGAACTATGAATAGTCTTCTTCTTGCACCCATGCCTACTGCATCCACATCCCAGATTTTAGGGAATAACGAGTGTTTCGAACCGTATACGACTAACATTTATCTCAGACGAACACTTGCGGGTGAATTTGTCGTCGTAAACAAACACTTGGTAAACGATTTGAAAGAACGTGGACTCTGGTCGAAGGAAATGAAAGATCTTATGGTGAAGGCAAATGGATCTGTTCAAAACATTATTGATATTCCAGGAGATCTTAAGGAATTGTATAAAACGGTATGGGAAATGAGTCAGAAAACAATCATCGATATGGCGGCGGATAGAGGTGTGTATATAGACCAAAGTCAAAGTATGAATTTGTTCGTCGAGAGTCCAACAGTTTCAAAACTTTCGTCTATGCACATGTACGCGTGGAAAACCGGTTTGAAAACGGGTATGTATTACCTCAGGAGTAAAGCGAAATCACGACCGATTCAGTTTAGTTTGGAGGCGGAATGTTCCATGTGTTCTGCCTAAAAATTTTATATTTCGCCAACATGTACCAGATACGAATTTCTATAATTTTAAGATATATTCTATTCATCTCATTTTATTTTATTTTATAACTATATAATAAAATGGCATCTAGTAATTCTTCGATGATGCCAATGTTAGTGCTACTCGCATGTTGTTGTTCAAGTTCCGCCAGTGGCGCTGGTGCATATTTTCTTGGGTATGTTCCAGGAAACGATAAATATTACATCCGTATTTTTCAACTCGAAAAAATGTTTCAAATTATAGAAGACATAAAAAATGATATGGTATATGAAGGTACCGCCCCTAATAAATATACAGGAAAGATCAGTGGTACAGATTTTTGTGACGAAGTAATCAAATTTAAAGAAAATCTTGATGAGAAGAGGGACGATGAAATTGAAAAGGTATCAGACACCGATTTCAGGAAATTGGTTAAAAACTATATGGACGATAACAAAATAGAGGGTTATACGTACGACCAGGCCATAGACATTATTGATTTTCTGTATGCTTCGTGTGGTACAGATGATAAACGAGTATTCAAGAAAACGGATGCATTCACGACTAAATTGACAAAATTGTTTGGTATGAAAACACCACCAACTGAAAACACGTATACGGCACAAGAAGAATTTTGTGAAGATGTTACAGGTGAGGATGGTGCTGTTACAAAAGGGTTTAAATCTTTACATAAAGAAATTACCGACGTTACCGCTGTATCGAGTTTAGATCAGGTGTGGGATGGAGATACAGGGACTATTGGAGTATCTGGGTTCAGTTTAACCGAATTAACCAGTTCAGCGGATTATTGTGAAACCCCTTTTGATAAAACATGCGCAGAAATCGGAGAAGACGGTACAGTTGCTGGAGACGATTGCAAAGCCGCCGCGACATGTGATTGGACCGCAGCTGATAGTACGACATCGACATTAGCTTCGTGTAGTGATACACCATGCGCAAGTCTTCTTACCGAATCCGTTTGCCCCGATACTAGATGTGTTTGGACCGCGGGTGCCGATTCGACGGTCGCTTTACCGACAGGTACGTGTAGTGCTAAATCTTCTACATAATAAATCAAATAACAAGTGTGTTAAGCTTAAAGTTTTTAGTACATATACATTTATAAATATAATGGCCCTTAAATTTACAAATGCTATCGAATCACTGAAAATTGCCAGCTATGATGGTCGTAAAATCTCGTTATGTACGACCGAAGACGGACTTATGAAATTTCAAATACCACGCATGTACATGCCTTTTGGAATTTCAGGGTTTACACCTGAAGTCGGTGTGACCAAATATAACATCGATTTTGCGATGAAAGGGTGGGATGAAGAGGAAAATTACGTGAGGAAATTTTACGAAACTTTACGTGAAATCGAAAATAAAGTTATTGAATCCGTTTCCGAACAAAGTGAAAAGATTTTCGGTAAGAAAATGAGTGTTAGTGAACTGAAACCAATGTTTAACTCTAATATTAAGGAATCCCCCGATCGTGAACCAAAATTTCGCGTTAAGGTCGATACAACTATGGATGGTAAAGTTAAATCACACGTTTACGATGAGAACAAAACGGCGTTATACGATGATGTTAGTAACGGGTTATACGCTCGACAATCGGGAACGGCGGTTGTCGAAATGAATAGTGTTTATTTTTTGAATAGAAAGTTTGGTATGACCTGGAAACTTAACTCGCTCGTGGTTTATGAGCCACAGAGACTTAAGGGGTTCCAGTTTATCGGTGTTTAGAGTCGTTTAATATAAGCATTTGGTAAATAGCCTGAGCTTCTTTTAATATTTTACCTTTGAGTTCCATATACGAGGATGGATTTAATCCATGTTTAATCTTGGCTAATCGAACGGATTCGTTCCATTTAGACAACGTCATTATTTACTATAGTATTACAACATTTTCTTGACTAATGTTTTGTATTTTTTCGTACCTTCCTTTGGTTGAAGTCCAAATCCTTTCTTTTTTGGTTTGAACACCTTAACCAAATGTTGTTTCCCTTCAGATTTCATTCTGGCCAACGCGGCTTTACGCGCAGCCTTAGATATGATCGAACCATATTTGTCTTGTGTAAGGTCAGATTTTGTCAACCCGCCTGTCGTTTTCATTGCTGTTCCGTGAAACACTTCAGCTCTTGATCCAAATGTTTGCATTTATAGTACCCTGATATTTATTTTTTAGAGTATACATATAAACTACCACCAAGTAATATGAGTAATAGTATAACCAATAATATTAACATGAGTGAAACCCCACTTTCTTCATCTTCATCTTTAACACCATCGTCTAATTCTTCACCATCTTTTAATGTTTCGTATACATCTTCTTCAAAATCACTTCTTTCTTCCTTTGTATCATCAACATCGTTATCGTTACTATCAACATCCGATGGTGTATCATCTGTTAAATCCGAATAACAATTCGATAATTCCGAAACATATTTTAGTTTTTCATTATCTGTACAGTTTTTAGAATCTAAACAGTAATCACACGGGGTACCCGACTTACATTTACAACATTGATCTAATGCATTTATTGGTGTATTTATATCGTTAGATAAAACTTTGAAACCAGATTTACACTGATCTTCACTCACAGGTTGACACCCTTTGATATCTATATCAAATATAGATTGGTCAGATACAGTGCAACCTTTCATATTACATTACGCACGGAAAATATTTCGAATTGCCGAAATTGATATAGTATCACTGGTTTTATTACCAGTTGGTATTTGATTTTTTAACCGTTCGTCGCGTAAAACTTCGGCTGATAAAATTGATTTATGTCCTTGTAGAGCAATCATGGCCTGTTCCACTGAAGGGTATCCAGGTGTATCCCCATAAACCAGTTTCTTTACGTGTACCGTTCGTTTTTGTCCTGATCTATGCGCCCTCCCAATAGCTTGTAATTCAGTGGCAGGATTCCAACATGGTGCAGTAAAATATATACGTGAAGCACACTGAATATTCAAACCTTGACCACCCGCTTTTACCTGTATGATAAAAACACTATTTTGTGGTGCTTCATTGAACAGTTTCAATTGCTTTTCTCTATCTTCTTTGGAAACAGACCCATCGATACGAAACACGGGACATGTTAGGTTTTCACGTATATAATCCATTTCCTGTTTGAATTGACAAAACACGAGTGTTTTTTCATCCGGGTGTTCCGAAATGAGTTTAAACAACGTTTCCATTTTCTTAGAACGACCTCCCCAAAACTCGGGTATTTCATCGCGTTTCTTTGCAATACCATTTATGTACATTTGTGGGTAAATCATACTTTGGCGCGCACGTAACAAACACTCAAAGATTTCCATGTTATGCATATTCACATTTACAGCCGTTCTGAAAATGTCTTTGATCATCTCTTGTGATTCAATAAACGCACATTTGTATAATTCGCGTTCTTCCGGATACATTTCGAGTTCAACGTTTTCGAATTTACACTCGGGTATTTCAAGCATGGGATTATCTTCCTTGGTTCGACGTAATAAATAGAGGTTTTTCACTTTGGTCGTCATACCTTGTACGAGCTTTCGATCAACCCCAATGAATGTACACAAAGTCACGAAATCTTTCATTGAATTAAACACAGGTGTTCCCGATAAAATCCAACGTATATCGGCATGGAGTTTACACGCGGCTTTAAACTTAGACGAACTCGGGTTGCGAATTTCGTGACCTTCATCTAAAACGATTCGCCCCCATCTTATCCTATGTAACATCACGGCCTTTTCCGTAAGGAGTGAGTATGGGGCTACAACAACATCAGATTTGAGTAGGTCATCTGGATCTTGTGTTCTATCATGACCATCATATATAAACACGTTTAGGGAAGGTGCAAATTTCGCAATTTCCTTCTCCCATTGTGTGACTATAGATTTTGGTACGACGATGAGTGTATTCTTTTTTACGTTTCCGAGTATTGTCGAAATGATCTGTATCGATTTTCCCAAACCCATCTCGTCACAAAGGAATCCACCTTTTGGCCCTCGGTCTAGATTTTCCATAGAGAGTAGCCATGATACACCCTTTTTTTGGTGTTGGTACAGTTGACCATTGAGTAAGGACACGGCGCGTGTATATTGTTCCTCCATTTTATAATCTATTTTTGTGATTGGTTTGTGTTAACTTAGGTTATATTTAATAAGTGTTGATTTTTTGGGGGTGTACCCTTTGTTCATTCTATAGACTATATATTTTAGAGCTTGTTCGAACAAAAATTTGGGGTTTTGTTTATTTTTTATATAACGTTCATGACGTGTACGAGAGTTAACATTTAGACACGTTGTTAAATTGTAATTACTTTGACTCCCCCAATTTTTTTTAAGGTTTTCGTATATTCTGGGTGTATCGTCTTCGGGTATATTTAAAACATATATACTCGAATATCCTAATGTATCATTTACACTCCACCCAGCAGTTAAAAGTTTTTTAATTTCTTCGTATTTTTCCGGGTCGCGCTTGATTTTGTAATCTAATAGAGTCAACCATCGTTCTATACCGTGACACGTATGATATATTTCATTCAAGAAAATAAGATTTATATATGGATTTTCGTATTGATTATATTTTTTGTATAAATTATCATTTAATTGGTCTTGTGTAACTGTTCTATGTATAGGAAATCCATCCTTACCCATTTTTATATGAATTTTACCTACGTACCACGTACCTAAATTTTCATTTTCTAAAATAAAGACGGTATTCATATATTATAGAATAAGAAAAAATCTTTGTCAATAAAAGTGATTACCAATAAAAACTTTTTTTTAATATATACAAGGTATCTCCTTCGAGAAAGGTGTTCGATTTCAAATATAATTTTTCTTTTTACTAATCACTTTTATTGACAAAGATTTTATTTATATACTATATGTTTTATATATCATTTTAAAGAGTATAATATTAAATATTCTTGAGAATGTATTGGGACTTTTATTAAATTTTTTTACCTTTAGTGTTATATACAATAGTGGCAATTTGTACTGCAAGTGTTATAGCTTCAGCTTTTGCTATAGTGTCTAAATAATATTCAATGTGTTGTACACTAAAATCGTGCGAGTTTACAAGATCAACACAGTATGGTATAAACCTCGTTGATGCCGTTCGAAATTTATTTGTTCTTAGTTTTATAGTTCGTTTTCCTATTATATATGATACACGTGTAACGCGATTCAGTTTCATTCAACTTATATAATATACACCAGAAATCTTTATCCCTCATCAATATAATCGTCATCTGTGTCTGTAGATATTGGACATTCTGGTCTAATAAGTTCCTTTTTCTTACGTGTCTTTTTTGGTGGTGGATCGTCTATACCATATTCCCTATGATATAATACTTTTTGCCAAAAATCCTCCATGATTGGTAAATATTTGGCAAACCATTCTCTGTCACGTTTCACCCTTGTCACTATAAATTCTTCTGGTTTAGGCCAATTTGTTTCGGCTGGTTTATATTGTATGAAATCTGCTTCTTCCAAATCTAAAATGTCCATACACAATTGTAACTGTGGCATATAGTGTTCGGGAACACTATCATCTATGGCACGCATCATGGGACACTTAATTTCTACAAGTTTACCTGATTCGGAAACACCATCGGGAGATCCACCCAAAAATGGGTACTTCGGGTGTGGACACAACCCTAATTCGTGTACGACTTCCCCGTGTCTCTGTTCGTACAAAATGCGTGCCTCATCTTCATATTTTTCCCCGTGACGAGTTGCCTCATTACCAAAAAATGGTTCACCTTTGCCACACTTTTTTAAAAGAAGTTGGTGTGGTGTTTCGTATTTGTTTACACCAATAGCCGATGCCGCATCTGACGCTGTTAGCATACCCATTCTAAGATCTAACCATTCTTGTGATTTTTGTGGTGCATATTCGAAATCTAACCACTTCTGTACATTTGGGTGCATATTAACTAAATATTGTATATCACTTTTAAGCCTGTTTTTCCTCTTCTCGTGCGAGACGTAAACGTTCACGTAAAACACGTACAGTTCCTATAACTGCAATATTCCGTCGTGTACATTCTTCAATAAGATCATCTTTTAACATATGTGATAACTTAGGTCGTTTAACAATCTCATCTTTTTGGTATGTGTTAGCACGTGATGTAAGTGTTCTTTTAATCACGATGTTCTCTTCGGACGAAGACTCATCGGGGTCTTCCAGTGGTGGTAAATCGGAATAATCTGGTGATGATGGTGGCGGTTTTCTAAACAGTAATTTCAATACTAGTATAGTACTGATAAAACCACTCGCAATGTATAAATATTTTCTCATAATTATACATTTTAAAAGGGTCTACTGTTTAAGTATGGTTCGTTTGGAGGAGGACCCGGTGGTGGAGGTGGTGGGTAAAAGAATCGTTTTGCTGCGTTTTGTTCAGCTTGTTTTTTGTTCTTAGCGTGTCCACGACCCAAAAATACGTTATCGACATAGACGTCAATGTAAAAAATACCATTTTCGTGATTTAAAACACGGTATTCGGGTAACGAAAGATTATTGGTTTGACAGTGACGCATGAGGTGATCCTTGAAGTTATCATCAATCATAATAGAGTTCATATTAACGTATTCAGGGTTCATGTATATAGTCAAAATAAACTGTTTTGCATGAAGTAACCCAAGATCCATGTATATCGCACCCACGAGTGCCTCGAAAACGTCTTCAAGAATTTTAGGGTTCTTGAACCATTCGTTACGCATACCCTTTTCGTCCATTTGAACCCAATTATATAAACCAAGTTTAGTTGCAATATCGGCTAACGTTTCACCTCTTACGAGTTTTGTACGCGCTTTAGTAAGGAACCCCTCTTGCCTATTTTCATATCGATCGAATAAAAATTTTGTAATGACAAAACCTAATACGGAATCACCGATAAATTCGAGTGTTTCAAATGATCCATCTAGAGATTCATCTTCTTTGAGTATGGATTTATGTCTAAAAGCTTTTTGGTACAAATCTAATTTAGTTATTTTTGTACCAACAAGTAATTCTACAGATTGTCTGTCAATTAACATGGTTTAGTTATAGTATGTATGTATTTTTTAAGCCGTTTCGACTGGCTTACTGTAATGTGGACTCAAGTACTTTTGCAAATTCAAAAACGTGACTTGGGTTTCAGCTGGTGGTTCGAGCAAATTGCGTAACTTATCGTCCAGTACCAAAACGCGACCGTTGTCTGGATGTTTCAACCCCTTGTCGTTGACGTACTTGTTAATGGCGCGCGTGACGGTACTTCTAGAGACCAATTCACCTTCTGGCAATTCCAAAAACACACGAAGCTTTTCGGAGATGACTTGCTTGCGGTTAAACCCGTTGTTTTCGGCACGCTTAGCCGCCTTTTCCCCGTTCGGATCGTCTTGTTTCGCCTTAACCTTTCTGACGATTTTAGAGAGCGTTTTGATATCGTTTCTGAGAGCAGTGATTTCTTCGAGTACGGATTCAATAGACATTTTATATATTACTTATGCCATCAATCTTTAAGTCTATTTTTGGAACGACATATATGTACTGAGAACAAGTAGAATAATTACCGCCAATGCCATAAATTTAAAAAGATTATCTATACGCATGGGATACAGATACCCAAACCCATATGGTTGTCTGGGTAATATATCATTATCTGGAGCTGGACATCCACCAGCACAACATTTTGGTTTACATGGAATTATGTACCCCTTTTTACGAGTACCACACGTTTGCTCATTATGTGGGTATGGTGTATCATAATCAGCATAACATCGACATGTATCTTCACACTCCATATTTATTATATACGTTATATAATAATGGACGAGAATATTTACTCGGAAACTGTGGTTTCGAAATTCATGAATAAAAATTTATTTTTTGGTGATCCAGTTTTAAAGAAATATTACGAACAGGATGAACTAAAAAAATTTAGAAATCGTGTAAATCGTATGTATTCAAAAGAGTCATTTGAAAAAATGGCCTACGTTGTTGTTACCGATTCTATACGTGATATTATATATGAAGTGATAAGCGAACTTACGGTTTTTTTAAAACCAATGGGTGATATTATCATTAGTGGTGGTGAAGCGTTCAACGTATACATGGACCGTAACGATAAGGTCATTACGAGTGATATAGATACCAAATTTGCACCCCGTATGAAACCAGATGAAAAGTATTTTGGTAAATTACAAGCCGTCAAACTTCTTCTATGGAATAGACTCGGTGAAATATCAAAGAAGATAAATATTCGCGTTCGTGATCGTATTTTATCGAAAAAGAGTAAAATCGGTAAATTTATAGGGTTACGGTTTGGTGAGTCTGGTCCTTATGTGACGCGTCGATACAGTTTGATAAAGAAACTAAAAGGTGGTAAAAACAATCAACCATCAAAACGTAACGTATTTATTGACGTTGAATTATTCACACTCGATTTAAAAGTTCGATGGTATTCACCAGAGAAAAAACGCATTATGCCTATTAATCTAGGAGGTATTTTGGATATTGCGTTTATGCGTCCAAATGAATTTGGGTACGAAGTTATTCAAACACGTAAAAAAGGTGTTACTTACCGTAATCAAACTACAAACAAAACGGTTATTAATACTAAGATATATGTCGCGGGTAAGACATTTTTAACTGATGATATATACCTTATGCAAAAACTCGGGTTACGTCCAGAGAAGAAAGAAAAGGATCGTCAACGTATGGTAAAATTAGCCCGTATTATAACTAAAAAACCAATCAAAGCATCAGAACCGATGGAAAATATATTAAAAATGGTACATAAGACAGCTAAAACACCAGCAAAGAAAGTTACATACGTTAAGAGTGTAAATATACAAAAAGCCAAACGTGTTGATCCTTCTAAATACGTTAGGTATACTTCAAAACCATCTAGGGATAAATTAACAAAACAAATCGTATATGGTTTGGATTCATCGGTAAATACACTAAATATACCAGGATTTAAACAGTCAAGTGGTGCAAGTCGTTTTAACACAAACTCACTTACATGGAAACCCAATACAACTCATTCATACATAAAAAATGAATATGATTTCAGGCCAAATAGTACGACGAGTCTAAATTTACCAAAAAATATTAAAATGGAAGAAACACTCTATGGATTTAAACCAAATAGAGATAAATGGGTACCAAAACCAATCCTCGAAAAATCAGCAATGATACCATTTATTGGGTTAAAGAATTGAGACCAATACAATATACAAAATGATTTACGATACTCTCTCAAAAGGCGAAGATGGATTATACCATTCTCGAGCATTAAACGATGAAAAGAAACGACACTTCATTCAATTGAATGATGTGACTGTATCTGATGTTGACCAGGAAACAGGTGAAGTATCATTCGAAGTTACAGGTGAAGACAACCAGGCGAAGGTCGAATCTGTTCATGTTATCAATCTCCAATCTGCATCTGAAAATAGTAAGATGTGGTTCGGTAAAGAACTTCCAGAAAAGACAGTTTCGGGTGCATACACCAGAAGTGAAAATCTTGAAACTGATCGTATTTCCGCAACACGTGTTTTCAATCACATGAAGGAGAGCGTTGAATTTAGTTCAGTCACAGTCGGTATGTCATGTACAGCACTCGTGGAATTTTCTGGACTTTGGTTCGCGAAGAAAGCGTTTGGTCCATCTTGGAATATTGTTCAATTAAAAATTCATGAAGAAAAAATCCCAGAAGCAGAAGTAGAAGTCGAGAAGGAAGAAACATATCCAGACCAATACATGATCCAGGATTCAGAATAAAAAAAATTGTTGATAGTATATAAAGATGATGAAGATTAAGATGAACAAAGTCTCTCCAAGACAGGTATTGATTGCACTCGCCATCGCGACCGTAATCTACATCATGTTCTCCAATAACAAAAAATCCATGTACTCCGTTGAGGAAACTATGTATGCCCCATCCGGGTATGGTGCCGATGTCGGACCATCCGCTGCTGGTTCAGGTGAACCAGGAACATCGTGTGAAATGAAGGCCGGTACCGGTCTTGCGTCGTCCCTCCTCCCACGCGAAGTTGCTTCCCAAGAAGACTTCGGTGAATTTGCCCCAGAAGATATTCTCGCCGGTCAAAACTTTCTCGAACCAAGATCCCAAATCGGTTTCCCAGAAACGGTCAGTGGTGCTCTCAGAAACGCCAACCAACAAATCCGCGCCGACCCACCAAACAAAAAGGAACCATTTGTGTGGAACAACTCTACTATTGCTTCCGATACCATGCGTAGACCATTGTGTTAATTAATTTAAAGAATACAGGTATAGTTTATATATAAAATGTCTCAGGTTAATCCTACAGACGAACTCTCGAACAGCGTCTCTAAGTTGGTTGAATTAAACAAGCAAATTACAGAAGCCCGCGAAGATATTAAGGTCTTAACACAGGCCGAAAAGTCTCTCAAGTTACAAGTTAAAAAACTCATGACCGATAATGGTCTCGATGTAATTAACCTTAAAAAAGGTAAAATTTCGGTCCGTAAAAGTTCCAGAAAAACGGGGTTAAATAAGACCTCAGTCAAGGAAGGACTTATTTCTTTTTACGAAGGAAACGAACAACAGGCCGAATTGGTATTAAAGGTTATACTCGATAACTTACCAGTAAAAGAATCTACTTCACTCGCTCTTACGGGAATCAAAGATAAAAAACAAGAATAATGGTTTGGAGTCAATACGTCTACGAAGCCACTCACGGCAATGAAGCCTATAATAGCGATAATGAACAGGAAATCAATATCGATGAACCTCTACATATAAACGATTGGGAAGAAGTACACCATGAACATCTTCGTTATATGTGGGGGATACTACAACAGTATCTATATGATGCGTGTATGTCACATCTCATTTTAAAATTTGCAAACTATGACGAATTTGTCGAGTTTTGCTTTTATAACTCCGAATACGGATCTTAGATAAATATGTAATGATTATATATACAAACATGCTCCCAGATATCACATCCCAAAAAGTCGCTATCCCAGCCGCTCTTTTTTTAGCGCTCAGTCCAGGTATTCTTCTCAGAACAAACGGTTCCAAAGTCGCTTTGAGAGACGGTCTCACTGGCAGAACCGCGGTCATGTTCCACGCCCTTGTCTTCTTCCTCACATTCTCTCTCGTCGCGAAAGCCATGGGTCTCGTCCTTACCAAGACAGATCTTCTCGTGACTACGTCTCTCTTCCTCGCACTCAGTCCAGGTATGCTCTTGACTCTCCCACCAGGCTCCAAAGGTGTCTTTATGTCGGGACAAACTGGTGTCCCAGCAGCCTTGGTCCACGCGTTGGTATTCGCGGTTGTCTTCGCTCTTTTGCGAAAGCAATTTCCTCAGTTCTATTAAGTGACATGTCCTATGAGTATCTTATTATAGGGCCAGGTGCCATGGGTATATTTTCCATGTTAGGATACCTTAAAAGTGTTGAAAACACGATTAAATATGTCAAAGAGTACTCAGGTGCTTCAGCGGGTGCTATTATATGTACTTTCTTAGCACTTGGATATTCAGTAGAAGAAACATTATATAAATTACTTGAACTTGATCCAAGTAAACTCGTTAAACTTAATTTAAAGTGTTTTATAAACTCGTATGGTTTGATTGACTTGAAACCTGTACGTCAGCAGTTAGTTAATTTATTAGAATCAGATCCAACTTTTTCGGAAATAGATAAAACCTTATATATATCGGCTTTTTGTGTAAATACATCAAGGACCGAATATTTTTCGAAATATACACACCCCGATATGAAAGTCATAGATGCCATATGTATGAGTATTGCCGTCCCTTTCATATTCTCCTCGTATAGGTATAATGATATGGTATATGTAGATGGTGGTACATTAGAAATGTTACCTACAGCACCATTTCTCGATAAGAAATCACATAAGATTTTGTGTATACGAATGAAAATGGAAATACAATTTATAGAAGAAATAAAGAGTCCTAAACAGTTTGCTGAAGCACTTGTTTCATCAACTTTAAATAATAGAAAAAATAATGATATAGAAAAAAGTACGATTATCGATATAGATATAGGTCAGGTCGACGTATTTAATTTTAACATGTCATATGAAGAAAAATTTCAAATGTATACAAAAAGCATATCGCTATAACTTTTTTGTTGAGTTATATCAATATGGATGCGTGTGACCCAGGATTAGATATTAGTAATCTTAGAACACTTATTAAACAAAATGCGGGTATAGACCTAAAATTGTCAAAAAATCAAATATGTGACGTGTACTCATTAATCCAGGGTGGTAAACTTCCGTTACCACCACTAATTTTGAGTAAAGATGGATCGTATTTAGTTGATGCTAAATCACCATTAACACGTAAGGATTTTGATACGTTGTTCAGTTCGACATCTAGAGTTAGTGAAATACGGAGAATTGCAAAGAAAGTGGGTGTTGTGCGTCACGCCGATAAGAAACTTACGAAGCAACAACTCACTGATATAATTGGTAGACGTTTACACTCTATGAACGTACACGAACCAGTTAAATTAAGGTCTGTTCAAAAGAAACAAATCGAGAAAAACGCGTTTAATAATAACGTGAACTTGGTTAATAACCTGAACGGGACCCGACTCAACAACAATTTGAACAATTTGAACAATGGGAACAATGGGAACAATGGGAACAATGGGAACAATGGGACCCGACTCAATAACAATTTGAACAATGGGGCCCGACTCAATAACAACTTGAACAACGGGGCCCGACTCAATAACAACTTGAACAACGGTATCAACAACTTGAGTTCTAAAATAAAAAAGAATGAAAAACCACGTTTTTTAAACGGGGGTAGCATAAAAACGTCTACAAACACACTACCAAAATCAAATATAAAAGCGTTTACAAGTAAAAAAACAAAAAGACCATCATTTTTAAATAAAAGTTTTATACCAACAAAAACAATTAAACCTAAAAATGGGTATGTTTTTAAGACTGGAAATAAGGGGAC
>JACLAB010001974.1_pt1 | contig 31416 bp, 30 predicted proteins | sample 8027921 | NCBI WGS metagenome assembly JACLAB01 (sample SAMN15725117, study PRJNA655200) | protist metagenome | isolation source: fluorescence activated cell sorting (FACS) single amplified genomes of... | place: USA: West Boothbay Harbor, Gulf of Maine | collected 2000-07-19 | reverse complement strand
TCCATCGCGTGAGAATGTATATATATATACCACGCGCGCGTGTGTGTTGTAGTTGTTGTTGTGTGTATTTAACTGTTTCCTGCCAACACACACCGAGAGACGCCTGTTTTTCCCAAACAACATTCACATCAAACGCAGAGAAGGAAAAAAGTGCAAAAACTTCTCAAAAACTGAGATGAACTCTTTCACCAGTTGTCTGTTCGTGTGCCTTTTGAGGCGAGCGTTTCCATCTGCTTTTTTTTCACTTTTTTGTTTGCCTTTTTTTCTCTCTCTCTCTCTCTCTCGTTTGTTGTTTTGTGACTCTTCGACATCATCACAAAAACACGCATCCACAAAAATCTCATCAGACCCAGTTCTCTCTCTTTCTCTCTCTCTTCAGACGACGACGAAGAAGAAGACGCAGAAGAACGCGGTGGAGTAGCGTTCGCGTCGTCTCTGATCTGCGCTTCTTTCCTCTCGTTTTGGTCGTCGGAAGAGCGTAAAAGAAAGGCGAGGCGAGAGAGAATATTATTATTAATTTTTGGGGTGGCGTTTCCGAGAAAGCGGTTACAAAGACAATATCATCATCGTTTTCATCATCATCAGAGAGAAGAAGTTAAAGAAGAAGAAGCTTAAGAAGAAACAGAAGCAAGTCATGGCCGACGTGATCACCATCATCGTTTGATACGGAGAAATCAACAGCATCATGGGGTGCACGTCGTCGAAACACCCGGCGATGTACGTCGTCCCAAACACCACCACGAGTACGAGCGATCGAAAATCATCCGAAAATTTTGGTGTCGAAGAGACCAAAAAAAAACACGAGTGGTGGCTCGAAAGGACAAGAAGCCATCAAAATCGGTGGTTTCGCTCGGGAGGAGGCGAGGAAAAATTCTACGAGAAAAAACGATGCAGAGGACGACGTCAAAATGCCTCGTTGGAACGAACCGATGACGAATGCGAACGTTTTTACGTTATCGAGCGCGGATCAGATCATACGCGAGGAGGAGTACGAGAGACAACATTCGGTAAACGCGCGAAACGCAGTCGCGCCCAAAAACACGAAACAACAACAGAAAGGGAAAAAAAAGAAAAGAGATGCGTCGACGTCGCGGGCAAGTAGCACGTCACCGGCACCGTCGTTGGCGCGAGCGCAACATCAGCACAGCTCGATGAATCCGTCTGGGAGTATGCCGCAGTATTTAGGCGTGCCGCCGCCAAAGTCGCTGAGCGTTTTGAGGAGAGACGCAGGCGAGAGTAGTTTTGAGTGTGCAAATTTTGCGACGACTCATTCCTCGTCGTCCGCGATGAAGAGAGATGACGTGGATTTGAACAGTGAGATTGATCGGTACATCATGGTGACGCTTTTAGAGAGAGAACGGGACGTGGTGAGAGGGAAGGCGGACGTTTTGAGAGCGACGAGCGGAAAGATTTCGAGCGCGTTGGAGAAGGAGAGGAAGAGCTTGAAGAGTAAGAGTGGGAAGGAGAATAAGAAACAGAAGACGCTCGCGGCAACAACAGCGACTAGTACAGATCCAGATCCATCATCTCTGCAAGACTCTTTGAGCAACGTGTTTGGCGCGCTCTTTTCCGGCGTCGCGCCAGCCACGGAGGAAGAACAACAGAAACGAAATCTTCTCGAGCGCTCAAGCAGTAGTGACACGACGACGACGACGACGACGACGATGCACATGAACAATGACACGTCGGTGCAAGATTTATGCGGCGAGCTCCTGAAAAATGAGCGCTTTATACACATGCACGCGGCTTCAGGCTCGGTTCTCGATTCGCGATTCATAAACGGGAGAAGAGACGCGCCCGGGGATTGGGTCGAAGTCGCGCCACGGTCGCCGGAGCAAAGGAAAAGCAGAAAATCTTCGTCGTCGTCGAAAAAGAAAAGTAAGGATGACAGAAATAGCGCACCATCGCGCACACCAGCAGCAGCAGTAGTAGTAGCAGCAGCATCAACAACAGCAGACACGGCAACAACAGCAACAACAAGAAGTGGCACTAATATTAATAGAGGACGCACATCATCAAATCATAATACTAATACTAGAGGTGAAAGCAGCAAACCGAAAGCTCCCGCCGCAGTGGACGATCAGGACTATTTCAGTCCAATCGATACGCCGAAGAAGCAAGAAATGCAGAAGTCGTCGCCGAATAGTCCTGGGAATATCGCGAACGTTACCGCCAATATCGGCGCAGACAAACTGAATACTCTGTCGCGATCTTCTTCGCGCTCGAGACTCTCAAACTCTGCGAGCGCGAGAGATAAGATGCTTAATTCGAGCGGCGCGTCCAGATCAGGAGGAGCAACGGACAATAATTCAAATAACAACAATATTAGCAATACCATGGACGGGTCGATTTCGATCGGGTATGAGAATCGCGAAAAGGAGTTGAGAACATCTCCCGATTCAAATCTCGCGCCGACGAGCCCGAGAGAAATCGAAACTGTCCAGGAAGAGAGAGGTTGAAAAAACAAAACATTCTTTATGTAACATACCATAAAACGATAATTATTTGCTCTGTAATACATTTCAATCAATTAATTATACACGCGTTCGATAGCGGCTATGATGCCGCGATGATCCGATAACGGGACGTTGTTATCGTCCCGAAGCGCGCGAACGACCCGAGCTTTGGTTTTTCTTCTCCTCGACATCTTCACCTCTCCTTCTTCGCTGATCTCGAAAATATAGTCCAATCTTTTCTTCTTCGTCGTTTCATCCACGACGACGTATCTCCCTTTTTTTAGAGAATACGTGCACTCTGGAAACGTCTGTAAAGACTCGTCGTCGTCGTCCCCGATCGGAAGCGTATCGCGAAACGTTTGTTTTTCGCCGCCGAGCACTTCCATTATTTTCTCATACTCTGCGCTCCCTGCGATGCAATTCAAGTCACCACATACCACCGCCGCATCAATAACATCGCTCGATGCTGATCCAACGAATACTCGCGAGTGTATCGATTTCTGAACGAACGTCTTCATTTCCTTCGCTTGCTCCTCTCGGGTTTCCCTCGACTCGCGCCAGAAGTCAGACTGAAGATGCGCGTTAAACATGCACACGGTCGTGTCCTCGTCCGGATCGCTCAGCGCGACTCCGAGCACGCCTTTGTTAAAAAACAATCTCTCGCCTCCTGAGGACGTTTTAAATTCGTGGAAAACGCTGTGTCTCACCGGAAGTTTGCTCAAAATCACCAACCCGCTCTTCGCTTTTCCTCGAATCACGTGAGGAAAATACGCGGAGAGCTTTCTGATCAAAAGCGAAGTGCTCTCTTCATCGAAACACTCTTGCAAGGCGATCGCGTCCACGAATTCCTCGATCGATGCCAATCGATTCGCCAAGCACGCCGCGCGTAAGAGAAGGTACGATGGCCTTCCGCCCTGGCCTCGACAGACGCCTCGCAGGAGTTGACAGTTTAGAGAGAAAAAAACGTACGACGTCTCTCGCAAAGAGGAAGAAGAAGAAGATAGGGAAGAGGAACAAAAGTGCGCGATTTCTTCGATAAATTCGCACTGTTGGGAACACTCGCCGCAATCGGTTTCGTCGATGTCGTCCGCGGGGCTCGCGCAGCAGGAAAAGAAGAGGCACATGGTATGTCGTCTGTGTTTCAAAGTGTGGAGAGAAGAGATACAAAATTTGACTTTTCTACGTACGACGAGTTCGAGGCGAAGCGAAACGATACTACTACTACAGATGATGATCGGTATGTATAAATTAACTCTTTACGATGTGTTATTTTGGTTTATTACAAGCTATACGGTTTGAAAAACGCCTCTCTCGTCGTCGTCGACGACGAGGAAGCGGTACACTCTATGTATGTTCTTTTTCGTTCTGTGCGCTGGTCGGTTGCTAAAAGTCTCGCATAGACTCTCTCTCGAGCAACCTAAGTTTTCTTCTTCTCTCAGTTTTCTTCTTTCTCCTCATCTCCGATGTTCTTCCCTCTCTTTCTCTCTTTCTTTCTGTGCTTTCTTCTAATCTAATTATAAAATATTTCTTTTGCAGTAGTATTCACAAATTTAGAAGACGCCGAGGGAGATGGCCTTGTCGATCGGCATGGTGGCGCCGATACCCATCCAAATCGCGTAGAAGGTACCGATCAAAAAGACGGTGGTCGCGACCGGTCTTCTGAACGGGTTTTGGAACTTGTTGATAGATTCCAAAAACGGAACGGTGATCAAGCCAACCGGGACGGCAGCCATGGACAAAACGCCCAACAATTTGTTCGGGATGACTCTCAACGCGTTGAAAGTCGGGAAAAAGTACCACTCCGGCAAGATTTCCAACGGCGTGGCGAACGGATCCGCCGGCTCGCCCAACGCCGTCGGTTCCATAACCGCCAAGGAGATGGACAACGCGATGGTACCCAAGATAACAACCGGGAAAATGTACAACAAATCGTTCGGCCACGCCGGTTCACCGTAGTAGTTGTGGCCCATACCCTTCGCGAGCTTGGCTCTCAACACCGGGTCGGACAAGTCCGGCTTTTTGGTGACCGAGTTGGAGATGACCAAGGAGCGAGACGACTTGGTGGATTTGATGCTGTTGTTGGTGTAAGAGTAACGAAGAAAAATTCAGACGGTCAGTCAGTTTCCCGATGATCGGAGGATATCCTCGGAGGAGTAAAAAGAGAAAACGAATCACAATCGAGGCAAAGAGGATCGAGGCCTCTCGATGGTGACGTTTTATCATCATCTCTTCCCCGAGAATCAAAAATCACACATCCCCCCGCGTTTCCGAAAACGACGGAGATACCACCACTCGCGAACAGATTTCGAGGAATATCGGAACATTTACGACGAAAACGTATTCGCGCGCGCACAATTTTCGCGACAACATTCGCCTTCCCCGATTGGATTTTCCCACCACAAAACGTTTAGCGCGCGCGATTGCCATTTTTTCCTCCATCTTTTCAAAGACAACACGACGAGATATGAGAGAGAAAACGGGACGCTCTGACGTAATCCAAAAAAATGAAATCTACGCTACGAAATCTACCCCATACCTCAACGGTGCGAACGGTAAAGCGTTCGACACGGACGCTTTCGCCGTTCTCACGGATTTCGTGAATGTCGGGCGCGCGGTGGAAACCGCGTTGGAAGACGCTTGGATGGCAAACATATTCTTTTACTTCTTTGTGCGTGTATAATAATAGTGCAGATGTGTCAGAGAACCTCCTCCTTTCTCCTGTGTCTTGAGATCAAACAAAAAAACAATTATTTAGGGTTTTTATTTTTCCAAGAAAGAATGAAGGGAAAAGTTCGTTATGTGAGAGCAAAAATCACATGGAGGAAGAAGCGTTGAAACGAGCGTTCGAACGCTGCGTGGAATCCTCCCGTCCACTCCCACCGTTAGCAGTAAAAGGAGGAGACTTTATTGATGACGATGATGATAATCTCGCCGCGTTGAAAGAGCGCGAAGATGCGGAAAAGGCTGGGGAGTACTTGGAAAGATTGAAGAAAGAAGATTTCGACGGGAAAAAGAAAGCGAGACGATGCGCGGAAATGTTGGGACCGGTGGACGCGTTTGGCCGGGAGATGCCGTTTAAGTTAGAGTTTTACATGATTTTGTTGTTGGAGGAGGAGGAGGAGCTCGGGATGGTGGAGAAGCTGACGCGGTTGGCGAGGAAGTGCGAGGTGCAATTGGGAAATTCTTCTGCTTCTGCTTCTGCTTCTGCTTCTGCTTCAACGAGTATATGGAAACAAAGGCGGAACGAGGTATTGTTTGCGATTGTTAACGCGCGCGCGAAAAGAAACGAATATCGAGCCGCGTTGAGCGTATGCGGACGAATTTGCGCGACGAACGGTGTGGAGGGCGACGCGCGAACGGAACACGCGGCGAGGTCGACGGCGCTGAGGATACTCGTCGCCTCCGGAGACGTCGGGAAGGCGCACGCTATGTTGGAAACAATCGATGAAGCGAGTATAGGTAGGGATGCAATGTTGATGAACAGGGTTTTGTTATCGACGGCTTCGGGTGAATACGAAAGTTCGCTTCGTTTGTTGCAAGGGGGTGAAGGCGTCGACGATGCCGCTGCGTGCGCGAAAAAGATTTGCGAATGCGCGTTACTCGTTCTCAAAGCGCAACCGAAAATCGCGCTGAAAGGCATGTTGGATGCGTTGGCGAATCACCCGTCGCATTATTTATCGACGAAAAATGAAGATGTGGGTATAGTAGCGTTGACCAATATTTGCGCGTGTTACGACATATCTCCGAGCGACGCGAGCGCCAAGATGGCATTCTTTCGATTCGTGAAATCGAACTGCGGTGCAAACGAAAACATAGGCAACTTTATTTTGAAGAAACAGCAACAGCAACAGCAACAAACCGTAGCGGCAAACTACTAATATTCGCGAGCGTAGATAGATAGATAGATAGATAGATAAGGAGAGAAACTTCTTATAATGCTTTTTGATACAAATTAATAACAACTTTTATTTTATGGGCTTTTAACGCCTAACCCCTCAGAAATCCCCCAACTGACTAAATACGCGCAAATCGCTGCTAAGCCACCGTTCATTAACATAAAGAAACCACTCTTTACTTGCGCTTGATTTGTAAACTTCGCCTTCGCTGCCCCTAACGAAAATAGCGTAAACGCGGTCAGAGCGCACGCGCTCACGAACAACGCGTCTTCTGACCCGCTCTTTGCCAACCTTCCGATCAAATACGGCATCAAAGGCACGAAACCAAACAAAGAAAACGCTACAAAAGTTACCAACCCATTCATAAAACTCGACTCTTCCTCCGGAGGCATCAACCCTAACTCCTCCACCATCATCACGTCCACGAATATGTCTTCGTACTTTGACATCGTCTCGATGATTATCGTCGCGTCTTCCTCTTTCATCCCTCTTTGCATGTAAATCTCCACCATCTCTCGCTTCTCGCCTTCCGGAAAGTTATCAAACTCCCACTTCTCCCGTTTTTTCTCCGTCGTCGCGTATTCGTGCTCCGCTTTACTCGATAAGAAATCCCCGAATCCCATGGACAAACCGTCCGCGAAGAGATTGGCAAAGCCCATCAGCAAGACAATCTCCGTGCTCAAACTCCCACCTTTACTCGCCGCGACGACTGCAAACGTCGTGATGATCCCATCCAGACCCCCAAAGACTAAACTTTTCACGTATTTACCTCCCGCGCCGGCGTGCGCTTCCTCCGCGTCGTATTTGATCTCACCATCGTTCGTGTTGTCGTCGTTGTTCCCGGGAGTCGAATTTCTCGCGCGCGGTGTAACAGTCGACGCATTCACTTTGGATTCGTGCGCCGCTCGAGACGCCGCGACGTCGTTCTCGTTGAACGCGTCTTTCGCCGCGGATAATCGACGCGTTAAGTTCATTTTAGTCTCGCGTGTTTGTGTGTGTTTATGTGTGTGTTTGTGTGTGTGTATTGTTCAGAAGAAGTGTGTGTTTACTAATGAGGAAGCTTTAATGCGAGACGTGGCAGTCTTTCTTCTCTCTCTCGTAAAACGCTCTTTCTGCGCTCTTTGCACCTTTGAACGGCGTCTTTCGCACGTTCGGATGATTTTCCGAGTCTCTGTTCGCGCGCTGCTGCCCTTTGGAATACTCTTTTGGTTGCTTTCCCTTCGGCGTTGCACGACTTTTGACTGTTGTATTCCGATCTCTTCTTTGTGCGGCGCGCTCCGTCGAAGACTTCAGGAGTCGTCGTCCGCCTTCCTCTCTTTGAAGAAACTCGGCGTGAACGACTGTTTTCTTTTCACGTGTCTCTTCTCTTCGCGAAACTCGTCCTCGTATTCATCGTGTATTTCGTTGAGATCTTTATCGTCGGAGAGTCTCCACACGGAGAACGACGCGTCGAGTGAAGGAGGAGAAGGAGGAGGAGGAGATCTCGTTCTTCTTTGCGAGAGAGGTAAAGGGGTGAGCGAACGACGAATCTTCTCGCCGCGGCGGATGCCGTCTTTATCGTCGTCGTCGACGAAAGAGAAGAAAGACGAAGAGGACGTCGGAGGAAGCTTTTCCCCGGGATGGTGCCACGTTCGCGCGCCTCGGCGAAGAACGCCGCCGCCGCCTTTCGTCCTCGTGTTCGGAGGATGTTCTTCTTCTTCCTCTTCTCGGACGAATACACGCACCGCCACCAACCGAAGTTGTTCTTCTCTCTTCTTTGTCTTCTTCTTCTTCTTCTTCTTTTCCTTCTTCCCGCCACCACGATCAACGATCGCGCGAAACGCATCCGCCGCGGTCGAGGCGAACGTCAACAAGCCGAGCGCGAACTGATCGTCGAAGGAGGAGGAGGAGGAAACCTTCGTCGTCGTCGTCGTCGGTTTCTCTCCTCTTCTTCGCGTATTTTTTCCCCCGTCGTTCTCAAAGTCCTCCTCGTTCAAAACGGAAAGTTCGACGCGTACCGGTGCGTTCGGGTAGAGCAAAGAGAGACATAAAGACGGCAACGAGGGGGAGGAGGATGTTCCTTCGGATGTATTGACGGCATCACGAGCAGCAGAGGATGTCCTCATCGCGCAAAGTGGCAGCGTTTTGCTTGTGCGTTCGGGTAGAGCAAAGTGAGACGAGATGATGAGATGTGGTAGTTGTATATATTTTTTCTGTTGATTTTCATGAACTTTGAACATTTCGTTTGCCGCTTTTTCTGCGGCGAACGATACCTATCACGCGCTTCTCCTCTCCTCTTCGTTTACTCGATAAAGAGCGAGCAATGCACGGCTTGACTCTTCTCTTCGACCGTGAACAAACATTTCACGCGACTTTCTTCACCTTTTTTGCGTTCTTTATCTTCTGCGGTTATTCGCCATCGCGCGGCGACTTCTACTTCTTCTTCTTCCTCGTCGTCGTTTTGAATTCGACCTTCAATCCGTGGGAACGCTTGGTCGACTTTGTCCATCAAGTGTTGAATTTCGAACGTTTCGCCGGTTTTTTCGCTTCGTAAGCGCGATTTTGGATCGATGGTATATATTTTATCCAGCTCTATGCCGCACGTTTTATAGGCGAGCGCGTCGGAGGAGCGATTGCCGAAACCGGCAAACATTCGAGTTTTGTTGATGTCCACGTCGAATAAGCGACGCACTCGAGTGAGGCATCGAATTTTAAACACTTCTGGTTTTCGCGCCACAACTTCGCGGTATAACGCGGTAGATATTGGATCTGGTGCGCACATGACTGGCCCGATCGGCAACGTCTCGCCGTTTTGCGTTAACGTTCGCAAATACGCTCTCGTGGAGTTGCTTTGACTAATCGCGCGACTGGTCACGAAGAGAATTTTATACCCGTTGCGCACAATCTTCCGATACAAAGAAGCGATGCCTGGATGCGCGTAATCTTTTCCAACCATTGTATAAATGTGTCCGAGAACGTCTGACTTTGTTATGGTTCCGTCGATATCTGAAACGACCACTTTATCCTCGGAGTCCCACAAAAACAAGTTACATTCTAAAGTTTGCGTCCCGAAAACTCTCGATTTGTACGAATACGTGACCGTATTCAACCCTGGCTTTAAATCTAGCATCTTAAGTTCCTCCGATGTCAAGCGGGTGTTCCTCCGTTTTCGAGGAGGTTTCGCCGCTTTCGCCTCCTTCTTCTCCTTCCCGTTGTTGTTGTTGTTGTTATTATTATTCTTATCAGCGCTATTACTATGATTACTACCGCCACTACTATGATTCCCGCTCAATCCTCCAACTTTCGTTTTCAGCCACTTCTTTGCTCTCGTGTATTTTGCAGAAGACGCCGCATTCGCCGTTGTTGTCGTTGTTGTCTTCGTCGTCGTGGCTTCCGAAGAAGTTAAAGGCGCCTTTGGCGCTTCCTCTTCTTCTCCGTCCTCTTCTTCGTCGTCCTCGGAGCTTCTCCCAGCCTCTTCGGCTTCCTCGATCGCGATGCTTTCCGTCTCGTTTAATAAACTACCGTAATTCCCGTTCGCGTTTGCATTCTCGCCGTCCATTCTCGTTTTCACCATCGATGTCGATGCCGTCGTCTCGACCGTTTTCGTCGTCTCGTCCCACCCGTCGAAAAACAAGGCATCCTGTGCGCAGTTTTCGTGCGCGAACTGGCACGTGCCGTTTTGGCTCAATTTCATCCGAAACTGTTCGAATAAGCGCCCGTTCACGTGAAAACTCACGTACGTCGCATCTGCGCTCAAAAGTTTCTTGCTGAAGAATGATTTCGCGTTTCCGAATCGAACGAAAAATGGCGTGCACCGCAACGACTTCGTCGAGCGATTTTCAACGACGAGCACGTCGATGGCACCGCCGGGATTTGGAACGAGCGTGGAAACAGCCGAGGCGGTTAAACCGCTCGTGGTCGTCGCGACGTCGATGAGGCCGGAACCGACGCGATGGAGTAACATTTTGCTCTTCTTCTTTGGTTTTAGTTTCGCATCGTTTGCGTCGTCTTTATTCTCGTCGTCTTCGCGCATGATGATTTTGACGCGTTTTTAAGTGAAGAAGTTCGTTACAAACACAAAAATACTGCGAAAATACTACGATGTATTATTAGTATTATTAGTATTACTACACATTATAAAAGCATCTCTTATCTATTTCTCTCTCTCATAATATCATCATAAGAAGGCTAACGATCCTAACAATGCGGCTACGGCGGCGACGCTAATGTTATCGTCGACTTTACTCGCCGGCAACGCTTCGACGACGGCGCAAGAGAGGCAGGCGAGCAAGATAACCGCGTAGTATCCTATATCGTCCGGACCGCCAAAGACGCGATTGTTCGGGAAAAAACCCATGACACCGAACAGATGAGTTAAAGAAACCGTGAATAGAAATCCGGCGATAACCATTGCCGCGCTCCCGGCGAAGGATTTACGCTCGTCGAATGGTTTCGGCCATTTTTTACCGGTTTTCCCCAACCGTCTGCCGACGATATCCGCGACGCCGTCGCCGCCGCACATGAGCGACACAACTAAAAACCCAACCGGCGATTCTCTCCAAAACAGTAACGTCGTCACCATCAACACGATCGTGTAATAAAACGGCCCGTATAACAACTCCTCTTTCCCGCCTCCTCGACTCACCGCTCGCACCGCGTTTTTATTCTCGATCAACCCGCTCCCGATGGCGAACAACCTAAACGCCTGTAAACTCGGCACCAGAGTCGCGAACGCCTTCGAATACCACTGGTCGCCGAATAAACACCACGTCATTGCAAAAAATGTCCCGGACGTGACGTGGACGAGTTTGCGAGAGAGTTTCGCCTCTAAAATCTCTCTTCTCGCGAGTTCGTCGAACAGTTTCACCCAAAGCAACGACCCAGATATGGTGAGCACAGTTGCCACGACATCTCGAACGACCGCGTGTGTCATCATAAAACTCTGCGTCGTCGGGTCCATCGATGATACCATCGATGTTAAAGCACCACTCGCAACTGTCGCTCCTTTTCCTCCTTTTCCTTTTCCTCCGTCGACGCTTCTTCTTCTTCTTCTTCTTCTCTTTATCCAATCCGATTCTTTTCCCCGCGCAGAGAAGCAGAACGATGTTGATGATGTTGATGATGACGACGAGCTCCTCCCGCTCCTAGACGACAAAACAAATAAAGCCTCACGTTCCCCTCCAAAACGTATCGAAGCTCTCGCTGAAAGCATTTTATTCCGTCACACGTAAGCGCAACACGTAAGCGCGCGCGTTCACATCTGAGGAGATTTGATTTTCCCTAAAGCGGTCAACTCTTTCTCTTCATTACTCATATAAAAAGATGTTTAAAAGACGCGACTGGAACTACCTCTACGGCGACGGGTTGAAACCCAGAGGAGAGAGTAACAACCGCAGTTCTTCAGATGATGACGAGAGCGACGGTGAAAGCATGGAAAGCATCGGCGGGATGGTTGATTTGGATTCCTCGTCGGAATCAGAGGAAACCAACGCCGCCGGGAGGATGAATTCAGACGACAAGGACGACGAGTCAGAAGACAAAGACAAAGAAGAGACGAAAAAAACGAAGCCGAAAAGGAAGTCATCGTCATCATTCGTGGCGTTGAAATGCACCGTCTGCGAGCACAGATGTCTCGTCTTGTCCGAGAAAGCGAAGCGAGAACACGAAAAGTCGAAGCGACACGAGAAACGAGTGGCTTCGTTACCACTCGAAGACGAGAGGAAAAAAGACAACGTGTATTTCATACCGGCGTCGAGCAAACGCACGTTCGGGACAAAAGAGGAGGAAACGGAAACGCATTCAGAACGGTTAGCGAGAATACGTATGAAACGGAAGAGGAGAGAAGAAGAGGAGGCGAGAGAGGAAGAGGAGAGAGAGAGGAGGAAGGAAGCGAACGAAGACGGAAACGCAGACGAGGATGAAGAGGAGGAGAAGGAGGCGCGGAATAAAACGAAAAAGAAGACGAAGGAGAAAGTCGGTCGGAGGCAGATGCAGTCAATTCGAAGACAGAAAGCGGGAATGAGAATTAAAGATACGAGTAATAGCGGTGACGGGGGCGAAAAGAAAGCGCCTTTGAGCGATAGCGGGAAAGAGAAGACGACAAAGAAGAAGAAGAAGACAAAGACGGAGAAAAAAGGAAAGGACGATGAGAAGAATAGTAAAGAAGAAGAGCCTGCGAAAGTAGTAGTAGCGAAGAAAAAAGGCAAACCGGGGAAACGCGAGCGGTTGGAGATGAAAGCAAAACGCGAGGAGATGGCGAAGAAAGCGAGAGAGGCGGGCGAAAGAGGCGTGAAAAAAGCGTTGCAAGCGTCGAGATCGAAAGAGAAGCAAACGAGCGCGAAGGATCGACGAAGAAGCATAATCGCGAAAGCAAAGAAAAAACTCGGCATGGAATAGGAGCAGGGCTTACGTACCCGTCTCGTTTCTTTCAAAGATAATTCTCTTTATGAGATATCTCTTGTATTTACAACACGATATTACGTAGGTATTATGCTACCTGGTACAATTTTTGTATATTATTCTCTCTCTCTCTCTCTCTCTCTCTCTCTCTCTCTCTATCTCTCTCTCTCTCTCTCTCTCACTCACTTTTCTTCACTCTCTCTCTCTCTCTCGTTACTCCCACCTCTCTCTACACTCTCGCTGACTCTTACTAATATTCTCTCACCCGTCGTCTCCAATACGACTTTCGCTCTCTTCCATTCCAGTTTGTTTTCGTTTTCATTTTCGTCGTCGTCGGTGTTCTCCTCAGACCCTCCTCCTTTTTTTTCGTTGTTCTCGTCAGAGGAGTTTCCGTCGGATTGATTCGCCTTTTCCACGGATTCCGTCTTGGCGCCGTCGCTGCCTGCCTCGTTCGATGCAGTTTTCTGGTTTTGACGACCAGATCCGGAATCGTTTTGCTGCTGTTGATATCCACCTTCTTCTTCAGAGGTATGATTATTTGGAGAAGTCGATGGAGCGCCTCTTTCACCGTTACGTTGTTGCTGCTTTTGAGCAGCCAGCTCCTGTTGTTGCTGAAGCCTCTGCTGTTTCAAAACGAGCGTATTCGCATTTCTCTCGCGTTTCCAAAGCCCAACCGGTCGCGGCGCGTTGTTTTTAGCAAAATACAAACCGCACGCGTTACACAAACTCCCCTCGCCGTTCTTCTCTTTCCGCCAAAACGGAGAATCTGTGCACTGACAATTAACGCAAACTCTCGCCGCTCTTTCTGCGTCTGTTTTCCGTTTCCGAGACGTTCGTGTCCCGTTCGTTTTCCCACTCGCACTTCCTTTGTTCGCGTTCGCGTTGTTCATTTCGTTTGGCTTTATCGGAGTGATGTATTGCTGAGGCTGTTGATAGTACCCGGGCGGGCAGTTATACCCAACCTGACCGTTTGCAAACGCCGCTCCTCCTCCTGCCGTCGACGTTTGTTGTTGCTCTTGTTGAAACGCCACTGCAAATTGCGGGTTCATCATTGCCATCTGCATGTACGAGTTCGCGTTGGGCATGTTAAACATACCCCCTCCCGGTTGTTGCTGATTCGATTCGCCCGTTTGCCGTTGTTGTTGCTGCTGTTGCTGCTGCTGCTGTTGCATCATCATCATCTGCTGCATGTGCTCCTCCCCAGCGCTCGCTCTCGGCGTTCTCTGCTGCATTTGCGGCCCACCCGCCATGCTCTGTGCCATTGCCATCTGATAATAATACGCCTGCGCGTACTGCTGCACCACCGCCGCTTGCGCGTACTGTTGTTGTTGTTGTTGCTGCATGTGCATTTGTTGTTGTTCAGTGGCTGAAAACGTCTTCGCGTCGTCGTCGAGTAAGTTATAGTTGTGTTGCGGGGAGAGGTACGCCGATGCTTGGTTGTGGTGGTTGTTGTGATAATACGCATCGTTATTCGTATTCGGGGGAGAGATTGGATGCGCTGAAGGAGGACTTCCTCCTCCTCCTTGATGTTGGTGTTGTTGGTGGTGCGCGAAAGACTCCCGGTTCGGGTGGATCGGACGTCTTTGCATTGTACCCTTCTCGTTGCTTTGAGAATTATATCCGGACGGGTTTTGCGTGTGTCTATTGTTCGTCTATTGTGTGTCTATTTATACGCGAGCGTACAAAATATGAAGAAGTGAGATCTTTCTCTCTTTTTTCCCCGCACAAAGAGACAAACACCCCATGAGCAGTGTAACTTCGTTCTCGTTCGTCACCAGCGCGAGACTGACACCAGTATCACGACGTAAGCGGTGTTTTTACCAACAGCACGTGGGAGGAGAAATTCTATCGCGAGGAGGAGGAGGAGGAGGAGGAGCAGAATTGCGCGGTGGTAGTAATGTTATTCGTCGTTGCAAAGAAAACAACGACCTAGAGAGAGATGCAATCGCGGGGACGAGCGGGCGAGAAAGACGACGCGAGGATGATGATGATGATGATGATGATGAAATACTCGGTACGCGTACTACTCATTACGAGCATCGAAGCAGAAGAAGACGGAGCGTGATGCTGAGCAGCGTAACGACGATGTTGTTGGGGATGAATGCAACAAAGAACAAGATAGCGTTTGCCGCAGACTTTGACGCTGAACGACCACCTTCGGACGGAGGAGGTGACAGAGGAGAATCATCAACCGCGATGGTCGTCGCGGAGGAGGAGGAGAGAGTGCCACCACCACCGCCACCGGAGAAGCCAGTAAAGATAAAGAAAAAGACCACTCGGGAACGGATCGAAGAGCTCGAACGACTCGAAGAGCAACAGTTGGAAAGAGAGGAAGCGATTCAGGAGCAAAACAGGGAAATCCAACAACAAGACAGCACCATCGACGGTTTACAACGTCAGTTAGAGTTGAAGAACGAACTGATCGCGCTTTTGAAACGAGAGCGAGACGAGGCGAAAGAGGCGGCGAAATTAGCGCAAGGGTTGTGCGCGCAAAGTGCGGCTATATTTTAATAAGATATAAGTGTTGTTGTAAACGAGAGTATTGTGTTGTATCGCATGTCACATGTCTTTTTTGATCTCTAAAAAAAGTATTTGTTCCTCTTCTCCTTCATTATTCGTGCGCGCGCGCTCATCGAAACCACGGAAACAAACGCATCATACTTTCTTCTTTGAGAGCGAGCGCAAGGTTTCCGTCTGATCATCTCGAAAATCATCATGGGCAAATCATCAGTTGACTCCCAAATTCGCGAAGGCGAAGAAGAGGAGGAAGATACACAGACGAAGAAGAAGGAAAAAAATATCAGAGATGAAGAACAAGAGTCGAAAGCGCCGAAGCTGGTCGAACACTTTGCGAGCGCGAGAAAGCATTTGTTGTCGATAGACATAGAGAAGTATTTCGAGTTGAATCCACCGCATCCACCGGGTTCGCCACCGCGCAATAGGGGGGAAGGTGTGACTGTTTTGCATCCAGATTCGATTAAGAAGATTGAAAACGTGGTGACGTTGGAAGAAACGATGACGGTGAAGCAAGCGTTGTCCGTGTTGAGAAGATATGGGATATCATCCGCGCCTGTGGTGAACAGTAGCAGCGCGTTGTTTATCGGGTTTCAAGACGTTCGAGACTTCATGGTGTTGTTTTTCGAGAAAGCGCTCGTTTCGCATTTGACTCGCCGGGAAGTTTTGCAAAGGATGATTGAGTTGTTGAACGAAACAGTGCGAGAGTGTCGGAGAGATTCCCATCCCGACGACGATGCGAGATTCGTATATCGTGGTTCGACAAAGACGACGCTTCTTGAAATCGTTCGAGGTGGATTTTTGCAGCGCATCGATGTATGCACCCACGGCGAGGAGATTTGTGGGATCAAACCGACGACGCATGGAAAACGATTTCAAAGAGTCCATCGCGTCGCGGTATATTCGTTACACTATGACACTCTCGCTAAAGATGAAGCGATGACAATCGACGCTGTCATATCGCAAACGGATGTCATAGAGTTTCTGCTCGATTGTTATTTGGAAAAGGACGAAGACGAGGATCCGTTCAAGAAAATAACCGTCTCAGAAGCGTTTGCGGACTATATCGAAAGAAAGAAAGAGGACCTTCTCGCTTTACCGAGTTTTACAAAAGCTATCGATGTTTTTGCAGGTTTGACGAGACAAAATGCAAACTGTGTCGCAATTGTTGACGATAAAACTGGTATGCTGGTCGACTCAGTCGCGGCGAACGATTTCGCGTATTTCATGGAGGAGTTTGACGAGAACCTCGATCTCACAATCGTCGATTTCATGCGCAAAATCAGAACCGTGCACATCCAGCAACAAAGCGCGGTACCGTCTGCCATTGGCGCTCCTCAATACGAATCAGACACGACGACCACCACGACCTTGACGGACGAAGAGAAAGAACAAAAGCTCAAAAAATTCATCGTGTCAAACAACCTCGGCAAACCGAATCTCCGCGCCGCCTTCCTGAACTCCTCCTTGCGAGAAGCCATGGAGCTCATGCGTCCAGCTAACGCTCTTCTCAAACGCGCTCCGTCTACCACAGATCGTCTTTCAGACGTGCACCACGTTTTCATCATTGACGATACTACCGGGAAACCTCTATTCGAGCTCACCCCGGGTTGCGTTCTCGAGCTCGTCGCGCTCCCGGCTCGCGAGTGCGTGTTTTGGAGAGTCGAGCCGTGCGAGCTCCACTCGATTTATCGAAACAGAAAACTCCCGGCTTTTTAATAATACATACGAACAGAATAAGAGTCTTGTTCTTAGGAATGAGGGAACTAAGCGAGAGAGAGAGAGAGAGAGAGAGGTTTTGTCATACGAAAAACAATGCGAAAATCACACTTCTTTCTCCTTTTTTTGATTCGTCACAAAAATTTTTCTCAAAAGCTCGTTGAAACGACATCAGATCACACAACACAATGAATAACTTGATGCGGATGGGAATGGGCCAAGCGCCGCAAACCGGCCCCCCACCGGACACGCCGCAGGTGGACACCGCGGAGCAAGTGCAAATCAGTTCGCTCGCGCTTTTGAAGATGTTGAAACACGGTGCGTTTACTATTTCAAAGATTCGTTTTCATCGCGTCGTTTCCGTGACGATGATTGCGCTTTCTGACTTTAATGTTTTCTCTCTTTCTCGCAAACAACACACAACCATTCACAAAACAGGTCGCGCGGGAGTTCCAATGGAAGTCATGGGTCTCATGCTTGGACAATTCGTGGACGATTACACGGTTAAAGTCGTCGACGTGTTCGCGATGCCGCAATCTGGTACCGGCGTTTCCGTTGAAGCCGTGGACCCGGTGTTTCAGACGAAAATGTTGGACATGTTGAAACAAACGGGCAGGGAAGAAATGGTCGTTGGTTGGTACCACTCGCACCCTGGATTCGGGTGTTGGCTTTCTGGCGTCGATATCAACACGCAGCAAAGTTTTGAGCAGTTAAATCCGAGGTTAGTGGCTGTCGTTATCGATCCGATTCAGTCGGTGAAAGGGAAGGTGGTCATCGACGCGTTTCGATTGATTAATCCGCAGACGATCATGTTAGGGCAAGAGCCGAGGCAAACGACGTCGAATTTAGGACATTTAAATAAACCTTCAATCGCGGCGTTGATTCACGGGTTGAATAGGCACTACTATTCCATCAATATTGGCTATAGAAAGAATGAATTAGAGGAGAAGATGTTGTTGAATTTGGACAAGCCGAGATGGAGCGACGGTTTGAAAGTTAGGAATTTTACCGAGAATAGGAAAGGGAACGAGAAGGTGGTTGGAGAGATGCGAGATTTAGCGGATAAGTATCATAAAGCGGTGCAAGAAGAATCGGAGTTGACGAAGAGGGAGTTGGTCGTTAAAGCTGCGGGGAGAACGGACGCGAAGAAGAGGTTGTCGGAAAACGCGAGCGATTTGATGGCGAAGAACATCACGCAGCAGCTCGGGGCGATGTTAGATACCGTGTGCTTTTAATCGTAGAGTTTCTTCTTACACCCTTTTGCGGTGCATTACGTTATACTTCTTTTTCTGTGCGCATTACAATTTTGCCGCTGCTATCCTATGTCGCGCTACGTCTAAGTTCTTATTGCTTACAAAACTTTCTTTTTTTTACGGAGCTTGCGGCTCGACAAACTTCTTCCCAACGTCCGTCCAATCCGTGCTCAACACGGTCCCGTTCGATTCTACGAAACTCTTCATCATCGCACGCCTCTGATCGTCGTCCGCGTCCTTATACAAATCCTGAAACATTTTGTTCAACCCGTCCTCGCCGTCCAACGTTTCCAACTCCTCTTCCACCTCCCCTAAAAATTCCAACCGCGTCCATTTATCCGCCGGCGGTTTATCAAGCGACGTCGTTTTTCCCTCATCACCAACTCCGTCTAAACTCGTCGTTGGAGTGGTTGAACTCGTCGTGTTCCGCGTTTCGTTCCCAATTTTGTGCTTCTCTTCCGAAACGCTCGACGACAACCGCCGCTCCTTTTCTTCTTCTTCTCCCTTCTGATTCTTCTTTTTCATCAGTTTGACTTCAATCTTCTTCTTCCCACATCTCACGCGGACGAATTCCGGATCCGTTCGAACCGGGTGGTGCTTTCGCAAATCAAACTTAAACTTCTCTTCTTCGCGCCCTGCTTTAATTTCAATTCCGACTGGATCGCGTGATCCTTCGGAATCGAAGATGAACCAGTGCGACACCTCCTCCTTTTCCATCGCGACGTCCTCCTCGGTAAAAAAAATCTCAATCGTCGTCGCGTCTAAAGACGAGTACAGCTCCGTTTTTTTCACCTTCGATACACTTCTCTCCTTTCTGCCTTCCTTCTCTTCTTCTTCTCCTTTCTTCTCCTCGAACTCTTCTTCTTTTTTCGTCGTCGTCGTCATCGCGCGTTCTCGTTGATGAAGATGATGATGATAATGATGATGATGATGGTGGTTACTCTCTTTGCGTTTCTTGCGTTTTTCACAAAAAAAAAGCCATTGCAAAAAAGAGAGACGGAAATTAATTGTGCGAAAAAGGTTGACCCCTTTGTCTCTTTGTTGCGATTCAACTCGTGAAAAAAGAGGGGAAAAGGTGCCTCTGTCTCTTCACTTTAAAAAGAATAAAAACAGACACAAGACACACGCGTATAAATATGAATCCAGAATAGTACGTTTTTAGATCTCTCTCGAGCGAAAGAAGCGAAAGAAGCGCGGCGTCGGTGGTGTTGTCGAAGTCTTTTCTTTGGTGGCTTCTTTTCGTTGGTTTTGGTGTTTTCGTTGGTGTCTCTCGTTGGTGTTCTTCTTCGAGTCGCGCGGCGATCTTCTCACTGAGAAAGAATTGGTGTCTCTCTTCTCCCCCCGAGACACTGAAACGAATGTACTGACAAATCTCTCTCTCTCTCTCTCTCTCAACAACAACAACAGCGATTACTTGTTCAAGCTCTTGGTGCGTCTAAAGCTTTAACACAGCTTTTTTGTTTCTTCTCTTCTTCTTCTTTATTAACTTCTTTTAAAGAGAGAAGAGTTTTTCTTTAATGAGATCCGCTCTTAAAATCTCTCTTTCTCTCTCTCTCTCTCTAATGTTTTTTTAGACGAAGAAACTGACGAAACGATGTTCCCTCTCACTCTCACTCTTTTGAAATTTGTGTGCACGAATAGCTGATTGGCGATTCCGGCGTCGGTAAATCCTGCCTCCTCTTCCGTTTCGCGGACGACACGTACCAAGAGTCGTACATCAGCACCATCGGCGTGGACTTTAAAATCAGGACGGTTGAACTCGAAGGGAAAACGATAAAATTACAAATCTGGGATACCGCCGGGCAAGAACGGTTTCGAACGATTACGAGCTCGTATTATCGCGGCGCGCACGGGATTATCGTGGTGTACGATGTGACGGATCAGGAAAGTTTTAACAACGTGAAGACGTGGTTGAGCGAAATCGATAGGTACGCGAATGAAAACGTGAACAAACTTTTGGTCGGGAACAAATCAGATTTGACGAGTAAGAAAGTGGTGGATTACGCGACCGCGAAGGCGTTCGCGGATGAGATTGGGATTCCCTTCATGGAGACGTCGGCGAAGAACGCGACAAATGTTGAACAGGCGTTTGTGACAATGGCGAATGAGATTAAAACGAGGATGGCGAGTCAACCGCAAGCGGCGAGCGGCGCGAGTCGAGGAGCGACGATTAGGCCGGGGGAGGGGAGACCGGTGAATGCGAAGAGCTCTTGCTGCTAAATATCAACGAAAAGTGAGAGTTTCATATATATATAAATAAATAGTTTTGTGGACGACGGCGTGAGAGGGAGGAATATAAAAAAGAGAGAGTTGCGATTGCGAGCAACACATTAGGTAATTTTAAAACATAAAGTTTGAAGGCGTCGACGAACGAGAGGAAAATGTGCATTCGAAAAGTTGTAATCTTGATTGCGTTTGAACGTAGTGTTTGTCTATCTATTAGCTGTTATTACATGCGTTTTTTATGTGTGTGTTTATCTCTCTCTTTTTGTACTTGTGTATGTTTATTTCTGCGTCTCTCTTTTCATTTAAAGTGTTGCGCGCGGGTACGCTTGTACTATAATCGGGTTCCCAATAGCGGCGAAACAGCGGAAAACGTCTTGGTAAAAAACGACGATAATTCTCTCATCTTATGTTTGTCGTTTGCGGTTGTGTTCGCGTCCGTTGCGATTGTTTCGTTTACATTTTCGTTTCCTCGTGGTTGTTCTTCGAGTCGAGCGACTTCGATGGAAAAGACGACTTCTTTCTTCAATTCTTCTTCTTCTCGATTCTCGTCTTCGAGTGGCGTTAACGGCGTCTTCTGGGCACACTCTTTCGGGTACCGAGAAAACGTGTTCTCGGTACTCGCGTTCGTCGCTTCTTGTTCTTGTTCTTCTCCTTCTCCTTCTGTCTTTTTCTTCTTATTCAAACGGTTCTTACTCGAATATCTCGTTCTCGGTACGAATTCATACGTTTTATCTGTCACCATCTTTCTCTTAAACACTGCTTTCAACCACTCCTTATTATTCGAACTCGTTAGCTTACCATCAAACACGAGCGGGAAACACGTTCTTAACTCTCCAAACGTCGCACTTTCGATGGTTTCCACAATCACCTCGTTCGAAGGGGAGTCCTCCTTGTTCGCGATAACTTTCGCTAAAGCGCTTTCGTCCTTCTTCTTCTTGTTGGTATTTTTCGTATTTGTCGTCGTAGCAGCGGTAGTACTCGTAGTCTTCATCTTTGTCTTCTTCTCCTCCTTTCCTTTCGCTTTCTGCAAAGCGTGAATCTTCGCGACCGCGCGTCGCGTGTTCGGCGTCGGATCGGATGTCCTGTTTTTGTAGAGGAGGAATTTTTCAATAAAACGTCTCCTCGTTTGAGGCATAAATCGCGGAGAAAAAAAAAACAAAGAGAGAAGAGAGATACCTCATCCTCGCGAGCGCAGTCGCACAAATCCCGGTCCGAGGCGTCAGCTTCATCAGCGATAGGTTCGAGGAAGAACTCGTCGTCGCGAAGTTCGATCCAAACGACGACGACATCGAACTTCTTCTTCTTCTCTTAGGAGGAGGAGGAGGAGGCGAAAAGAGAAAAAAGGCGTTGTTCGCGTTCTCTTCTTCTTCGCGTCGTTGAACACCGCCAACACCACCCATATCGATGGAGGAGGAACGGAATGGATGCGGTAAAGATACGGCGTGCGGGAGGAACGGAGTGTTTGGATGCATTATATATGTTACTCAATCTGCGCAGGTTTCTCGTATTCGAAAAGTGAGGAAACGGCATGTGATTTCAAACTTTTTTTGTTTAAAAACTCTAAGAGCGGCAGCGCAAAATTTTTCCTCGAACAAACGCCATTTTTTCTAAAACCACCCGTATCGTCGCGAGGTCATTCGCGGGTGGTAATGGTGGTGGTGGTGGTAATGGTGGTGATGGTAATGGTGGTAAACGCGACGCGAGGACAATTAATTGCGCGGTATTTCGAGCGCTTTTTGCGAGTTCTCGATGGCCGACGCCGAGAAATTCTGACCAAAAGTACACGCGCGAGAGGTACACGCCGAGTCGAATCGGAAGCGGCGCTCGGATTGGCATCATATTGCTCGCTTCAATTTTTGCGATGGCTTCTAAGGCGACGCACATCGCGAGGCACGTCGCGAGTTCTTCGCTAGTTCGCTCTCTTTTCGGCGGCGTCGACGGCGTAGGCGTTTCGGCGCCTTCCTCTTCTTCTTCTTCTTCGAACAACTTTTTGCTGACTGGACTTTCCAACAACATCGATCGCGTCTCTTTGCCGAGAAAGAAGGCACCGAAACCGACGCACTTCTCCAGAAACTTCTGCATTTTCGGTGCCACCTTTCTCTCCTTTTCCGCGGATTTCAACACAATCACCTCCTTCTCCAATTTTTCCACCGAAGCGCAAAGCTTCGCGCCCATCTCTTCCATCCTGACCACGTGCTCTTTCTCCACGTTCGTGCGCTCAATCAACACCGCGCTCACGATCGATTGCTCCCTCACCTCATCTTCCATTTTCTCCTGTTTCTTCGTCAACACCTCTACTTTCTGCTTCTGTCTCTCCACTAACTTTTGCAACGGCAACGACTCTTGCAACAAAACGTCTTTAAACGCGTCTCGTTGCCCGGCGAGATACGACTTTGACGTCTGTCTCTTGGCGTCATCGCAGCGCGGCGTCATCGCCATTCCAACTCTTTCTACCTTAACATTTTTCTCCTCTTCTTTTTCGTCGTCCAAAAAATCGAACCGAAACTTGCCGCATTCGCTGCTCGCGGTGGTCGATTGTTCCTCCGCGTCGCTTTCGCACCCGCGCTCGAAAAAATCTCTCGCAAAGTGAAACGGCGTGGACGGCGTGGGTGGCGGTCTTGCGACTAAATTCTTCTTCTTTGAATTCTTCTTCTCCGTGGTGGTGGTCAAGTCAAAATTCCACGCGTCTTCTTCCTCGCTCAACCTTTCTTCCTCTTCTTCTTTTTCCTCCTTTTCGTCGGCAAAGTTTACGTGGTTTCCGAGCGGCGTTTTCTGTATCTGCTTGTTCTCATCATCGGGATGACCCGCAGGGGAAAAAATCAATCGATTTCTATTCTCCTCCTCCTCTTCTTTCACGCGATGATGCGACGCGTACCTACTGTTTCCGGATTTTTTCAGAGCAGATTTCAGTTTCGATTTCGGCGTTTGGTACGAGCAGACGATGTGTTTCTTTTTGAGAAGTTTACGCGGCGAGCGCGTCGTCTTTCCCATGATGAGAGATGTGATATCTAAAATGTGAGTAATAATGTGTTGGTGTTTTGTCTCTCTTTTTTCTTGTTCCCCTCTTTTTTAACTAAAACCCTAAACTTTTCTAACGGTCTTTTCTGACCTCCTCCTTTTGACCTCTTCAATAGTACCAACACACGCAACAAAGGCAACACGTATAATGTCCTCTCCACTGTTTGAGGACGACGACGATACTTTCAACAGCAACCACAACAATCAAAACTCGCGATGGCAGCGTTTGTACGAGCACAAATTGGAAACGTTGTTGAAAGAACCGTCGGTGGATTACCGACATTCCGCGGAGAAACTTTCGATTTTAGTCAAAAGCGGTTTACTCGAGTTTACCGATTTGACGAGAAATCCCGAGCGGTTTTTCCTCGCCCATCGATTACTCGTGCGCAAAGGGTTCGAGCAAGGTCCTGGTTTTAGCATACGGTTCACCGTGGAGTATAACTTATTCGGTGGGACAGTTTTGGAACTCGGGAACGACCGGCAGAGGATGAGTTTACAAGCGATGAGAGAACGAGGTGAACTCGGGTGTTTCGCGTTAACCGAAAAGTTAGCGGGGGTGAATAGCGGGTTAATCGTACAAACGACGTGCACGTGGTCGCAACGGGAGAAACGGTTCACGTTGCAAACGCCGTCGGAAAGCGCGAGAAAGATATGGATTTCGCAAGGGTTGGTGGCAACCCGAGCGGTGGTGATTGCGGAGTTGATCGTAAGAGGGAGGAACCACGGTCCGCACGCGTTTTTGGTGAACATGAGGAAACAAAGGTTGGGACCGTTGATTCCGAACATTAAAGTAGGCGACATGGGAGATAAAACAACCGGGAATGATTTAGATAACGCATGGATTGAGTTTAATTCAGTCAAACTCCCATATTCAGCTTTGTTAGATAGACACGACGGGATCGACGTGAGAACCGGCGCCTACGTACAGAAGAGCGCGGGAACGAACAACGAAAGACATTTGACGAACATGGATAGGATTGGACAGAGATTATACACCGGGAGAGTCGCCGTGGCGCAAGGCGCGCACGAGTTCCGGAAGCGTTTGTTTCATAAGACGAAAGCGTTTGCCGATCAGAAAGAGACGTGGGGATTTTCCGAAAAGAACAACGGGGCGAGAGAGAACGCCGCGGATATAGCGTCGTCGTCGGCGGCGGCGGCGGCGAGTGCAACGAACAAACGTTTCGGCGCACGGAGAAGGAGTAAATACGATCCTATCGCAGCAGTGACGGCGATGCACGAAAGAGGACCACCGTTATCGCAAGTCCCGCAGCTTCGTCAGCTGTTTATCGTCGCCAAGGAACAGGAAATGAAGATGGATGCGTTTCTGGTAAACGTGGAGAGGAAACTGTGCGCTTCGTTGAGGAAAAAAGAACGAGCATCGAAAGCGCTCGTAGAAGCGATTGCTGCAGCAAAAATCTTAGCGGTGGAGGATGCCATCGATTTGACGCACAGATTGAGACAGGAAACCGGCTCCTACGCGTTAATGGCGCACACTGGATTTGAACACTCCGATTTCCTCATTTGTTGTAAATTCGCCGAAGGCGATTCGAGAATATTAGAGTTGAAGCTAGCCAGAGACAGAGTGAAAACGCCGAACGTCAACGAACGCGAGTCCGAACGCGTGGCGAGAGAAAAACTCGTGGAAGGTTTGCGCGCGGATCAAACGCAAGGCATGACGATTCAAAAAGCGTGGAGACGCAGATGGAGAGAAGCGTACGATTTAGCCGAGATTGCGGCGAGAGCCATCGTGGATGATTGGAACGAGCAATCAGACGCCGAACACAACGCCGGTCAAATCCTATCAAGGTTATAATTCATTAAATACACGTGTAGTCATTTTTTTAACGCAGTACTGTAGTAGTAGAGTTTTGAATACAAGGTACTAGATTACGCGGACAACAAACAACACAATTTTTATGAGTTATAATCAAAACGGATTGCCGAAGCGCTGCATTAAGCTCGGAATATCCTGGGTCAAAACCTCCTCTATGGACGACAACGCCTTCTTGTCCACTCGAGGGAACTTGTGAAGTTGCATCGGCTCCAAAATTGCCGCGAATCGTTCCGGGTTTGGTAAATCCCCGGGCGGCAAATTGTTTTCCATTGTCGTCTTCCGGAATTCGTCGTGGATGTTGGCCAATAATTTCTTCTGTTTCTTTTCGTGACCAAACGCCGTGGGCATTTGTTTCCACAAGTCTCCTATAATCATCATGTGCGTTCTCAGCGCTCTCGTTCGTTTCACGAACTCGTTCACTTTTCTATCGCACGACTTTGCCGGAATGTTCATCAAATCCGCCATCAACGCCTCGTGTTCCATTTGAAAAATGTCGTGCATTTTATTCACGTCCGTTTTAATCGGTTCCGTATTGAAAGACCCAACGTACACTTTGCACACTTCCGGCGTCATAAACACTTTACCTAAACTCCACATCAGAGCGCCGTACACTCTCAACAATTGCTGTTCGCTCACTTGATCGGCTTTGTTCAACACGACTCGCACTTTATCATCGTGGCCTCTCAACGCGTTGATGACCGATTTGAATTCATCGGAAATATCCAACTTGTACGGATCAAAGAGTAACAAAATAATATCGCTTCTCGCGGCAAACCAGTTGCAAATTTGCGGAAACGAGTACCCGCGATCGATCCTTTGCTTCTCGCCGGAAAGTACCCCGGGCGTGTCGATGAGGGAAACCGAATTCAACAACTCGGCGTCGCACTGAGAACCCTCAAACTTGGATAAAAATCCAGTCCCAAAGGACTGTAAACCAGTGTATGGTAAGGCAGAATTGACCGCCATTGTATTCCCCGGCGTCGTTCGATCGTCCAACCCGTGCGTCAAAACCACGAACCTATCCGTGGTTGGTTCCGGCCCGATGTGCGCGCCCGGATACGGTCTCTTCAACAAGTGCTGAATAAACGTCGTCTTCCCGGTCGAATACTGCCCCAACAACAAAACGTTCGGTTTCCCGTCGAAATCACCATCCGTTAACAGCGGTCCATAAAACGAACCGAACTTATACGCCTCTTCTAAAGGTTTAATCTTCGTCTTGTACAACAACTTCAACCCGTCGACGATGCCGGTCACCGTCTTCGCGTCCACCTTCGCCTGCCGCTTCTTCTCTTTCTTCGTCTGCGCGCCGCCTCCCAACATGTTCGACGCTTTATTCCTCCCATCTTTGATCTTTTCCCCCGGCGATGCCATGAACGGATTGGACGTGAAATCATCGTCGTCTTCTTTCCGTCCGCTCGTTTCGTCCAAACCTTCCATCTTCGCTAACGGCATCTCGCCTTGCCTTCTCTCCAACTCCGTTTGCAAATTCGCCACCGACGGCGACACGCCAATTTGCGCCAACGCGATCACTCGCATCGCGCGTATGAATCCATCTTTATCGAGATACCCTTGTCGGTTCAAATCCGCGCACCCCCAAACTTTCGCCAACGCTTGCTGATTGAGAGACGACTTGGAGAAAAAAACAACCGCATCGTTCCCGGTGATTCGTCCGTCGTTGTCCGTGTCGCACAACGGAAACCACTGGCGGTAGAGTTTCTCGTCCGTGAAAGGAGAAGCCATTTATTAATCGATCGATCGATAAAAGCGAACGCGTATTCGTCGGATGATGCAAAAATGGTAATCTTTAGCGCGCTTTCTCTTTCACGCTCGTCTACTTCTTCTTTGTCTTTGTCTTCGTCGGGCGAATATTCCAATATAACCAACTGTTTTTGTGCAGGATGTTGAGCTTTTGACAAGACTTTTAAAGGCATTAGTAAAGATTTCTTTTGCGTTATATTCTATGTATACATGCAATCACAACAAACGCACTGCTTTGCTTTCGTTTTACTCGTTTTTATACTATGTTTTCTTCTGCTTGCTATCTTTTTTAAATCTCCTCCTTCCTATATATAAAGTAGTATTGATGATGATTTGTTTTCTTCGCTGCGCGCTCTCTCTATTAACAACATTTCGCAACAGGACCAAAAGTCCCGGCGGCTCGTTCTTTTTCCATCTCCTCTATGGTGACCGACCCGCTCCGAGATTCGTTCTCTCGCGATTGGTCGTGGTGGTGATGGTGTCTTCCACCAGGCATGTACCCTATTTTCACCCCGTTGGTTTCATTCGTCGGGTCTAAGTACCCTTCTTCGATTTTGTTACAGATTACGCGCGCGGTTTCGATGAACGCGCCGTCGACGTTGGCAGAAGTCATCGCGCTCGTTTCGACGAATAAGAGACCGTTTTCTCTTGCAAACCGTAACCCTTCCTCTTCGCTGACTTGTCTTTGCGCCGAAGCGCCGTCGGCTTTGTTTCCTACCAGAGTAATCGTCACGTACTCGTTCGCGTGGCGCCGACAATCCTCCAGCCAAGCGTTTAAGTTTTCAAACGTTTCCCTGCGCGAAACGTCGTACACGAGCAACGCGCCCGCGGCGCCTCGGTAATACGATCGCGTTATCGACCGAAACGATTCTTGTCCAGCCTGTTTAATGCGATGAAAAGTTTAGATTAGTATTAGTATTACGTAAAAACGTACCGTGTCCCAGATTTGCAACTTGACCTGTTGATTATTGATGGTTACCATTCTCGACCCGAACTCTACGCCGATGGTTAAATCGTGCACGCGTTGGAACCTTTTATCGGTGAACTGTAACAACAGGCACGATTTTCCCACGCCTGAAGTTTCGTTTAAGCAGGACGAGAGAGAGAGAGAGAGAGAGAGAGAGAGAGAGAAAGAGTCAGACGAGCGTTTTTTATGATTTCGAGGAACCCGCTCTTAGTATAAGTAACGGTAAAGAATAGAATGTCTCGCGCGTACCCGTATCGCCGATGATTATGTATTTAAACAAGTACGCGTAACTCATTCTTCTGTACTAGATTTCGGTCTCCTTCTCCTCCTCGGCGTTTCGCGTGTAAAGAGAGAAAGAGAGAAAGAGAGAGTACTCTGCTCTTATATTAATGGGGAAAAAGGAAGAATTCTCAAGTTGTTTACTATGAAAAGTAATAGTAGTTATAGTATTACACATCTCTCTCTCTCTCTCTATTTACTTTGCAACAGGAGGAGGAGAAGAAGCAGCTGCTCGTCGTCGAAGGGCTTCCTCCATCGGGTCTCTGTTTTTCGAATGTCGTGGTAATGATGAGAATAATAAGCGTTGATGATGATGATGACGCACAAGAATGATGAAAGAAAGAAGAACAAAGCGGAGTAAAACGAGACGATGACGAACGACTCCGAACAACGACTTACTCGGCGACGCTATCTTTATACAACCGAAGACAAAACGCCGACGAAGGGAGAAGGACGACCAAAGCCGCCGCGACTCTCGCGTACGACACGTCGACTTTTTTCAGGAGGAAAGATGAGGACGACATCGGAGATGTGAAGAAGTTGAAGGTGTGCACTTTTAACTGAAAAGACTCTATAGAAGAAAAAAATTATTCAAACGTGGACGCGTCGATGACGTATCGCTTCGTGGAGTCGTTCCCTTTCTCTAACAATTGCAAGACGTTTGGAATATCGCGGACGGAGATGATATTCACGTCCGGGAAGATTTTATGTTTCCAACAGAAATCAACCGTTTCTTTGGTTTGTTTCACGCCGCCGATTAAGGAACCGTGTAAAGAGATGTCGTTCCAGATGAATTTAGTTCCGGTGATTGCGACTGGTTTCGTGTTTAAACCGATCAAGACGTAATGTCCGTGCGTTGCGAGCGCGTCTGCGGCGACGTCGTAAAACTCTTGCGGCGAAGGAGTTTTATCGCGTTTATCCTCTCTGGAAGTCGGGCTGCCTCCTTCCGGAGTAGACGGGGAGGCGTCTTCCTCCGAAGGAAGAGCGCCTACGGTATCCAGAATTATGTCGAGCGCGTGATCTCGTTTTAATTTGTTCATGGCGGTGACGGAAGAGGACAAGACGAAATGGTTCGCGCCGATTCTTTTCGCTTCCTCTTCTTTGTTTGGACTGTGCGAGATGGCGAACACCTCGACGTTCATCGTCGATAAAATCTTGATACCCATTTGTCCAAGTCCTCCGAGTCCTCTCACGCCTACTTTCACGGGCGTTTCAGATGGCAACGATTGAGGAGATGGCAACGATTGAGTATCTCGAACTTTTTTCACCACGTCGATGTATTTTTTACACGGCGAATACATCGTAATCCCGGCGCAAAGCAACGGCGCGCACTTTGCTAAAACCTCGTTGAACTCGCCTTCGCTTTCGAAATCCTCCTTCGCGAAGGGGAACTTCACGGCGAATCGATGGTCAACGACGAACTTATCCGAGTAACCACCTATAGTTTGAACTTGATTCTTACCGTGTAATGAGTGTCGCGTATCAGCACCGTACGTCCAAGTCGGCGTATTTTTACAATACTGCTCTTCGTCGTTCGCGCACGCCGAGCACGACAGACACGACTCGACCATACAGCCGACGCCGACGATATCGCCGATTTTAAAATCGGTCGCTTTCGAACCGACTTTTGTCACCACGCCGATGATTTCATGACCCGGTACTAACGGGTACGAGTGCTGCCCGACGTCGTGCGCGATGAAATGCAAATCTGTGTGGCATATCTGGTTTGCGAAAAGAGAGAAGAAGAAGAAGAAGAAGAAGAAGAAGAAGTTTTTTTTGTCAGTGGCTTCCAAGAGTCCTCGTTGTAGATACAAAAAAAAAATATTTATCGCTTGTTCGAACGCCGCGCGTTTGATCTCTCTCGTCCGCGCGCGTTACGCGCGCCCGGCTCAGAATACGAATTTCTTCGTCAAAGTCGCGCCTCAACTGCGAGTTTCAGCAAGTGCATGACGGTATTGAAGTTTTTAGTCATCATCGCCGGAAAGAACTCGCGAGAGAGGAAGAAGAGAAGAGATACAAAAAAACAACGAGAGAAAAACCTCTCTCGAGAGAGAGAGCGTTTTTAAAACCACCAACACGATTTATGATATAAAGTACGCCGCAATATTTCACGTCCAAAACGACGTGCGAGTCCCCAGAAGGCACTTCTCTTTCCATCGTCATCTGACGCATGTTTTGCGTCGACCTGGTCGTCGCCGCGAACACTTTACATTTCATTTTTTCTCTTTCAACGTGTACTTGTGTCTTTTAATTATGTTTTTTTTTTTTTTTTTTTTTTTTTTTTTTTTTTTTTTTTTTTTTTTTTATTAGTAGTTTGTTCTTCTTTCCTGTTCTTTCGTGTATTTTTTACAAGAAAGAGGACGAAAAATCAAATCAAAAGATATCTCGAGACGAGCGCACGAGCGAATCAAAAAGCGCACGAGGGAGGACTTTTTCCTTTGGATGGATTAAAAAAATGCTTCATACAAGCACACTGCTTTCGACGTAAATCTCGATCGCAAACAACAAACAAAAAACTCTTCTGCTCGAGAGAGAGAGAGAGAGGATTTGAAGGCGAGGATGACGCGTTAGGTTGAATTCCTCCGTCGTCGAGTGAGAGTCAGAGAGAGAGAGAGATTCATTCGTGTCATCGAAGGAATTCAAATCCACCTGTCCCGAATCGGCGGCAACGCACAAGTCTCCCACTTTTTTCGAAAAAAAAGGCAATCGGCTTGCGCGCGCGGAGAAGAAGGAAGAGAGACGCGAACGAGGGATTCGAAAAGCGAACGCAGAATTGAGTGAAGCGTATATTTACGAGTGAGAGTAAATATTTGTTGAAGAGATTTAGCGTTCGGTAGTTTCCTTGTTGTGCGTGCGCAGTTGTTTAATCCGCGTAACTCTCGTCGGAATTTGCGTATCTTTTTGGTGAAGGAGAGAAAGAACGCCTTTTTTCTGCCCAAAGAAAAAAGGTTGAATTTTTCAGATCAATAAAAAAAAAAGCGCAACACGCATCGATGTCCGGAGGCGATGCTGCTGGTGTCGAGAATACGGCGCATAAACCGCCGCCGCGGACGACGCCAGTTGGAACGAACGACGCGCAGAAGCAGCAGAAACAGAACACGAAGAAGAACAACGCAGG
>JACLAB010015127.1_pt1 | contig 31444 bp, 15 predicted proteins | sample 8027921 | NCBI WGS metagenome assembly JACLAB01 (sample SAMN15725117, study PRJNA655200) | protist metagenome | isolation source: fluorescence activated cell sorting (FACS) single amplified genomes of... | place: USA: West Boothbay Harbor, Gulf of Maine | collected 2000-07-19 | reverse complement strand
TGTGTGTGTGTTTTTGTGTGTGTTTGATGAGAAGAGAGCGCTTAATAATACTATAATAAACAAAATAGGGGATTGGACGATGAGTTTTGACGAGTTCGTTTTCTCTTTTTTTCGTCTTTTCTTCTTCATTTTTAAAAAAAGACGCGTGAGTCGTCGCGTCAAAATCATCACACAAACAGAAAAGAAGAAGAAGAAGAAGACAAAGATATGAACAAACTCAACGCGGGCCAGAAGAAAGGGGTTCAGGAATTCGTTGCGGTCACTCGGACGACCAACACGAACGCGATAAAATATCTGAAGAAGTTCGCGTGGAACTTACAAGCGGCGGTGACGGACTTTTTGGAACATCCACCAAAATCGACTGCGTCGTCGTCGAGTGGTGGTGGTGCGTTTTCGGAATCGACTTTGGAAACGTTTTTCCAGAAGTACCAATCGGAAGAGACGAAGAAAGAAACGGCCACGGATAAGAAAGAAATCGATGCGGAAGGAATCATGCGGTTCTTCGACGATTTAGGCATCAATCCGGAGTCGGATTTGGTCACTTTAGTTTTAGCGAATAAGATGAACGCGCAAGAGATGGGGAAATTTACGCACGAGGAGTTTACGAGCGGGATGAGACAACTCCAGTGCGATTCGATGGTAAAGTTGAAGAAGAAAATACCGGCGATGAGGCAGGAATTGGTAGACTCGTACGCGTTTAAAGCGGTGTACGAATACGCGTTCAGATTCTCAAAGGAGGAAAATCAAAAGGCGTTGAATTTGGACACGGCGTGCGCGATGTGGGAACTTTTGTTGAAAGATAAGTGGTCGTTGTTGGATAAATGGTGCGATTTCTTGAACCGAGAGCATAAGAAGGCGATTTCAGGGGACACCTGGAATCAAATTTTGGATTTTTCGAGGGCGTACAACTCTAGTTTGTTCGGGTACGATGCAGAAGGGAAGGACGCGGCGTGGCCTGTTTTAATCGACGAGTTTGTCGAGGAGCAGCTCGAGAAGTTAAAAGAAGGGATGAAATGAGAAAAGAAGAAGGAAGGAAAAGGTGCGAGTGATAGAGGAGGTGCAAGAAATAGCTGATACAGTACGTAGCATTATAATTAGGATACACACACGCGAATAAAATGTCATTAAAACGAAGATACACAAAAGATACAATACAAATAATTATACAGAAGGAGCTTTTCTTTTTCGCGTACTATGTGCAGTGTATGTTACAACTTTAAGTTTTTCTCTATTTTTATTCTACGTATATATAACATGACGTTACTTTCGACGTCTTAATTCGTCGTCCTTTCGATACGAAGCTGGCATTTTATCTCTTCTTTCCTTGATATCTGTTTCTGAAGCTGGTTCTGAGGACATTTCCCCTGGCTGGGTCGAGATGGAAATCGTATCGTCCTCGCTCGCTAAAATCGACTCGATGAGTTTATCTTGCCTCTTGTCTCTCCCCCCAATCGTCGCACTCGTCGTCGATTTAATCGTGTTCACGACGTCGTCCATCATCGTAGTCCCTTCTTCCTTACCGGACACAGATTTCATAAACACGATCAACGACGTCATAATCACCGCGAACGTGTTCAAGCAAAACCAGTTGAAACCGACGACTGAAATTGTTGATAGAATCGGATAAAAATAGAGCGCTTTCTGCAGAATGTTCATCCGCAAAGAGATTGTCGCTGACGCCGAATAAATCTCCGGCAACATCCCACTTTTCGTCTGACCTCTCGGGAGTAACTTTACCGCAACTCTCGTGAAATCTCTCCTTTCCCGTATCTTTGAAAACACTCTCACGTCAATCGTTTGCTTCTCTTCTACGAATCCCACCAGGTGAAACGGCCAATATGCCAGCGTTTTCATCCACCTCACTAACGGCGATTGATATCTCAAGAGAGTAGGTCGCATAGAATCTAGTATCGTTTCCCCACTCGTAGTTACCAATTCTGCTTTCACTTGAAACATCCCAACCTTTCGATTATATTCCGAATCCGGCACGTCCAACTGCACGTGCACGTCAAACGTGGAATGCGGAGAGACGATCCGTTCTTGAACTTTTCTGGAAAACCAAGGGAGGAAAGCCAACGTTTTCTTCACGATGTTTGTCGTCGTCATCGTCTGTTCTTTCGTTGAATTTTCTATTCCTTTACCACTACCTTCCCAATAGATCGGTTGCTCCACGAACGACGCCATCGCGGTCGGTGTTTTCTCCGCGAAATTGAAGAACAAATCCTCTCGCATTATCGCGGTGCCGGATGGCAAGACCAAATATCTCAACGCGAACGCAAAGAAGATGGAAATGAAGAGGAAGAAAGAGGAGAGAAAAAGAGCGAATATGCTCCCTAAAGCCGTTTTCTTGACCAGAGATGCCATTGTGTGTGAAGATGATGAGTACAACACAAAAAAGGAAGAGGAGGGGACGATTTTCTAACGTTTTTCGTAGGCTAAACGCTCAACGCAACGAACAAGGAACAATCACAAGAGCTTTTAAAACAACAATACATTTTTAACTTCTATTAAAATAATAACGTGTACGTATACACACACAAACTCGCACATTACGCTGGCAACTTGCTCGCGGTGATCAACTCCAACTTGCGTTGCAAAAACGCCGATCCGCACAAGAACAAAGTGCACATCCCAAACATCGCCGATAACGGAAATAAAGCGACGTTGTACAAAATTACGCACACGAACAAGTTCAAAGGAATGCGGAAAAAGTTCATCACGGTCGAGCGAACGTCTTCGGGTACGTATTGCGCTCTCATTTTCATCATCGATGGCCAAAAAATACCAACCATAAACTCAAAGACGAGGAACCCACACAATTGCAACTTGCCTTCAAACGTGATTGGTCCTCCTTTATACCCACCCGAGCCTAACTCGAACGTTTTAATAAACACTGGAATAGATAACGAGCACGCGGAGAGTAAAAACACCGATTGCATGTATTTTTCAACTCTTAAATCCGATCTCGCCATTAATCTCGAAGACATGGACGAACCGATCATGCACGCAACCATCATGGTGGCAAAAATCATACCGTGAGGAATATCCTCGCCGTTAGGTGACAACGCCGGCGTCCACAAAAAGACGAACGAGTACATCGACGCTTCAAACAAAGATTGCATAGCACCCAAGTAGAAAATCTTCTTATCGGAGAAAATCGCTTTGTACGCGGTCGAAAAGGACTGCTGTAAGTTTGCGTTCTCGACGACGTCGCCGGTGTTTTCCGACCAAGTGAGAAAAATGACCGCGCCGCCGATGGCCAAAAAGCACGTCGCCGCATCGAACGGTGCCACCGGACCCAAACTCATATCGGTCACTAAATAGTTCGCCACTAACCCGGAAACGATAGAGACCAACCCGTTCCCTAAGAAGATGGCTTTCGAGAATGTTTTATCTAACCACTCCGCTTCGTATCCTCTTTTGAAGTGTTCCGCGACCAACCACGACTCAAACACCGTGAACAACAAACTCGTCGCAATGCCACCAAAAAACCTCCCGAGCATTAAAACGTAATAATCCGACCAGTGCTTGGTCACGCAACTCGCGATATACGTCGCCACGTACACCAAAGCCGCCGCTTTCCTCCCGTGCTTATCCGCCATAGAACCAACCACGGTGCCGAAGATCATTGAACTCCCAAACCCGGCGATGAAAAGTTTCCCGATATCCCCGGTCGTGTATCCGTAGTGCTGATATAACGCGTACACGTACGGACCTTGCAACCAATCTCCAGCCATCATCAAAGAATACACGAACAAATAGTTATTTCTGAAATTCAAGAAGGACGAAGGCATTTGCGTCTTTTCTTTTTGGGTGAACTTTTGGAACTCCATCAGAGCGCAAAAAACAGCCAGGACGCTAAACTGCGTCCAGTAATACGCTTCCATTTTCTAAGAATGAACGGTGTAATGAGGCAACTTTGGTTATTGATATTTTGAGATTGTTCTTCTTCTTCGGCAGTGAGAAAAGCACGACGAAAAGAGAGAAGAAGAAGAGAGCTTTATTTAGTAGTAGCTTTCTTTTTTTCTGAGGATGGACGAATTTTGGGTTTTAGCAGAAGGACGAGCGAAGAGCAGAAATTTCTGCAGAAAAGGCAAACTGTTTGAATTCAAAACTGGGCTCCACATAAAATCAAATATCACCATCCTGGTGGACGAGATGGAAGACGACTTAGACGCCCTCATCGACGATGAGAACGAGATGGAGGAGACGTACATCGACGAAGACGAGGAAGACATGGCGTTTTTAGCGGAACAAGACTTAGACGACGATGAAGAAAACGCAGGAGGTGCAACGCAAAATCCGCCCGGGACGCAAGATTTGGATTGGTTAGAGAACGAAGCAAATGGAGGTGCAACGCAAAATTCAAATAAACGGGGCCCTTCAGATTTCGAAAAGAACAACACTGAAAATGATGACGACGATGATGGTGACGATGCGGAAAAAGCAGCGGCAAAGAAAAAGCGTTCGATAAACCCGACGCCATCTTTAACCGAGGAAGAACTGGCGAAAGAATTGGCGGAGAAGAAACGAAAGCAGCAAGAGTTGGAAAGGAAAGAACGAGAGTTGGAGTTGGAACTTTTGAGATACAAATCCGTGGCGAGAAACGCTCCGCCTTTGTTGACTTCAGCCGAGGCCGTTTCGGCGGGATTTAGAGTCATCAGCGTGACTGATCCGAAAGATTCAACGCACAGAGTGTATTTGAAAGTCGAGGAGCGTCCGTTTGGGGAGTTGGATGGCGATTCGAACGATGAAAATGATGTTTTGTTGAGCGAAAACCAGCTGGCGCGAAAGAAAGGAAAGAGAGGTTACGACCACGCTCGGGCGACGATCAATCGCATTCACTTGTTAAATGAACCCATTAACGACATGTTGATGGAAATTGAAGAGAAGAAATCAGCCGCGTTGGCTGCAAGCTTGGAAGAGCAAGCGAACAGAGAGAACACGATGCCGACGGAGGAAGAGATGCGAAGCGCAGAGGAAGAAGAGACGATGAGCGTGGAAGACTTCGCTGAGATGCAAAGAAAGAAGAAGAAAATTATAGAGCTGAAAGCAAAGATTGCCAGTGCATCGTGGTTGACGAAATATGCGCCGAGAAAGTTTACGGATTTGATTTCCGACGAACGATCGAATAGAGAGTTGTTGAGATGGTTAAAAATGTGGGACAAAATCGTGTTCAACAAAAAGACGCCGGATCAAATGATGAATCATTCAATTATTAATCCGTCGGTTATGAAGGCAAGCAACGGCCAGAATAGAAATAACAATTACAACAACAACAGCAGCAAGTATCAACAAAAAACGGAAGAACTTTACGATGCGTCGGGAAGACCGATGAAGAAAATAGCTTTGGTTTCTGGCGGTCCTGGCTCTGGAAAAACTACGCTCGCGCACATCGCAGCGAAACACGCAGGGTACAGAGTCGTAGAAATCAACGCTGCGAGTACGCAGAAATCCACCAATGGTCTCGTGGAAGCCGTAAAACAAGCCGTAGAAATGCGCTCGGTGTTGGAATCGATGAAGGGAATCTCCGTTTCAACAAAGAGTGATAGCCAAAATGCAAGGCCAAACTGTTTAGTTATCGATGAAATTGATGCCATATTTGGCGGAAACGAAGGCAAAGGTGCCATGAGTGCTCTTCTGAAACTTGCAAACGGAACTTTAGGCGGCAAGAAGAACTCGAATGGTCCTCTGAATCGTCCGATTATCCTCATTTGCAACGACATGTATTCGGCAGCATTGCGACAGTTGAGAGACGCATCGAAGCTCGTCAGGCTGCGTCCGCCATTGGCGGCGAGAGTCACCGGTAGATTAAGAGAAATTAGTTCGAAGGAGAAAATTTCATCCGATCCAAGAGCGCTCAGTCAGTTGGCAGAGACGTGTGAATTAGATATTCGCGCGTGTTTGAATCATTTGCAATACAAGTCTCTCGCGAGAGGAAAATTTACCATGGCGGATGCTCCTATTTCCGGAGAAAGTAAAGACGTTGGGGCGAAAGCGTTAGAGATGATGCGCGATGTATACAGAGGTAGACATGCCTTCATGGAGAAGACGTATCCGGGACCGGCAAAGCATTTCAGCTGGATGTACGATAGACTTGAAACATTTGGAGATGACAATTTATTGTTGGAGTCTACTTTTGAAAATCTTCCCAGCGCAAAGCTTAATGATTCGACGATGGAAATGTTTGCTTTGGCGTCAAATGACATCTCTAACGCAGATGTTTTTAAAAGTTCAAAACTAGCAAACTCGACGGATTATTTCTACGGTCAAATCGCTTCCGTGCACCATCGCGCGAGCGGTTGTAGTACCATGGATTCCGTGGAGTTTCCAAAAATCAAAACCGCCGAGAGAGAATTGCAAAGGAAAAGAGAAATAACGAAGGAATGGATGGAGAAAGCGAAGATCGATTCGCGATCTATTTCAATGCGCAATTCTAGTTCAGTTGACGTGTTACCATACGTTCTGACGATAATAGCTCCCGACGTGGGCAGAGCTGCCGGGTATGATTTCATGTCGCAAAATGAGTCGGAGGTGTTGAAACGGGCAGTCGACGTGACGCGTTCAGCCGGTTTGACGTATGCGAAAACATCGTCAAAAGGTTCATTCGATAGAAGTACGTACAGTGCTAGTTTACAGCTGCAACCGGCGATTGACGAACTCGTAAAATACGGATGTGGAGTTCCTGGAATGGTGTCGAAACCAATCTCTGCTAATGGTGCTGCGATTCGCATGTCTCGCGAGGAATGGATCGCACAACGAAACGCATTGAACGACGAAAGAGACAAGTTAAGAAACGAAAAGCTCGTCGACCGACGCGAGCTCGGTCCTAACGCCCGAGAATTGGTCGCCCGAGAAGTAACCATGGACGAAATCCGCGAACGCGCGAGAAGCTATAATCCCGAAGGCGTATTCACACCAGAAAAAGGAGGCGAACGAGGCGTCGAAAAGAAGCAGTTTACGAATCAAAACGTCGTAAACCTGCCTCAGTCTGCCGCGTACGACGAGATGAAGAAAGCGAGCAACGCGAGACTCGAGCTTGGCTTTTCCGGCGGGAACAAACACAGAATAGCCGCGAGTACCAAACCAAAATCTTTGACGACAGTTGGCGTGACCAAGTACAAATACAACGAAGGCTTTACGAACGCCTTGCGAAGAACGGTGTACATGAAAGATTTATTCCCGGGAATGGTAGCCAGCAAAGATGTAGAGGAGGAAGAAGGGGAAAAGGAGGAGGACGAGAAAGAAGCAATCAATAATAAGAATAGAGGAGAAGAGGCGATGATGGTTTAATAGTTCAATCGAGTATTTCGTGCTTTTTTTTTTCTTCTTCTTCTTCACAGATTTGCAAAGAGGAGCTTCACTTAAGAGAGCAAGAGGCGGGTCTCACATCTCACAAATACACATAATAAAGACGACATGCTCGCACAATCTCGATTCTTCTGTGCGCCATCGACGTCTTCTTCCTCTTCCTCTCATCGCACTCAACACACTTTATCGAGCAGAGGAGGAAGACGTTCTGGCCTTCGAGATGAACAAAAACGTCACCCGAAAGTCCATCAAAGAAAAAAGAAATGTACCCACGCGGCGTTGGCAAACGCAGACATTGAACGCGCTCGAGGAGGTGATTTTCGCGAAGCTGCAGAGTGCTTCGTTGACGCGTTCTTCGTCGACGGTAAATCGAATCCAGACGACCGAGAAATCGGCTCTTTAGAACGCGCCCAGGCGTCTGATTTATCCAAAAGATACTCAAATGCGAAGAAAGGGGCGATGTTCATCGTGCGAGACGACGAGACGTGCGATTTGATGGCGTGCGCTGGGGTAGAGTATCGACGATATTTGGGCGATTACGACTACGAAAACGTTCCGGAAGACGTTGATAGATTCGCGCTCGGGTCTTCGATAACGGTACCGATTATTGCAAACCTGGCCACCTCTCGAAAGGCTCGAGGGAAAGGCTACGCCAAGGCGTTGGTGAGAGAGTGTGAAAAGGAGGCGAAGAATAACGGTTTCGAAGAGTGCGCTTTAATTGTAGAAAGCACGAATAGTAAAGCTCGTTCGTTGTATAAAAAAATGGGCTATAGAGTCGCGAAAACGCTGAAAGATCAAAATGCGTTGAAGATGCAGAGCGACGGAAAAGCGAGAGTCGTGAAGGTGACCACGTTGCTAATGAGAAAGAGTTTACTCAATCAAAGACAGAGCATCGATTTGGAGAGTCTCGTTGTTCCAATCGGTGCAGTGGTAGCTTTATACGCGCTCAGTGCTAACGACGACCTTCGAGACGCCATCTTTGGCTTTCTCGGCACTTCGTAAAATAGTGTCACGAGAGGAACAACATCGCGACGACGAACTTGAGATAATAAGAAAGTGTGCGTACACTGTGGTGATTTTCATCTGTTTCAATATTTATAATTACGTTGTTAATATATTAATCTTTCCGGAGGCAATAATTCCCCGGAGTAGCTGCCTCTAAAGAGCTAAATTTATCCTTTACTTTAGTTTACTGTACGTACGTTAATCGTCGTCTATTTTCTTTTTATTTGTTTATTTTCTTTCGTGCTGCGGCTTATAGCGTATTTTACTCGTTCATCGCCATCATCACACCTCAATTTTCTTCTTTGCTCTTTCTCTCTTAAAGTCCTCCAACGTTTTGAACTTGGTTTCCATGATCTCTTTCAAGTCGTCTCTCATGGTTGGTTTCTCTGGGCCTTTGTAGTAAAAATGGAAAGCCCAAAACTTTTCCAAGCCGTAGAGCGATCCACTTTCGTAATCTCTTAACGCATACTCTTCAAAATCACGATATATCGCAGTTCGAAAACGTGCTTCTAAACCGTAGGAATAGAATCTGAACAAGCATTGCAACCCGTAGTGGTGGTTTGCTCGGGCGTCTTCCTCTGCGAGGCGGCAGAACTCTTTGTACATCTTCACGTTGAAAGTTTGCCTCAAAAAGTAACTCCAAAATCGAAACAAAGTGTTCATTTCTTCTGATTGACCACAACCAACTCGCTTACGTTCCTCGATGCAACGCTCGTGGAAAGCTTTATACTTTTGCTGCTTAAAGCCATTCTCTTCTAACAAAGCGTGCGACACATGAGAAGGCGAGTCTGCTGATCTTCTTTGCTGCGCAGCTTGATGCATTTGAGAGCCAATTTTTGGAGAAAACGAACCCATCAACCAGCCAATGTCTTCGCGTTGCGACTGTCCATCTTTAGGAAGCGATGAAGGGAAAAAGTTCGCCGTATCTTTCTTCCACGAGCCAGTGACAGAATTTTTCACCGGTGTCGACATTGCCGGCGTCGCGCCTGACCCAGTAATCGGTCTCGCTGCAGAACTCCCCGCGGTACTTCCCGGACCGTGACGGGCTCCCTTCTGAGTGACAATCATAAGTCGGCCAACATCAGCGTCGTTCATATCATCCTCTTCGTATTCGTCGTCGGTATTTTCGTCGTCGGACTCGTTGTTATTGTTATCGCCAAAGTCTTCGTCCATCTCGAAATCGTCCGCCTTTGTCGGTGCTGAAGTCGCAGATTCTACTGCTGCCGCGTTGCTATCTGCTGATTGCGGCACGCTCGCTGATCCATCGGCAGATAACAACCAGTTTCGCCATTGATCGCCACCGACTCGAATCGCATCCTTAGCCTCGTTAAATTCAATCACCGTCGACCCTTGCAACGCTTCCGATAACGCAGTCGGATCAGGAGTAAGCATGCGCACTCTGTTGAAGGCACCAATCACAGAGAGAGCAATCCAACCTTCCGTCGGGTCCATTTTTTGTCTAAGGAATAAGTCGCGGCATAAGTTATCGACCGAGAAGTAGTATTCAACTTGTCGCTTCAACGCCGCCAAAACCTGAGCTCTAGTCGCTACCGGGGCTGCCATATTCTGTGGATAATATCCATAACTTTGCGGCGGCATACCCCTTCCCCGCAAGGGATACCCTTGGGGCATGTAGCCAACGTTGTATGGCTGTTGGTTAAATCCTCTTCCACCGTTGTTAATACTTCCTCGCCCTCTGCCGCCTCTTCCTCTACCAGAGTTATCGTTGTCGCCGCCTCCTCTGCCTCCTCCTCCTCTTCCTCTACCCCCGCTACCGTATGCATATTCGCCGCTGTGATCTGACCCGATGGATCCTACAGAACCGTTTCGACTGTGTCTACCACCACCTCCAGTTCGTCCTCGTCCTCGGGCTTTAATGTTCGTATCCACACCGCCGCCTCTGCCTGGGCCGGTTCTTCCGCCCGGGCCGGTTCTTCCGCCCGCGGGCGCATTCGCCGGTCGATTGTTGTTATTGGTGTTGTTGTTGCTGTTCGCATTCGGATTGGTATTATTGTTATTGTTATTGCTGTTGTTATTGGTGTTGCTTTGGTTGTTTTTGTTTTTGTTTTTGTTTTTGTTTGCTTCGCTATTTTCGCTGTTGCTGTTATTATTTGCATCTTTCGGCATCGCATTCGCGCCGTCCTCGGTTGATTTCTGATTCTTTTTCGAATTCGAGTTTGAAGCGCCTTTCGTTCCGTTCTCCGCCGCTGCTGCTCTCAATAACTCGCTCTCTGCGCCAGTAGGCACCGCGGTTTCATCTCCTAATGACGGCCACACCACAGTTTCCGCGACCGCCGCAGTCGGACTCGACCCGGGCGTCCCTCCCCCGAGTTTCGCTCCTCCCCACGCCGGTTTTGAAGGGGCTTCCGCCGGCACTAAGTTCACCGGTTTCTCCTTCTTATCTCCGCCTTCTTTCTTGTTCTCGGAGGAGTCTTTATTATTAGCGCTATTGCTATCGTTGTTATTTTTATTCTTCTTCTTTTTGCCCGAAGATTTATTGTTATTGTTATTGTTTGAACCCCCCGAGGAAGCTTTGTTGGAATTGTTGTTGTTGGAATTGTTGTTGTTGTTGTTGTTGTCTTGTTGCGAGGACGTTGTTTCAATCGTATCATTTAACGTATCCTCAACTTTCTTCTTCCCGCCGCCGAACAAGGACGCGAACGATGTCACGGCCGCAGCCGCCATGCTCCCAACAGTCGTCGCGGTCGATTGGCCTTCGTTCGAACCCGATTCTTTTTGCTTCTCTTCCTCTGGTTTCCTTTCCGCTGCGCTCAGCGAGACAGCTTGTCCTCCGACGATGTTGTTATCATCTTTCTCTTTTTTCGTCCCTTGTTGCTCTTGGTTGTGTTTTGTTTGATGAGCGGAATTTTGAGCAGCTTGTCCCGAATTCTTTTTCTCGTCTCCTGCACTTGCCGGCGAGCCGGAGGACTGCTTGAGGACGTTAGCCCACGGGGCGGACATTTTTCTATATCAATCGAACACTTTGTCGCGAGAATCTACTCTTTCTCGATGCAATTATCCCTCGCTTCGAGGCGCTTTCCTCGTTTGGATTTACGTTTTCTGTTACGCGAATTTGCAAAAACACCGGGAACAAATTTTGTCTGTGTTTGCAATTTGCGCTTGCTCTCTCTCTTCGCGAAAGGAGAAAAAAAAAATGAAACTCTCTTTTCTGCCTAAACGGGCGTCTCGCGAACCGTCTTCCTAAGATAACTTTACTCAAACGCGTTCGAAAGTATTCAACGTCTGCGTTTTAGAGAGAGGTACTCGGGATATTTCTACGCGCTCAACACAAAGCACCCCGATAAAAGTAAAGAAATGTACTTGTTCAAGGAAAAAAAAGGAGGAAGAGAAAAAAGTTGCTTCGAGCTTTTTGTGTTTTTTTCTTCTTTTCCTTTTGGATTTTATGATTTGGTGTGGATGTGCAAGAAGAACAATACGAGTAAAACAAACAAAACTATTCAAACTATTCAATATTTCTTTTTACTCTTTCTCTTCCTCTTCGATCGCTTCGCTCTTTTTCATCTTTTTCATCTTCGTCGCGTCTGCTGCTGCTACTGCGTCGTTCTCCTTGGACGGAACGACTCTTTTTACGCGCTTGACGACTTTTCGAGCCTTGGGAGAACCGCCCTCGTCGGTTGGCGCTTCGACTTTTCGAGAGCCCAACTTTTCGGCTAAGCGTTTAGATTCTGCATCGGAAAGGGATGACGCATTCTTTGTCACTGATGATGCGACTCTTCGAGGGGACTTTGCAGACACTCGGCGAGTACCTGGAGCGACTGGTTGTATCACTCGAGAGGAGGAGGAGGAAGAGGAGGGGGAGGAGGAAGAAGTAGACGGTTTCTTGATACGACCACTCGTCGTCGCACGAAGCGCGCCTGTTGGATCACTTTTCTTCCGTTCCGGAGCCGAAGACGCCAAAGAACGCGAGAAAGATGGAGGAGAAGAAGAAGAAGGAGAAGAAGAAGAAGAAGAAGAAGAAGGTTTCTCGAAATCCATACCATACGGGCTGAACGTAGTTGACGACGGCTTTGTGTCAGGGGTGTTGAGTTCCGACATGAAAACGTCCGCTCCCAAATCTCTCAGAGACGCTTGTTCTCGCGCTCCAGCAGTCAACTGCTTCATGGTTAAACCAGCGTGCTCGTAGAGAAGATTCGCTATGTACTCGCGTCTGTCTCTTTCTGGTGCCGCCTGCCAAGTGAACCACGGTATTTGAATGACCGTCCATCCTTGCTTTGTCAAGATAGCCTCTCTCAAGTTATCGCCACCGATCCGAACAGTTGGACGGTTTATCGAGTAATGGGTCGGCCCATCGGCTTCGATACAAATTTTACGACCTTTCAACGCAATATCTAACGAATACAAGCCACCTTCGGTGAGGAATTCGAGCTCGTGAGGGACACCCATTTCCGACAGTGTCGAAGAGACTTCTTGATGAAACCCAGAAATCGTCACGCACGTTCTCGTGACTTCCATCCAACTCTTCTTCGCCTCGCTTTCCAACTCCGGGTATATTAATTTCCCGAACGGGGAAAGGATCTCGTACGCAAAATGAGCCTGATAAATTTGATTTAAGGACATTTCCCCCTTGCTCCCTCCTCCCGTCACGAAACGATAAGGATGATCCTTATCGGAATATTTGTTAAACTGTTCAATGTCAATCGTCGCTATCTTTTTACGAAACACATCAAAGATATCTTTTTCCTCGATAAATCCCATATTTGCAACTGCCCAAATACAAGTCGTTAACGATTGGGTGGTGGCTTGATCCATCTGCCGTATCATCGCTTGCATGAGTGCATACACCACGTCTTGCGGAATATTTAAACCTAAAATCGACCACGACCATAACATTTGCGAGATCCCCTGGACTGTAAATTGGTCATTTTCGGCTTCCATTTTTGCTCTTTTACTCATTATTTCCACGAAATCATCGTTTGGTAAATACGTTAAGAGCGCCAAGCTTCGCATGTAATTGACAATTGGTTGCGTGCAATTTTTATTCTTCTGGTGTGGATCGTACGTCACTTTAAGCCATTCGGTCATTTCGCTCAACACGTGTTCGAAGTACCTTCCTTTGTCGTTCGGATAGGCACCAATTTCCGCCATTCCGTAGAATGTATTCACGAATACCATGATCGTAAGCGTATCCTCTGTGTATTCATTTTTGAATTTCGTGGACTCGGATGTATCGTCTGCGTTCCACTTTTCTTTTACCATAGTACATCGCGTTTGTAGTCCCGCGAGATAATCCACAAATTTCTGACTCGGTCGAAAATTTCTAAACTTTGTGTACGCCCAGAATGCGTTGCAATTTTCCACCGTCGAGCGGTTATGTAAATCATCGTCCCATCTGCTAGTCATTCGTCGTAAAAACTCGTGGTCTGGTTCGTATTCCAAGCAAGCGTAGGCCCAAAGAGTATTTGAAATGCCTTGAATAAACATCGTCTCAATTTTTGGTTCGATCATATCTTCGATTCGCTTGAGTAAACCGTGCGGTAGTGTGTAAACTTCACCGAGGCCTTGCTCTCTTAACGTTGCGAGAGCCCAGAGTATATTCGTGAGCGACTGAACCGACCACACTCTTGGATCGTTGAATAGGTTCTCTGTCATGCTGTGAAGGAACATGCTCGCAAGATCTTTTCCCATGTCAAATCTGAGTTGCGCACACGCCCACAAAATATTGGAAGTTTCTTGCGTCTTAAAGTTTCCAGCACCAAAACCATACGCTGAAGTCGTGCGAGGTTGCCCTAAATGCATCGCTATACCTTTTCTAAACGCTGCTTCAGTTTCCGGCCGAAGCTTATAACCAAGTGTGCCGTACGACCACAGACAGTTGGCGACACCTTGGGGAACGTAGCCTTCCATGACGTTCAAGTTCAATCTTTCGATGGCATCCAAAAACTCAGCTCTGATACTCTGCGGAACTTGCTCCGGAGGAATACCCGAAAACAAGTCTTCCACGTTATGATCATCGCGTTCAAAATAAAGCACCTTTTCATCGTCGACAGCATCTTCGTATTTACCCGAAGGGCTCATGATCGTGAATGCCCAAAGCACGTTCGAAACGTTTTGTGCGGCAAATTTCGCGTAATTGTTCTCTTTTGCGCAGTTTATGTACTGTCGCAACAAAAGTGTGGTAAATTCGTTTGCCTGCAACCGAGTTTGCACGCCGCAGTGCGCTAGCCCCCAAAGTAGATTCGAGTATTCGCGGCTCGAAGGCGTTCCGTACTCGAGTGCAAGTTCTCTCAAGTCGTTTGGATCGTTCGATCTCGGTAGCAACTCTTCAATACGCCGAATCAACTTTTGAAAGTGTTTGTTCGCCAAAATGTTCTGGCACGTGCGGATGAGGGTTTCGTTCGTTGCAAACTCGTCCTCGCCTTCGTCGCCACCTTTCTCCACTAAACTTCTCGAGTTTGGATTTACTTCTGTTAACGAAATCGGTTTTTTGTCGCTAGATTTTCGAAGATATTTGCTATCGCGAACAAAAGTCCCACATTTGTGAGCAGCCGTCGCGCAGTTCACCACGCTAAATTTGTGAACGTTACCGTTGATGAAATTCAGCAACGCTTTCACGTTTGGTTTCAGTTTTAGCTTCTCGTTTTTATCTATTATAGATTTTCTCGTTTCTTTTTTGTTATTCAGTCTGCCAGTTTTTCTTCTTTTCTCCTTTATTTCGTCACGAGTGTCCGCGATTTTTTTATTCGGCGGTGGTTGACTCGAGCTTTTCTGCCAAGTGGACGACGACGACGACGATGATGGCGAAATTTTCCGCGGCAATCGCTCGTTCGAAATATCCCCGTACGCCCCGCTCGATTCTACTCGTCGCTGCACATACCTTCTCGCGCTGACCTCCTTCTTTTCCTCTGCGTACGGTTTTCTTCTTCCTCCTCGTGGACTTTCGTCGTTGCTATTTTCACTCGTTTTTCTCTTCTTCTCATCTCCTTCTTCTGTACTACCACCACCGGAAGAGGAGGAATCGCGTATCGCGCGCGTCCTAAACGTTCCCAGGAGATGGCAACGCGTTGCTCTCAAATCCAACGATGCGTTCCTTCCTTTTCTCCCGTCGTCGACAAAGTCTTCCGCGCCTAAAACAAACCGGAAACGACGCAGACGATGATGATGATGACTCACGCACATTCCCCCATTCTGGGTACGTCGTGCAGGTTGGAAACGAAACGATTCAGACGACGACGACGACGAAGCGTGCGAAGAGGACATCGCCCTCGTCGTGTTCTGCCGTCTTTCCGTTCGCGTGAGTCCTATGTTGGTAGTACTCGATGATGATCTCGTTAGTGTTCTCGAAGACGAAGACGAAGACACCCCGGCGAGCACACAAGCGTTCTTCGCGTGAGAAGGCCGAGAGAAGCCCATTCCTATCAACGGCGAGGACGCATTTTGATGTTGAGACGACGACGACGACGACGACGACGACGTCGTCGTTGCCGCCGCCGACGTACCGCGCAGCAGCAGCGCCGAATGAAACATCTCTCTGTCCGAGAAAAGAAGAGCAGAGAGAGAGAAAAGAGACGCTCACCAAACGCGCTCGTCTCTTTCTCTTGATGATTTTTTTATGCCGTTAATTTCAAGCGAGAAACGCAAGCAAAGAAGAGAAGTGATACTATGTGCGCGTATGTACTTCATCAGAAGCGAAAACGTGAAGTCAATTCAATCAATACGTTTTGATGTTTTGGACAATTTTCATTTATAACAAAGCTTTATATTTATCTTTCGAAACTCTCTCTCTCTCTTTCTCTCTCTTCCCATCTCTTTCTCTCTCTTCCCATCTCTTTCTCTTTTACTCTCCTCTCGCGGAGCGCGTTCTTATCTCTTCCGTCAAAAACGCGCTCTCTTTCTCACCTCTTTCTGTTAATCTCCACGCATATACGCGCGCGCTTCTTCTCCTCTCTCTCTCCCTCTCTCACTTTTAGCTATTCTATTTGTTGTTTTTGATGATGATTTTCGCGCAGCAACACTTTTATTATTCTCTTCTTCTTCTTAATAACTTTCGTCTCTGTCCAAACGACCGAGATAGTATTGCAACGTGTTCACCACCAACTGCTCCATATTGTCGTTCAACGCCTTTCCGTGGTACGTGCACAACATGGTATCCACAGCCGCGGCACCAATCGTGTCGATTTCCGCTTGGACGACGTTCAAATTCAAATCCTTCAACACGCGAACAATCTCAGACAACAACCCCGGTCTGTCCGTAGTTTCAATCAACAACTTGGACTTGGTCCCGTTGGAGACGGAGGTCACCGTGATTCTCGTCGGCACAATTTGTCTCTTCTTCTTCGTCGGAGTCACGTATTCGGTTTCCGCATCGTCTGCCACTTCGTACGGCTTTGAGTTTCTCGCTGTTTGCTGCACAAACTCTTGCGCTTCCGGGTGATAATAGCACATAGTCGTCAACACCGTTTGTCTCAAATCCTCCAATCTCGCCGACGCCGTAATCTTCTCCGAACTTTGGTGGTCCGTCACGTAGAAGCGGTTTTGGTTGCTTTCCGTAATTTCCGCTCGGGAAATATCCAAACCCAAATTTCTAATCGCTTCGCAGGTATCCGCGAGCTCCCCGAGTTTGTCTCCAAACTCAATCTCGAGGATAGTCGCCAACGGGTCCGACAAGTTATCGATGATAACTTTCGGGACGACTTTCTTCGCTTCGTCCGTCGCCGAAGCGCGCGTGACGACAACGCTCGCTCTGCGGGTCGTTTTCGACGTCGATGTCGTTCTGTTTGTTATTATTGTTTTTGCAGATTAATTTAAAAGAGAGCGATCGATGATGTCAGTATTATGAGCTGTTGGTATTTTTTTTTCTCCTTCTTCAGCTGTTAGGGCCCTCTTTTTTTCGTCTTATCTCAAAGAAAGAGGCACCTCTTTCTCTCCCTCGAGCGTTCGACACGTCGAAAAAATCGAACATTTTCAGGCGAGAAAGAGAACAAATTTCTTTTTTTCGACGAGGAAACGACACGAGACACGACCTTTAACTCTCTCTTTTACTCTCTCCTCTTTGAAGATCGCACTCTCACAAAATCGATCATCGACTCGATGATCGGGCGGGTGACCACCCAATGCGAAGATCTTTCGCGTTGTTCGAGCGAGGACGACGATCATCATCATCGTCGAGATCGACAACGACGAGAGAGAGTAAGAGAGAGAGGAAAAGAGGAAAGAAAAAAAAACATTCGGAAGCGACGCGAGAGACGAAGGGGTCCAAAAACTCGTGAGTCAGACACATTTTCTTCTCTCTCATGAAATTTTTCGAAGCGCTTAAACGAAAACGTACCTCGCGCATAACCCAACAACCGGGGCGCGCGCGCGTGCGGTAGCAGCGTGCATGGTGTGTGTGTGTGTAGATGTGAAAATAGAACCCGTGAAGGTTGCGTGTGTCGTCGAGTGTGTCTTTATAATAAAAAGCGTCTCTTTGGAAATTTTCTGGCGATAACGCAAGAGTGTTGGAAAAAATCTCATCTCGTAATCTCGAACGGGAGAGAAAGGCGAAAGAGAGATGGATGGTCTTGTGCCAAGTCTCTCTTATTACAACAAATTTCTAACGAGTACTAAAAAAATACAAACTCTCTCTTCGTGTTTGACGGAAAACTAATACTCTTCATCATCATCATCATCGTCGTCGTCGTCCCAGGCAGATGAAGTGTTCGTTTTTCCACCACCACTACTCCTACTACTCCTACTACTATCACTACTGTTGTTACTGCTATTATTATTAGTATCCTCGTCCTCGTCCTCGTTCATGCTCACCGCGAACGAGGACAAGTTCTCCACGTCGTCGGCTTCGGACATTATTTCGTCGTCTTCTTGAGATAAACGCATGTATTCCACTCGTGCAAATCGATCCCACTCGGTTAAGTGTTTCTCTTCTCGCTCTTGACGAATAGTAAACGGATCTCGGGTTTCGAATAAGATGAATTTGTTCAGATTGAACAAGACGTTGAACGTGTTCCCACTCATGGGCAACGAGCGCACCATGTCCTCTAAAGTGATGAAACCTTCAATCTTTGGTTTTATCATATCCGTCAATTGGCACACGATATCCTCGAAGAACACTGGTTCTTGAGCCAAGCACTCCATTCGTTGCAATTGCTCCTCGTAAAAATACGCTAAATCACCGCTAGATAAGAACCCGTCGTTATCGATGTCCACGCACTTGAACCAATATTTAATGGACAAGTCTTGAGATTTGTACTCTTCGGATAGGACGAACCAAACGAAATCTTCGTATCCCATTTTACCAGGAACGCCGGAAGTGAATGGCTTCACGCTTTCCGATAAAACGCGATCGACGATTTTATACGTCAAAGCGTGGTTCCCGTATCGCAACAAATCGTCTCGGTCGATTAAGAAATCGTGGTCGGTATCGAGCTCCCAGAATTTGCAATAAATCACGTAAAAGTGCTCGTAGCTGAAAAATCTCAAGACTTTGTTGATATCCTCTTCGACTTCGCACTGTTTAAACGCGCTGATCAAATCGGATTTCTTCAACTCTCTCAACGTCATTCGACCGTTCCAATCTTTATTTACCGTGTAAAAGATTCTATATATGACGGTTTCTAAATATCGATCTTGAAACTCCGCCGTGTGCTTCAAAAACTCTAATCCCGGATGAGTATCGAGCAACGCTCGAATAACTGATCTGAAATCGTTTTGCGAGACGAAATCGCCTTTTTGCTTCGGATCTTTCAAGATGTTGTAAATCATTTCCGTCTCGTCGTTATATCTCGACAATGTTTTCTTCCAAAAGCGCAAGAAGTCATCTCTTTTGATTTGAGTCACGTCTTCCGAATCCTCTTCTCCAAAGTCATCTTCAAAATCCTTCATTTCCGTCGTATTCGCTGATTTTGTAGACGATACCGACGATGTCGGACCATCCTCTACTTTACTACTGCACATATCCGTCGCGCGTTTCATAATCAACGGGCCAAAATAACTCGGAATGCCGATGAATTCTCTCACCAAACTCGAAAACGCTTCTTTGCTCAAAACGCCCGGCGTTTCGTTATGCAAGACGTCGTTGAACTTTTGCGTAAATTTTTCCATAATCTTTGCCGATTTGATCTCTGGAATCCACTTCTTGTTCGGAAAGAAGAACTGAGGAATCAAATAGTTCGGCGAAGGCGAAATCGCGGACGATAATGACGACGAGGATGCAGACGAATGAGAACTCAACGCGCCGTTTCTTTGTCCACCTCGGCTTGGACTCAAACCTTGTTGCTGTTTTGCAAACGGCGTCTTATTCTCCAAAATCAACGGTGAGGACTTTTGATGTTGCTGTTGCTTCTCCACTACGTTCTCCTTCTCTGCCTCCAAAGCTAACTGTTGCACGGAACTCGTGATTGTTCTCACGCTAAAATCTTCGCTATCGTCGCTCTCCGGGATATCAAGAATCGGCAGCTCCGAGTCGTTCCTCTTCTCCTCGTCGCGCGAAGAAAACGACGACGTCGATAAACCCTCACCAAACTTCAACTGCTTCTTTTTACTCTCTCTCGTCGGCGACAACATCGACCCGGGCGATTTAATCGGCGACTTTGGCGGCGACGCTGCCGTAACGCTCGACTTGGTATAAAAACTACTCCTCGTCGGCGACTTCGGCGGCGCGAGGTTGGTATTGTTTTTGTTTCGAACCGGCGAACCAAACGGAATCGACGACGACGACGACGTCGCATTCGCCGCTTCTTCTTCCTCGCGAAGAAACGCGTTCGATATCTGCATCACAGAAAAAAACAGAGAAGAAGAAGAGAAGAAATGTGAGACGTTGTTGAAATATTGAGAGCGTTTTTGAAAAATATCAGGCGAAGAAAACGAGAAGAGTCGTCTCGATCCGATGATTTTTAAAAGCGACTCGGCAAAGAAGAGAGAAGCGTAAACGTACCGCGATCCGATTGTTCGCCTCGTGGACCCAGTGTAAGAAATATTCTTCCATCTTTAACTTTGAGTTCGGGCGCAACGGCGTTTGAAGCATCATTTCGACATCCGTTTCTGTTTTAATAATAAGAGAGAAAAGTCAGCGGTGGGGAAAAGTCAAATGTGTCGAAGTTTTTAAAATCAGCGAGATTTAGTACTACGACTGCGCTCAAACTCAGAAGAGTTACAGAGAAGAAAAAGAGACGCGTACCTTTCAAAAGACTGGCGGCGGACGAAACCGTCGTCGTCGTCGTCCCGCTCGTGGTTCTCTTTCTGCTCTCTTTGTCCATCCTCGTCGTCGTCGTCACGGACATCTTTTTTTTTTGCTCTAGATTTCAAACAGCCGTCGTCTCTCTTCTTCGTCTTCTCTCACTCACTGGATGCCACCACCACACGTTTTTATAATAATAAAAGTTTTCGCCTAGCCTCCTCGTGCGCGTTGTATATTATTCGTTTAATACTAACACGCGCCTTGCGCTCGACAGTAGTAGGAGTAACGCTCTCTCTATTTCCAAGCGCCACGCGGAGGAGTGGTGGTTCAACTTTGGAGGAGAAGTTGGCGGGCTTTTTTCCTCAGAAAGAAATTTTTTTCTCAAACCTTAAACCCTAAGCGCAAAAGAAAATATCGCAAAAACAAAAACTCAACTGTAATTTCCAACACACACACACACACACAGAAACGCGCTTATTAAACGCTTTTCATACAACACTTGCGCGAAGAGAAATACGCGCATTTCTCGCTCGAAAAGGACGGAAGAATACTTTCTGTCTTTGTTTTTCTTTGGTGTATTACTCATACTCGATACAAACTTTGCTTCTTTAGCGCGCGCGTTTAGCGCACTTTTCGGAATCGAAAGAATTTACGGACCGTGCCCTCACAGCACGCTTTTACAGAAGTGACTGTACATTTGTTATACCACTAAAAGGAGAAGAAGAATGATAATAACGAACATTTCCAACGCGATTTTGCGAAACACGCAAAACTTGGCCAAAGTGTCCATTTTTGGCGGGTTTGCGTACGGGTTTATCCAAACCATGAAGAGTGGAGAGAGCGCGCTCGTGCCCACCTCGAGATGGGTGTCCAGTCACGTTTTATCGTCCAGTCAGCACAAAGGAGGGAAGGAGGAACGAAATAGTGCGGGAGAAGAAAAAGCCGAGGAGGCGACGGTTTTACGACGCCACCACCACCAAAACGATGGACCGAGCAGTAGCGTTCGCGGAGAAGGAGTGGAATCTTCGGATATCGAGCGGCGGAGAGTGAACGCGTCCGTGGCGTGGAGCAGCATGAGATGAGATACAAAACTATCTCTTCTTGCGCGTGTAATTAACGCATGTAACAATAAAAAAAAAGGAAAGAGAGAGAAAGGCATGATGAATATGTGATGAATATGCGATGAATATGATGCTGTTTTCTGCGGAGCTTACTTTCTAGATTTGTACATTATACTACCTAATATACTACTACTCACTACTACTGCTAGTAAATACCTTTTCTTCTTCTTCTTCTTAATTGTTTTTCTTCCATATCTTCATCCCGTTTGATATGCCGTAAACTTTCGCCAACGAAACGACGAACAAGATTCCACCTAAGACAATCCATAAAAGCCACCATAAATCATCCGCGGCGATTGCGGCAACAGACACGACTAACTGCACGAGTTGCATCGGGAAACCAAAATTTAAGAAATCTTTAAACACGTATCCTCCAGGGCCGTAGACCATCAAGTTCGTCTGGTACCCAAACGGCGACATGAACGACGCCGAGGCGCCGAGCATGAGAAGGTAGGACATTTTGAGTAACGATATGTTGGCTTCTGCAGCTGCTTCGGCGGCAATGGGAAACATTAAAGCCGCGGCGGCGTTATTCGTGACGACGTTGGATATCAAAAACGTCGCCAGGTAGACGCCAACGAATAAGCCAATCTCTCCAGTATTTGTCGCCGTTCCCAACTTCACGAGCTGTTCGGCCATAAAACTTGCCACGCCGGAATTTTGCAGCGCTTTAGATAAACCAAACGCGGCGGCGATGGTGATAATGACGTCCCATTTGATGGCATCTCGCGCTTCTTGTTGAGACAGCGCGCCCGAGGCAATCATGACACCAGAAGCGAAAATTGCGGCGACTAGTAAACTCATCACGCCAAATGTATATAAAGCAATCATCGCCACTGCGCAGGTTATGGCCGGTACTAACAGGGAGAGCCGCGGAGGTGCTGAATCCTCTAAGATGGAAACCAAAGCAAATCCTTCTCGAACTAAATCTGGGCCTGCGTCTAATAGTAACACATCTCCAGCGTGCAACACAACCTCACCCATTTTGGCATGGACTCTTTGGCCTTCACGATGAACTGCTAAAACAACTGCGTTGTAACGCGTACGAAACTTCATATCTCTGATACTTTTCCCAACTAAAGGCCCGTTTTTAGCGACGACGGCTTGAACAAGTCTTCGGTCCTGATTTGAAGACGATAGTTTGGATGCTTGGTCAGAGCCGAGCGTCGTCAAGCCTGGGATTTTTCGAAGGGAAGAAACTGCGACCGCCGATCCCGCGTACCAAAGGATGTCACCGGGCTGTAATTGCTCCGTAACATCGATGGTCAACTCTTCTTGTAACACATTGCTAGCATCGTACACGCCGCGCTCGATAGAGACGAGGAAAAGTTTCGGCAATGTTCTCAATCCGGCTTCAATCGCGCTCTTTCCAATGAATTGCCTCGCTGTGTCTTCAATTTGTACGCCGATCAAAAACTCTTTGGCGTCCTCGCCCAACTGCGCGACATCTTCCCAGGGAATATCAAAATCAACTTTACATCTATCTAAGCCGGTTAAATCCTCGACGTTCATCTCCATGTTGGCAACCGCGGTGAGTTCGTTCCTCAACGCTTCGTTGTATTCGGCGTCCTCGTTTTCCTCATTTCCGCGTTCGACATCTAAAACCGCCGTCGTTGTCGTCGGTAAGTCGTTCGAGCTCCGGTTTCGTCCCGAAGAGTTGAGTAAGTTATCGTGGCTACTTCTTCGACTATTTGAGCCGCTTCCTCGCCCTCCTTCTTGCTTTGCCTTCAAAGCTGCGTTCCTGGCTATTTGTTGCAACGTCACCAAAGGCGAATCTGGTCTGACCTGCACGACTAAACCGTCGTTTGCTTCTAATCGAACGTCTCGTAACTTTCCACTCGTTGCGCGTCCGTTCCTTTGAACAGCAACGATGGCACCACCGTATGTCGCGCGAAAGTCGACGTCTTTTACAAACTTATCCACCAACGTCGATCCATTTTTCACCTTGCATCTCATAACCATTTGGCCTCGTTCCTTTTGCGCTTGGGCGCCAGTGGGCGCCAGCATCGCTTGCACCACAGCTCGAATCTCTTCTCTCTTCGTATCAGGATCCAGCGCTACTATTCTCCATATAGAGACAGAGCGTCCCCCAACCGCGCTTGCTTCGCTGTGTAAACATTGCACTTTGAGACGATTGAGACTCTTGGAGATGTCGTGTAATAAACCAGGTCTATCGGCTGCGCTGATTCCAAGTACCATTCGCGTGTGATCGTCTTCGGATGCGTCCGGGTCTTTCTCCACGGAAACTAAAGCTGGGCCAAGTGCTACGTTCATCTCCGCAGCTGAAACGGAAGCTTCAGCGCCTCCTATGGTATCGGACGTATCGCGACCATCTCTGTATAGATGCGCGGCTTTGTCTCTCCCGTCAATAGCTTGGGACCGCGCCAATGCCTGTAAATCGAGAATTTCTCTCATCGCTTCCGAGGAAGCAGTCTTCGATATGGACACCACATTTTCGTCAGCAGTCAAAACTTCCGATGGCGATGAATCGTCGTGGTCGTCGTCTTCGTGCGTCATCGCAGTCAAACCGTGGTCGCTACATATGCTCCCGAGAGATTCAATCAATCCGGTAAAGTATAAAATGTCGCCTTGATTAATGATGAATTCGGGCCCAACCGCTCGAATCAAACTTCCACTTCGTCTCACCGAAACGAGGTATAAACCTGGCAAACCTCTCATTCCACTCGCTTCGATAGTTCTCCCCACCGCGTCCGACCATGGCGTCACCTTTGCGCCAACGATAACGTCCTCGTTATCGTTGTCTCTCTCAGCTCTGTTTGCTTGCGAAGACGATCCGGTTCGTCTTCCTCTTTGCAGATTCCCACCCGGCAACAAATATCGAGAAAATATAAGCACATACACTATTCCGCTAAATGCTACCGGTACGCCATACTTTCCTAAATCAAAGAGGCCAATATCCACCTTCTCAGCGCCTACTTTGTCTTTATTCTCTTTCGCCCACGTCTCCAACATCCCGGCGACGACCAAGTTTGTCGACGTCCCGATCAACGTGCACGTCCCGCCTAATATAGAAGAAAATGACAGAGGTATTAAAACTTGTTTCTTCGATATCCCATTATTCTCCGCCCACCGCTGGACGATAGGAATCATGACTGCCACCACCGGCGTGTTGTTCAAAAACGCCGATATAATGGCGATTGGAATCATCAACCGAATCTGCGCCGACGCAATCGTCTTTGGCTTGCCTAAAAAGCGGCCCATGTACCAATCTAAACCGCCCGTGCTGGATATGCCCTGCGCGACCACGAACAAAGCCGCCACGGTGAGTAATCCTTCGTTGGCAAATCCTTGTATGCCTTCTTCCACCGTGATTACTTTCCCGGTTATTAAAAGTGCGAGGGCGGCACAAAACAGTAAATCAGATTGCACGTAGTCTTTCACCAAACACACGAAAGAGATGGAGACGATGAAGACGGTGTACCACGGTTGAAAGTATCCATTGCCGCTCATTATTATTACGGTGTCGATCGTCGATGTTTCTTCTTTGCGTTCATTATTTGTGTGTTATGATGATTCTGTGAGTGTGAACAAGCGCGTCACAGATAAGAGGAAGATTCACGCAAAAAGACTTAGTATTTTTACACATCTTCTTTTTCCGTTCACTACTACGATGTCTATTATTATCTCGGTCCTTTAGTGCTCCCTTCGCTTTCCTCCTCCCCGTCGTTCTCGTCCTCGTCGTTCGGAGATAACAAACCTAAACTCAACAGCATATCTCTAAACATTTCGTCTCTAGCTAAAACCGCTTTCGGTTGGCTTACCATGTTCCGTCTGAACTTATCGCTCGTCGCCAGGTTGATCCACGCGGCGACGATTTCATCCTTGATCTCCAAGGCTAATTTGGTTTCGTTTTCATCTCGGACCATTTTAGCGAACGAACTCGTGATGGTGTCCCACAAAGCGACAGAAATTTCTCCGGATTCGAAGTATTCGCGAACGAATATGCCGCTGACGTCTTCCGCGGTGACTTTTTGGCCTTTCTTGCTTGCCTCCGGGTACTTGGCCGGTCGAAACGCGCAGTCACCAAAGATGTCGACGGATAATTTCAACGTCTTTTCGAAAAGTTCAGTCATCTCGGTCGCTTCTTTTGGCAACAAATCTTTGTTTTCTCGCATTTCTTCGTTCAACCAGGACTTGGCTGGCAAATAAAACCCGCTCGGAGTCGTGCGTTGCATGGTGAAAAATCGCAAAATCAACTCTCGGTCGCGCATTCTCAAATGTGGCATTTTCGATCGATTCGCAAACAAGAAGCTTTCGTTCAAGGTCAACTCCTCCAACAAATCCGTATACGCGCCTTGATAGATGCAATTTCTCAACTCTTGTTCGTTCAACTGCGTCGCACCCATGTTCAACCTCTCAAAAACCTCAAACACAAAATCCGGTTGCGACGTCTTGGAAATCGTGTGCACGTTCAACGGGTAATCCAAAATAATCTCCTGGAACGTCTCGTTCAACTCGTCGAACGTCTTCCCGTTCAACTCGTGATAAACCTCCAACCCACTCAACTTAAACGCTTGCCCGCCCGGAAACTCGTTCTGCACGAACGACCATATCGACGTCAAGCGCTGCTTCCCGTCCACGACTTCCAACTTTCCCGATTTCACCTCGTGGAAAAACATCGTCGGCACTGGAATGTTCAACAATAAACTCTCGATTAACTTCGACGCCGTCCGAACCGTCCACACGTACTCTCTCTGATAACTCGGTCTCAAATCAACCTTCCCTCGGTTGATTTTATCGATGATTGAGGATACGGTAAAATCAGATTTCGATATTCTCAACGCGTCTCTCGTGGTATCGCGAAAGAGTTCCGCCGCCGCGTCTTCCGCGGAGATGTCTGTGTCGTCCTCTCTCTTCTTTTGCGAGGAGGAGGAGGAGGAGGAGGAGGACGACGACGATTTCGCGCGCAGCGCTTTCGTCGTCGTCTTTGCCGATGATGATGATGATAATTTTTTCTTCGCCTTAAAGTTGTTGTTTGCTTTTTTTTTCAAAGCGCTTCTGTTCTCCTCTTCTTCCTCCTCCTCCTCGTCGGCTAACATCTCCCACAGAGGCTGTTCCGACGATACGTCGTCGTTTTTATCGTCGTCGGTTCTCGTCGTCGTCGTCGTCATCACTTTTGCAGAAGCATCAGATTGGTACTCACCACCACCATCATCGGAAGAGGTGTCTTCCGCCTCTAACAGTTCGTCCCATAAACTCTTGTCCTCGCGATCTCCCAACAAGGAGGCTTTTGGAAGGATTTCGACCCCGCGTTGTTTGGAGGAGATTTTATTCCTTCGTCTCGCAAAGCTCAGAGAAGCTTTCTTTTTCGAGAACGAAGAAGAGGAAGAAGAGGAGACGAAGGAACTTTTCGTCCTCGTCGTCATTCTGGTTTGTTGCGGAAGCGCAAAAGTCGTCGTCGTCATGGTATTAAGAGAGAAAGAAACTAAACAATAAGTGTAATCAATATCAATACTAATGGAGAGAGAGATATTTGCAGAAAGGAGCGTTTTTTTTCAAATTTTGGCGCCAAATTTTTGGGCGAAGAATTTAAGAAAAAGAGAATTTCAGCATCAACTAAGTAGTAATAAAACTACTTTTCGAATGCGAACAACGAGATGAGATGAAGATGATGTTTGATGACGAAGAAGAGAATAATCGAGATGATTTTACTCGTATAAGTATACCATGTCGTGACTACATTCTCTGCTCATTCTTTTTTACGACTAAAATCCGTCAAATGAGATCCCTTCCTCTGCGTTTTCGACAAACACGCGACCGAGGCCGACGCCGGTGGATAAGTCGCATTGGACTATTTTACCAATCGCGGAGGAAGAGGCGTATCCGTTTTCGCGAAGTTTTTGAATGCACTCAGTCGCTTCGTTCGCTGGAATCGTCGCGAGCATACCGCCGGCGGTTTGTGGATCGAATAAGAGTGGATAGGCGGAGAAATTTTTCACGTCGTCGATGTTCGCTATCGCTCGGTTTAACCGCGCGTTGGACTTTTGGAGGCTACTGGTGATGCCGTTTTGTACGCACTCGACGGCGCCGTCGAGTAAAGGGAGTGAACTTAAATCAATAGTGGCACCTAAAGTGGCGCTGTCTTTGATCATTTCGTGAAGATGGCCTAAAATACCAAAGCCAGTGACGTCCGTGCACGCGGTGGCGCCGTGGAGGAAGAGGATTTCCGCCGCGCGTTTGCTCGGTTGTCGCATGCTTTCTAAAGCTTTTTGGACGTCCGAGGCTTTCGCTCGGGACCGCATGTCGGCTGCGAACAAAGCGCCGGTACCGATTGGTTTGGTTAAAACGAGAACTTGACCGGATTCGACGCTCGTTTTCCTCAAAATCAAATCTTTTTCGACTTCGCCGGTGACGGAGAAACCGAGCGAGAGTTCCGCGCCTTCGCCAGAATGGCCGCCGCCAAGGGCACACCCGGCGTCGCGCAACGCGTCGCACGCGCCAGACATGAGTTGAAACAACGTTTCTTCAACTTCCGATTCGATGCCAAACGGGACGACGACAGTCGCTAGCGCACTCACGGGGTCTGCGTTCATCGCCCACACGTCGCCGAGCGCGTGGACGGCGGCGATTTGGCCAAACACGTACGGATCGTCGATGAAACTTCGAAAAAAATCAACCGTTTGGACAGAAACTTTACCAGGAGAGGTTTCAACGATAGCCGCGTCGTCACCTGCGCCGAGCAAAACGTTCGGATGCGTTGGAATCGGTTCTAATCGTTTCATAACTCGCGATAATATCGTGGAGCCGACTTTCGCGCCGCATCCGCCGCATCGCATCGGCGTCGCTTTAATCGCATCTAGCGCCTCTTGTCCGGCGAACGCGGCAACTTTGTTCGCTTTAGCATTTAGCGCGTTCTCCTGCTCTTCGCGTTCCATTTTTTCCAGCATCTCTAAATTCGGTTCGTACATTTTCATCCACTTTTTATCGATTTTATCTTTCCACCGCCACAATCTTTCGCCGACGGCGGTATCGTGCGCGCCCCAAGATCGAGATCCGTACGACGCGATGGCGTGACCGTCGCCAGTGCTAATGAGCGCTAGGCACGTCTTTTGCGGCGTGAACGGGACGACGTTTTCTCCAACGCACCGTCTTCGTAAGTTCTCTGCTAAAGGCGGACCTTGTCTGACGGCGTACACGCCCGCTTTTGGTCTCGGATGTTCGACGTTGTTACACACGTCGCCAACCGCAAAGACGTCTGGAATGTTCGTCGATTCTAAAGTCGCTTTAATGTTTACGAACCCTTTTTCATTCAACTCTAAGTTTGTATTCGTACGCAGCCATTTCTGCGCTTTCGCATCCGTGCACCACACGCACTCGTTAAAACCGATTTTCTTCCCAGACTCTAAAGACAAACTCGACTCCGCCACTTCTTCGACGCCGTCGTTCTCGTACACTTCAAAGTTTCTCGCTTTCAAAGCCGCTAATATTTTCTCCCGCGCAGATTTTCCGTGTCCTTTGAGGACTTCACCCCTCGTCACGAGCGCGAACTGATACGGCAACGCAGCGTCGGAGGAGGAAGAGGATGACGACGTCAGGCCAACTTCGCTGGCGAACCTTCGCTCCATGGCCAAAGCGAGTTCCACGCCTCCGGCGCCGCCGCCGACGACCACCACTCGAAACCGTTCATCTTCTTTCCTCTTCTCATCGCACAATTCTTTGAAGTGTCTCAGAACGGTCTCAAACCTCGTCGCAAACGTCCCGATTGGTTTCACCGGCGTGACGAGAAGCGCCTCTTCTTTCGCGCTCTCACTCTTCGCCGAGGCTTCCGACGGCGAATTCGAGGACGACGCCGCTCCCGGCAACATCCCCGGCGTAATCCCAACATCCAAGCTGCACACGTCGTACTTCACGCTCGGTTGATTCTTTAACAAAACTCTCTTACTTTTGTCGTCGATCCCGACGCACTCGTCGTGTATCAATCGATGTCCGCCTTCGCGGCATAACTTCCCCAAGTCCACGTGACACTCCTCGTACGTGTACTTCCCGGAGACATTTCCGGGAAGCATACCGCTGTACGGCGTCATCACGTCTTTCGCGACGAGCGTGATTCTCACGCCAGGTTCTGGGTGCATGGTGAAATTTTTCAGAACGAAGACGTGCGAGTGTCCGCCGCCGACCAGGACGATGTCTCTGATGATTGTTTGACGACGACTTTTCATGGTGGTGTTTGAGTTGAGGGCGGCGGCAGCGATGTTTCCAATCGATGATGGTTTCTTACGACGATGACTTTTGGAGCGTTTTCTATCGCGTCTGCGACGACTTCTCCCGCAAAAAGAGGACGAGGATGAAAACAAAAACGACTGCTTTTCGCAAACTTGTTTTTGTCGCGCGAGAGAGAGCAGAGTTTTCGTCGTCTGCGCGTACATTTGTGTGGAATGCATCGATGAAAATACAAGCTCGTGTCATTCGTACTTGTCTTCGAGATACAACGCGCATCTCTCATCTAAAAGTCTAATGAAGTATATCATCTCTATCTCTACCTACCTACCCCCGAGCATTCTCCGAATGACAAACCTGGCGACGTTTTCTAACACTCGGAACGCGACACCGACAATCATTCGAACGCCGGCGGAGCGCATCCACGTCGCGGCGACGGTGGCGAGCGCCGCGAGCGGACTCAAGGCGAGCGGATTGTTGTGTTGATTCTGTCCGCCGTAGTCGTACGATTGTTCTTCGCTCCCGCCACTGTATTGCTGTTGAGTAGTATTACCACCACCCGCAGAAGATGATCTTCTGACCACTCTCCCCGCGTTTGGTCCGCTGATGACTCGCTCCACAATCTCTCGCTTCCCGGTTCGCATATCCGTCGACGTGACTCGAGAAACGACGTTTCCGTTTTGATCTTGGAATCTTTCTTCGCTGTAACTCGCGCCAAACGCTGCCGCACCTCTCGTCATCGCTTGCATCCCTCCGAAAACGGCTCTCGCTAACTCTTCTATGTCTATGCCGTCGAAGCCGGGAGGCGCGCCGGCGGGTCGCCCACCTCTCCGGAAATTTCCATACGGCGCGTACCCGCCGCCGTTCATGCCGCCCGTGGATCCCATAGACCCTCTCATTCGCATTTGGCGTTCAAATTCCCTCACGAAAGCCTCACCCGTGGTCCCAAACACGTCCCTAAAAATTCTATCCGCATCTTCTCGCGTAAAATCATCGCTTCTTCTGTACGTGTACTGTTGCTGCTGCTGATTATATTGTTGCTGTTGATATTGTTGTTGCTGTTGTCGTTGCGCCTGTCGGTACCTCCCGCTCGCGCTCGCGCTCGACGCCGATCCGTACTCGTAACTTTGTCGTTTCATCGGATCCTTCAACGTCTCGTACGCTTCGCTCACTTTCTTAAATCTCGCCTCTGCTTCCACTCTTTTCTCCGGATTTCGATCTGGATGCCATTTCAACGCTTGCACGCGATACGCTTTCTTCAAAACTTCCTCGTCTGTCGTGCCTCTCGGGACGTTTAATATTTCGTACGGGTCTGATGAAGAAGATTGCATCGCGCGAGTGGAGGTTTGGAATCCCCTACTCGTCGCATTTCTCTTCATAAAATCTTCAACGACTGGCCCACCACCACGAATACCTCGTTTTATACTCTCATCACCATCGGCGGTCGTCCTCGCGCGATGATGATTGAAATTTCGACGACGATGCGATGTTGTCTCGAGTGTTGTTTCCCGAAGACATTCGCTCACAGAATCTCGTTTTCGTTGCACTTGTTCGGACGACCACCCAGAAGCTCGAACGCGGCAGAAACTGCAACACCTGCCGCTCAAAATCCTGGAACTCGTGCTTCTCGTCGTTTTCAGTAAAGAAGAGCCCTCCCGCCGAAGAAGAAGAAGACGAAGCGTCTCGCGCCTCCTCCTCA
>JACLAB010009875.1_pt1 | contig 31456 bp, 21 predicted proteins | sample 8027921 | NCBI WGS metagenome assembly JACLAB01 (sample SAMN15725117, study PRJNA655200) | protist metagenome | isolation source: fluorescence activated cell sorting (FACS) single amplified genomes of... | place: USA: West Boothbay Harbor, Gulf of Maine | collected 2000-07-19 | reverse complement strand
CCATGCACCGACGACGTATCAAACGCCCGCGAACAGTCGATGCATGAAAATCCAGACGTATAGCACTGCTGTATGTGCGCGTGAAGCTTCGGTTTCTTGATGCTCTCCCCGCATGCATCGCAATAGAACCAGCCCATGATGGATGGGGACACGTCGATCAATGTGGGCCCTCTGGCGCTCTATGCAGATCCGCGTTGCCGTCCTGTGCGTGGCACGTGGCACATGACACACACCGCAACAATCTGGTCCAAAAGAATGCGTGATTTTTTAAAAGCTGCCAGCCGACTCGGCTGGCAGCTTCCCTCGAGGGATCCCTTCTCCGGAGAACAAACAACTCCTCCCTCCCTCGCTCGCTCTCAAATCAATCAATCATCTCGATTTCATTCCTCCACGCTCGTCGCCGTCTTTCTTGTCTTCACGTGTGACGGATACCCTACCCGAGTTCATCGTGCTCGCCAGAATCATCTCCCGGTGTAGACAATCGCAATCGAACCATCTTCGAATCTTCGAAATCATGACGACGACGACGACGACATCCACCACGCGAAACCCGCCCGTCCGCTGGGCACAGCGCAAGGACTCGCTCTTTGTCACGATCGATCTGCAGGGCGTGAAGGACCCGGCGCTGGAGGTGACGGCGGGGAAGATTACGTTCAAGGGCGAGGCGCAGTCGCACGGCACGGGTCCGGAGACGCACTCGTACGTGCTCGACCTGAATCTCTACGACGAGATCAACACGGAGGATGTGAAGGAGAGTCGCACGGATCGTACGCTGCGCCTGCTGATCGGGAAGAAGGAGTCTGGGCCGTTCTGGCCCCGACTCGTCAAGGAGGCTGGCAAGGTGAGCTACATCAAAACGGACTTTGACCGGTGGGTGGACGAGGACGAGGAGGAGGAGGCCCCCGGGCTGGCGGATGGGTTTGACATGAGTCAGTTTGCGCAGATGATGGGCGGTGGCATGGGCGGCATGGGCGGTGGCATGGGCGGGGACATGGGTGGCTTTGACATGAGCCAGCTCGGGGATCTTGCCGGGCAGGTGGACGGGGAGGGGGATTCTGACGAGGAGGAGGATATCCCAGAGTTGACCAAATGAGGCGTGTAAAACGAGTATATGAGTCGACGATTCTACGAGGAGACGAGGAGACGGCTTCCGAGGAGGACTTGCCCCGTGCCGTGTGCCTTGCCCTCTTGGTAGCGCCGTAACACGCCCACCGCGTCCTCCAGACTGACCTCCACGACGGCACTCCAGTCTGCCCCGCGCACGCAACCCTCGACGAGGTCGTCGACGAACCGTTGCCTGCCCTCGTTGTCCGACTGGATCGACTGGATCGACTGGATCGACTGGATCGACTGGATCGACTGGATCGACTGGATCGACTGGATCGACTGGATCGACTGGATCGAGTCTCCTTCAGCCGCGGCCTCCTTCAGCCGCTGGACAAAGCTCCCGTGCTCGCGTCGTTCCCGGTACCCCGGCTGCTTCTCCGGCGCCTTCAGGAGCGCCATCCGGTCGTCTCGGTAGTCCCAGAGAAAGCTGGTGTGCTGGAGGAACTTGTCCCCGCTGATGGCCTGCGCGTTGCCACCAACCTTCCGGGATCCAATGGTGAAATCGTTCTCTCGCAGGGAAAAGGTGTTCCTCTTGTGTATCGCTGGCGTCGTGAGCAGGCCGTGCGTCCACTCCATGATCTGCCGGGGGAAGCAGTCGAGGCCGAACCCACTGGCCCCGCTACCGACAATCACAGTCGCCATGATGCTGTCCTCGTCGAGGACGACCGTCCCACCTCCGGTGAACCGTCTCACCAGGGGCACGCCCATCTCCCGAGCTCGATCCTCGTGCACGAGTGCATCTGGCTTGCCGGATATGCCGAGGACGATGGCGGGTGACTCGACGCCGTCGTTGATGAGCAGGTAGTTGTTCGAGGTGGCACGAAACAGGGCCTCTTCGATGTGAAGCTGGGCGAGGATCGGAAGACGGGCGGTGCGCAGGATGTGGAGGATGGTATGTGATGAAGACGATAACGATGATAACGATGGGGACATGGTCGGATACGAGGCGATTCGAGAAATTGAGTGATCGAGTGATCGAGTCACTGAGCGCACTCGACCGAGTCACTCGCGAGTGATACCACGTGTGTTTGGCTGGGTACTTGGACGGCGCCCAGGGCCCATTCGCGGCCTCTCTCATTACATCATCTACCTACAAAAAACTAAAAAACAAAAAAAACAACGTCATGGCTTCCACCACCGCTCCCCCCCCTGCCCAGGCGAGTGAAAATTCTGCCGGCGCGGTCGGCGACGCCAAGAACGCTCCGAGCGACCCGACGGTGAACTCGAGCCTGTATGTTGGAGATTTGGATCGTGATGTGGTGGAGGCGCAGCTCTTTGACACGTTCAGCGGTACGTGGGAGAAAATCTCGGATTCGGAATTCTTCGGTCGCATGCGCCGCGCACAGCGGGCGGCTGTGGGCGGGGAGCGTGTCACGGGGGCGAAAACTGAATAATCAGTGCGGGAATTGTTGGAGGCGGCATTGGGCGGGGCGTGGGTGGTGGCTGGTGCCGCCTCTGCGTTCGGCCCATCATGCCACCGCGTTTCCCCGCCCTGCTCGTCTCTCCTCGTTTCTCTCTCCTCGTTTCTCTCTCCTCGTTTCTCTCTCCTGTCTCCTCTCTCCTCTCTCCTCCTGTCTCCTCCTGTCTCGTGCGCGTTGCCACTCACGTCAAGCCCCCCGTACCGTGCACATTGCGCAGCCATCGGCCCGGTCGCTTCGATCCGCGTGTGCCGTGATGCGGTGACGCGTCGCAGTCTGGGGTACGCCTACGTCAACTTCAACTCCAGCATTGACCCGCATGCCGCGGAGCGTGCGCTGGATGCGCTGAACTACGCGCCGCTCAACGGCCGTCCGATGCGTATCATGTGGTCGCACCGCGACCCGGCGACGCGCAAGTCCGGGGTGGGCAACATCTTCATCAAGAACTTGGACAAGTCGATCGACAACAAGGCGTTGCACGACACGTTCTCTGCGTTTGGGGAGATTTTGTCCTGCAAGGTCGCGCTCGATGCATCCGGAGAGAGCAAGGGATACGGGTTTGTGCACTATGCGAAGGAGGAGGGGGCCAATCTGGCAATTCAGAAGGTGGATGGTATGATGATTGAGGGCAAGAAGGTGTTTGTGGGTCCGTTTTTGAAGCGGACGGAGCGTGATCCGAGCGACGAGCTCAAGTTCACGAACATTTTCGTCAAGAATCTGCCGGAGGACGTCGACGAGCCTGGCCTGGAGAAGATGTTTGCCGAGCACGGGCCGGTGTCGAGCGCCGTCATCATGAAGGATGACGATGGCAAGAGCCGCGGGTTTGGGTTTGTCAACATGGAGACTGCCGAGCAGGCCCAGGCCGCTGTTGACGCGCTCAACGGCAAGGATATGGGCGGCGAGAAGGAGCTGTACGTGGGTCGCGCGCAGAAAAAGTCTGAGCGCGAGGCGATGCTCAGGCAGCAGTTTGAGGAGATCAGGGCGGAGCGCGTGCAGAAGTTTGCCGGGCTCAACCTGTACGTCAAGAACCTCGCGGATGAGGTCGATGACGAGGGCCTGAGGAGCGAGTTTGCGCACTGCGGAACGATCACGAGTGCCAAGGTGATGAGGGACTCGGCGACCGATAAGAGCCGCGGGTTTGGATTCGTCTGCTTCTCCGCCCCGGAGGAGGCCACCAAGGCGGTGACTGAGATGAACGGCCGCATGGTCCAGGGCAAGCCGATCTACGTGGCGCTTGCGCAGAGGCGGGAGGTGAGGAAGGCCCAGCTCGACCAGCAGTACCAGCAGAGGATGGCCATGCCGGGACCGAGGGGTGCCATGCCCATGGGATACTTCCCGGGCCCAACGCCACAGATGGGATTCCCGGGTGCGCCGATGGGCGGACCGAGGGGCGCACCGATGCCAGTGTACGGCATGATGGGTCGCGGACCGATGCCTGGAAGGGGGCCGATGGGAGGCCGCGGTATGATGGGCGGACCGATGATGGGCGGCCGCGGTATGGGTGCCAGGGGACGCGGTGGAGCTCCGGCCGGGAGGGGTCGCGGCATGGGAGCGAGGGGAAGCAAGGCCCCGCCGCCGCCGGCCCAGCAGGAGGGCGGACTCACGGCCGCCGCGCTCGCCTCGGCCCCGCCCGAGCAGCAGAAGCAGCTCCTCGGAGAGGCGCTCTTCCCCCAAATCGCTGCCTTGCAGCCGGATTTGGCCGGCAAGATTACGGGTATGCTTTTGGAGATGGACAACTCGGAGCTCCTGTTGCTGATCGAGTCCCCAGATTCCTTGGAGTCCAAGGTTGACGAGGCCGTCACGGTGCTGAAGGAGCACAACGCCATTCCGGACGGCGCCCGCATCATCGAGAAGGGCAGCCAGTAGGTCGTTGGATCGCTCGACTGGCCGACTGCCAATCCCACGAATCTATGCTACATCCTGTTAATCGTACGACATACTGAAAATCGAAATCGTACGAGATTAAATTACTCACTTTGTCTTCTTCGGCTCGTCATCCTCGCCCTCAGACTCCTCCGTGCCATACTCGTCCTCGTCCCAGAGTCCCTCGTCGTCCTCGTCGTCCTCGTCGTCCTCGCCATCCTCGTCGTCCTCCTCTTCCGAGGCGGGCTCAATCTCCTCGTCACTGTCCTCATCATCCACCCCCTCGAGCTGCAACTCGCTTTCCTCTGACCGGTCCAGCCCACCGTTCTCCGTGCCGTTCTTCTCCCCTTTGGCGCTTTTTTTCTTCTTCTTGCTGGGCTTCTTCTCCTCGACCGGCTCGATGCACTCGATCTTCATCCCGAGGCCGTAGTCTGCCCCGACCCACGAGTCGCACATGGCGACCAGTGTCAGCTGATGCTCGCCGACCTCCGGGGCAACAAACTGCATGGTGATCTCCTGTCCCTGCTGGGTCACGAGCTGCACCAGCTCCTCGGGCTTTGCGTTTCCAAGCTCGGCGAGTTTTGCCCTGCATTTGAAGCCGCGGTTCTCAGCCTTGGCCATGCACACCCTCTTATGACACAGCAGCGAACCATCCTTGGGATTGCACACCATGAACACCCAGAACTCGTCCTTGGGGAACGGGTAATTGGGCGCCAACGCGGGCACAGACTCTGCGTCCTCATCCGGAAGCTGGTCTTCCTTGAAGGCAGGGTTGTTGTGCACCCTCCTGTTCAGGAAAGCGCTCACGCTCACCGTGACCAGATCATGGTGGGCCTGGTATTTGCATTCCTTGTTCGGCTTCTCCGTTCCCTCGTCGAGGTACGTCCGGGCCGCCATAGAAAGCGCCGGGAACTTGTAGATGACCTTGAGCACGTCCAGCGCCTGGGCGCGATCAAGCCCCACTGCCTGCATCTCGGCCACGATGGTCTCGTCCTTGACCTTGAGGAGGTCCATCAGGCTTTCGATCTTCTTCTTCTTTACGAGCTCCTCCAGCACCATCTTGTGCGTCAGATGCGGCAACTGGACCAACGTCGCAGGCCCTGTCCTCGACCTCATCGGCGAGGGGAAGTGCCTCTTGGCCTCGATAGGCACCGCCCGGACCATGCATTGCATGAGCTCAACCGCTGAGATGGACGGCTGCGCCCATCCGTATCCCTTGATGCGCGGCAAGGAGGACGACAGCCCGTAGAGCTCCTGGATCAGCCTGGGCGTCTTCTTCATGACGTAAAAAAAGTCGGGCATCAGAATGTCGGGGATCTTCTGCCTGCAAAGGTGTCCGTACAGCAACATCTGCGCCTTCACGGCTCCAGTGGGCCTGTTCTGGTAGAAAGCAGACTTTTGAACGTCGCCGACTTCCTGCTGGTACGGGTAGACAGACGGCCTGAGCACGTTCATCATCGCCTCGCCCTGCTCCTTTGGGAGCTCGAGCTTGAGGAAGTCGCCACAGCAAACCATCGTCTCCATCATCTTCACCACCCCGCTGTTAGCCTTGATCTGAAACGGACCAAACATGTACAGCTGCTGGGTCTCCGGCGCAATATCCTTGATGTCGACCTTCGTCCTTGACTTCCTGAGCCACCACGCCGCAGAGCCGAGCGGAAGCACGATGCCTCCCAGCAGCAGCGTCAGCAAGATGGCCGGCGCCGCCTCCTTCTCCTTGCTGAACAACCAATCAGGCAGTGCAACGGAGATTTCCATCGCCTGCCTGCCATCCGGGTGCCCAAACTTCTTAAAGTTCTCCCTCGCCGTGTCGTCCGTCAGAGCCTTGTACGCCTTGGCCACCTTCTCCGTGAAGTACGCGTTGGCATCGGGGTCGGGATTCTTATCTGGATGGTATATGAGGGAGAGCTTGCGGTACGCCCGCTTGATGTCCGCAGGGGTCGCGCTCTCAGAGACCTCGAGGATCTCAAATGGGTCAAATCTGAACCAACAAGCGAACAGAAAACCGAGGAGACGGAGCAACCAGTGAGCAGCAGCGGGCAGCAGCGGGGAGCAGCGGGCAGCAGTGCGCAGCAGCGGGCAGCAGCACAAGACGGGCGAGCACGACACCGACAAATCCACACGCACCGCTCCATCACCACCTGATGCGTCCGCACGTAGGCGATCAAGAAACCATACACCGCCCAGGCCACGCAAAGCTTCCACCCCAGCTTCTTTAGCAGGCCCTTTGGCTTGGTATCCTTCTTCTTCTTCTGCGATGTGTGGCCGAACGAGCGAGTCAGCCGAACGAGCGAGTCAGCCGAACGAGCGAGTCAGCCGAACGGTGTCATGGACCGGAGAAGCGATATGACGACAGGGATGCACACAGTGTTACCATCAATGACGTGGAAACCAGCGCCACGCGAGGACGACGCGTTGATCTCCATCAACCGAAATTTCGATTCCCGGCCGAGTCTCCGCGCATCCCGACGTCCGCGCCGGCCAAATCGAACGTGTAATCAGAACGCACCGAATCATCGTCACCACCGAACAGCAGATACGCGGTGTACGGCACGATAACGAGCGTGATGATGGAAACGAGGAACACGGCGAACAACTGCGAACTACACTCGATGCGGGCGCCAGCGGTGAGAGGGAGGCACGTGCGTGGAAGACGACATATCCATCAACTGCGTACCTGCCGTGCGTCGTTTGCTCACCGTCCGTCATGGTTTCTGGATCTGTTTTTCTGGGAAGACCCCTCGGCCGGTTGGCGGTGGCACGACGGTATGAATTATGTCGACATGTGGTCATTAAAATTCAATCAAACAGAGACTCAAAACTCAAGCAAATGTGCCAGTATACCTCAAAAGCACGCCATCATTCCCCATGATCAGCGTGTTCCCGCCCGACGAGGTGATTTCATACAGGTTGGCCGCAATGTCGTCCGCAGCCTTCTCCCTCTTCCACGTCTTTCCTCCATCCCTCGACATCCACAGCGAACCACCGCCGCCGCACGCGATAACTACATCTTTCGTCACAGCCTTCACGTCCAGGATGCCATAGCCCCTGCTGTTGATCTTGACCTGCTTGAACGCATCAACATTGTCCAGCTGCTCGACCGGTGCCGTGTACAGGTCGCCACCCTTGCACGTCAACCACACGTTGTCCCCGATGAATCCCATATTCTGTAGCCTACGAGGCGCCGGGCGGTTGTGCGGGTGCCAGTAGGTATCGCCGGGCTGGAAGCTCATGAAGAAGTTTCCACGGGCAGACACGGCCAGGTAATCCCCGGCATCACTCCTCTGGATCGTCGAGAACGACCCCTCGTAGTAGGAGGCACCCGAGATACCACTTGACACGACCCTGTTCAGCGTCGCGTCCACCGTCTCCTGCACCGCGGCCGTCCAGTTCAGCGCCGCGTTGGACGTCACGTAGATGGCCCCCTGGTCCGTCGTCATCTCCGCGGCCCCCGGCCCGTCCAGCGCCTTGACCAGCTGGGGCACGCCCGGCAGCTTGGCAGACAGCGGGATACGCTCCCAGTTCTTCCCGCCGTCGGTGCTGTGCAGCAAGATGCTCGGCTTGCCCACGATCCAGCCCTCGTCCCCGTTGAAGTCGATCGAGTTGAACCTGAAGTTGAAGCCCTCGTCGGTCGCCGCGGCCACGCTCCTCGACTCCCACGTGCGGCCACCGTCGAACGTTTCGAGCAGCGTCTGGCGAGTGCCCACCAGGAACCCGTGGAGCGGGTCGGTGCCCGTGAAGGCCACGTCCAAAAAGACGACCCCCTCATCCACCGGCACGTTGATAATCTCCCAGTCAGAGGAGAGCAAGCGGTTCGCCTTGGCCGACAGGGTCGGCGTGAACAGCGTCGAACCGGCCGCAGCGGCACCCAGGAGCGTCGCGTGCTTGAGCACGTCGCGACGCTTGGCCTGGCCGAGCGCCAGCTCGGACCGCTCGCTCTGTCCAGCCTGGGCGTGTGTCGCCACCACGGTCACTGATCGCGTCGATCGCGGCGATACAGTCGATACAGTCGATACATTTGATACATTCGATACAGTCGACCGCCTCGTGGAGAGCGCGGCCCTGGGACCACCGAGTATCTGGCAGGGCATCATCGCGAATCCGTCGAAAATTGGGCGATCGATGCGGGAACAACACGCTCGGGAATGAAGAATGAAGAATGAATCAGAGCCGATAAGACACAGACGCACGACAAGGGATCCAGGCGATGCGAACGATCGATGTGATACTCTTTGGAATGGCCAAGGCATTCGTGTGGTCACTGACCAACCATGAGTCATGGGGCCTTGAGGGTCCTGTTGCATCAGGAACATCCCGGGCAATGTATTGTTGTCTACGTCGCTATATATCGCTATATATCGCTATATATCGTAGAGCACCGTTTCAATACATCGGGTGTGGCACGAGACCCCTTCGCGAGCCTTGGACAGCCTTGGACAGCCTTGGACATTCACGCTTGGGCACATGCATCCCGATTCACCGACCTGTCTTTGCCTACGTTCTTCAGCTGTTGATCATCCGTCGATCATCCGTTGATCGTACTGGTCCAGTCCATCGTTGTTTCATTCCATCATATCATCAGTGTCGCCGTCATGCGGGCCTTGACGGAGGAAGAGACGCGGATGGTGTTCGAGAAGCTGCACAAGTTTATAGGCAAGGCGATCAAGTCGCTGGTGGGCGGTGAGCGGGAAGACGCGGGGTACTGTTTGAGGTTGCAGAAGGGGCGGGTATACTACGTTCGGGAGGACTTGATGCGGCGGGCGACGAATGTGGCGAGGGACAAGTTGGTGGGTCTCGGGGTGTGCATCGGGAAGTTTACGCATGGGGGCAAGTTTCGGTTGACTGTTGGGAGTCTGGATGTGCTGGCCAAGCACGCAAAGTACAAGGTGCGTTGTTGTCGTTGTCGTTGTTGTCGTTGTTGTCGTTGTTGTTGTCGTTGTTGTCGTTGTTGTCGTTGTTGTTGTCGTGGGGTGGCGCGGGGGAGGATCCCATTCGGATGATGTCAAAAACTTCTTCAGTCTTCAGACCGAGAGAGGTTCGCCTCATGAGGAGAGCAAGAATTAATATCCAACACTTGGACTGACGAATGGTGGATGGCTCTGGTGGATGGCTCTGGTGGATGGATCTGGCGATTGCGGTGGTGTCGTGGATGCAATGGTCGTGATTCGCTGGCCACTCACTGTTGTTGTTGCCGTGGATGTGGTTGTTGACAAACCTGCAGGTATGGGTCAAGCCGTCGGCGGAGATGAGCTGGTTGTATGGGAACCACATCGCAAAGGCGGGGCTGGGGAGGATCACGGAGAATACGCCGGGATATACGGGGGTGGTGGTGTACTCGATGAGCGACGTGCCGTTGGGGTTCGGGGTGACGGCCAAGTCCACCGGGGAATGTCGGGCGGCGGATCCGAACGCGATTGTCGTGTTCCACCAGGCGGATGTGGGCGAGTATCTTCGGGCGGAGGACGAAATGTGATGGAGGCTATATATATTTTCCCTACGATACATTGTATCAATGTGATGAATTCATGTAGTACATACACGTCATTGGCATTACATGCTGTGAAACGCAGGCGTGCCGAGGGCGACGACGTCCAGTCGCCGCCGAAAGGCCATCAGGACCGCTTGGGCCGTCTCGTCGGCCTCGTCGTGGCCGTCCATGAGTGCACGTTTCACGGCGAGGCTCAATGTGACGCTGTTGCTGGTCATGTCGGGGGTGACGTCGGCGCGTGCCGTGAGCAACCAGGTCGCCGAGTTTGTCGGCACGGCCACGCCGTCCTGCATGAGCGATCCACCTTCACCCATGCAGTTGTTTAGCACGGAGAGCAGCGCTGGGGACCACCGCTCCACCCGCGGCACCACGACCACCCCGTTTGGTGTCTCGCTGAGGAAGGTGGCGATCTGTGCCTGGACCTCGCCGCGCGACGTGCCCTCGTCGACCAGAACTTTGAGCACGGACGTGGCATCCGCCACCGCGGAGATGTCGGCCTCGACCTCGGCGCAGTCGCGCGAGTCCAGGCACGCAAACACGACCGCGTTGGACTTGTCATCAGACGAAACGTGTCTCCCCGACCACACGTCTTCCAGATGCGACACGACAGAGCCCAGATCCGCGTTATACGTAACAAGCATCCCGAGCACGGCCCTGTTCAGCGGCTCGAACGGGACCTTGGTCTTGCCCTCGATCCTGTCCAGCAAGGAGGCGTGCGCGTCCTCGACGCCCTTGATGAGCATGTTCTTCAGGTCGAGGGCCCTGAGGTCGACCGGTGACATCTCAATGACCCTCGAGACGAACGATGAAGCCTCGTGCGCGGCCCGGGACGCCGCTTCGCACGATGCATCCGCCGTCCACCCGAGGTCGGTGAAGGCCTTCATGCCGCATAGATGCGCATCGAGTGCATACAGTGCGATGGAAAGGAGTGGGAGGAGCTTGAGGAGCTTGAGAAGCTTGAAGACAGCGGAGAGCAGCCACGACCCCGGTGGGTTTGTCGACGAACGTGCCAGCCTCGCCTGTGCGTCTACCCGCCCCTCGACGCGTGTCTTGATGCGGGGCAGCGTCGTTTGTCGCGAGGGAAGGGGCGTCGACAAGGCTTTTGCGGCCATGTCATCGGCCGAGGGTGCTCTTCTGGTCGCAGCACGCGCATCGCTCGTGTCGCTCCCGGCGTGGACGTGTGCCAGCCGGGCACGGAGGTCTGCCGTCTTGCCCCCAGCGCTTACCCCGGCCGATTTGCAGTGCGCTCGGAGCTCGGCATAGCTATATGTAGATAGTTTGGCAGGATCGTACGGGGCCTGCGACGAGCTACCGGTGGCTCGCGAGGGCATATTTGAAGTTTTAATTTTTGAAGTTTTAAAGCGGTGAAACACCTCTGGGTCCTCGATGCCGTCATCCTCGGTGATGGCGTCCACGGTCTGCTTGGGACAATCACCGCGGCAATGCGTTCTACGCCTGGCCAGGCGGACCTTGGCGACCGCAAGCGTGGCCAGCAAGGATGCACCGCAGTCGACCACGCCGCTGCGGCTCCCCAAGGACCGGTCGGTGCGGTTTGGGTTCTCGGCCGGTGGACTGCTGTTTCCGTTCTATGTCGGTGTATGCCGTGGCCTGGAAGAGGCCGGGTACCTGTCTGCGAACACAAAGCTTGCCGGTGCGTTGACCCAGCCACTCGCTCGCTCGTTCGTTCGTTCACGAGTTCATTCATTCATTCGTTCATTCATTCGTTCGTTCGCCAGGCGCATCGGCGGGATCACTCATCGCCGCGTGCGTGAATTGCGGCCTGTCGATGGACACGGTGTCAAATCTATGCGAAGATCTGATGGATGACTGCCGGCGACATGGCACGCGTGGGAGGCTCGGCATCCTCTTGGAGGAGTTTCTCCAGACGGCCCTCCCCGAGGACGCGCATATCAGATGTACGGGCCAGACATTTGTGGCCGTGAGCTCCGTGGAGAGTTCGCCGCGCAAGGGGCTAGGAATGTTGGGCGGCTTGGGCAACTTTGGCAACTTTGGCACCCCGACGGGCCAGCTCGTGAGCGAATTCTCCGACCGTGATGATCTGATCGAGGCGCTGATGACGTCTTGCCATATCCCCCTCTGGATGGATGGGCGGCTGACGAGCAGCTTCCGGGGGAGCATGCACATGGACGGCGGCGTGACAAACTTTATCCCCCTGCCGCCGGATGACGGCACGCCTGGGGTGCGCGTCAGTTGCTTCGGTGCCAAGCAGATGGGGCTTGTGTACGATATCGGCATTGCGCCTGATGTGTTTGAAGAGTGGCCGCACTCCCTGTCTACCATGGTGCAGTGGGCGTACGTGTTCAATGCATCGTCCCGTTGCTGCCAGTGCTCGTATTTGCCCACTCTATTTCGCTCACTCACTCACTCACTCACTCGCCCGCTCTATTTCCAGATTCAACCCGGCCGAGGAACACTTTCAAAAGATGCTGGTTGACCGAGGGGAGTCGGATGCTTTGTCTTGGGCGTCGCAGTTTGAAGCCAAGGTCGTCCCGCCGCCAAGCTCCCAATAGCGGGTTTATTTATCTTACACTGTAGTTTCCACGCATCACCTCATCACCTCGGCCCGCCATCACGTCGTATCCGTAGATGCGATGCGCTTCGAGAGGACAGAAAAGACCCCAACCGTCGAACCTTCGCACGCACACTCGCCCTCGTACCCCATCCTCGTGTAGAGCCGTACAGCTGCGGTATTATTGAGCTCCACGCGTACCAACAACACACCGGACACGACCTCCTCCTCGACAGCCTCCATCAGCCTGCTCCCTATTCCCTGGTTCCGACACGCCTCGACCACAACCACGTTATCCACGTAATAATAATGACACGAGCAGCTCCCGCCACGCACCGAACTCGGCACGTCAAACCCCGCATCTCGAATCATCTCGTCCTTTGCCGCGGACAGGTCCACACTCCCGACGGCCTCGCCATGCGCAACGGCAACCAGACACCGCGTCTGGCCCGTCACGTTCGTCAAGTTTGTCACGTTCGTCACGCCCGGCTCGCCCCCCAGCATCCTCTGCAAGCGTGCCAATTCCTGCGATGCAAACTTCTTCTTTTTCGTCGGGGCCAATCGATCGAAGACAGCTTCCTCGAAGGCAGCAGCCGCACGCATGTCGGCCACGCCCGCCAGAAGACGCGCTGTCGCCGGTTGGACCACCACCTCGGCCGCGGCGGCGCTGAGACGGACGCTTGCGCGCGGGACATGTGACTTCCCGATGGAATCGCGTGTGCATTTGCCTTCAATGCCTTCAATGCCTTCAAGCGCTTGCGCCGGGCTACCGAAGGCCTGGTGGCGCGAGAAACTCGGGGTAGCGTCCCTCCAGTTCGGCAAACGAGCTGCCAAACCCGCCCGAGTCTCCGACAGCGCCCAGTTCGTCGCGGACCATCTCCTCGTACCGCGCTGCTGACACGGACACCGTGTGAACCTCGTCGATCCCCTGTGTATGAGGGAGCGAGGGATACGGCCCAGACGTCCCGGCGACGTCCGTCCCGGCGACGTCCGTCCCGGCTCGCTCGTCACCCGCGTCGTCCCCGTCGTCATCCCCGGCGTCGTCCCCGTCGTCGTCATCCCCGGCGTCGTCCCCGTCACCCACGTCGTCCGCACGTGCGACCGAGTCCACCCAAACATCGTCAGCCTCCTCAAACTCGCCAAACTCCATCCCACGTGGTATTTTTGTGAAACACAAAAAAGCAGAAAACCAGAAAACTCGACGATGTCGCTATTGCGCGTTTTCAGCGTTCGCCAAGCGCGTTCCATGTATCGGTACTCGAGTATGGCGCAGGAAGAGCTGTGGGCGTGCGCGGACGGCTGCTCGACATCGGTGGCGTCGGTGAGGCCGTCGACGTCCTCCCCTGCCGCCCCGACCACGCACCGCGCCTACTCCTCCTCATCCAGCGACCGCAAGCCCATCGACTACGCGTCGTCCATGCTCGCCGCGCAGATCAAGTCGCACATCCTGGGCAGCTCCGACCAGATATCACAGAACGTCAAGGCGTGGGACATCACTATGACCAGCCCGCCCCGCAACCCGCTGTGGGCCGTGATCGAGGACTACCTGGTCCAGCACTGGCAAGCCATGATTTCCCAGTTTATTCAGACGCGCATCGATCGTTCGTTCGACGTTGAGGCGTTTCTTGAGTCTGCGAGGGACGCCTTCTGGGCTGTGAACAAGTTTTCAACGACGTCCGACTTTCCGCTGCTCAAACCGATGATGAGTCACGGGCTCTACGCGGCCACGGAGGCCATTTACGAAGGATTTAGGAGCAAAGGACTGCGGTATAATGTGACGGTGGGCGACGACATATCCGCGCGAATGTGTGGTGTGGGATTCCTCACGGCGGGTGAGATGTCCGACTACGGAGAGCAAAGCGGCGACGCCGAGGGGAGGGAGGGCGTGCAGCCGAGGGACAACGCCATATCGGGCAAGCACATGGTCATCACGGTCGAGTTCGGGTCGTCCATCACGGTGGATATCGTGCAGGGCGCCCACGAGGGCGCCTGCACAGGCGAGGGCACGGGCGAGGGCACAGGCGAGGTCAACGCCCAGGAGGAGACGTCAACCGTCGTGGATTCGTCGCCAAAGCTGGTCAAGTTTGTGACCAAGGAGCCGCTGCCGGATCAACTGCCGCAGGACGACCTGGACGTCACGTGGAGGGTCCTCCAGTTTGCGTGAGCACATTTCAACGAGAGACATGAGGCCTCCACACAGCACGGCCCAGGCGCGGCCTCGCCTCCCAAACCAAACGTAATATCCTAGTATCCTAATATCCTAATAATGTCGCATATCACGGGTGTGATCACGCGGCGCTGGCCCTCGTCGAGCCTGTGCCAAGGTCTACTACGCCGGGCGTTCTCCACCGTGGAATCGCTCGCCACAGGTTCGCACGTCGACTCCCCCGCAGGACCCGCGGGAGGGTCGCTCACGGGCTTGGAGACGTATGTCGAGTCGAAGGGCGTGTTACTGAAGGGCACTCCCGTGTACCTGGACACGCAGGCGACCACGCCGCTGGACCCGCGTGTGTTGGACCACATGTTGCCGTTCATGACCGACTTGTACGGGAACCCGCACTCGCGCACGCACCTGTTTGGGTGGGAGACGGAGGACGCTGTCGAGGTGGCCCGCGGGCAGGTGGCGAGTCTCATCGGCGCCAACGCGAAGGAGATCATTTTCACATCAGGGGCGACGGAGAGCAACAACCTGGCCGTCAAGGGCGTGGCTGGTTTCTACAAGGAGAAGAAGCGGCACGTGATCACCACGCAGACGGATCACAAGTGCGTGCTTGACTCGTGCCGTGTGCTGCAGCAGCGGGGTTTTGACGTCACGTATCTTCCCGTGAAGAGCAATGGGCTGCTGGACCTGGACGAGCTCAAGGCGGCGATCCGGGACGACACGGTGCTGGTGTCGGTGATGGCTGTGAACAATGAAATTGGTGTGATCCAGCCCCTGAAGGACATTGGCGCCATCTGCCGCGAACGGGGCGTGTTCTTCCACACGGATGCTGCGCAGGCGGTGGGGAAGATACCCATTGATGTCAACGAGTGCAACATCGATCTGCTGTCGATTTCGGGGCACAAGTTGTACGGGCCGAAAGGTGTGGGTGCGATTTATATTCGGAGACGTCCGAGGGTCCGTTTGGAGGCACAAATCAATGGCGGCGGACAGGAGCGAGGCATTCGATCTGGGACCGTGCCGTCCTTCTTGGTCGCCGGGCTGGGCAAGGCGTGCGAGGTTGCCGCGCAGGAGATGGAGAATGATAGGATACATGTGGAGCGATTGGCGAAGAAGCTATACGACGGTGTGACCTCCAAGTTGGAGGGCGTCGTGTTGAATGGTGATCACGAGCACAGGTACTGGGGCAACTGCAACCTCAGTTTTGCCTATGTGGAGGGGGAATCGCTGCTTATGGGGCTCAAGGATCTCGCCGTGTCCTCGGGTTCGGCATGCACGTCGGCGTCGTTGGAGCCGTCGTACGTGCTGCGCGCCCTTGGGGTGGAGGACGAGCTGGCCCACACGTCGATCCGGTTCGGCATCGGGCGGTTCACGACGGACGCCGAGATCGACCGCGCCATCAACCAGACGGTGAAGCATGTTGAAAAGCTTCGTGAGATGTCACCGCTCTGGGAGATGGTGCAGGAGGGCGTCGATCTGAGCAAAATCCAGTGGGCTGGAGGACACTGACGGCTCAAAGGCTGTCCGGGTCCCATTTGGTTCATTTGCTCTGGCAACACTTGAATAATAATAATAACTGGAACGTATTTAACATCTGTCAGAATCCATCGCTTGCCAACAATTGGTGCAGGGCGTCGATCAAGCGCTTCTCTCCGCTGGACATCTCGTACCCGGTTGCGTCCTCAATCTTCTTGTCCAGGATCTTTCCCAGGGCTTGTCGCATCTCTCGAACGAGGACACCGATTCGTGCCGGTGCCTTGAATGTAGCCCAATCGTCGACGACGATGGTCGCCTTCTCGTGCTGCACGGCGACGCTTCCGGCAAAGAGGAGGACGCTGTACACCGGCACCATGGAGCATTCCCTGACAAACACTTTGGACGTCTCCATGATGTCGCTGTAGACGAGCCAGCCAGACTCAAATTTGCCGACGGAAAAGTTGACGGAAGACGGGTGGATGAACACCCTGCCGCGCTCCCGGTCGAAGAGCTTGACCTTGCCCCCCGACGATGCCTCGGTCTCAAACGCACCACCGTGCACCTTTTGGAACTGGGCGGCGGGGTTTTCGACGCGAAGGAGCTGCGGATATAATCCTGAGGCGATCGCTGCCTTCACTACGCGGGAGTGGCCCGCGTACTCGTCTGGTTCGCCGTATTCCAGTTCCAATGACGGCCGGTCGACCGATGCCACGTACGAGGACGAAATGAAGCCCAGATCGGAGATAATCTGGGCAAACTGTCGCCTACCCTGGCGGATGGCGTCCATGGCTTGTTCGGAGATGAAGTACTCGGTGCAGTACCTGGAGGCATCCTTCCGACCGGTCTTGTGCAGCACGCGGCGCCAGCCGTTGAAGGCGGCGATGGTCGCGATGTGATCCGACTTGGGGGAAGAGCCGTCCGTCATCTCGGTGACCAGTTTTGTGCGCATGGCATCTGCTTCTGATCTGGTGTCGAGCGTTGACCAGAAGACGGACTTGCCAAAGGCCTGGGCGGCCACGATGGTGAGCACCGGGTCCACGCATCGAAGCATGGCGCCGTAAATGAGCATCTTGCCCAGCTTGGGGTCGCATGGCATCTGTGTCAGATGTTTTCCGAGGGGAGTTAGCGCCTGCGTGCTCGTTTCAAGGGCACCGATGAGCTCGAGGGACTGCACGGCGCGCCGGAGGCCCTCCTTGGGGGGCGGCGTGATCATGTTGTCGAGCACCTCGAAGACGTCACCGCCCACGATGGCCTTCGTATCCATCACCAGCGAGTGTAGCGCCGATCTGCATATCTCTGGCAATGTGTTTTCTTCCATGTTATTCCAGGTCCTTTTGCTGAACAGCCTATAGCAGACTCCTGGCTGCACGCGACCCGCCCGTCCACGTCGCTGCTTGCAGGACGCCTGCGACACGAAAACCTCCTGAAGTCGGGAGATACCCTTGACGGGGTCAAATCGAACCTCGTTGGCCTTGCCGGAATCGATCACGCACGTGACATCGTCGATCGTGATCGAGGTTTCCGCGACGTTGGTGGCGACTACGATCTTGGTGGTCCCTGGCGGCGGCCTTTGAAAGACCCTGCTCTGTTGTGACGGCGGCAGTCCACCGTGTAGCGGCAGTGCCATCACTTTAAAGCCGCCGCTTGCGATCGCTGACGAAGAGGAGAGCGCCTTCACCAACTTGGTTATCAGGTACGCACCGGGGACAAAGATGAGGATGGCGTTGTTGGGCTTCCTCGGGCTTCCATCTACGGCGTTTTGCTTTAGCACCGAACACACCAGAGTTTCCACTAGATCGACATTGATCGTCGACTCGTCCACGACGGCCATGGACCTCGCCGTCGAATCGGAGTAGCCGGCGGCCTTGTACCGATCGACCAACGCATCCTCCCCTTTGACACTCTTCTTGGCCCATTTCGACGTCTTGCCGATTTGGTACCCAGTAAATTCGAGGACGTCCTCGAGAAAGCAGTCCCGAACAGGGTGGGTGAACCCAGGAATGGAGATGACAGGCGGCGGCCGCGCCGTCAGCGCAAAATACCGAGCGAAGAGCTGGGCGTCGGCCGTCGCTGACATGAGGACAATCTTCACGTTGGGATTTTTTCGTGTGCGAAGTAGATCTCGCAGGAGGAATAGAAGAAGGTCGCTTTCTATGGACCGCTCGTGCACCTCGTCGAGGACGACGTGCGTGATGGATCTGAGCTCCGGGTCACTCAGTAGCCTCCTGAGCATGACCCCCGTTGTGCAGAACAGCAATCGAGTCTGTCGCGACTGTTTGGAGTCCAGCCGGACGCTGTATCCGACCGTGGAACCTACAGACTCGGCACGCTCCTGCGCCACGCGGGTTGCGAGCCCAATGGCAGATATCCGCCGCGGCTGTGTGCATATGATGTTGCATTCTCCACCGCAAGACTTCTCGATGGCCTCTTCAAGAATGAATTGCGGCACTTGGGTGGATTTTCCGCATCCCGTGGAGCCCATGATGATCGTCACCGCGCTGCCGCCTATGGCCTGGACGACCTCCTGGCGCATCGAGGCTGCAGGCAGGGATTCCCGTTGCTTCATGAGACGTTCGTTCAATGCACCAGACTTCAATTTATGCTGATGTGCCGATAGCCGTTCGCTTTCTTGACGCGCTTGCGGGCGCGACAGGGAGCCATGATGGGTGCGCGACGCCCGTGATCGAGAGGGGGTGACGGCGCGATGGGCGGGGTTGCCAGCCGCAATTTCCAGCGGTGGCTTTACCTCAATCGCATCACTTTCACCCCTGATTTCACCGGCATCATCCGGTAGATCCGCGATCGAGTCCCCAACAAGCGTCGCGATCTCGTACACGGCCGGCGCTCCTCGCGTGGCCACGAGACTGGGCAACACGATTGCCGTCATCAGATGCTTCATTCGGGCTCCCGATGCCATAGAACTCTGCACAGTCACCACAGGACACGTGTCTGGGTATGACGGGGGCAGGAAAAACTGCACAATCGTCCTCAGCGGGGAGTCGTCATCTGCCCCCCCGCCTGCGCCGTCGCCGCTGGTGGCCGCGAGGCACAGGTCGACGCGGTTCCCGGAGAACGATACCGCGTCCCCGAAGATCGCCTCCAATGCCATGCGTTCCTCCTCGACGGCGTCGCCCGTCGGTGCGGGTGACTGCCGCCCGTAGTCGGCTTCGGCGCCGAAGCATCCACCGTGGCCCCCCGACACGCACATCGAGAGAAACAGCGCGACGGCCGAGGATGCAACATCTCCCCTGTGGCTTTCAAGCGCCTTGACTGACTCGTCTTTGCCGTAACCGTACCGCTCGAGCTCGAGGACCGCCGGATCCGTGACTTCGGCCTCCTTCGGCTGGCCGGCCGCCCGCTCGCCGTTCCACTGAATGACCGTGACGGGCTTGCCCGCAGCACCCGAGGCGGCAAACTCGGACGGGAGACGATCTTCTGGGATATTGAGACAGAGCCAGTCCAGCGCTGATGAGAGCCCCTCGCGCTTGGAGGCCGCCACCGCGGCATCCTGAGAAGAGAACCCAAGCGTCTCGAGCTCGGCGGCCAGCTCCTCGACCCGCCCCGCGCCCCCATTCGGTCCACCCTGTGCACCGGAAAGGTATTGCTCTGACCCTTCGTCGTCGCTGCCCCCGCCGATCTTCGCGTCCTGGAGAATTCCCTCGATCGCGGCCCTGTGCGCGTCCGTCATGACCACCTGGGTCGGGCCCCGTAGCTCCTTCTTCTTCGCCCGCGCCTTCATCTCCTTCTCCCGCAGCTGTCGTTCCTCGTTTTTACGAGCCCGGTCCTCTCTCACTTTTGCCCTCTCGCCAAGCGCCTTCCACATTTCCACGTACTGGGGTGGCAGCGTGCGCTCAAGCGACCGGTTCCCTGCAATCCGGTGGAGCGCCGCCACTGCCGCGCGCTGCTGCGCCTCCTGCTCACACTCGCAGGCACTCGTCTGGTCCAAAAATACCACAACATCATTCTCGGACTTTTTCGCGTCCGGTAGCACGACCTTACACCTGGCAAACGGGCGGGTACACGGCGGGTACTCGGCGTGAGCATTGGACCGTCGTGATTGGCTGATGAGTCGCCTTTGATTTTTGATCACTTCCATTTCGATCGGCTGTGAACATGATGCAAGTCTCGATACGTACCGCCACATTGACGTTTCCTGGTCCAGAGTCGCCTTGTAGCGCGCCTTGGGCGCCTTGTCCCGTAGCAACATCTCGTGAAGAATCAGCTTCGGGCTCTTGTAATCGTAGGCACCACCCTAGAGAGAGTTGAGCGTACAAGTGATTAGGACAGCGAGCGCATGGGTGGCAGAGCTCCGGCATTCGGCACGCACCTTGCTCCCAATGTCCATGATCCGGGTGGACGTGGTCCCGGGCGCCGGGCCCCCGACGGTGGCAGGGGTGGCAGGGGTGGCAGCGGTGGCACTGCCGTCTTCCGTCGACCCATGCCTTTTCTGTATGTGATCTGTCAGCCGCCCCGGCTGCTTGAAAATCCGGTCGCAGTGAGGGCATTTGAGCTCTTTCTCCTGCTTCGATGCAAGAAATGCGGCAGCCTCGGCTTTGCTCCCCCCCCACCTCCGCCTGAGGAGAACACCTTGTTGGCAGCCTTTTTCGCATCGCGATTCTTGATCTTACCCATCGATTAAATAAGCGCCATCCGATCGCGGGCCAGGTCCACGACGAAGCGGTAGTGGACAAGGACGTCGTTGCAGAGCACGCCACCGGTGTAATGCGATAGCTCCACGCCCCCCTGGATTCCATCCTCCGCAACCAGACAATCGACATCCTTCATACTGACGTTGTCGCCGATCGCGATCTTCAGGCGCTTCTGCTGCAGGCGAATGCTCGACGTGGACGAGCCGCCCACGCCTCGCACGGTCCGCGTCCCCCGGCTCCCTCTATTTCCTTCCTCGTCCGGTTCCATGAGTTTGAGTTGGGAGGCGGTGAGGCCGTTCATCATCAGCTGCATGCCGCCGGCGCCGGAGTCTATCATGAACATGATGTTGTCCCGCACGTCGCCGTTGACGCAGGTGATGTCCAAGTGCGGCAGGGAGGAGACCCACCGCACTTTCATCCATTTCGATTCGTCGCGGATTGTCGGCTCTATCCGGGGGTCGTGCATGGTGATTGTGATTTCCCGCGAGCCGTGCGTGGGCAGCGAGTTCTCGTTCTTCTGCATGGACCTGGCCATGGCCGCCGCCAGGCTCGTCACCTCGCGGTCTTCGTCGTGCTCGCCGTCCGCGTCCGCCGCACCGTTGCCCGAATCCTTCCGGCGCACTATCCGCGGTATGTCGAACACGGCCCTGCTGAGGATGTCGCATCCAATGATGCCGACAACGGGTCCCGGCCCACCCCGAACAAGACCGCTGCAGTCCATCTCCATCATCAGCATATTTTTCACCTTGAGCGGCCCGAGCTCCATTGTCTTGCATTCCCGAAACTTGCCGTCCAGGTCGCCCGCCATACCCTTGACTTTGAACGACCCAAAGGCCTCCAGGCCAAGCCTTGCCGCCGCGGCCGAGTCTATGACCGAGCCACTGGCACCGGTATCGAACAACCAGTATCCCGCCGATTCGTGATCGCCGTCTATCGCTGCCCTAACGAGTAGGTGACCACTGTGCGTGATCCAAGCGGGTAGCTCGTGCGTCGTTGGCCCGCAGAACTCGGTGTCCAGCGGCATGTCCAGACAGGCTGGCATCGCGAACGATGCGTGCTGATCCTCGCTCGTATCATCCCCGACAATCACTCGGTCGACGAGCAAGAGGTTTTTGCCGCTCATCGTGTCGTATTCTATCCGCTTTGGGTACTGGACGCCGTCTGACGTCTCGGCCCAGTCCAGGAATTCGAGCTTTTCCGAGTCGCCACGTAGGTGGAAGGCGACGCGCTGCGGTTTCATCGTTGTCATGTCGACGGAAATCGTCCCAGTGACCCGACCGTCCTTCATCCGCAGCCGCACAGTTGCCACCGGGCACCCGGCCTCATCCAAGGCGGTCGAGATCACATCGACGACCAGCAACCGCCGCACGGCGGGCGACGACCAAAGCCCGCTGCGAGCCCAATTTACCAATAGCACCAATTCATGGTCGTCAAACTCGAGATACGAAGACATGCCCGTGTGGTCACCGCTCCAGGATGAGGACGAGGACGAGGATGACGAGGTGGGCGAGGAGGGGGAGGACGGCGAGGACGGCGAGGCGTCCGGATCGTACCCACTGACTGTCGTGAACTTGGCCGTCTTTATCTCCTCCCGAAATCCCCCGTCCGCTCCTACGACGAGACGCCACGTCGCGTCCAGGCCCAGCTGCGTCCCGGTCCCTTGGTAGGCAATTCGCTTCCCGCGTATGGCGTGGGTCACGTTGATCCTCTCCACGACGTCCTCGGCAATATCAGGACAGAGGTGCGGGCCGTGAAGGACGCCCTGGGTCGTCGCATAGCAGCGTAGGAAGGGGCGAGCAGCAGCATGGCGAGCGTTCAACCTTTTCAGGCAACTCGTCGTCGCGTGTTTGACCACCAGCAGGCACATGTACTGGAGCTACTACAAAGATGCCATGCCAGATGCTTGTGGTATGTATACTCGAGTGGGGATATGGGTATGTGATATATATACTCGAGTGGATTTGTCAGAATTCTAGACACATCGAAGGGATAAACTGAATCGCAGGGGATCAATCAGTACATCAATCAGTACTTGTAATCCTTGACGTAGAGGGACTCTCCGGCCGCGGTCAAGTCTCCGACGCCGCGCGTAGCGTCTCCGTTGGCCTTGGCACGCACCATGAAGGCGTCCTGTCCTGCCTTGACGTTCTCCGCCTTCCCGCCCCAAGCCTTGAGAGCAGACGCCTGGAGGGCACGTCCGAACGAGAACGAAAGGGCCCACGGCCTCTGGATGTCCTCGATCTGGTTCATGGCCGTCAAGTGAGCGGTGGCGGTCTCCTCGCTCTGCCCACCACTCAGGAAGACAATGCCCGGGACGGCAGGGGGGACAGCCCTGGAGAGCGCACGGACGGTGAGGAACGCGGCTCCGCGGATGTCAGCCTGGTCAGCCTGGGCGCCGGCAAGGACCATGTTCGGCTTGAGAAGGCTATGGAAGGCAAACGAGCGAGCGTGCGTGAGAATTTGCGTACGTAGAGAGTGGGCGAATGGGACAATGACACAAAGGCTGCGCCGGCGAGCTTCAGTACGCACGTTCCCTCCAGAAGGACATGGTGGTCGGCAAGGGCCTTGTAGACCGCGGCGAGGACTTTCTCCGTCACGGCCGCGCAAACGGCAATGTCGTGGCTCCCGTCCGAAAGGATCTCCGGCTCGACGATGGGAACCAGGCCGTTCTGCTGGCAGATGCAGGCATAGCGCGCAAGGCCATAGGCATTCTGGTGGATGCTCAGCTCGGACGGGCAACCGGTTGCCTGGTCGATCTTCAGAACAGCACGCCACTTGGCAAAGCGCGCACCGGCCTCGTAGTACTTGGCGCACCTCGCCCCGAGGTCGTCAATCCCCTGGGTCTCGGTCTCTCCGTCGGTTCCCGGGAGCTCGATCACACCCTTGTCGACTTTGATCCCGGGGATGATGTTCTTCGAATTGAGCATTTGGACAAACGGCGTGCCATCGTTGGCGCTCTGGTACAGGGTCTCCTCGAACAAGATGACGCCCGAGATGCACTCAGAGATGCCCTCGCTTGTGAAGAGCATCTCCCTCAGATTCCTCCGCGCAGACTCGGTGTTCTCAACACCGATGGAGGACAGGCGCTTGCCTACCGTCCCTGTCGATTCGTCTGCCGCCAGGATGCCCTTGCCGGGAGCAACGATTGCGCGGGCGGTGGCGACGAGCTCGTCCGCGTACTTGTTGGCAAACGAGTTGCCGGCTGTGGGACGCGGCCGAGCACGCAGTGAGACCGAGCACGGCGACGAAACGAATTTTGCCTCGAGACCGCGTCCGATGAGACGGGAGAAACCGGGCAGACACAGACACGCGGAATGCAAACCGTGGCCGGTTTTCATCGGATCTAATATCTGCACGGTTGAAGACCGGGTCCGCCGGCGAACCCGGTTGTGCGCGCCGTTCGGCGGATTCACGCGCCATTCAATCTAGACACGGCACCGGGTCAACCCGCGCGTCTCGTGCCCTCAACGCCGCAAATATGGACGTACCTGGATTTGTGACTGTAGGTGCCATGGTGCTGGTGCTGATCGAGTGATGGATATCGAAATTCCTTTGGTGGTCACCCGCGAGCCCGCGGTGGGCTTTGTGCCAGGATTCTCCAAACCGATATTTGCCGATCCACTGATTTCCACTCAAGATCACGTCTTCGTGCGTGAATCGAGCACTCGTTGGATGGTTTCGTCGTCAAAGCAGCCGTTCGTAGGTCTGAGGAGACGAACCTCGGCGACCGGCAGGACAATCTACGTGGTGGCTCTGCTCCTCACGGTGGTCGGCGTCCTCACCATTCTCTACCAATTCGACCGTCGGTATGCACCCCGGACCCACGCTCTGTTGGATGAGGACACAGGCAGCAGGGGCAGGGACCACCAGCGGGCGTCTTTCGTACGAGATATGATGCGGCACGCGTGGATGGGCTACGAGACATACGCTTGGGGTCTGGACGAGTTGCATCCCGTCTCGTGCACCGGGAAGCTCGGCGTCATGGGGGGCGGAAATGGATTCAGCGGGCTGGGGGCCTCGCTGGTCGACGCCATGTCGACGTTGCATATGATGGGGATGGATCAGGAATTTGACAAGGCCAAGCGATGGGTTCGGGAGAACATGGATTTCTCCCGGGGTGGGGAGCAGCACATCTCCTGTACGTTGTCGGGAAACCACTGGCGATTATCACGTGCGCCTTCGCGCCCTCGCGCCTTCGCGCCTTCGCGCCTTCGCGCTCTCACGCCCCCACGCTCCGGCCGATCCCTGCACGCAGTCTTCGAGACGGTCATCCGTCTGCTCGGCGGCCTGATATCAGCGTATGACATGTCCGGAGACAAGGCGCTTCTGGATATCGCTGAGGATCTTGGCGACAGGATCGTCGGGGTCTTTGATGGCGAGAGGTCGGGGATCGCCACGAATCAGGCGACCCTGCCGAAGACGCTTCCGCGTGCGTTGGTTACCGAGCAGGTCTTGCTTGCCGAGGCGTTTAGTAACCTGATCGAATTCGGGGCGCTCGGCATACGGACGGGTCGGGAAGAATTCCAGTTGAAGGCCGAGGCCGGGCCGCGGTTCCTGCACGCGAGGAGCGACGGGTCGGCCCTCAGTGGCGAGATGGTCGCGAGGGCGACTGGGCGGTCTCGCGGGACGTCGACGATCGCCGCGCCTGCGGATTCCTATTATGAGTATCTTTTGAAGTACTGGATACTCACGGGGAAGACGGACCACCACTGGCGTGAGCAATGGGTGTTGAGTGTCGATGAGGCGCTTCGGGACCTCAAGATTGAGGTTGGTGGGTACACGTTTGTCGGGTCCAGGAGGTCCGGAGGGAGGAAAACAAACAATTTAAATGATGTATCGCGGGAGGTGACCCACCTCGGCTGCTATTATCCCGGAAACGTGGCGCTGGGCGTTATCAGCGGCGCCGTCACGGGGGAGAAGGCTGCCTCTTACCTGGACTTTGCCAAGGGCATGATGGACACGTGCTTGGAGCTGTACACAAGCACGGGGACGGGCCTCGGGGCCGATGCCGGTGAGATGAGTATGGAAACGGGGGAGATGGTCGTCGGATCGAGCCAGTACTTCCAGCGCCCGGAGGTCGTTGAGAGCTTGTTCTACTTGTGGCGGGCAACCCACGAAGACCGCTGGCGAGAGATGGCCTGGGAGATCGCACAAGCCATTGAGAGGCACTGTCGCGTTGATTGTGGGTACACGGGCGTAAGGAACGTCAGCGAACCGTTCGAGATAGAGTACGACGATGTGCAGCAGAGCTGGTTCCTCGCCGAGACGCTCAAGTACCTTTATCTCATTTTCGAGGACGACTCGAAGATCGACATAGCGCAAGGTTGGGTCCTTAATACCGAGGCACACCCCGTTCGCGCCTCGCAGCCCACGGGCCTGGAAATGGACTGGTCCTCCCTGGAGCGATCCATGCACCCGTGGTGGATGTCTTGGACCGTGCCGCACGTGCGGCGCGTAGCGTCCCTATTCAGCAGGTCTTCCTCTCCACGAGCATGATCGTCCCGGTCGAGACGACGAGTCCGAGCGAACCGTTCAGATTCCGTCTCGTCAAGCCTGGTCGAGCGCGTCGCCAAGAAGAAGCAAGCTGAAGCCGAGGAGATCTTCTAGAAGGCCGCCTTGATCTAACGAACTGTGAGGACTTCAAATTCAAAATTTTCTTCCTGCAGGAGGTTCTCGCGCGAGAAAGAAAAAAAATCTTCCAACGGCTATTATACGTGTGTAGTGTATATTGTATAGGATATAGTGGACCGGTCGGTGTGCGGTATTGGTGTCACCACGCTCGGACGTTGTGAATCCTAAGAATTGTGAGAATCATGGCGAGGACAAAGCTTCCCGCGGTCAAGCGGAGGGAGTACACGGTAGAGGAATTCAATGCTCTATTTCATGCTGGTCAGAAGTGTGGTCAGAAGTGTGGAGGAGGAGGAAGAGGTGGAAAACGGATTTGGCCAGCGCAAGCTGTGCAGTGGGACGCACAGTTTGTGAAAGTCAAGGCCTGGGTGGTTCGACATGGCCGCTATCCGGGTCCGAAGGCCTCTGCGGAGAAGTCTATGTACCAATGGCTGCGTAACAATCTGCCCGGGGGTCAGAGCCATACCCCCGATCGCTGGAAGAAGCTGAACGATGCGTTTGGAGAGGGGTGGGAGGCTGGCGTGAAGAAAGGTAGCCCAAGTCACCTGGAAGCGAAATGGGACGCACGTCTTGTGGAAGTCAAGGCCTGGGTGCTTCTGCACGGCCGCTATCCGCGCAGGTATCAGGTATCCTCTGCGGAGAGGTCTATGTGCAACTGGCTGCGTCATAATCTGCCCGGGAGGCTGCGTCATACCCCCGCTCGCTGGAAGAAGCTGACCGATGCGTTTGGGGAGGGGTTCGAGGCTGCCTTTCTACAGAGGACGAGAAAGCAAGAAGCCTGAGGAACGTGTTCACAGTGTATGTAACGTGGGGCACGTCGGGCAGATTCGAACCGGCGCCCGCGGGCCGCCGCGGTCGCCCCCCCCCCCCGGCCGACCCGCGGCGCGGAAACCGCCCCGTTTGCCCGTTTCTCGGGCCGATTCCGCGCGCATTCGAGCCCATACATTCGTATTGCGTAAAATGGGGGCAAAAGATTCGTCACCAGGGCTTCCCGCGTCATCTCTGTCCGCAGTACTGGTCTGGCCGAATCCTGCTTAACTTCCCAGATCGGACGGGATGGGGTGTATTCAGGATCGTATGAACGAATCATACTGGAGGCGAATACATCCGGGCTATGGAGGGTCAGTAATCCTGCACTCGCGCTTCCAGACCAGACCGTAGGGGGTTCGATCAAGCCGCCAGGTTAGTATGCCGGTGCGGCATGAGGTGCGGGTGGAAAACATGACTTGGTCGTCCGAGGACGGGGACAGCGCCGCGAGGACGTCGATCGTTTGTTCGTTCACAGATTCAGACTTGGATTGTACGGATTGTACGATTGGTTCGACACCATCTGCACGACAGAGGACGAATTGTCGATGTACCGGCTGAACTGGCCTTGCTGCTCCTTCCTCCCCTTGTACCATTTGTACACGTAATAACCCCCGATGCCCAGGATGATGAGCGAAACAAGCGTCACAAACACGGCAAACGCCACGCTGCTGCCATTCGTGCCATCATCGGGGTCGGACTCCGGTGCTGGAGGTTCCGGAGCTTTGGGCGGCTCGGGCGCCGGCGGCGGCTCGTTCACAAAATTGTTGCCCTCGAAGTCGTACTCGGGTTTCCTGGCAAACTCTGGTAGTTCCCCGCTCATTTGGTTGTACGAAAAGTTTCCGAATCGGTCATCGGCGATGTCCGGCGAGAATAGCGTGATATTCCCCCAGGAATCCGGCACAGTGCCCGTGATGTTGTTCCGATCGACCCACAGGTGCGTCAAGCCTGGGAAATCCTCGGAGCTCAGTCCTGGTAACTCGCCGGACAACGACGTGTTTGACATCGCCAAAAGAGTCATATTGGCGTACGATCGCAGGCCCAGCGGGAATTCCTCGTCGGCGAGCGCATTCTCCGATACCTTCAGCACTTGCAGGGGCGGTGTGCCCTCGGCATTGGACGCGGGCTCTTCCCCCGCTCTCCAGGCAGCAGGCAGCTCAGTCAGCTGATTGCGCTCGAGATCAACCAATCGCAGTCTCGGCTGACCGACGAACCCGTCACCCATTGAGCTGAATGAATTGTTGGAGGCATCATACATCGCCAGATATGCGTCTGGGGCCGGCAGTGCTCCGTTCAGTGTGTTATTCGACACCTGAAACTCTCCCAGGAACGCAGGAAGTTTTTCAATTGGCCCACTCAGCCTGGTGTTTGCCAACTGCAGGCTCCGCATGCTCGGCGAATCCCCAAAGCTACTGGGTAGGGAGTCTATTGCCGACCGGCTGCCCAGCAGCAACTGCAGTTGGGAGCTCTCGCCAAACATGCAGTCATTGAGCGATCCAGTCACGTCGGTGTCCTCAAACGTAAGTTGCAACAAGGACGAGAGTCCGGGCTGACACAACGGCGGGAGCCCGGTGGCGCCGGCGACCAGGTCCCCGCCCACCCCGGTCTCGCTCACCAGGATGTCGGTCCACGGATACAGGCTCAAGTCCAGCGTCGTGTTGGTGCTGTTCTTCATTTGCGCAAACACGTCCAGCGCAGCGCCCAAAGACCCCGTCAGGTTCGGGTTCTTCGAAAGAGACACCCGTTGCAGCGTAGGCACGCCTCTCAGAACGGCGGCCAGATCCTCAATCTGGCAAGTCAGCCCCATACCACTCAGGTCCAACGTGGTAAGATATCCCTCGCTACTGCACAGGCTCCCGCTGAACTGACAAAAGTCGAACTTCGTGCCCGTCACGGCAGCAGGGACGACCGCTTCCGGGCCCGGCGCAGGGACGACCGCTTCCGGGCCCGGCGCAGGGACGACCGCTTCCGGGCCTGGTGCAGGGACGACCGCCGCTGGACTTGGGGCATCGGCAGCCACCGGTTCCGGCGCCGGGACGACCGCCGCTGGACTCGGAGCATCTGCCGCGCCAGGGCTCGGCGAATCCTGGAGCAGGGCCCTCGATCGCAACCGTGCGACCCGGCGCCTCGTGCCATCTTCCAGAGTCCATCCGGTACACGAATCCCCGTCGCAGCACATGTCGTAAACCTGCCCCATCGCCGCCTGCTGCGCCGGCACCGACGGCGTCGCGCCCTGCACGGCCACCTCCAACTCGTACGCCACGGGCCCCTCATTGTACCCGGAGGCCTCCACCACACATACCAACGTGCTGTTCGTGTCCACCGTGAACAAGCCACCCTTCGACCCGACGACGACGGTCTGCGTTCCACCGACGTACTCACTCGAGACCACGCTGTCAAAGTCGTCACCAGCCTGGCAGTGGAGCGACAGCCCCGCCTCAAACTGGTCCGACCCTTCCATCGTCTGGGAGCACTCTGCACTGCTAGAGGACGCGAACGCCCCAACGCTGCATACTTTTCCGGTCACGGTGATGTTGAAGATCCTCAAAGGATCGCTGGGCGTTGTTGGGATATCCCATACGGTCGAGTTCGACTGGATAAAGGATCCAGGATTGATCAGACCAGTGGCGACGACCTGAGCGCCAATCTGCTGCGATAGGACCGGTGCCATCGCCACGAACAGGCCGACCACGCAGGCCACGAGCCCCGCAGAGGAGGATCTGCCGATCCTCGTCATCGAAAACGGCAATGGACTCCTCTCCCGACAGGAGTATAAGAATACGAGCCCGCGCAACACCCGTAAACCAGGTAGCACTGTCTATGTTTCCCACTTCGGAGCGAACGCGGGGTGAGAAGGAACCGAGATACGTTTTTTCTTGTTTTGCTCCGCCCTCGGCTGTCACACACTTCCCTTTCACTCAGTCGCTCTGTTGGGGCTCTGTTCTCCTCCATACTGCGATATTTACGAACATTGATAGGTATTACGGTCGTTCTGATCATCGTGCCAGGCATATCATCCCGCGAGAGGTGCCTCTTCGACGTGGTCCGACCAAGCCGGCCATTTCCCATTTCGAACACCCCGTGCTCGCCCATATAGATCGCCATGTTTCTGACCCGCTCGGAATATGACCGTGGTGTCAATACGTTCAGTCCTGAAGGTCGACTGTTCCAAGTCGAGTATGCCATCGAGGCGATAAAACTCGGTACGATCACGCGATCACTCGTTCACTCGGTCGCCGACTCTGACCTTTGCCCATCAACGCGCCGAAACCCACACGTGACGTTCCCCATGCCTGTCACTATTCGATGCGAATCGTTGCGAATCATTGCGAATCGTTGCGAATCATTGAATCGTTGAATCATTCACACCGCAGGGTCGACGGCCATCGCCGTCCGCACCAACCAGGGGGTCGTCCTGGCCGTGGAGAAACGCGTCACCTCCCCCCTATTGGAGCCATCTTCCATAGAGAAGGTCGCTGAGGTTGACACGCACGTGGGCGTTGCCATGTCGGGCCTCACTGCGGATGCCCGCACCCTCATCGACCACGCTCGCGTGGAGTCCCAACAGCACCGCTTCACGTACAACGAGCCAATGCCTGTCGAGTCCATCACCCAGTCGCTGTGCGATCTGGCACTCCAGTTCGGAGAGGACGATGATGAGGGTGGCGGCGGCATGTCGAGGCCGTTTGGGGTCGCGCTCCTGGTGGCTGGGTGCGACGAGGAGCACGGCCCCGTGTTGTTTCACACGGATCCTTCGGGGACGTTCGTGCAGTACAAAGCAAAGGCGATTGGGAGCGGGAGCGAGGGGGCACAGACGGCGTTGCAGGAGGCGTACAGGGAGGATATGTCGATGGAGGAGGCTGAGGTCCTGGCGTTGCGCACGCTGAAGCAGGTGATGGAAGAGAAAGTGACGGGGGTCAATGTGGACATCGCGAGGGTGTCGAGTGCGAGCGGGTGGCACATGTATAGCGGCGCCGAGGTCGAGGCGGTGATCGCAAGGTTGTAATCTTACAGTCTTATAAGACTGTAATTACAGTCTTCAAGTTTCTGCATACGCAGACCAAACCAAAATGAGTGCGTCGTCGCCTGCGGAAGTCGAGCAGCAGCGGCTGTTCACCGAGGTGGATGGATCGCTAAAGAGGGGACAGATGCGGAAGGCCGAGAGGGCGTTGGACGAGCGTGCGTGGATGCCGAGATGGCCAAGATTTGAACGCCGCCCACGCGTGCTTGCCGACAGGCTCACTCCCTGCTTGCCTCCAATACTGCAGTCTTACGCATGGATCCAGATGATCCGGACGCTCTTGGAGCGAAACTCTTCCTCCTCATCGA